>Ga0170475_101935555_pt1 | contig 14998 bp, 14 predicted proteins | sample Soicark_Litter_5_FD_111474 | JGI IMG/M metagenome (GOLD analysis project Ga0170475, IMG submission 111474) | Avena fatua rhizosphere microbial communities from Hopland, California, USA. Combined Assembly of 48 SPs | reverse complement strand
CGGGTAATGACGATCACCGAATGCTTTGGTCTAGAAGCACAACCCTACAGTGATGCTTCCGTGATCCGGAAGAAAATTAGTCGCTGCCGCCCTACCCGAAAGGCCACGTGCTTGTGGCCGGCGGAGCAGCGCTACCGATGGAGAAAGGCGCTCGGGAATCGTGACTCCGCGCCAGTTCGGCCACGTGCTTTCAGCGGCCAAGATCCTCACGGAAGTAATCGACCTGATGCATCCGCTCGTGCAGGATCATCACGATGCCGATGCCGAGGCGGTGTGAGGCCGCTTCCTGTACGCGGACAGCGGCCACCTGGATTCAGGCCTTGTTGCGCGCGCTGACGTCCGCTGCCGTGAGCGGTTGGTAGGAAAACTCCGGCGCCGCGTAGGCATGGATGAGCTCGGCCTTCATATTGGCGACGACGAAATCGCTGAGCGCGCCACTAAGGCGGACCGTCATCGTCGTCGTGCGGGCCATGGCGATTTCCCTTTCATCATCACTGTCTTCAATATAACCAAGAAATCCCACATCGCAAAGCGCAGGCATTGACACAGGGACGGTGGCGGTCCGCCGAACGTAACGGCATCATGCGCGAACCTAAGCCTCATGAGGTAATCCTCCTAATAAAAGCTAGCGCTATGCTGAAGGCATAAGGTCATTCATGGGATTGACGGGCGTGCGAAAAAGTGTTAGCGGGGTACAGGCTTCGGATAAGCAATAATACCGTCAGTCATCTGCAAGCAACGTGCAACCGAGCAAGACTGCCAATCCCCCTCCCTCTCTCTGCCCATGGATCGTCATGCCTGTCATCTCCTATCTGACGACAATCCGTTTCGATTTCGGCGCCATCCAGGGCGTCCAGCAGGATCTGACCGAACTCGGCATCAAAAAGCCGCTGATCATCGCCGACGAAGGAGTGGCGAAAGCCGGCATCGTCGGGAAGATCACCGCGGTGATAAGCGAAGGCGCCGGGCTGCCCGTCTTCACCCGCACGCCCACCAACCCGACGGAAGAAGCCGTCGAAGACGCGCTGGCCCTTTACCGCGAGCAAGGCTGTGACGGCCTGATCGCGGTGGGTGGCGGCTCGCCGATCGACCTCGCCAAAGGCGTCGCCCTGCTGGCGGCCCACGACGGACCGCTGGAAAAGTACGCCGCCATCCTGGGCGGCATACCCAGGATCACACCGGCCGTCGCACCCGTCATCGCGATCCCGACGACGGCCGGGACCGGAAGCGAAGTCGGCAGGGCATCCCTGATCACGCTGAAGGACGGCCGCAAGCTCGGCTTCATCTCCCCGCACCTCATCCCCAAGCGTGCGGTCTGCGACCCCGAACTGACGCTGGGCCTGCCGGCGTGGCTGACCGCCGCGACCGGCATGGATGCCGTCACGCACTGCGTCGAGACCTATCTTAGCCCGCGCGACAACCCGCCGGCGGAAGCGATCGCACTGGACGGGCTGAAGCGCGCCATCGACAACATCGAGAAGGCCGTCGCCGACGGCTCCGACCGTGACGCGCGGTACCAGATGATGATGGCGGCGCTGGAAGGCGGCCTCACCTTCCAGAAGGGCCTGGGCGCCGTCCATGCCCTGTCCCATCCCCTTGGCGGTCTGAAGGACCTGTCCCTGCACCACGGCACCCTCAATGCCGTGATCCTGCCGGCCACTCTCCGGTTCAACCAGAGCCATGCGGAAGCGAAATACGCAGTGATCCGCGCCACCCTCGGATTGCAGGCCGACGCCGATCTGGCCGACTACTTCGGCAGCTTGGGCGGCAGGCTGGGCCTTCCGAAGACGCTTGGGGAAATGGGCGTCACCTCCGGGCACGTGCCGGCGATAGCCCGCGCCGCCGTGGAAGATCATTCGCATGCGACCAACGCCAGACCGGCCACGGTCGAAGACTACGAACGCATGCTGAGCGAAGCCATCGGCTGAGCAGGGCCGGACGGCACAATTCCGGCAGCAGCACCTTTCATCCGCGGACACTTTCACTCGCGGACACTTGAATCGCGAACACCAAAAATCGCGGAATAGGAGATCGCCATGTCAATTTCCCCGCAGGACGACCGGTTATGGGTCCCCCTTCTGACGCACTACCGGCGGCAAGGACAGGCCGTCGAGATCGATCCGGACAGGATCGCGGCTCATGTCTCGTTCATCCGGCCCTGGGTGCGGCAGTTCCTGCTGGCGGGATCGACCGGCGACGGCTGGGAGATGAGCCTGGAACAGCTCCTCGTCCTGGTCCGCCTGACCGCCCGCCCCGATCTTTTCCAGGGCACCCGCTTCCTGGTCGGAGCGCTCCGCCCCACCACCGAAGGCGTCATCGAATGGGCGCGGGCGGTGGAAAGCACGCTCGGCGACATGAAGACCCCGGCCGGCGAGTACTGCGGTTTCGCCGTATGCCCGCCGGTCGATGCCAATGCCAGCCAGTCGGATATCGTCCGCCACTATGAACGGGTCCTCGCCGAAACCCGCAGCGAGATCGCCGTCTACCAGCTTCCGCAGGTCACGCACTGCTCGATCGAGCCGGAAACGATGCGGACCCTAGCCGCCAACCCGCGTATCACGATGTTCAAGGACACCAGCGGCAAGGACGTGGTCGCCCTATCGGGCTTCACCGGTCCCCGGCTTGTGCGCGGGGCCGAGGGTGACTACGTCGACATGCTGCAACCCACGGGCCTTTACCAGGGATGGCTGCTCAGCACCGGCAACGCCTTCGGCTCCCAGCTCCGCCGGATGCTCGACCTGCTCGAAGCCGGCCGGCGAGAGGAGGCGCAGGCGGTTTCCCGCGTGCTGACGGTGGTGGTCAACGAAATGTTCGCCGCAGCCGCGAAGCTCCCATTCGGCAATCCCTTCTCCAATGCCAACCGCGCCGTCGACCATCTCTGGGCTTACGGCTCGGGCTGGGAAAAGGCCCCTGCCCCGCTGACGATCTCCGGCAACGAACTCCCGCGCGAACTGCTTGAAACAGCCTCCGACCTGATCGGCCGGTTCCCGGCGCTGTCGGATCGCGGCTATATCGGGTGAGCAGCGTACTGGCCGGCGTGCCCTCATCTATCCTGCAACGACTGGAGCGCATCGATAAGATGCTCCGGCAGAATCGGTTTGACCAGCACGCCGGCCGGACTTGTCGCTTCGACCCGAAGGCGGGTCGCGGGCTCGTTCGATCCGGTCAGGAAAATGACGTCGCAGTCATAAGTTCGGCGGATCTGCTGAACAGCCTCGACACCGTCGATGCCGCTGCCCAGACGGACATCCATCAGGATGAGCACCGGGTGGTGCTGTAAGGCCATCTCGATAGCGGTCGCTCCGGTCTTGGCCACCTGAACGTTCCGGAAGCCCGCGTCTTCCAGGGTCATCCTGATCCCGAGACGAACGAGATTGTCATCGTCCACGACAAGGATAGGTGCGTCACAGGTCAGCATGGCCACTCGGGAGGACAGGGAAAAGTGATTGCGATGCCGGTGGCCCACTTCTGATCCGTGTCCATGACTCCGTCCAGTTGATCCACCAGTTCGGCGATTATCTGCTGCCCCATCGTGACGTCCGGCTCCTGCTTGGATATATCGGCACCGCTGTCGGACACGGCAAGGCGGGCCTTGCCTTCTCCTGTACTGGTCAGCGAGACATCGATGGTACCGCGCCGGTCGGTTGCGAAGACATGCTTGCTGGCATTGGTCACCAGTTCGGTGATCAGCAGGCCAAGGGTTATGGCGAAGTCGATCTTGATGGAGGCATCGCCGGGCTCGACGGTGACGTTCAGCGACACGTCGGCCTGGCCCTTGTAAAGGGATGCCAAAGTCTGGCAAAGGTCCTGGAGGAGTTCCCTCAAATTGATCGTTTCCAGATCGGGCGACTGCATGATCTTGTGGTGGATGATGCCCAGGCAATGTACCCGATGCCGCAGATCGCGCAGGCTGTCCGCAACGGCCGGGGTTTGTCGCATCTGAAGGGCGAGCAGCGTGTCCACGACCTGGAGGTTGTTCTTGACCCGATGATGAACCTCGCGCAGCAAGGTCTCCGCTTCAGCCAGCGACCGGTGCAGCAGCCGTTCGGTTTCCTGATGCTCGACGACCTCCTGCCGCAGTGCCAAGATGCCGGACTTCGCCTCGATCTCGGCCATCGCGAGGTCGCCCAGATCCTGAAGGTGCCTCTGCTGCTCGTCAGTGAATTCCGGGTGCGGCTTACGGTCGATCACGCAAAGGGTGCCGATCACGTGGTTCTCCGGCGTGACCAGGGGAACCCCGGCATAGAACCGGATATTCGGTCCCCCGGTCACCAGTGGATTGGCTTCGAAACGCTCATCCGCCGTAGCGTCCCGGATCACCATGCCCTCCGTGTCAAGGATCGTATAAGCGCAGAAGGAAATCTCCCGGCGGGTCCAGGGAGCATCGAAGCCGTGGCGCGACTTGAACCACTGGCGGGGTTCATCGACCAGCGTGATCAGCGCGACCGGCATCCCGAGTACGCCAGCCGCAAGCCGGGTGATGCGGTCGAAAGCTTCTTCGGGCGGCGTGTCGAGCAGATCATACCGCTTCAAGGCAATAAGCCGCTGTGGCTCATCCACCGGCAACGGAGGTTCGATAAAGTCCTCCGGCACGTCGTTCAAACGGTCGAACTGTCGATTGCTCATATCCCTTCCGCTTTCAGCTACCTGTTTGCAAGGCGTAAGTCCCCGGTCCCCATCTCACCCCTTGGCCGGTTTTGTGCTGGTAAAATCCAGCTATTGTTCGGACGGTTACGTGAAGACCCTGCAACAGGATCTGCCGGGCCGGCACTTGCGTTCTTCGATCAACCTGTTCGCAGGTTAAATGAACTGGCAATGTTTACCCGTACCACAAAAGCAGAGACGATTCACAGGAGTCTCGAGCGTGCATATCTCCATAGCACAGGAGCGATGAACGGTTGTTTCCACAAAGTTCTATTCCCTCTGCCTAAAGATTCCTGTGGGACACAGGTTTGCGCTTGGTAAAGAGCGAGCCGGATGTTTAAAACATTCAAGGCAATAAGAATCTTTCCTAAAGAGAATGCCGAATTTCCTGTGGAGGAAACGTTGCTTCTGCATAACCACCAGAGCCTGCCACTTGCGACCTCGACTTACGTCACTCTGCCGCGCAGCAAAGGTAATACTTTCGATATCTTGGAAGTCGTTTTCACACCCATGGGAGACCTCATCAAGGTGCATAGCAATCACGATCGCTGTTCCGCAACGTGGGAGACAGCAATCGTATCCGGTCGCCTGGAATCGGAATGCGGAGATGGAACCGGCGTGGCGCTCAGCCCCGAGGAGTGGACGTGGCTGGACAACATAAGATCGCTGGCATCCGAATGGCTGGCTGCGGCCGAAGCGGACGACCGGTCCTGGCTGACCCGAGCGGCCACTCGCATCCAGCGGTTCGACGACCGGAGCGATGGTCTGATCGACCTTGTCGTGGTGTGGCCGCCGGAACGCCGCCGCTGGGCGAGGTGACCGGTTGCCGATTTTGTTAGCAGGAATACTTTTGGGTTTAGCATCGACGTGGTGGCGGACGCATTCGACTTCGAACCGGCCCTTCCGGCAGGTGGGCCGCGAATGGAAGTGAACCTCGACAGATCGATCCTGGCCCCAGTGATCGGCACGGTTCGATATCCACTGGTGCTGGTCGATGTGAGGGGAAGGATCGAGGTGGCGAGTCATGCCGCCTCCGACCTTTTCACCGTCTCGCTGGAGTCCATTCGCGATCGAAGCATTGACGAGATTACCGGCTCCTGCGGTCCCCTGCTGGGCGAAGCCGTGGCTTCCGTTATCGCATCCGGCAAATCGCGGACCCTCGAAATCCGGAGCGGTGGCCGGAATTTCGACATCGTCATGGACCCGGTGATGGCGAAGATGGGGCAGGTGACCGGAGCCATAATCCACGCGACCGAAAGGCCGTCCGAACCGCCGGAGGACTCTCTCCGGCTGGTCCTCGACCAGTTGCCCCATGCCGTCTACTGGAAGGACCGGCAGTCCCGCTACCTCGGCGGGAACCGAATATTCGCCGAAGTCGTCGGGCTCAGCTCGTCCCGCGCCGTTCCCGGCATCACCGATTACGACATCATGGCGCGGGCGGACGCGGACGCCGTCCGCCGAGAGGACGAGCAGGTGCTGCGGACCGGACAGCCATTGATCACCCTCGATCAATCGCTGGCACTGACGACCGGCGGAACGGTCATCGAAAAAATGAAGGCGCCGCTAATGTCGGCGAGCGGCGAGATCATCGGCATCCTGTGCTTCGCAAGGGATATCACCGAACAGAAACGGGCCGAAGCGAAGCTGGTTAAGGCCAAGCTGACGGCCGAGCGGAAGGACCGGGCCAAAACGAGCTTTCTGGCTGCCGCCAGTCACGACCTTCGCCAGCCGGTCCAGGCCCTTGCCCTGTTCGCCAAGCTGCTGGACAACCGCGTGACCGAGCCGTCTTCCAAGAACCTTGTCAGATTGATCCAGACATCGGTCCTTTCGCTGGCCAACCTGCTTGACGCGGTCATTCATCTGTCGAAACTGGACGCCGGCGTGATCGAGCCGACCATTCGCATGACACCGGCAGGCGACCTGCTCAAGAGGCTCGGCGAAGAATTTGCCCCCCAGGCGGCCGAAAAACGCCTGGACCTGATCATCGTCGATACGAACATCGAAATGAACACCGATCCGATGCTCCTGGAAAGGATACTGCGGAACCTGATTTCCAACGCGATCCGGTATACGGAACGGGGCCGCGTGCTGGTCGGCTGCCGGCGCCAGGGAACGACGGCGAATATAGAGGTCTGGGACACCGGCATCGGCATCCCGGCGGATCAGTTCGGCGAGATCTTCCAAGAATTTCACCGAAGCCACAAGAAGACACACCGGGCCATCGAGGGATTCGGCATCGGCCTGTCCATCGTCGAGCGCTTGACGACCCTTCTCGGGCACCGCATCGAAGTCTCGTCCAAGCCGGGTAAAGGAACCGTGTTCCGGATCGGGGGAATACCCTGCCGGACGCATTTGGAGAGCGCCGGCCGGCGCCGCCCTCCGTCGGCAAAGCTGTGAGCTTGTTCACTGATCGACGGCGTGGAATTTTCCCGGCGATGGCCGGTTAAGCGCGCAGGCGGCGTCAGGGCGGACCCCGCCTCCACCTGATTTGCAGCATCCAGGATGCGGTTATTCAGCGAAGGGGCCGATGCGGATGGCGGTGCGACACGAACCTCTGAAAGCAATCGGACTGAACGAAGCGCTCGTAGCGCTTTCTTTAAGTATAACCCTGATAATAATGCCGATCCTGTTCTTCGATATGCCAGGCATGGTGGATTATCCGAACCATCTTGCAAGAATGTACCTTCTCACCGATGGCCCGGCACATCCAGGCAGCAAATTTTACGAAATAAAATGGTTTTTGAACCCCAATCTGGCGATGGACATCATCGTACCGACGCTCGGCAGGATTATCGGAGTGGAGCCTGCAACCCGCCTGTTTACGGTGGTGTCGCTGATCTTTGTGATGACAGGCCCCGCCGCGATCGAGTACGCGATCCGCAGGCGGATCGGCTGGGGTCCTCTGCTTTCCCTTCTTTTCACCTACAACGCCGTTTTCCTTCTCGGATTCTTGAATTTCATCTTCGCTTTCGGCTTGGCGCTTTGGTCGGTCGCGGGGTGGATCGGCCTGCGCCGGTCCGGCTCCGCTGCATGGGTCGTTCTTCACCTCCTGGCGCTGCCGGTTCTCTTCATCAGCCACTTGCATGGCTTTGCGATATACCTAGTCGTTGTCGGAGCCTATGAACTGTGGCGCTTGCGTTACCAGCGCCCCGGCCCTGTGGACCTGACAGTCACCCTGGTTCTGCTATCGGCTCCTCTGCCCCTGGCCTACCTGGCGATGGCCCTGGGAGAAGATCACAATTCCGGCAGCGATCTGGTGTGGGATTTTCCCTTGAAAGCACGGCTGCTCGCAACCCTTGCCGGCGGCTACGACCCCCGCATCGCGGTCGTCAAACTGGTGGGCGCCGTCGTTCTGGTGCTCTGGGCGGCACGCCGCAAAACGCTTCGGGCACACCCTGCGGCACCCTGGATCGCCGTATCGCTCGTCACGGCGTTCCTGATCATGCCTCACGGCATCATGGGATCGTTCTTCGGTGACATCAGGTTCATGGTAGCGGCCCTCTTCGTGCTACCCGCCTTCTTCACCTGGGACGAGAAGAGCGCCGCCGCCTGTAAGGCTGCCGGGGCGGGATTCGGCGCCATCCTGGTGGTGAGCGTCGCCAATGTTGCCTGGGCCTGGGCCTATCTGCAAACCGACTATGACGAGATACGCGGGAGTTTCGCCCTGGTCGAGCTGCAATCGAAGATCCTGCTCGGCCGTCCATCGGCGGAAACCCGCTTCTCATGGGTCCAGCGCTCGCTGCTCCACGCGCCGACCCTGGCCGTGGCCGACAGGGGCGCTTTCGTACCGACGCTCTTCACTTGGCCCGGCGGTCAGGTCATCCGGCCGCGTCCGGAATACAGCGCCATCGACATCATGGAAGGATGGCCGGTTCCGGTCGCGGACCTGATGAACGCGCTTCACGGCACGCTTCCCCAAGACCCATCGGACCCTTCGAAGCCGATCTATTGGAGGAACTGGACCGCCGACTTCGATTACCTCTACATCATGTATCCAACCGACGACCGGTTCAACCCACTGCCCGGTACGTTGATCCCGGTCACGTCCGGAAGAGAGTTCCTGCTTTACCGTATCGCCAAGCCCGTAAGTTGATCCAACTTCGATCGTGATCGCGCAAGGATTGTCCGCTCTATCGGGGAACCCTGGCGGAGCGGTTCCTGTTGACCTTTGTCTAATCCACTTCAAACCCAGTCAGGGAGAAAAGCGATGACCGAGGATCGCGACGAATTCCACCGCGTCGGCGGCAATACGGACCCAAAGGCCAATCCGCCCAGCGACCAGGGACCGAACGCCGTCCATAATCCCGATAAGACCAACCGCGGCAACAAGCCCGGTCAGGTTTCCCAGGAAGCCGGCACCACGGAGAAGCCCGAACCCAGAACCGGATCGGGTGCGCCGGGCTGACACAGCCGGTCAAGCAGAGCTGACGCCGGGGCTCGCCGGTCACGGCGTCAGCTCTTCCCCAGAACAGTTCTTTCCCAGCCTCAAGGATGGGAGCGAATATAGCGCTCGAAGGCCCTCAACGTTTCTTCGCTGACGTGGTGTTCGATGCCCTCCGCATCACGTTCCGCCGTTTCCTCGGTAACCCCGAGCGCCTTCAGGAAACCCAGGACGATCTCGTGGCGGCGCTTGGAGCGCTCGGCCATCGTGCGCCCGGTTTCGGTCAGGAAAATGGATCTGTACGGCAGGCTCTCCACCAGCCCTTCCCGCTGGAGCCGGCCGATAGCCTTGACCACGGTCGGATGCGAAACCCCGAGCCTCCGGGCGATGTCGGCCGCGCGCGCCTCGCCGGTCGCGTCGATCAGGTCGGCGATCAGCTCGACGTAATCCTCCGCCACTTCAACCTGATGCGCCTCCCGCACCCGTTGGAAATTGGCTGCCTGCCGATCCGCATCCGGCATTCCGTGACCCATGGACAAACTCTCATCTCCCTTCGAACTCCGCCGCCATCCTGCTTCATCTAAATGTTGATCGCAGCCTGAAAATACTGAACTATAGCAGCGGCTACATGTTTTGCACTCGGCAACATCAGCCGGTCGACGGCATTGTATCGTGGAGCAATTGATGGACACATGGGCTGTGAGCAAACCTTATAAGGATACCCAGACCGGTGACGGGCTCACCGGCTGGCGCCGGGAGCGGGGGGATGCTCCGCTGGGAGAGGTCAACCGGAGCATCCTGGTGCCGCGCTCCGGTCCGGGCATGCGGAAGTTCGCGGCGTTCCTCGGCCCCGGCTACTTGGTCGCGGTCGGCTACATGGACCCCGGCAACTGGGCGACCTCGATCGCGGGCGGGTCGAAGTTCGGCTATACCCCGCTGGTCGTGGCGCTCATTTCCAACATCATGGCGATCGTGCTGCAATCGCTGTGCGCTCGCCTTGCCATCGTATCGGGACGCGACCTCGCGCAGGCCTGCCGCGACGCTTATCCCAAGCCTGTCGCGATCGTGCTCTGGTTCCTTGCCGAACTCGCGATCGTGGCGACGGACCTCGCGGAGGTGATCGGAACGGCGATCGGTCTCAACCTGCTGTTCGGCATTCCGCTGGAAATCGGCGTCCTGGTCACGGCGCTCGACGTTTTCCTGATCCTCTACCTGCAAAAGCTCGGGTTCCGCTACCTGGAAGCCTTGATCGTGGCGCTGCTCGGCGTCATCGCCGTGTGTTTCGGCGTCCAGGTGGCGCTTGCCGATCCGCACTGGGGCGAGGTGATCCGCGGTTTCGCCCCGACGACGGAGATCGTGACCAACCCCGAGATGCTGTACCTGGCGCTCGGAATCCTGGGCGCGACCGTGATGCCCCACAACCTTTACCTCCACTCCGCGATCGTCCAGACCAGGGCGTATGGCGGAACGCTCGGCGAGAAGCGGGAAGCCCTGAAATACGCCACGATCGACTCCACGGTCGCGCTGATGTTCGCCCTGCTGATCAACGCCTCGATCCTGATCCTGGCCGCTTCGGCGTTCCATGGCACGGGCCGAACGGCGATCGCCGAGATCGGCGAGGCGCACGGCCTCCTGGCCCCGCTGCTCGGCTCCGCTTTCGCACCAACCCTGTTCGGCATCGCCCTGCTCTGCTGCGGCCTGAACTCCACCGTCACGGCGACCCTTGCCGGTCAGGCCGTGATGGAAGGCTTCCTGGAGATCCGGCTGCCGCCGTGGGTCCGGCGGCTGGTCACCCGGCTCGTCGCGATCGTTCCCGCCGCCGCCGTGACGATCTGGTACGGCGATTCCGGCACGGCGCAGCTCCTCATCCTGAGTCAGGTCGTCCTGAGCCTGCAATTGTCGTTCGCCGTGATCCCGCTCGTGATGTTCACGTCGAGCCGGGCCAAGATGGGAGCGCTGGTGGCGCCCAAATGGCTCGTGATCTTCGCAAGCGTGATCGCAGCCGTCATCGTCGCTCTCAACGTCAAGTTGCTGGTCGATTTCGCGCTTGGATGAGGTCGGCATCAAAAGAAGAATAAGTCGCTGCTGATGTCTTTCGGCTCGACATTGATCAGCTCGACCGACTCCCCACCGCCTGTAATCAGCACCCCTGCGGGCGTATCGGCGACCCGCAGGTTGGCGAAGGACCTGACGCCGGGGACAAAGAATATGAGATGGTCCTCCGCAGGACTGAAATCTTCGATCCGATCCCGTCCTCCGCCCTTTTCGACGACGAAGTTGTCGCCTTCCGGACCGCCCCACAGATCGTCGTCACCCGGTCCGCCCCGCATCAGGTCACGACCTTCGTCGCCGAACAGCCGGTCGTTACCGCCGTCGCCGTAGACCTGATCATCGCCGTTGCCGCCGTGCAGGGTATCGGCGCCACCATCGGCCGGCCGGTCACGCCAGAACAGGGCGACTTGGCCGTTGGGATCGGCATCGGCCACGGGGTCGGCGCCGGTGAAAGAGGGAGCCTGAGGCACGGAAGTCGCGATGACGCCGTTGGCGAAAGCTGCTCCCGTCCAGAAGTGATCGGCATTGGCTTCGGTATTGGCGATCCGCTGGATCAAACGTCCATTGTTCGCGTCGAACAGCATGAAGTCCGGCGATACCGTCAAGCCGTTGACTGCTGACGTGTAGGTACTTACCAGGATTTCACGATCATCGGCTTCGACCGACGTCACCGAACGAACCTGGATCGGCGAAAGGCTATCGGGCGTGCCGCTGAGGTCGAGCGTGCGGACGAACTTTCCGCTGTCGGCATCATACTGATGGACCTGTTCGAAGAATGACTCGCTGGCATGGTCCCACGGCTCGGTGATAGCCAAGGTGTCGCCGGAAAGCGCGATTTCCCGGTGGCCCGCTTCGTCCAGATCGTGACCGGCGCCTGATACCCGATGACGCAAGGCTCCTGTGTCGGCATCCAGCACAAAGACATACTCTGGGCTGCCACCGGCCGAGACTTCGGCGTGGACCGCGACCGTGTCACCGGATACCCACGGGCGGCTGACGAAATAGCCCTCGCCGAAATCGGGGGGCGGAAAGGTGAAGGTATGCCGGAGTGCGCCGGTGTCGGCATCGAACAGATAGACCGCCGTGTTCGTCGCCACCACCGCATGATCGCCGTCTAGCGCGATCTTGGAACCGAAGCTGGAATCGGCCTGCGAATCGGGTTGCCGCAGGCTGTGCAGCAATTGGCCTTGGGTGTCGTAAAGCCGGACGGCTTGTTCCGGATGACCGGAGTTCGGCGTCCCGATCAGCAGCCTGCCCTCGGAGATGGCGATGTTCGGGTTTGCCCCGGCGGCCTGCCCCGCCGTCGGGACGGTGAAGTGTGCGGTCTGCTTCTGTGTAAAGACATCGTAGACGAACATCTCGCCCGTGCCGACACCGAGCACCAGCGATTTGCCGTCGGTCGTCAGCGTGCGCGACACGTCTGCCGCCGCAGGGACGCGGAGAAGCGCCTGAACTGAGTATTCCGATCCGGAATCGCCATGGAGAATATCGCTGCCATTACCGCCCCAGAGCTGATCGTTGCCACGCTGGCCGTACAGGGTGTCGCCGTCGGTATCGCCATAGAGGACGTCATTGCCCAGGCCGCCGCGCAGCACGTCGACGCCGGTTCCGCCGCGCAGGTCGTCGTTTCCCGATGCGCCCTGCAACTCGTCGCGTCCACCCTGCCCCAGTAACCGGTCGTTACCGGACCCGCCCCACAGCACGTCGTTGCCACCACCAGCACGGATCACATCGTTGCCGGGTCCTCCTGATGCCCAGTCTTCATCCGCACCGGCATCGATCCGGTCGTTGCCTGCATGTGTAAAGATGATGTCGCGATCATCGCCGCCAGTGATCGTGTCGTTGCCAGCACCGGACTGGAAGCGGTCGTCACCAGGACCGCCGTCGAGCACGTTGTTTCCCTGGATGTCGATCAGGAAATCGCTGCCGGTTCCACCGTAAAGTCGATCATCGCCCTGTTCGCCATTGAGCCAGTCATTGTCGGCCTGACCGAACAACCTGTCGCGTCCCGTCCCGCCGAAAAGGCTGTCGTCATCGTCACCGCCGAACAGCCAGTCGTCGCCGATACCGCCATTGAGGGAATCCGAGCCGGTATCTCCCGACAATCGGTCGCGCCCGGCCAGACCGCTGAGCTGATCGTTGCCGGCGCCTCCGCTGATGCTGTCGTCGTCCTTCGTGCCGGTCAGGATATCCTCGCGGTCGGTGCCGCGGATGAGGGCGAGCGCGGAAGTGATGGCGGCTGCCCTTGCCGTATTCGGTCCAGGCATCTGAAGCCTCTCACACTGAGGTGAAGCCGGTGAGTATAGCACGGCCGCACCCGACCAGCACCGCGAGAAGAGGGTGGGTTGGGTGATGGTCACCCCCCACGGATTGGCGGAATGTTGTCCCTACTCCCAGCGACCCAGGTGTTCAGAACCTCCAGATCCCGGCCGAGCAGCACAAGATCCGCCGAATAACCCTGGGCCAGACGGCCGAAACGGTCGTCCAGGCGCAGGAACTCCGCCGGGTGGAGCGAGGCCATCGCCAGGGCCTCCTCCAGCGGAAGTCCCAGCATATGGACGCAGTTGCGAACCGCCGACGCCATGTCGATGTCGGCCCCGGCCAGCGTGCCGTCTTCGGTCACCAGACGCCCGTCCCGCCGCAGGATGCGCTGGCCGTAGAGTTCGAAACCGGTGGCGTCCGTCCCGACCGGAGGCATGGCGTCGGTGACCAGGAAGAAGCGGTCGGACCCCTTGGCCGCCAGCGCCATCTTCAGCACCGCCGGGTGGACATGGATGCCGTCCACGATGATCCCGCACCACGTTTCCCGGCCGGCCAATGCCGCCGTGGTCACGGCGGGCTGGCGGCTGGCGATCGGCGGCATGGCGTTGAACAGGTGGGTGAAGCCGCGTAAGCCCTGCCCGATGGCCTCGCGCGTGCGGTCGTAACTGGCGACAGTGTGTCCGGCGGACAGGACGATGCCCGCCTCGGCCAGCCGGGCGATGGCATCGTCTCCGACCTCTTCCGGTGCGATGGTCAGCAGCACCCTGCCCTGCGGCATCCGCTCCGGCAGGCTGGTCAGGAAGGCGATATCATCCTCGTCCAGGGGGCGGATGTACCGGGGCTCGTGGACGCCGGGCCGGTTCGGGCTGATGAACGGTCCTTCGAAGTGAATGCCGAGGATACCGCTGCCCGGCACCCGCGACGCCGCGATCACCGCTTCGGCGGCCCCTGCCATCTTGGCGCGGTGGTGATCAGCGTCGGCAGCAACCCGGTCCCGCCGGAGCGGCGGAGCGCCTTGGCGATGGCGAGCACGGCGGCTTCGGTCGGTTCGTCGTTGAACAGCACGCCGCCGGCACCGTTGGCCTGGGCATCGATGAAACCGGGCGCCAGCGTGCTTCCCGGTGGAAGGCGAACCGGTTCGGCATCCGCAGGAACCTGGTCATCGGGTACGATATCCGCGATCCGCTCGCCGTCCACGATCAGCGAGAACCCGTCCAGCATGGTTTCGCCCGTGAACAGCCGGGCTCCGGTCAGGGCTCTCATCACATCGTCTCCGTGACTTTGCGCAGGTGAATGGGCGTATCGGGATCGAACCCGCGCACCTGCGCCAGACGGTGGACCGCCATGTAGAAGCTCTGCACCGCGCAGAGCGGCATGGTGACTGCCGGACAATCGCGCAGCACCGGCAACGGCACCGTGCCGTCTTCGCCCCCGGTGGACATGACGGTAGCGCCCAGCGAGACCAGCCGCTCGGCCACGGCGCGGCTGCCGTCGGCGGATTCGTCGTCCTGACTCAGCGCCAATACCGGGAAACCGGGTCCGACCAAGGCAAGCGGCCCGTGCATCACCTCGGCGGAGCTGAAGGCTTCGGCGTGAAGGCGGCAGGTTTCCTTGAACTTCAGGGCGATCTCCTGCGCAGCTCCCAGACCGACGCCACGG
>Ga0170475_130343277_pt1 | contig 15002 bp, 2 predicted proteins | sample Soicark_Litter_5_FD_111474 | JGI IMG/M metagenome (GOLD analysis project Ga0170475, IMG submission 111474) | Avena fatua rhizosphere microbial communities from Hopland, California, USA. Combined Assembly of 48 SPs | reverse complement strand
GTTTTCGACATTTTCTGCTATTAGTCATCACTTAGTTCTTCAAGAAAATCCTAGATTGATTTTCTTTGCCTAACTTTGCCTAACTTAACTTTGTCTAGATTTGTACAATTTGGTCCCAGTTCTCCTTGACAACAGGCCTAGAGTTACAAGAAAGGTCGTCTCCAGTGCGCCAGGCATGGCGGACAACCAGGGTGAAGGAGATGGAACGGCTGCCGGAGGTGCAGGTGCCCCGGCGGCAACTCCGGCTTCCATCATCGAGGTGTCGACATTCGCTAATTATCTGCGGCGAGTCATCCCCGTGCTGCTCGAAGATGCGGAGGACACCCCCGAGGGACTGACAGTCTGCCTTAAAGACCGTACAGTTACCGAAACTATGAAACGTTTTCTGGGTGACCCGCAGATGCCCGTGCTGTTCGTTCAACGCCAGACCGTAAAGGATGAAAGTGAGGTGGAGGTGGGAGAGGCAGAAGAAAAGAGACGTATGTTTACAGCATTGTGCCTGAAATCAAGTTCTCAAATCTGAAAGTTAACAGCGTGGTGGTGATCAAGAGAGGCCCAGTGGTGGAGGCAGACAAAAGTTTCTCATCTCAGCTACGTCTGATGTCGCTGAGTGATGGGTCGCCATACGAGACGCTGCACTCTCTCGTCGCTAACGCCGTCACGCCATACTTCAAGTCATACGTTAGGTCAACAGGCAAAGTGGACAGAGATGGAGACAAGATAGCTCCTTCCGTGGAGAAGAAGATGGAAGAGCTGGAGCTAGGACTGCTCCACCTGCAGCAGAACATAGAGATCCCTGAGATCACTCTCCCTGTCCATCCCGTAGTGGCCGCCGTCATCAAAAAGGCGGCGGACGAGGGAGTGAAACCTAAGGTGGCAGACTTTGGTAACAAAGTGGAGGACGCTTCATTTCTCAACAGCTTGCAGAGTGGAGTCAATCGATGGATACGTGAAATACAAAAGGTGACAAAGCTGGACCGTGATCCCTCATCAGGAACAGCACTGCAGGAGATCAGCTTCTGGCTGAGTCTGGAGAGGTCCCTCCTCAAGCTACAGGAGAAGAGGGAGAGTGTGGACATCGCACTCACACTGGACGTGCTTAAGCATGGCAAGAGATTCCATGCCACCGTCAGCTTTGACACTGACACTGGGTTAAAGCAAGCCCTAGCCATGGTGAATGATTACAATCCCCTCATGAAGGACTTCCCCCTTGCTGACCTTCTCTCTGCCACCCAGCTCGACCCAATTCGCACAGCCCTTGTCGCCATCTTTGCACACCTCAAGAAGATCCGTCAGACCAAGTATCCCATCCAGCGTGCCCTGCGTCTCGTTGAGGCAATCTCACGAGATCTCAGCACTCAGATGTTGAAGGTGTTGTCTACCTGGCGTCTCATGCACATCGCCTTTGAGGACTTTGAAAAGGTGCTGACCAGTTGTTTTGAGATCTTTCAAGTGTGGGATGATGAGTACGAGAAGCTGCAGTCTTTGATGCGTGACATTGTGAAGAAGAAGAAGGAAGATAATCTGAAGCTTGCATGGCGCGTTAGTCCTCATCACAAACGTCTACAGGCACGCCTCGACCAGATACGCAAATTCCGTAGACAACATGAACAGTTACGTCAGGTGATAGCCCGTGTGCTCAGACCTGCAAGCACTGCTGTGCCTAACCCTGTTGTCGGTTCATCTGCTGAACCTGTTGTACTGCCGGCCATACTGGATGCTACTGACGGCAGTGGCTCTATTGAGGAGGTGTACATGGCATATGACAATGTGAAGGAGGTGGACTGTTTGGATGTGAGCAAGGAGGGCAGTGATGCCTGGGAGGCAGCATGCAAGAGATATGACGAGAGAATAGATCGCATAGAGATGCGCATCACAGCGCGCCTGCGAGATCAGCTAGGCACAGCTAAGAATGCTAACGAGATGTTTCTTATTTTCTCTCGTTTCAATGCTCTCTTTGTGAGACCTCACATCAGAGGAGCCATCAGAGAGTACCAGACTCAGCTCATACAACGAGTCAAGGATGACATTGAATCTCTGCATGAGAAGTTCAAGGTCCAGTACCCGCACAGTAAAGCAAGTCACATGAGTCGTGTGCGTGACTTGCCCCCAGTGTCTGGCTCTATCATCTGGGCACGTCAGATAGAGCGTCAGCTGAATGCCTACATGCGTCGTGTGGAGGATGTGCTGGGCAAGGGTTGGGAGCAACACGTCGACGGACAGAAACTGAAGGCTGATGGGGACAGCTTTAGACTCAAGCTGAACACTAATGAGCTCTTTGAGGACTGGTCTCGCAAGGTTCAAGCCAAACAGTTGTCAATGCAAGGCAGGATCTATGGAATAGAGAGTGTGAGATCACGTCAGGCTGGTAAGGGCAATGTACTGCGTCTCAAGGTCAACTTTACCCCAGAGGTCATCACTCTAGCCAAGGAGGTGCGCAACTTGAAATGGCTTGGGTTCCGTGTACCTTTGGCCATAGTCAACAAGGCTCACCAGGCTAATCAACTCTATCCCTTTGCCATATCTCTCATTGACAGTGTGCGCACATATGAACGAACCTGTGAAAAGGTGGAGGAGAGAGTAAACATAGGTCTGCTGGTGGCAGGCATGCGTAAAGAAGTGCAAGGCCTCATCCTGGAAGGGGTCAGTCTGTCCTGGGAGTCATACAAACTTGACCCCTATGTACAGCGCTTTGCTGAACTCATCTTTGTCTTCCAAGAAAAGGTGGATGACCTGTTGGTGGTGGAGGAGCAGATAGACCTTGAGGTGAAGGCGTTGGACACATGTGCGTACAGCTTTGCCACATTCAATGATGTCCTTGCTAAGATACAGAAGCACGTGGATGACCTTAGTCTGAGGCAGTACAGTAATCTACCGCACTGGGTACAACGTCTAGATCAACAGGTAGAGACAAAGCTGGCAGTGAGACTGGAGGCAGGTCTTAGGGCGTGGGTTCAAACCCTGATAGACGAGGGCAAGCCTAAGGATGACCTCAGCAGTATGGACACTGATGCACCCCTGACCTTGGCTCACAAGCCTGGAGGAGAACCCAAGCTAAAGAAGTTTGTTCATGAGCTGCGTATCACAAATCAAGTGATGTACCTAAGTCCACCTGTGGAGGAGGCGCGTGTGTTGATCTATGGAGAGCTGTATGCATGGGAGGCTAACATTCTGTCACTACCACGTATCACTCATGCTAGATATCAGGTTGGCATAGATGCGGCGAGTGTCTCAGAGACCCATTACAAGAACCTGTTGACTAAGCTGCCTAGTGAACAGGACGCTCTGAACAGTGCCTATGAGGCAGCTGAGAACATTGTCAACCAGGTGGACGCCTATGTCAAGGTATGGTTGGACTACCAGGCTCTGTGGGACCTCCAGGCAGACTTCTTATATGGCAGACTGGGAGACAGCATTCAGACTTGGATGAAGGCTCTGGAAGACATCAAGTTGTCCCGTAAGACCTTTGACACGTCTGAAACGTTCAAGGAGTTTGGTCCAGTCAAAATTGAATTTGGAAAGGTGCAGTCAAAGGTTAGTCTGAAGTATGACTCTTGGCACAAGGAGGTGTTGGGTAAGTTTGGTAATATGCTCAGCACTGAGATGACAGACTTCCACACACAAGTCTCAAAGTCTCGCTCAGATCTAGAGCAGCAGTCCATAGAGACGTCCAACACAGCAGAGGCTGTCAGCTTTATCACATACGTCCAGTCTCTCAAACGCAAAATGAGAAACTGGGAGAAACAGGTGGACACATACAAGGAGGGTCAGAGGATTCTGGAAAGACAAAGATTCCAGTTCCCTGCCAACTGGCTGCACTCAGACAACGTGGAGGGAGAGTGGGGAGCTTTCAGTGAGATCATCAAGCGCAAGGACACGTCCATACAGACCCAGGTGGCAAGCCTTCAGATGAAGATTGTGGCAGAGGATAAGCTGGTCGAGAATAGAACTGGCGACATGCTGTCGGAGTGGGAGAAAGAGAAACCTGTTGAGGGCACAATGAAGCCAGACGAGGCGACAAAGATGTTGACAATATTCGAGGGCAAGTTTCTTCGTCTTAAGGAAGAGCGTGACAACATCTCTAAGGCCAAGGAGGCTCTGGAGCTGACTGAGGCTGGTCACTTGAGTCCCAGTGAGGAGAGAATGACTGTGGCTCTGGAGGAGCTGCAGGACTTGAAGGGAGTCTGGGCTGAGCTGTCTAAGGTCTGGCAACAACTAGAAGAACTCAAGGAGAAACCTTGGCTATCTGTACAACCTAGGAAGTTAAGACAGCAGCTGGACACTCTACAGCAGCAGTTGAAGGAGCTGCCGGCAAGACTGCGCACCTACCCATCCTATGAGCACATCAAACTACTGCTACAGTCCTACATGAAGGTCAACATGCTCGTCGTGGAACTCAAAAGTGAGGCCGTCAAGGAACGACACTGGAAACAACTTATGAGAAGATTGCATGTTAATTGGATACTTGGCGAGTTGACATTGGGTCAGGTGTGGGAGGTAGACCTTCAGAAGAATGAGGCCGTCATCAAGGACGTCCTGCTGGTCGCACAGGGAGAGATGGCACTCGAGGAGTTCCTGAAACAGGTGAGTGAGGTGTGGAAGACGTATGAGCTGGAGTTGATCAACTATCAGAACAAGTGTAAGCTTATCCGCGGCTGGGATGAACTGTTCACTAAGGTCAAGGAGCACATCAACAGTGTGGCAGCTATGAAACTGTCACCTTACTACAAGGAGTTTGAAGAGGATGCCCTCTCATGGGAGGACAAGTTGAATCGTATCAGCAGCCTGTTTGACGTCTGGATAGACGTACAGAGACGCTGGGTCTACCTGGAGGGCATCTTCACTGGGTCTGCTGACATTAAGCATCTGCTGCCTGTTGAGACGTCCAGGTTCCAAGGGGTTAGCACAGAGTTCTTGGCACTGATGAAGAAAGTGACCAAATCACCGCTTGTCATGGACGTACTGAACATTACAAACGTACAGAGGCAACTAGAGAGACTCGCAGACCTACTGACAAAGATACAGAAGGCTTTGGGAGAGTATCTGGAGAGAGAGCGATCTTCTTTCCCAAGGTTCTACTTTGTGGGCGACGAGGACCTGCTTGAGATCATTGGTAACAGTAAGAATGTGCCTCGTCTACAGAAGCACTTCAAGAAGATGTTTGCAGGAGTGCACACTGTCATACTGGACGAGGAGCAGACCCAGGTCATTGGACTCGCCTCCAAGGAAGGAGAAGAGGTTCAGTACGTGACCCCGGTGGTGATCAAGGATCGTAAGATCAACGAGTGGTTGACTGCTGTGGAGACAGAGATGAGGCTGACCTTGGCCAAGCTGCTCGCTCAGGGAGTACACGACTTTTCTGACTTCCGCTCTATGACTATCGACCAGCAGAAGTTTATGGCTTGGGTCGACAAATACCAGGCTCAGCTTGTGGTGCTAGCAGCTCAGATCTCTTGGTCAGAGAGTGTAGAGAAAGCCCTTCAGGGCATAGAACAAAAGGGTGACAGTGACGTCACTCCCCTTACTGCTGTCCTGTCTGTAGTAGAGGCTACACTGAACGTGCTTGCTGACTCTGTGCTGCATGAACAACCTCCTGTCAGACGCAAGAAACTAGAACACTTGATCACAGAGTTGGTTCATCAGCGTGACGTCACTCGTGTGTTGTGCAAGAGTCGTGTGTCAAGTCCTCGTTCATTTGACTGGCTCTGTCAGATGAGATTCTACTTTGATCCCAAGAACGCCGACGTCCTTCAACAGCTCAGCATACACATGGCTAATGCTAAGTTCAACTATGGCTTTGAGTATCTGGGTGTGCAGGAGAAGCTGGTCCAGACGCCTCTCACTGATAGATGCTACCTGGCCATGACACAGGCGCTGGAGGCCAGGCTGGGTGGATCACCATTCGGACCGGCCGGTACTGGTAAGACAGAGTCAGTTAAGGCTCTCGGTAACCAGCTTGGAAGATTTGTGCTGGTCTTCAACTGTGACGAGACCTTTGACTTTCAGGCAATGGGGCGCATCTTTGTTGGTCTGTGTCAAGTGGGTGCGTGGGGTTGTTTTGATGAGTTCAATCGTCTGGAAGAGCGTATGTTGTCAGCCGTCTCTCAACAAGTACAGACCATACAAGAGGCTCTCAAGGAACATGCCAGCAAGGAGAAGGAACCCTCCTCGTCCATGATCAGTGTGGAGCTGGTTGGCAAGCAGGTGAAGGTCAACCCTGATATGGCAATCTTTATCACCATGAACCCTGGCTATGCCGGTCGCTCAAACCTGCCGGACAATCTCAAGAAGCTCTTCCGGTCGCTCGCCATGACGACGCCTGATCGTCAGCTGATCGCACAGGTCATGTTGTACTCTCAGGGGTTCAGGACGGCGGAGAAACTTGCGGAGAAGATCGTGCCATTCTTTAAATTGTGTGAGGAGCAGCTGTCTCCTCAGTCTCACTATGACTTTGGTCTGCGCGCCTTGAAGAGCGTGCTGGTGAGTGCTGGCAATGTGAAGAGAGACCGTATACAGAGAGTCAAGCAGGGCCTGACTGAGCGTAATGAACCTGTAGATGAAGCTACCATTGCTGAACAACTGCCTGAACAAGAGATCCTCATCCAGAGTGTGATGGAGACGATGGTACCCAAGCTTGTGGCGGAGGACATTCCTCTATTGAACAGTCTCCTCTCAGACGTCTTCCCTGGAGTGGCCTATGTGCCTGCTGAGATGACAAGACTGAAGGAAGAGATAAGGAAGGTGTGCTCTGAGATGTACCTTGTGTATGGGGACACTGAGGATCAGACTGTGCAGTGGATTGGAAAAGTGTTACAGTTGTATCAGATAACCCAGATACACCATGGTCTGATGATGGTAGGACCAAGTGGAAGTGGAAAGAGTACAGCCTGGAAAGTTCTACTGAAGGCCCTCGAGAGACTGGAGGGTGTGGAAGGAGTCTCGCATGTCATTGACCCCAAGTCCATTTCCAAGGATGCCCTCTATGGCAGTCTAGACCCTAACACGCGTGAATGGACTGATGGACTCTTCACACACGTCCTTCGCAAGATCATAGACAATGTGCGTGGAGAGATTGGTAAGAGACAGTGGATCATATTTGACGGTGATGTTGATCCAGAGTGGGTGGAGAATCTCAACTCTGTGCTGGACGACAACAAACTGCTCACTCTGCCCAACGGAGAGCGCCTCGCCATACCACCAAACGTTCGTATCATGTTTGAAGTACAAGATCTGCGCTATGCCACTCTGGCGACAGTCAGTCGTTGTGGTATGGTCTGGTTCAGTGAGGACGTCCTCTCTCTGGAGATGATCTTTGAGAACTTCCTGCTACGGCTACGCAATGTGCCTGTGGAAGAGGGAGAAGAGGAAAGTGCGAGGAAGTCAAGAGGAGCGGGAGGAACTGCAGAGGCGAGAGAGGAGGAGGTCTCTCCTGCTCTGCATCTTCAGAGGAACTGTGCTACTATCCTGCAGCCATTCTTCTTGGCTAATGGCTTGGTGGCCAAGTGTCTGGAGTATGGTCAGACCTTAGAGCACATCATGGACTTCACTCGTCTGCGTGCACTGGGCACTCTCTTCTCTATGCTTAACCAGTGCATGAGGAACGTTCTCAACTATAACCACAACCATCAGGACTTTCCTATGAAGCAAGATCAGATGGAGCAGTACATGACGAGTTCTCTCATCTACTCTCTCCTCTGGTCCATTGCAGGAGACGGAAGACTTAAAGTAAGACAAGAACTTGGTGACTACATACGTAAGATATCCACAGTCAACCTGCCAGCCGCCGCCAACCAACCAATCATTGACTTTGAGGTGTCTATCACGGGAGAGTGGCTGCCGTGGTCCGCCAAGGTTCCCCAGGTGGAGATAGAGACTCACAAGGTGGCGTCGCCTGACGTAGTCATCCCCACAGTGGATACAGTCAGACATGAGTCACTGCTGTCTACCTGGCTCTTTGAACACAAGCCTATGGTGTTGTGTGGACCACCTGGCTCTGGCAAGACTATGACCTTGTTCAGTGCACTGCGGGCACTGCCTGACCTAGAGGTGGTTGGGTTGAACTTCTCCAGTGCTACCACACCAGAGTTGATGTTGAAGACTTTTGATCACTACTGTGAGTACCGCAAGACACCAAACGGCCTCGTCCTGTCACCCCTTCAGCTCAACAAATGGCTTGTCCTCTTCTGTGATGAGATCAATCTGCCGGACATGGACAAATATGGAACGCAGCGCATCATTTCATTCTTGCGTCAGATGGTCGAGCACGGTGGGTTCTACCACACAACTGATCAGACGTGGGTGAGGTTTGAGAGGATTCAATTTGTGGGAGCTTGCAACCCTCCGACAGACCCCGGTAGAAAACCTCTCTCCCACAGGTTCCTTCGTCATGTACCGGTAGTGTACGTCGACTACCCAGGCCAGACGTCACTCGTTCAAATCTACGGTACATTCAACCGTGCAATGCTGCGTCTAGTGCCAAGTCTACGCACGTATGCCGAGCCTCTCACTAATGCCATGGTGGAACTGTACCTACTGTCACAGGTACGCTTCACACAAGACATGCAGCCTCACTACATCTACAGTCCTCGTGAGATGACACGTTGGGTGCGTGGTATCTGTGAGGCATTGCGTCCTCTGGAGACTCTCTCAATAGACGGACTGGTGCGCATATGGGCGCATGAAGCATTGAGACTATTCCAAGACAGACTTGTTGATGGAGAGGAGAGACAGTGGACGAATGAAAACATAGACCGCATAGCTGCCAAACATTTCCCAAGCATCAGCGGCGATGTGGCCCTCAAGCGTCCCATCCTCTACAGTAACTGGTTGTCTAAGGACTACATGCCTGTCGACCAGGAGGAGCTGAGGGAACACGTCAAGGCTAGGCTGAAGGTGTTCTATGAGGAAGAATTGGACGTGCCCCTGGTCCTCTTTGACGAGGTCCTTGACCATGTTCTGCGTATTGATCGTATCTTCCGTCAGCCTCAGGGTCATCTCCTCCTCATAGGGGTCAGTGGGTCAGGTAAGACGACCCTCTCTCGCTTTGTCGCCTGGATGAATGGACTGAGCGTGTTCCAGGTGAAGGTACACAACAAGTACACGGCGGAGGACTTTGATGAGGATCTGAGAGGGGTGCTGAGACGATCTGGATGTAGGAGTGAGAAGATCTGCTTCATAATGGACGAGTCGAACGTTCTAGACTCTTCCTTCCTTGAGCGCATGAACACCCTGCTTGCTAATGGTGAGGTGCCTGGGTTGTTTGAGGGTGATGAGATGACGACTCTGATGACACAGTGCAAAGAGGGAGCACAACGTGTCGGACTCATGTTAGACACACAGGAAGAACTGTACAAGTGGTTCACACAACAGGTAATGTATAATCTGCACGTTGTCTTCACCATGAACCCCTCGTCTGAGGGTCTCAAGGACAGAGCGGCCACATCCCCTGCTCTCTTCAACAGATGTGTGTTGAACTGGTTTGGTGATTGGAGTCTTGGTGCTCTCTATCAAGTGGGCAAAGAGTTCACTTCTAAGATTGACTTGGACAAGACCAATTACATGTCGCCTGATGCCAGTCTGCAGCCAATCATAGACAACGTCTCTCTGCCCCTCATGCATCGTGACGCCGTCGTGACGTCACTGGTGTTCGTGCACCAGACGTTGCACCAGGCTAACACACGCGTCGCCAAGCGTGGAGGTCGCACCATGGCCGTCACACCGCGACACTATCTCGACTTCATTAATCACTATGTGAAGCTGTACAATGAGAAGCGTGCAGACCTGGAGGAACAACAGCTCCATCTGAACATAGGTCTACAGAAGATCAGAGAGACTGTGGAGCAAGTGGAAGAACTACAGAAGTCTCTCTCTATCAAGCGTAATGAACTGGAGGAGAAGAACAACCTCGCCAACAATAAACTGAAACAAATGGTGAAGGACCAGCAGGAGGCAGAGCGTAAGAAGCAGGCCTCTCAGGAGATTGCCCAGGCCTTGGAGAAGCAGACGACTGTCATCAGTGAGAAAGCTGAGAGTGTGGGCAATGACCTTGCCAAGGTCGAGCCTGCTGTACAGGATGCACAACAAGCGGTGAAGGGCATTAAGAAGCAGCACCTCGTTGAGGTGCGTTCAATGGCTAACCCTCCCAACCCAGTCAAGCTTGCCCTGGAGACCGTGTGCCTGCTGCTGGGGGAGAACACGACGGACTGGAAGGCCATACGAGGGGTCCTGGTCAGGGAGAACTTTATCAGTACCATCATCAACTTCACCACAGAGGACATCACGGAAGACATTAGACAGAAGATGCAGAAGTATCTAAACAACCCAGACTACAACTTTGACAAAGTTAACCGTGCCTCTGTAGCCTGTGGTCCTATGGTCAAGTGGGCCATTGCACAGATCAGCTACTCTGAGATGTTGAACAAGGTGGAGCCATTGAAGGCAGAGCTGCGTGCCCTCGAGGTGGAGGCAAATGTGAACAGAGAGAAGAATGAGGAGATGCAGAACTTGATCATTAATCTGGAGAAGAGTATTGGACGCTACAAGGAGGAATATGCTGTACTGATCAGCCAGGCTCAGGCCATCAAGGCTGACCTTGCCTCTGTTGAGACTAAGGTTGGTCGCAGTGTGGCGTTGTTAAAGAGTTTGACAGGAGAGCGTACTCGCTGGGAGCTAGGCAGTGAGACATTTAAACTACAGATGTCCACTATCATAGGAGACACTCTGCTTGTGTCGGCCTTCATGGCTTATGCGGGATACTACGACCAGCATATGAGACAAAGTTTGTTCACTACCTGGTCCAATCACTTACAGCAAGCTCACATACAGTACAAGACTGACATTGCACGCATTGAGTACTTATCGAATGCAGACGACAGACTAAGATGGCAGGCAAATAGTCTGCCCACGGATGACCTGTGCACTGAGAATGCCATCATGTTGAACAGGTTCAACCGCTATCCTCTCATCATTGATCCCTCAGGGCAGGCTACAGAGTTCATTATGAATGAGTTCAAGGACAAGAAGATCACCAAGACTAGTTTTCTGGACGATGCGTTTCGTAAGAACCTCGAGAGTGCTCTACGTTTTGGTAACCCCCTGCTGGTGCAGGACGTGGAGAGCTATGACCCCATACTGAACCCTGTGCTCAACCGTGAGCTGAGACGTACTGGGGGGCGTGTCCTCATCACTCTGGGGGACCAGGACATTGACCTGTCACCCTCTTTCACCATCTTCCTTTCCACGCGTGATCCTACCGTTGAGTTTGCACCAGACCTGTGTTCTCGCGTGACGTTTGTTAACTTCACAGTGACACGTAGCAGTCTTCAGAGCCAGTGTTTGAACCAGGTGCTCAAGGCAGAGAGGCCTGATGTGGACGCTAAGAGGTCTGACCTGCTTAAACTACAAGGTGAGTTCTCGCTCAGACTGCGTCAGCTGGAGAGATCTCTGCTGACGTCATTGAACGAGGTGAAAGGTCGTATCCTTGACGACGACAGCATCATCACTCACCTGGAGACGTTGAAGAACGAGGCGCAGGTAATTGCTAAGAGAGTTGAGGAGACTGACGCCACCATGGCCGAGGTGGAGACGACGTCCCAGCAGTACATCCCTCTGGCACAGTCCTGTAGCAGTATCTACTTCACGCTGGAGTCTCTCAACCAGATACACTTCTTGTATCAGTTCTCTCTTCAGTTCTTCTTAGAGATCTTCACTGCCATCTTGTCAGTGGACAATGTTCATCTTAAGAACATGACGGACTACAAGGACAGACTGGCTGTCATCACTAAGGACCTCTTTCAGGTGACGTACAATCGTGTGTCTCGTGGTATGTTACATCAGGACCGTGTCACATTCGCTGTGCTGCTGGCACGTATACATCTTAAACAATCGCCAAGTGAGGGTACACATGACCCAGAATTTCAGCACTTGATGAGAGGCATGGAGGGTCTCATCTCCTCTGAGACCTTGCCCAAGCTGGACTTTCTCAAGCCCACTGAGGTACAGGCTGTTGCCAGGCTAGAGGCCAGACTGCCTGCCTTCAAGGGATTGGCCAGCTCACTCAAGTCTAACAAGGAGATCCACTCTTGGCTAGAGGTCGTCTCAGCAGAACAAGATGTACCAACACTTTGGAATGAAGACAAACCACTTAGTTCGGTAGGTCTAGCCGTGCACAAGATGCTCCTACTCCAAGCAGTGCGTCCTGACCGCCTCATTGCCGCCACATATCGCTTCATCTCTGAAGTGCTGGGGGAACACTTCATGGCGGCCGCTGAGAAGGAAATGAATCTCGCCGACATCGTCGAGAACGAGATAAAGTCCAACACTCCAGTGTTGATGTGTGCTGTACCTGGCTATGACGCTAGTGGACGTGTGGATGACCTGGCCACTGAACTCAACAAACAAATGACTTCCATTGCTATAGGCTCAGCGGAAGGTTTCAGTCAGGCCGACAAGGCCATCAACTCGGCGATCAAGTCCGGCCGGTGGGTGATGCTGAAGAACGTTCACCTGGCCCCACAGTGGCTCATACAGCTTGAGAAGAAATTACACAGTCTGACACCCCATGCACACTTTAGACTCTTCCTTACCATGGAGATCAACCCAAGGTTGCCAGTGAATCTGCTGCGTGCTGGTCGTGTGTTCGTCTTTGAGCCGCCCCCTGGTGTGCGCGCCAATCTTCTGCGCACATTCAGCACCCTGCCCGCATCGCGCATGTGTCGGGCGCCTAATGAGCGTGCCAGACTTTACTTCCTGCTTGCGTGGTTCCATGCCATAGTGCAGGAGAGACTGTGCTATGTGCCGCTGGGCTGGTCCAAGCGCTATGAGTACAATGAGTCTGATCTAAGGTGTGCCTGCGACACCATCGACATCTGGATTGATACCATCGCTATGGGTCGTACTAATCTGCCCCCAGAGAAAGTTCCCTGGGATGCATTCAGAACTCTCATCTCACAGTGTATCTATGGAGGCAAGATTGACAACGAGTTTGACCAGAGACTAATGAACTCATTTGTGAACAAGCTATTCACTAAGAAAAGCTTCGAGTCTGAGTTTGTGCTTGTGCCAAATGTTGACGGCTCTAAAAGCATCTACATGCCTGAGGGAGTCAGACGTGAAGAGTTTCTGGACTTTGCAGAGAAGCTTGGTGTACAACAGACGCCATCTTGGCTTGGCTTGCCTAACAATGCTGAGAGGGTGCTGCTTACCAGCCAGGGGAGTGACATGATTGGCAAGCTGTTAAAGATGCAGCTGTTAGAGGATGATGATGAGCTGGCCTACGCTCCCTCAGGGACAGCTGAGCCTGCTGCTCACAAGGAGACAGATGGACGTCCTGCATGGATGCGCACCCTGTCAAACTCTCTGCATGCCTGGGCACAGATGGTTCCTAAGGTCCTGACCGCCATGAAGCGCTCCAGCGAGAACATTCGTGACCCATTGTTTCGCTACTTTGAGCGTGAAGTCAACGCAGGACTACAGCTACTGGCAGACGTCAGGAGAGACATGAGTGATGCCATGGCTATCTGTGCGGGGGAGAAGAAACCGACCAATCACCATCGAGCTCTCATTGCTGACCTCGCCAAGGGTATAATCCCTAAGAGTTGGCAGAGATACACCATACCCAAGGACATCACTGTCATACAGTGGATCACAGACTTCAGTGAGAGAGTCAAACAACTGCAGGCAATCTCTGACGGGTCACAACAAGGTGGAGCAGCCTCTCTTAAGAACCTTCACCTGTGGTTGGGTGGTCTGTTCATCCCAGAGGCTTACATCACAGCCACCAGACAGTATGTGGCCCAGGCTAACAGCTGGTCCCTTGAAGAGCTTTGTCTACAGGTTCATGTACCTGACAACAAAGAGACTATCAAACTGGACACATGTAGCTTTGGAGTGACTAATCTTCGTCTGTTGGGCGCCGTGTGTTCCAAGAATGCCCTTCAGTTGTCCAATGTCATTGCCACGGACCTACCAGTCACCAGTCTCAAGTGGGTCAGGTCAGACAGTGTGAAGCAGTCAGACACTCGTGTCACTCTGCCGGTCTATCTCAACTCTACCAGAGCACAACTCTTGTTCACTGTCGACTTTGAGACGACGGGCGAGGGGTCTGGACAGGACCACAGCTTTTATGACCGCGGTGTAGCGCTCATCACCAGCATCCTCGGCTCTTAGGCACGCCGGAGAGTCTCTGTTAGACTCGTCGGGGTTTTCTGTCACTGCAGTGTGTGTTGTTTACGAGCTGCCTGACTTCTAAATCTAAAACATTTGTCTACAACAAGTTATGTAAATTAGGTGTAGCAATAGAAAGAAACAATTATTAGATAACTTTAGAATTGATTTTGTTTGCTTGGAGTGGTCTCTGCTTTCATTTATTTTGTCATGCTTGCATTCCTGTGTTTTCAATGCTTGCATATACGGCACATCCTCCCTAGTCTGCATATAATTGCTATGCATAGAATGCATATAATCTGCATAGTATCTTGTAGTCTATAGTACTTTCTATAACACACAGACACATTCACACGCACACCTACACTTGTATACACAAATATGCTAGAATATTATTATTTACTTCTGTTACCCCATACACGTAATTTAACATTTGTTTGACTCTCATCTATAACTCACACACATGCTGTAGGAGCATGCTGGTTTAATATGTAGTACTTGAGGTTGGTTTGATTGTAATGACTAGAAAAGAACCCTGTTTTGAATTGGTCAAAATTGCACTACTAAAGTCACTTCACTGTTTATGGTTCAACAGAAATGTGATACAAATGCATGCATGCACGCACGCTTTCATGCACACTTTTTTAGACAAACCCGGACACAAACAGACTTCACGCATTAAGTTTTGATTGCATTGTACAAGTAAACTTGCATATAACATTTCTCTGTACTTTGTGCTTATATTTACTCTGTAGCTAGCTGTTGTGTTAGATTTCAATTAGGCTTTTGTTGTTGTGTTAATTATAGTGGCTTTGATTGTTTTAAAGTATGTGTAGACG
>Ga0170475_107686679_pt1 | contig 15005 bp, 9 predicted proteins | sample Soicark_Litter_5_FD_111474 | JGI IMG/M metagenome (GOLD analysis project Ga0170475, IMG submission 111474) | Avena fatua rhizosphere microbial communities from Hopland, California, USA. Combined Assembly of 48 SPs | reverse complement strand
CGATCAGGCGCATAGGCCATTACGTCCTTGATTTCCACCTTGTCGAAAAAGGATTGTCCGCCGGAAATCAGATAGGGAATCTTGTGGTTGCGCAGTTGCGTCTCGATCACGCGTGCCTGGTGGTTGCCCCGGTACAGGATGGCGTAATCGGCGAAGGTGGTGCGGTTCTCGAACTTGTGGCCGAGCAGGCGCATGGCGACGGTTTCCGCCTCGTGCTCTTCGTCCTTCATTTCCACTACCTGCACCTGATCGCCGGTGCCGAGATCGCTCCATAGCTTTTTCTCGAACAGTTTCGGGTTGTTGCCGATGACGGCGTTGGCGGCTTGCAGGATGCGCACCGAGGAGCGGTAGTTTTGTTCCAGCTTGATCACGTTCAGGGTGGGAAAGTCGGTCTGCAGCAGGCGCAGGTTCTCGACATTGGCGCCACGCCAGGCGTAGATGGACTGGTCATCGTCGCCCACCGCTGTGAATTGGCCGCGAAAACCGCACAGTTGTTTGATCAGTCGGTATTGGCAGGTGTTGGTGTCCTGGTATTCATCGATCAGCAGGTAGCGCAGCTTCATTTGCCATTTGGTAAGAATGTCCGATTCGCGCTCGAACAGCTCGACGGGCAGGCGGATCAGGTCGTCGAAATCCACCGCCTGGTAGGCCTGTATGGTGTCCTGGTATTGCCGATATAGCTTGGCCATGCGCAGCTCGCCGTCGCTGGTGGCGAGCGACATGGCCATTTCCGGGCTGATGAAGTCGTTTTTCAGCTTGGAGATCAGGCTGATCACCTCGCGGATCTGTGCCTTGTCGGTGGTTGCGAGCATGTCGGAGATGATCTTGAAGGCATCGCCGCTGTCGAGGATGGAGAACTGCGGCTTGTAGCCGAGCGCTTTCGCTTCCTGGCGCACGATCATCAGCCCCAGCGAGTGGAAGGTGGACACGGTGAGCCCGCGCGAGCGCTCGGGCGGGATCAGCTCGCCGACCCGCTCTCCCATTTCGCGCGCCGCCTTGTTGGTAAAGGTGATGGCTGCGATGTGGCGTGCTTCATAGCCACCCTGGCTGACCAGGTAGGCGATTTTCTGGGTGATCACCCGCGTCTTGCCGGAGCCGGCGCCGGCGAGCACCAGCAGGGGGCCATCCAGGTAGCGAACGGCGTCTTGCTGCGGAGTGTTGAGCTTGTGGAGCATGAGGGCCTGTCTGGAGGTTGGTCTATCCATCGTGTGCGGCGGGGGCGCTTGCGCAGCAAGCGCGATTTTCCACTATAAATCGTGCTTGATGGTCTATGAATCATAATTAGCCGCGTAAGCAGCACTTTATGGCATGCGGCCACTACGCCGGCCCGCGTCGACTACAACAAGCGTGCGCAGGCGGCGCTGTGTATATAAATATCATTATAAATCAAAAAGATAAGCGTTTTTCCTGCCTTTTTCCGCTGCAGTAGGACAACCCGAAAGAACAGTTTTAGCTGTTGATCGGCGAGGTTTGCATGCCTCCTCGCTGCAGCCTTGCTGCACCGCAATATCGAAATCTTACTAAAAGCTTACAAAAACCCTTCACAAAGCTTACAAGTATCGATATATTTCGTTTCAGCCGAAGCGGACCAGCCAAAAGCAAATATACGGAGCGTTAGCTGGCCTGCCTTACCCGGTGTGGATTTCCCCGATTCGGAGTCAGAATTTTAGCGTGGATCTCTCATGATGCAGACGCGACAAGCGCGATTTCATGAGCATCCCGCTTAAGGTCCACCGTCCATCCCTTTCCAAGCCTTTCTATAAAGGAGCGAGCACATGAATCTGAAGAACCTGTCCATGGCACTGGCTATTGCCGGCGCATTTTCCCTCAACGCAGTTGCTGGCGAAGTTGAAGTGCTTCACTACTGGACCTCGGGTGGCGAAGCCAAGTCGGTAGCCGAGTTGAAGAAAATGATCGAAGCCAAGGGCCATACCTGGAAGGACTTCGCGGTTGCAGGCGGTGCAGGCGACAATGCCATGACCGTGCTGAAGACACGTGTCGTATCCGGCAACCCGCCTACCGCCGCCCAGGTCAAGGGTCCATCGATCCAGGAATGGGCTGCCGAAGGCGTGCTGGCCAATCTGTCCGATGTTTCCAAGGCCGAGAAGTGGGATACCCTGTTGCCGCCAGTCGTTGCCAATGTCATGAAATACAAGGGCAACTACGTTGCTGTTCCCGTGAATGTGCACCGCGTGAACTGGATGTGGGCAAACCCGGAAGTCTTCAAGAAGGCCGGCGTGGCGCCGCCGAAGTCATGGGACGAGTTTGATGCTGCCGCCACCAAGATTGAAAAGGCCGGCTTCATCGCTGTCGCCCACGGTGGCCAGCCTTGGCAGGACAACACGGTATTTGAATCCGTGGCGCTGGGTGTCGGCGGTGCTGAATACTACAAGAAGGCATTCGTACAACTGGATGCCAAGACGATCGGCAGCGCCACCACGCTGAAAGCCTTCGATACGCTGCGCATGGTCCGCAAGCACATGGACAAGGATATGCCGGGCCGTGACTGGAACCTGGCTACCGCCATGGTCATCAACGGCAAGGCCGCCATGCAGTTCATGGGTGACTGGGCCAAGGGCGAATTCGCTGCAGCCGGCAAGGTACCGGGCAAGGATTACCTGTGCCTGGCAGCTCCCGGCACCGAGAAGGACTACACCTTCAATATCGACTCCTTCATCGTCTTCGCGCAAAAGAACAAGGATGGCAAGGCTACCAACGACTTCGCCTCTGCGGTGCTGTCCGATTCCTTCCAGGAAGTGTTCAACCAGAACAAGGGTTCCATCCCCGTGCGTCTCGGTCACGACATGAGCAAGTTCGATGACTGCGCCAAGACGTCCGCCAAGGATTTCGTGTCCAGCAACAAGGCCGGTACATTGCTGCCTTCCTTCGCGCACGGCATGGCGCAGCCTTCTGCTGCAGCCGGTGCCATGACGGACGTGGTCGCCAAGTTCATGAACTCCGACATGTCCAGCAAGGATGCCGTCGCTGCCCTGGTTGCTGCCTCTGCCAAGAAGTAAGCGTTAGCCTGCTTAGATTATTAGTATAAGTAAGTGCTGAAGCGGAGCCTGCCCCCTCATCGTTTGCAATTTGCCGGGCAGGCTCTTTCCATCCCTCACGATCTAGATAGGAAACGCCATGGCTGAGCCCCGCCCAGGCGGTACCGCTTTCACTGCCAGTCGCTTTGCCGATGTCGTGCTGCCCAAGCTGGTCTTGGCGCCGACTATGCTTGCGTGTCTGGTTGGTTTTTATGGATTCATCGGCTGGACAGCCTGGCTGTCTTTCAGCAGCTCGCGTCTGATGCCGCGCTACGATTGGGTCGGTTTTACCCAATACGCGGAACTCTTCAGCAATGATCGCTGGTGGCATGCGATGGCCAACCTCGGTATTTTCGGGGGCATGTTCATCGTCATTACCTTGGCTCTCGGCTTGATCATGGCGATCTTTCTCGACCAGAAGATACGCGGCGAAGGCCTGCTCAGAACAATTTATCTCTACCCCATGGCACTGTCCTTCATTGTGACGGGCACGGCCTGGAAGTGGATACTCAACCCTGGCCTCGGCATAGAAAAGCTGGCTCACGACTGGGGCTTCAGCGGCTTCGTCTTCGACTGGATCATCGACCCCGAGCGCGCCATCTACACCGTGGTGCTGGCCGGTGTCTGGCAATCGTCGGGTTTCGTGATGGCGCTGTTTCTGGCTGGCCTGCGCGGCATCGACGATTCCATCATCAAGGCGGCACAAGTGGATGGCGCATCGCTGCCGACGATCTACCTGCGCATCATCATTCCCAGCCTGCGCCCCGTGTTCCTGAGCGTGCTGATGATTTTGGCGCACGTTGCGGTGAAGAGCTTCGACCTGGTGATGGCCTTGACGGGCGGCGGTCCTGGTTTTGCGACAGACCTGCCCTCCATCTTCATGTACCAGCACAGTTTCACCCGTGGCCAGCTAGGTCTCGGCGCCGCATCGGCCATGATGATGCTGGCTACTGCCGCCGCCATCGTCATGCCATTTCTGTACTCGGAATTAAGGAGTCAACGCCGTGGCTAATACCGCTGCTCATGCCTTGCCGGCTACGTCAGGGCCGCATAAAAAACCGCAGGCCGGCAAGATCGCCATCTATGTCGTGCTGGTGATCATGGCCTTCTGGTACTTGGCGCCCTTGTATGTGATGTTGACCACCAGCGTGAAAACGCTGGATGAAATCCGCACCGGCAACCTGCTGTCCCTGCCGGGCAGCATCAACCTAGATGCCTGGAAAACCGCCTGGGCCACTGCTTGTACCGGCGTGGATTGCGGCGGCATCAATGGCTATTTCTTCAACAGCTTCAAGATGATGATACCGGCGGTGCTGATCTCCAGCCTGTTCGGCGCCTTCAATGGCTACATCCTGTCGATGTGGCGCTTCAAGGGCTCCGATACCTTCTTCATGCTGTTGTTGATCGGCACCTTCCTGCCCTTCCAGGTGGTGATCTTGCCGATGGCACAGGTGCTGGCCTACCTGGGGCTGGAAAACAGCACGGGGCGCCTGATCATGGTGCATACCGTGTACGGCCTGCAGTTCACCACCCTGTTTTTCCGTAACTACTTCGTGACGGTGCCCGATGAGCTGGTGAAGGCGGCGCGTATCGATGGGGCGGGCTTCTTCCGCATCTTCTTCAGCATCCTGTTGCCTATCGCCATCCCGACCATCGGCGTATGCATCATCTGGCAGGTGACGCAGATTTGGAACGACTTCCTGTTCGGCGTGGTGTTCTCGTCAGGCGAGTCGCAGCCGATGACGGTGGCGCTGAACAATCTGGTCAATACCTCGACCGGGGTCAAGCGCTACAACGTGGACATGGCCGCTGCGATCATCGCCGCCATTCCCACCCTGTTCGTGTACATGGTAGGTGGCAAGTATTTCGTGCGCGGACTGACGGCTGGCGCGGTTAAAGGTTGACAGGGCGGTGAGAGAGTACGAAGGCTGAGCCTTTGGCATACACCCGGCGGAGTCGTGTGCTTGGAGGCGGTGGCAGATCAACGATTCTTCGCTGATCTATTCCACTCCCCCCGCCCTCGCCTCCGCGAGGGAGCCTCGCTTTGCTCGATGTAGCTTTTTTCCACCAGTTTGTTGAAGCATATAACGCGCCCCGCGCAGCGGGGCAGCAAAACGGAGTGATGACGATGGGCGCACTTTCCATTCGCAATGTCAAAAAGTCTTACGGCGATACGCATATCCTCAAGGGTATCGACCTGGAAATTGAAAAAGGCCAGTTCCTGATACTGGTGGGGCCGTCCGGTTGCGGCAAATCCACGCTGCTGAGCATGATTGCCGGCCTGGATGACGTGACCTCGGGCGAGATACTGATCAGCGACAAGGTGGTCAATCACCTGTCGCCCAAGGACCGCGATATCGCCATGGTGTTCCAGAGCTATGCGCTGTATCCGAACATGACGGTACGCGGCAATATCGCTTTCGGCCTGCAGATACGCAAGGTGCCGAAAGCCGAGCAGGAAGCGGTGATTGCCCGCGTCGCCAAGACCCTGCAGATCGAGCATCTGCTGGACCGCAAGCCCAGCGCGTTGTCCGGTGGCCAGCGCCAGCGCGTCGCCATGGGCCGCGCCCTGTCGCGCAACCCGACGCTATTCCTGTTCGACGAGCCGTTGTCCAACCTGGATGCCAAGCTGCGCGTGGAAATGCGTTCCGAAATCAAGCTGCTGCATCAGCGCCTTGGCACCACCATCGTCTATGTGACGCATGACCAGATCGAAGCCATGACGCTGGGCGACCGCATCGCCGTGATGAAGGAGGGCGAGGTCAAGCAGTTCGGCTCGCCGCAGCAGATTTATGACACGCCGAGCAATCTGTACGTGGCGAGCTTTATCGGTTCTCCGTCCATGAACTTCATTCCCTGCCACCTGGGCGAGGACGATGGCCGTGCCATGGTGATGCTGGATAACGGTACGGACAACCAGGTGATACGTCTCGGGCCGTTGACGCCAGGCCAGCGCGCCTTCGTCGGCAAGCCGGTGATTTTCGGCATCCGCCCCGAGCAGCTTACCGACCTGGGCAGCGCCCACAGCGACCGTCCTGATTTGCAGACGATTACGGCGCGCGTGGAAATCACCGAGCCGACCGGCCCGGATACTTTGGTGACGACGCATTTCAACGCTACCAAGGCCGTTGCCCGCTGCCACCCGCAAGCCTGTGGCGAGGTTGGCGCAACCATGCAATTGGTGCTCGACCCCAGCAAGGCGCTGCTGTTTGATCCGGTCAGCGAAAACCGCATCGCCTGATAGCGCCGTATTCACGTGTATCTAATGGTGTCTGTGCACGGCACACGCTCGTGTGCCGTTGCCATCCTGTGCCGCTTTGCAGTTCTCCTTGGTGTACTTCAGGTGTCCTCGTTTGCGCGGCATAGGTCAAGACCTGCCGCGTTTTTTTTGCCTATTATTTCAGCTACTCTTGGCCGGTATCTCCACAGGTGTCGCCAGGATGACGCACACCTGTCTCTCAAGCGACCGCTAGATCGACAATAAGACCAGCAAAGTTTGGCGTTGCCGCTTTCGTTCAGCTAGAGTGCTATCGGGAGCTAAATATATAGCTTGCAGTGCAGTCCTTGGGGCTGTTGAACATCTGTATTCATTGCGACTGTTTCTACTGCTGGCAGGTCGACTTGCGGAGAGCGATACGGGCAGGCCGACTTCCATGACAATGCGCCATCTGGGCCACCGCTCAGCTTGCGTTCAGTCTGATTTGTCCTGAATATGCACAGCAGATCGCCTTGCATCTGCCACAGTGATCCTTGCGCAGTGGAAATCGGCAAACAGCAGAGTCAATTCAGCAGGCCCAGGATTACGGCAGCGTAAATACCGACAACGGAGAGATGCACGATGGAAAAAAATCTGGCTGAAGCAGTACGAAACCGGCGTTCCGGCGGAAATTGATTTGAACGAGTTTCAATCCGCCGGCGAAGTGTTTGAAAAGAGCGCAAAAAAATTCCGGGATAGGCCCGCTTTTGCCAACTCCATCAAGTTTGCCAGCCGCGTCATGACCTATGGCGATGTGGACGACGCCTCGCGCGACCTGGCCGCTTATTTCCAGAACGAACTCAAGCTCGCCAAGGGCGAGCGCGTCGCGGTAATGATGCCCAACCTGCTGCAATACCCGGTCGCCGTCTTCGGCATCCTGCGGGCCGGGCTGAGCGTCGTCAACGTCAATCCCCTGTATACCCCCCGCGAGCTGGAGCACCAGCTCAAGGATTCGGGCGCGACTACCATCATCATCATCGCCAACTTCGCCAGCGTGCTGGCCGAGGTGGTCGGCAAGACGCCGATCAAGAACATCATCGTAACCGAGATGGGCGATATGCTGGGCTTCAAGGGCGGCCTCTTGTCCACGCTCATGAAGTTCAAGAAGATGATCCCACCCTACTCGCTGCCCGGCGCCGTCACCTTCAAGGGTGCGCTGGCTATCGGCAAGCGCCAGGACTTGAAGAAAGTGGTGGTCGGCCACGACGACATCGCCTTCCTGCAATACACGGGCGGCACCACCGGCGTTTCCAAGGGCGCCATGCTCACCCACAAGAACATCATCGCCAACATGCAGCAGTCACATGCCTGGCTGCGGCCCATGGTCAAGGAGGGCGAGGAAATCTGCGTTTGCGCCTTGCCCCTTTACCATATCTTCTGCCTGACGGCGAACTGCATGGTGTTCAGCAAGATTGGCGGCCTGAATGTGCTGATCACCAACCCACGCGATATTCCCGCCTTCGTGGAAGAGCTGGCCAAATATCCGATCACCTGCATGACCGGCGTGAATACCCTGTTCAATGCCCTGCTCAACAATGCCGACTTCCCCAAGCTCAACTTCAGCACCTGGAAATTGGCGCTGGGCGGCGGCATGGCCGTGCAAAAGGCCGTGGCGGAAAACTGGAAGAAGATGACGGGCGTCACGCTGATCGAAGCCTACGGCCTGACGGAAACATCTCCCGCCGCCTGTATGAATCCCATGAATCTCAAAGCCTACAACGGCGCAATCGGCCTGCCTATTCCTTCTACGGATATCGAAATCCGCGACGCGGAAGGCAAGCCGGTGGCACTTGGCGAAGCGGGCGAGCTGTGCATCAAGGGGCCGCAGGTCATGCGTGGCTACTGGCAGCGCCCGGAAGAAACGGCCAAGGTGATCGATGGCAATGGCTGGCTGGCGACGGGCGATATGGCCATCATCCAGCCTGATGGCTTCGTCAAGCTGGTGGACCGCAAGAAGGACATGGTGCTGGTATCCGGCTTCAATGTATACCCTAACGAAGTGGAAGACGTGGTGGCCATGCATCCCGGCGTGCTGGAAGTGGCCTGCATCGGCGTGCCGGACGACAAGTCCGGCGAGGTGGTGAAGATTTTTATCGTCAAGAAAGATCAGTCCCTCACCGACAAGGAGGTCATCGAACACTGCAAGAAGAACATGACCGGCTACAAGGTGCCGCGATTCGTCGAATTCCGCAGCGAGCTGCCCAAGACCAACGTCGGGAAGATACTGCGCCGCACCCTGCGTGACGAGGAGCTGGCGAAGCTGAAGAAATAAGCAGCACATTGCCTACTCGTAGCGCTTCATCGGTATGAAAAGCCCGCCTTTACGGCGGGTTTTTTCATGTATGGCTGCTACACTCAAATTCCAACGACGACGACGGATGTGCCCTTCACATGAATCTGCTGCCTTTTTTCAAAATGATGGCTGAGCGGCAGGCCAGTGACCTGTTCGTCACGGCTGGTGCGCCGGTGCAGGTCAAGATGCAAGGCGTGCTCTACCCGGTGAACAAGCAGGTGCTGTCGGCCGAGAACGTCAAGCAGCTCGCCTATGAAATGATGGACGCGGAGAAAATACGCACCTTCGAGGCCGAGTTGGAGATGAATTTCGCTTATCTCGTCGAGGGTACTGGCAATTTCCGGGTGAATATCTTCAAACAGCGCGGCGCGGTCGGCATCGTCGTGCGCTATGTCAAGGCGGTGGCGGCGACCGTAGACGAGCTGCGCCTGCCGGAAGTGTTGAAAGCGCTGATCATGGAAAAGCGCGGCATGATCTTCGTGGTGGGCTCGACCGGCTCCGGCAAATCGTCCACTGTGACTGCCATGCTGGAACATCGCAATATGACTTCGCCCGGTCACATCCTGACCATAGAAGACCCGGTCGAATATCTTTATCCGCACCGCAAAAGCATCGTCAACCAGCGTGAAGTGGGCATAGACACGCACAGCTTTTCCGACGCGCTGAAAAACGCCATGCGTGAGGCACCGGACGTGATGATGATAGGCGAAATACGCGACAAGATGACCATGCAGCATGCGCTGACCTATGCGCAGGCTGGGCATTTGATCGTTTCCACCCTGCATGCCAACAACAGCTACCACTCGATGAATCGCATCATCAATTTCTTCCCGCATGAAGCGCGGGAAAGCTTGCTGATGGATATGTCCGTGGCGCTAAAGGCCGTTATTTCGCAACGCCTCGTCAAAAACAAGCAAGGCAAGCTGATACCTGCCGTCGAAGTAATGGTAAATTCGGCACGTGTGGCAGAGCTGATCAAGGCCGGCCAGATTGATCAGCTCAAGGATGCCATGGAAAATAGCTTGTACCAGGGCTCGCAAACCTTTGAGCAGGCCCTGTACAAGCTATTCCGCGACGGCGAGATCACCTACGAGGATGCGCTGGCCAATGCCGACTCGGCGACCAACCTCGCCTGGCTGGTCAATAACGCACAGTCGCAGCAGGAAATCGAAGCGGAGAAGCTCAAGCGGCGCAGCTCCGACCGCTCGGATCAGGCCAAGACGGCTGAAACGCAAGGCCATGCTGATGCGGATATCAGCTTCAACATTGACTTACATTGAGCAGGAACGGCGGATGATTCTGTTGTATGGCATACCGAACTGCGACACCATGAAGAAAGCGCGCACCTGGCTGGACGGGCAGGGCCGCGCTTACCATTTTCACGATTACAAGAAGCTGGGCATCAGCGAGCCCGTGTTGCGGGAATGGATTGCCCAAGTCGGCTGGGAAGTGCTCGTCAATCGCCAGGGCACTACCTGGAAGAGGCTGGATGCTGCCGTGCAGGCCAGCGTGTGCGATGCGGACAGCGCGATACCCGTGTTGATTGCATCCCCCTCGCTCATCAAGCGCCCGGTGCTGCAGGCTGATGGCCGGCTCATCGTGGGCTTCAAGCCGGAACAGTACAGTGCGTTTTTCTCTTGAGCACCTTTATGGCCCCTTCCTTACCGAAAAAGATATTTCTGGATGAATGACCCTACGCTAGCCCTGACCCAAGAACTGATTGCCCTGAATTCGACGACACCGGAAGATGCCGGCTGCCAGAACATCATGATACGCCGCCTTGAAAAGCTGGGCTTCACCATCGAGCGCATGCGTCATGGCGACGTGGACAATTTCTGGGCGCGGCGCGGCAGCGAAGGGCCGCTGCTGTGCTTTGCCGGGCATACCGATGTCGTGCCCACCGGCCCGCAGGAGCAATGGCGCTCGGCGCCTTTTACGCCCACCATCGACGGCGACTACCTGTTCGGGCGCGGCGCGGCGGATATGAAGGCGTCGCTGGCGGCCTTCATTACGGCGACCGAAGATTTCGTGCAGGCGCATCCCACGCATCGTGGCTCCATCGCCTTCCTGATTACCTCGGATGAAGAAGGGCCGGCTATCGACGGCACCATCAAGGTGGTGGAAGCGCTGGCGGCGCGCGGCGAATATATCGATTATTGCGTCGTCGGCGAGCCTACTTCCGACAAGGAGTTCGGCGACACCATCAAGAATGGCCGGCGCGGCTCGCTGACGGGGAAATTGACCGTCTATGGTCAGCAAGGGCATATCGCCTATCCGCATCTTGCCAAAAACCCCATCCATCTGGCCGCCCCGGCATTGGCGACGTTGGCGACCAAGTTCTGGGATGACGGCAATGAGTTCTTTCCGCCCACCACCTGGCAGATTTCGAATATTCACGCGGGCACAGGTGCTACCAATATCATTCCCGGCGAGCTGGAGGTTTTGTTCAATTTCCGTTTCGGTACGGTCAGCACGGCCGAAGGTTTGCGCGCGCGCGTCATGAAAGTGCTGGACGACTATCGCCTGCATTATGAAATCCACTGGACGCAAGGCGGTAAGCCCTTCCTGACGCCGCCGGGGGATTTATCGACTGCCCTGGGCTCCGCCATCAAGGCAGAAACCGGTATCGTTCCGCAGTTGTCGACCACGGGCGGAACTTCAGACGGGCGTTTTATTGCCGATATATGCACGCAGGTTGTTGAATTCGGCCCGATCAATGCAACGATACACAAGCTGAATGAATGTGTAGCCGTGGCCGATATTCCCAAGCTTTCCGCCATCTATCGCCGCACACTGGAAACCTTGATTGCCTGATTTTATGTCCGGTGCTGCTTTGATGAAATGAGTCTGAGTATGGTCAGGGCGTTTCCCTATTTCATAGGTGGAGCCTGAAGCTTTGTCATGAATTATTCGGCTAAGGCTGCTAAGCTAACCGACAATAACCCGGCCGCTCAGGTATGTTTTTGCTCTCTTCGCCAACTACAGGTAGTCCGGGCTTTCTTCGCCGTCTCGGCCGCAGCATGTCGCGCTGGATGGATGGGTTTTCCATACGCCAGGCTTTCTTGCTGGCCGTGATTGCCGGTCTCGGCTTGCCGGGCATCCTCGTCACCACACTGAATCTGCAATGGCGCCATGACGAGCTGGTCGCGCAGTTCACGGAAGCGCACGCCCGCGCCCTGGAAATCCTGTCGCTGGGCCTGCGCCAGCCGATGTGGGATATTTCCCCGAAAACGGCGCTGCCCCTCGTCGACTCCATCCTGAAGGACGAGCGCATCGTCGAAATACGCGCGGAAACCAAGGTGACGGGCGATACCTTCGTGCAGGTGCGCAAACCGGAACGGCATCGCGGCCAGCTCAACAGCAGCAATCGCGACGTGATCTATGAGGACCAGGTCATCGGCTATGTCACGGTCGTCTTCGACGACGGCTCGCTGCATGAGCGCCTGGGCGCTGCACGCCGCGAGTATCTGCTGATGATACTGGTGCAGTTGTTCGGCAGCGTGCTGCTGATATTGCTGCTGCTCAATTCCCGCTTCCTGCGGCCACTCAAGCTGCTGTCGAATCAGGCGCGTGCGCTGTCCGAGCACCAAGGCGAGCAGGTTTATTCATGGAAGCGCCGCGATGAGATCGGCGATCTTGGCCGCCATCTGCAACAGGTCCGCGCCGAGTTGGCACGGCTGTTCGGCGAGCTGCACGAGAAAAACGATGCGCTTGAGGCGGATATCAATGTGCGCATGGAGATAGAGGCGAAATTACGCGCTTCGCGCGCCAAATATCGCGAACTGTTCATGTCCAATCTGGACGGCATCTTTATCGTCGACCTGAACGGCATATGCCTGGATGCCAACCCGGCTTTCCTGAACATGCTGGGCTGTGAGCTGCAGCAATTGACCGGGCAGCCCTTCCACCAGTTTATTCCCCCGGCCTGGCAAAGCCAGGACCAACACATGCTGCATCACCATGTGGTCGTGCATGGCAATTGCGGTGAATATGAGATTGAATTGCACCGGCTGGACGGTGCAGTATTTCCTGTCAGCGCCAAAGCCGTGTTGATGCGCGACGAAGACGGGCGCGCTACCGGATTCTGGCGCATCGTGCGCGACCTGACGGAGCGCAAGGCGGCGGCCATGCAGATGGAGCTGGCGGACAAGGTCTTTCACAGCACGACGGAAGCCATCATGGTGACTGATGCGGAATATGCCATCGTCTCAGTCAATCCGGCGTTTTGCGAGATGACCAGCTATCGCGCCGAGGAAGTGGTGGGGCATTCGGCGGCCTTGCTCAAAGACCCGGCGCTGGCCGTCGAAAAATATCTGCAGGTACGCGACAAGTTCATGGCGGAGGGAGCCTGGCAGGGCGAGCTGTCGGTGTCGCGCCGAAATGGCGAAGTGTTCGCTGCCTGGATACAGGTGAACGTGATCCGCGATATCACCGGCAAGGTCGGCAATATCGTGGCGCTCCTGCGCGATATCAGCGACATCAAGGCGTCACAGGAGCGTATCCTGCATCTGGCGCGCTTCGATGCGCTGACCAATCTGCCCAACCGCGCCTATTTCAAGGAGCTGGTGGACGAGTCTATATCCATGGCTGAGCGCCACCACGAGCATTGCGGCCTGCTGTTTGTCGATCTCGACCACTTCAAGACGGTGAATGACTCCTTGGGGCATGCCGTTGGCGATGCGCTGCTGCAAGACGTTGCCGCGCGCCTGAGTGAGGCGCGGCGCGCCGGCGACATCGTCGGGCGTTTGGGCGGCGATGAGTTTGTGATGCTGCTCAACGGCGTCGAACAAACCTCGGATGCGGCCAACGTTGCCTTCCGCGTACTGGAACGCTTGTCGCGGCCCTTCGAGGTGCAGGGCAACGAGCTGGTGGTTACGCCCTCAGTGGGCGTCGCTATCTATCCGGAGGACGGCACCGAGTACGATGTGCTGATACGCAATGCCGATGCCGCAATGTATTTTGCCAAGGAGAGTGGACGCAATAACTTCCAGTTCTACGCGGCCAATATGAATGCCAAAGCCCATCAGATCCTGGCGGTGGAGAGCCAGTTGCGCCGGGCGTTGGAGCGTAACGAATTCGTGCTGCATTACCAGCCGCAGGTGGAAATGAGCACGGGACGCGTGCTGGGTGCCGAGGCCCTGATACGCTGGCAGCATCCAGAACGCGGCCTGGTCGGGCCTGGTGAATTCATTCCCATTGCAGAAGAGCGAGGCCTGATCGGTGCCATTGGTAACTGGGTCATCAAGGAAGCCTGCCGGCAGAACCGTGCCTGGCAGGATGCCGGGCTGCCTGCCATCGAAGTGGCCGTCAATCTGTCTGCGCTGCAGTTCTTTCAAAAGGACTTGCTGAGCTACATCCGCGACGTGCTGCACGAGAGCAATCTCGAGCCGCACCTGCTGGCGCTGGAGGTGACGGAAAGCATCATCATGCAGGATGCCGAGTCGACGGTGCGCAATATGGCGGCACTGAAGAGCATGGGCCTTAAGCTTGCCATAGATGATTTCGGCACAGGCTATTCATCGCTGGCTTATTTGAAGCGCTTTAAAGCCGATAAATTGAAAATAGACCGCTCCTTTGTGGCGGACCTGCCGGGCGACCAGGACGATTGCACGATAGCCCGCGCCATCATCAATCTGGCGCGCAACCTGAATCTGCAGGTGATCGCCGAAGGCGTGGAAGAGGTCGCGCAATGGCATTTCCTGCTCGGCGAAGGCTGTGACGAGGTGCAGGGCTATCTGGTCAGCAGGCCATTGCCCGCACATGAACTGGCGCTGCGCCTGTGTGCGCCCATGCTGCCGGTGGCCTCATGCGACGACAATTCCGCCGTGATGATATGAAAAAGGGAGAAGCGCAATGCTTCTCCCTTTTCATTGGGCCGGCTTACATCGCTTCTTGCAACTGCTTTAAAACGCCCGGATTTTCCAGTGTCGATGTGTCCTGGGTAATTTCCTCGCCACGGGCGATGGCGCGCAACAGCCGGCGCATGATCTTGCCGGAGCGGGTTTTGGGCAGATTGTCGCCGAAGCGGATTTCATCGGGCTGCGCGATCTTGCCGATTTCGTGCGCCACCCAGCTTTTCAGTTGATCTGCCAGCTTTTTCGCCTCGTCGCCCTCGGGGCGTGCTCCCTTTAGCACCACGAAGGCCACCACTGCTTCGCCCTTGATGTCGTGCGGTTTGCCGACCACCGCCGCTTCTGCCACCAGTGGGTTGGCGACCAGGGCCGATTCGATTTCCATGGTGCCGAGGCGATGGCCGGACACGTTCAAGACATCGTCGATACGGCCCATGATCCAGAAATAGCCATGCTCGTCGCGGTTGGCCGAATCGCCGGCCAGGTAGTATTGGCCGTTGAATTCTTCGGGAAAGTAGGTTTTCTTGAAGCGCTCCGGGTCGCCCCAGATGGTGCGCACGAGGCTGGGG
>Ga0170475_108666470_pt1 | contig 15012 bp, 12 predicted proteins | sample Soicark_Litter_5_FD_111474 | JGI IMG/M metagenome (GOLD analysis project Ga0170475, IMG submission 111474) | Avena fatua rhizosphere microbial communities from Hopland, California, USA. Combined Assembly of 48 SPs | reverse complement strand
TGCTGTCTGCGCTGGAGCGTGCCACAGGCACCATCACGGACGAGGCGAGCGCCATCGAGGCCGCCGGGCTGCGCCCGCTGCTGGTGTCCGGTTCGCTCGAGAATTTCAAGATCACCTGGCCGGCGGACTTCGCCTTGGCCGAACGACTGCTGAGGACCCGACCATGACCAAGGCCCCCATCGCGCCCCGCTTCCGAGTGGGCGAAGGCTGGGACACGCACGCGCTCGTTGAGGGCCGCAAGCTCGTCCTCGGCGGCATCGAGATCGCGCACACGCACGGCCTGCTCGGCCATTCGGACGCCGATGCCCTGTGCCACGCCATCACCGACGCCTTGCTGGGGGCAGCCGCGCTGGGCGACATCGGCCGCCATTTCCCCGATACCGACCCGCAGTTCCAGGGCGCCGATTCGATCGCGCTGCTGACCGAGGCCGCCCGGCGCGTGCGCGCGGCAGGCTGGCACATCGGCAACGTGGACAGCACGATCGTTGCGCAGTCCCCGAAGATGGCGCCCCACATCCAGCCCATGCGCCAGCGCCTGTGCACCGCGATGGGCATTGCGCTCGAGCAAGTCAACGTGAAGGCCAAGACGGCCGAGAAAATGGGCCCCGTAGGCCGACTAGAAGCGATCGAGACGCGGGCGGTCTGCCTGCTGTTCAAGCCCTGACCGCAGAAACCTTCTTGCGGACGACCACCGAGGGACATGTCGCGCGGTCGCACGACAACTCACTTGGCCGGGCTTGCAACCGATCTGTTCTCTCTGGCTGCGTGCTTGCTTGAATCGAGGGCTTTCCAGCACAGACCGACGCCGATCACGCAGAGCGGGATCAACGCCATGTTGGAATGTTTTCCAGCCGGGGCCGGCCAGCATCGGGGCCGGCAAGAAAGCCCCGAGCGTGGCACTGGCGGCGATCGCCGTGTCGTTCAGCACTTGCCAGCGGTGGCGAGCCGCCTCGTTGACGGCCTGGGTCAGCAGCGCGCCACCTTCCACGAAGACGGAATTTCAGTGGGTCGGCGGCCGTTCCGTTGTCGGCGCGGGTGTCACGGAATTCTGCATTGCAAGGCGTTTGAGACACCTTGTCATCGCCAAGTCGGCTCAAGGGGCCTTCTTTAGCCGAACATGTGCCACGAGCCCCCCATCGAGCGCATTGGCCAACTCGAAGTGCCCGCCCATCCGCTGCACAGCTTTCTCGACGATGGCCAGCCCGAGCCCTGCGCCAGTGGCTGCGGTGCGCGCGGCATCGCCACGGAAAAACGGTGTGGTCAGCTGCTTGAGCTTCTCAGGGGCCACACCCTGACCGTAGTCGCGCACGCTCAGGATCACCCAAGGGCCGGTGCGGGCATAGCTGACCTGCACACGGGTGACGCCCGTGTCGTTCGATCGGCCGTACCGCCGTGCATTCTCGAACAGGTTCTGGAAAACCCGGCCCAGTTCGGTCTCGTCCGCCATGACCTTCGTGTCGATGGCCACCCGCGAATTGATGCGGATCTGGGTCGGGTCGCGAAAGCCCGCCATTTCGCGTTCGACGAGGCTGCTCACGTGCACCGGCACGAGCTTGACCTCTCCCGGACGCGCGTAGTCCATGAACTTGTCGATGATGCCGTCCAGCTGATCGATGTCGAGCGCCATGTTCCGCTTGGCCTCCTCGTCATAGACGCTCATCTCGGCCTCCAGGCGCAGCCGGGCCAGCGGTGTGCGCAGGTCATGCGAGATGCCGGCCAGCATCACTGCGCGGTCTTCCTCCACCTTGGCCAGCTCGCGGGCCATGCGGTTGAAGCCCATGTTGACCTGGCGGATCTCGCTGGTCAGAGTGTTCTCATCCAGCTGGGATTCATACTCGCCGTCGCGGATGCGGCTGGCGGCGAACGACAGGTCGCGCAGCGGCTGGTTGATGAGGCGGGCAATGCCTGCCGAGCCGAGCACGGTGGCCAGCAGGGCGATGGTGACCCACAACACGACGCTGCTGCCGGCCATGGGCTGCACCCGCGTGGGGTCGGCTTGCAGCCAGTAGGGGTCGCGGTCGATGGAAAAGCCCACCCACAACCCCCCCACGCCGTTGACGCTGCTGGCCACGAGGGTGTCAGGTCCGAGTTTCGAGCGAAGCTCCGCGCCGATGGCCTTCGAGAAGCGGTCCTGCTCGAACGGCTCCCATTTGTCGCCGGGTTCCCGTGGGAGCACCTTCACGGCCTCTCCGGCCGAGATCGTCTTCACGAGCGTGACGCGATCGATGCCATCCACGTACTGAAGCGAAGCCCGGCTGAGGTTCACGAGGCTCGCGATTTGTTGCGCCGATTGCACTGCGCGCGGTTCGAACTCGAGTGCACGGAATGTCTGCACCCACGCGAACACGCCGCCCATGAGCAGCACGGCGAGCAGGCAGAACGTGCGCCAGAACAGGCTCAGCGCCACCGTCCCATGCGCGGGCAGGCCCTCGGGCAGCGCGCCGTCCGGCATATCGACGACCGTGGGTGCAAAAAAAGGCCCCTGGTCGGGGCCCCTGCGCCGTCCTCTGTGCTTAAGCAGCGCCATCGGGGACAAAGACATAACCCACACCCCAAACGGTTTGGATGTAGCGCGGCTGAGCGGGATCCGGTTCGATCATCTTGCGCAAGCGCGAGATCTGCACATCGAGGCTCCGGTCGAATGGCTCGAACTCGCGGCGACGCGCCAGTTGCGCGAGCTTGTCGCGCGACAAGGGCTGGCGCGGATGGCGCACGAGCGCCTTGAGCATCGAGAACTCGCCGGTGGTCAACGCGATCTGCTCGCCGTCTTTCGACAGGCGGCGCAGCGCGAGATCGAATTCGAACGGCCCGAACGTCACGGTCAGCGTATCCTTGGTCGGCGCGCCGGGGGCTTCAAGGGCGGGGCGGCGGCGCAATACCGCATGGATGCGGGCCAGCAGCTCACGCGGATTGAACGGCTTGGGCAAGTAATCGTCGGCGCCCACCTCGAGGCCGACGATGCGGTCGACGTCCTCGACCTTGGCGGTCAGCATGATGATCGGTGTCAGGTCATTGGCGGCCCGAAGGCGGCGGCAGATCGACAGCCCGTCTTCACCGGGCAGCATCAGGTCGAGCACGATCATGTCCACAGTCTCGCGGGTCAGGACGCGATTGAGCGCTTTCGAGTCTTCCGCGAGCAGAACTTCGAACCCTTCCTGGGTCAGGTATCGGCGCAGCAGGTCTCGGATGCGCGCATCGTCGTCCACGACAACAATGCGGTCGGGGCGCTGATTGGTCGCGGTTGTCATGGCGAACTCCCATTCATTTGTAACGACGACGATTGTGCGCAGGTTCACGTGCTGTTTTAGCAGCTTTGACCACTTGTTACAAACGCGGCAGATGGGGCTGGTGGGGTGGGTGGCTCAAGAATCTGCCGAGGTTTTGGTGAAGAAGCTTGAGTCGAGGGCAAGTTTCTTCGGCGCGGCGCTGATGCTCGGCTGGCTCGATGGGACATGGAAATTGGCCTGTGCCGAGGGACCTCCGCGAGGGTTATGCCAACATGGTACGGACAACGGCGAAGCCGTGCGGTTCCTCGGTAGTTCGAGCTTGCCTCGCCACGTTGGCTTCCGGCGCGCACGCGCGCAAACTTTTGACTTTGGAGGAAAACCTCGAATGACAACTCTTCGAAGAGCGTTCGAACGCTCGCCGCGCATCGCGGCCTTGGTCCTGTTGTTGGTCGCCCCCGCAGCTTGGGCCGCTGAAGCGACCTCGCAACCGCAAGGCGTCGTGGGCCTGTCGGCCAGCGCCACGTCCGAGGTGACGAAGGACCTGCTGAGCGTCACGCTGTCCACCACCCGCGACGGCACCTCGGCCGGGGAGGTGCAGGCCGCGTTGAAGCAGGCGCTGGATGCCGCTCTTGCTGAGGCGAAGAAGGCGGCCAAGCCGGGGGAGATCGAGGTGCAGACGGGCAATTTCTCGCTGTTCCCGCGGTACACGAACAAGGGTGTGATCAGCGGCTGGCAAGGCACCGCCGAACTGCAGGTGGAAGGCCGCGACGTCCCGGGTATCGCACAGCTGACCGGCCGCATCACCACGTTGACGATTGCACGCGTGGGCGCGAGGGTGTCGCGCCAATTGCAGGAAAAAGTGGAGTCCGAATTGGCCGCTCAAGCGATCGCCCGGTACCGCGCGAAAGCCGCCGAATATGCAAAACACTTCGGCTACCGCAGCTTTGCGATCCGTGAGGTCAACGTTGGCTCGAACGAGCCGGTAGCTTATGCCGCGGCACCGATGATGCGGTCAGCCCAGGTTGCGAGCTCGGGCGAGGCGCTGCCGGTGGAGCTCGGCAAGGGCACGGTGACCGTCAACGTGAACGGCTCCGTGCAACTGACGAACTGACCGAACTTCTACGTCCGCTGCGACCGCAAGCGCGCCCGGCTGCTGCAGCATGCCCAGCTCAAGTAGCCCGACCGGCACGTCGAGGACGTACGCGGCGTTGATCGCCCGACGTCACATCGATATAGCCCGCGCGTGAACAATTCGGCAGGCTGACGAGTACTGCGTTCGTCGAGCTGTCGCCCGCATTGAATCAGGAAAGGGGCCGGGGCAAGATCCCCCGGCCACAAGCTCTTGAACAAGACCCCGATGGACCAGAAATCGATTTACCGGCTGATCGCTCCTCTCGTCTTTATGCTGTGCCTGCTGGTCTTCGTTCTGAAGAAAAGAACACCCGCCGAAGACTTCGACGCGACCGCTTGTGTCGGTCCGCCGCTGAAGAATCTCCAGGCTCGCAATGATGCGATCGAAGCGGGCTATACGATCAATCGGCGCTATGACTGCATCGACAAGGAGTCCTTCATGGCCGTCGCGCAGCAAAAAGACGCCTGGCTGCAGGGCCGAAAGGATGCCGCAGCGGCCAGCCCCAGCGCCAGCGCGGCGGCCGCACCGTCTGCATCGAGCCTGGCAGAAGCCCGCCGCGGCTTTGATACGCGGACGGCACAGGTCCAAGCCGCTTCGTCGAAGCTGCCCCGGCCACCGGCGGATCTTTTCGTGCGAACCGACTACGGCGGCCCGAGCCGCCTCACGCTGCCGGCCTTCGTCACACCCGATCCCAAGGACGGGCAGAAGCACCCGGCCATCATCTGGCTGACGGGAGGCGACACCAACTCGCTGGATGACTTTTGGACGCCAGGCCCCGAGATCAACGACCAGTCCGCCCGCGCGTTCCGGGAAGCGGGGATGGTGATGATGTTTCCCACGCTGCGCGGCGGCAACGAGAACCCGGGCAGCAGGCAATACTTCCTTGGGGAGGTAGACGACGTCCTGGCGGCAGCCGACCACCTCGCGCGCCTGCCCTATGTGGACATCACCCGCATCTACCTCGGTGGGCACAGCACTGGCGGCACCTTGGCCCTGCTGACCGCCGAAACGAATGGCCGGTTCAAGGCAGTGTTCGCATTTGGCCCAGTGGCCGAGGTCGACCGTTATCCCTCATCGCTGGTCCCGATCCACTTCAAACAGATCCCTGCGGACGAGCTCAAGCTGCGCTCGCCGGTCCACTGGCTGAATGGCATTTCCACGCCCACCTACCTGATCGAAGGGAAGAACGCCCCAGGCAACATCGATGATGTCGAAGCGATGTGCCGACGCAGCGAGAACCCCCGCTTGCACTGCATTCCGGTGGAAGGCGAGAACCACTTCAGTGTGCTCGCCAAAGTCTCGAAGGTGATTGCCGCCCGGCTGGTGGTCGAAGCACCCGGGGTGGAATTTTCGCTGCGGGCCGAAGAGTTCGAAAAGAAGGCCGGGGCTGACTGACCCTGGCCGGCCTGCCTGCAGCTCGGCGGCCATCCTCCTGTGCTCCAGTGCGAGTCGACTCGGACTTGTTCTGCTTGGTCAGCTCTAATCAGCGGTGCGGGCATTCGCTCCTTGCCCCATCCCGCCACTGGGCTGTTGCTTGGGTGGTCTGGAATGGAGCGAGGTGTGCTCCCCGCATGGAGCGCGCCATGCACGTGCCCGATGTGCTCGTCCAAACCTACGAACCTATGGGCGTCACCTCAGGCGGACGAGATACAGCACAGCCGCGAGGTGCCGCGCACGACCGCCGGCCGAGCTACTGAGCAACCCACCCGCCGTCGACGTTCCAGGCCACGCCACGGATGTTGTCGGCGGCCGGCGAACTGAGGAACACCGCGAGCTCGCCCAATTGCTCCGGCGTGACGAACTGCAACGACGGCTGTTTTTCGCCCAGTAGCTCCTTCGTGGCCTGCTCGGCCGGAATGCCTTCCCGGGCAGCGCGGTCGTTGATCTGCTTTTGCACCAGGGGCGTCAGCACCCAGCCCGGGCAGATGGCGTTGACCGTGATGCCCGTCGTGGCAGTTTCGAGCGCCACGGCGTCGTGAAGCCCACGATGCCGTGCTTGGAAGCCACGTAGGCCGACTTCTGCGCGGACGCGACCAGCCCGTGGGCCGAGGCGATGTTCAGCACCCGACCCCAGTTGCGCACCCTCATGCCTGGAATGGCGAGCCGCGTCGTATGGAACGCAGAACTCAGGTTGATGGCGATGATGGCGTCCCACTTCTCGACGGGGAAGTCCTCGACGTTCGCAACGTGCTGGATGCCGGCGTTGTTGACGAGGATATCGACACCACCGAACTCCTTGTTCGCGTACGCCATCATTTCCGCGATCTGGTCGGGCTTGCTCATGTCGGCACCGTGGTAGCCCACCTTCACGCCGGTGGCCGCCACTTCCGTGCGCGCGGACTCGAAGTCTCCAAATCCGTTGAGCACCAGATCGGCACCCTGACGTGCCAGCGTGAGAGCGATTCCCAGGCCAATGCCGCTGGTGGAACCCGTGACAAGAGCGGTTTTCCCTTTCAACATGACCAATTCTCCCAGGGTTGATACAGTGCAGGACATTATGTCGGCCCATTGCGAGACACGTCACCTCGCGGGGCTTCGGAACCGAACAGGAATTGCCATGCAACAGCCCCGCCTTCACCACGTCCCCGTCCTTCGCGGACGGGCGGTGCAGCGGATGGCCTACTGGGAGTGGGGCGACCCGGCCAACCCGCGGGTTCTGCTGTGCGTGCACGGCGTAGCGCGCCAGGGGCGGGACTTCGACACCTTCGCCCTCGCCATGCAGGACCAATACCGCGTTGTCTGCCCCGACGTGCTCGGCCGCGGGCACTCCGACTGGCTGCCCGACCCGGCCGGCTACACGCTGCCGGCGTACGCCGCCGACATGGTCACATTGATCGCGCGGCTGAACGTGCCCGAGGTGCATTGGGTGGGCACGTCGATGGGCGGGCTGATCGGCATGGTGGTTGCGGCACTGGCCAATTCGCCTGTGACCCGCCTCGTGCTCAACGACGTGGGCCCTGCCATCGAGGCCGATGCCGTGACCCGCATCAGCGCCTACCTGGGCCAGGCCGTGCACTGGGACACCGAACAGCAGGCCGCCGATGCGCTGTGGGCCGTCTCCAGCGGGTTCGGACCGCACACTCCCGAGCAGTGGCTCGCACTGACGCGCCCCATGCTGCGCCCCGACGGCGACGGCTTCAAGCTGCATTACGACCCGTCTATCGCGATCGCGTTCCGCACGCTCACGTCGGAGAACGCCAAGGCTGGCGAGGCCGTCATGTGGGCCATCTACGACCAGATCCACGTGCCAACGCTCGTGTTGCGAGGCGCCGAATCGGACCTGCTGTCGCGCGAGAGCGCCCAAGCCATGACGGAGCGCGGGCCCAAAGCCTTGGTGCGCGAGTTCGCTGGCGTAGGCCATGCCCCGATGCTGACCAACGACGAACAGACCGGGGCCGTGCGCACGTTTCTCCTTGGCGCATGAAGACGGGACTGCTGGATCGCCCCCAGGCCGCCGCGCCGATCGTCCAGTTGACGGACGAAAACCACGGCGACGCGCCCACGGTCGAACGTTCGCAGCTCGCCCGTGCGCGCGCCTTCGCAGAACCGCTGCTCGACGGCCGGCCGCTCGACACCGGCGAGGACGCGCTCGTCCACGCCGATGGTGTGGCGGCCATCCTCGAAGGCATCGGTGCCGCGCCGTCGATGCGCGCGGCGGCCTACCTCGTCTACGCAGGCGACTTCCTGAACAAGCCGGAGGAGGTCGTCAGCAAGGCCTTCGGCCCCTCGTATGCCGGGCTCGTGATGCACACGCGCAAGCTCGTGCAGATCCAGCGCGCCGCGCGCGAAGCGCAGGTACACGAGGAAAAGCGCGCCGAGCAGACCGAACGGGTGCGCAAGATGCTGCTCGCGTTCTCGCGCGACTTGCGCGTGGTGCTGCTGCGTCTGGCGTCGCGCCTCCAGACTTTGCGCCACTTCGCTGCCACCAAGGCACCTTGCCCGATGGCGCTCGCGCGCGAGTCGATGCAGGTTTTCGCGCCGCTTGCAAACCGCCTGGGCATCTGGCAGATCAAGTGGGAGCTGGAAGACCTGTCGTTCCGGTTCCTGGAGCCCGAGCAGTACAAGACCGTGGCGCGACTGCTGGACGAGAAACGTGTCGAACGCGAGCAGGGCATCGAGGACTTCCGCCGCAAGCTGGCCGATGCGCTCGCGCGCCATGACCTGCACGCTGAAGTGCAGGGCCGGCCGAAGCACCTGTTCAGCATCTGGAAGAAGATGCGAGGCAAAGGGCTCGACTTCGCCCGCGTGTTCGACGTGCGCGCGATGCGGGTCATCGTGCCCGACATTCCCGATTGCTATGCCGTGCTCAGCCACGTGCACGAGCTGTGGACACCGGTGCCGGGCGAGTACGACGACTACATCGCGCGCCCGAAACCCAATGGCTACCAATCGCTGCACACGGTGGTGTACGACGACCAGCAGCGGGCAGTCGAAGTGCAGATCCGCACGCAGGCCATGCATGACCACGCCGAACACGGCGTGGCCGCGCACTGGGCCTACAAGGAGGCCGGCGCCAAGGGTTATGCCGGCGTGAGCGCATCGGGCGATTTCGATGCACAGGTCGCCGAGGCGCGCAAGACCGTGCTGCGCCAACTGCTCGCTTGGGAGCGCGATTTTGTCGGCGCCGGCGATGCACCGAGCCCCGATGGCGTGTTTGACGACCGCATCTACGTCTTCACGCCACAAGCCGCCGTGGTCGATCTGCCGGCGAACGCCACGCCGATCGATTTCGCGTACGCCGTGCACACCGACCTGGGACACCGCTGCCGAGGCGCCAAGGTCGATGGCGTGATGGTGCCGTTGAACACGCCGCTGCAGAGCGGACAGACGGTGGACGTGATCTCGGTGAAGGAGGGGGGCCCGTCGATGGACTGGCTCAACCCCGAGCTGAACTACCTGCAGAGCCACCGCTCGCGCGCCAAGGTGCGCGCATGGTTCAACGCGCTGGCGCAGCAGCACACCATCGCCCGCGGCCGCGAAGCCGTCGAAAAGCTGTTGCAGCGCGAAGGCAAGACGGCCGTCAAACTGGACGACCTGGCTTCGCAGTTGGGCTTCCGCCAGGCCGACGCCCTGTTCGAGGTCATCGGCAAGGACGAATACTCTCTGCGCAACATCGAGACGCTGCTGCGTCCCCCAGAAGCGGTGCCGGACGCAGACGAGCTGATCGCATCACGCCGGTCGCGCCCTGACGGTGAGGCGCCCAAGGGCGGCGTGCTCGTCGTCGGAATGGACTCGCTCCTGACGAACCTTGCACGTTGCTGCCGCCCTGCGCCGCCTGACGACATCGGGGGCTACGTCACCCGTGGCCGCGGCGTGGCCATCCATCGAGCCGACTGCACCAATTTCCGTGAAATGGGCCAGCGCGTTCCCGAGCGGGTCATCGCGGTGGCGTGGGGGATTCCTCGAAGCGACAAGGGCGTCGTTTACCCGGTGGACGTGCAGGTGGAGGCGGCAGACCGCCAGGGCCTGTTGCGCGACATCTCGGAAGTCTTCACCAAAGAGCGCATGAACGTCACCAACGTGAACACCCAGTCGGCCCGCGACCAGCGCGGCAGCACGGCACGCATGAGCTTCACCGTCGAAGTGGCCGATGCCGCGCGGCTCAGCCACGTGCTGGGGCTTGTCTCGCAAATCGACGGCGTGCGCTCTGCACGCAGGCGCTGAGCACGTCGCGAGGCGTGTGCGTGGGCCCGTTGCGACGCTTGAGAGCCCGGCTGGCTCAACCTGCCGGGCAATGTCGAACAAGCATTGGCGCACCCTTGGAGTTTGGGATCGGCGCTCACCAAACCCGAATGGCACCGCTGGGTCGCACGGGGCAGCGTGCTCCTCTGCCCAGGTCATACTGAACGCAGGAGCGTTGCCGCACGCTGAATTTGTACGCGGTCCTTCATGATCCGGCTCGGCCGAGCGTTTCCACGCCGGTGTCGGCAGCGGATGCCGCAAGCTGCCTGCTGTCGAACGCCGCCGCCATCTCTCGCATCAGAAACCACTGGCGTTGGCTTGCCCCGGCGACAGCATTACCGATCCGGCGGGCATCGTGATCAATGCCAGGCAAGTGTTCGGCTCGGCCACGGGGGTCTTCCCAACATCGATTCCAAGCCGCTTGCGCCGCCATGTCGCCGCGGGATTGAAGCCGCAAGTTCAAAAAGAAAGCCGCCTTGTGTTCCCAAGCGGCGGTTTGGTGATATAGTCGTGGGCTTAGCAGGCGCGTAGCTCAGCTGGTTAGAGCACCACCTTGACATGGTGGGGGTCGTTGGTTCGAGTCCAATCGCGCCTACCAAAAAAGTCCTTTAGAATCAACAACTTAGCGATTTTTTTGGTTTTTCGGGGACGAATCGGGGACGAATTCCCGTTTTAGCCCGCTCGACGTTCAAAGCAAAACGCCCGGTATTGCCCGGGCGTTGTTGTTTCCAAGGTCGATCAGTTGACGGGTTCACGCTTGTGGGTCACTGTGGCGACGGCAAGCCGGCCATCTGCTGACGTTCGGGTCCGCCATGCGAATGACGGTACAAGGCTGGGTGCTGTCACTCGAAATTTGTGCGCTGAATGACGGGTTTCGCCGGCAGCGGAATTCCGCGCTAGGAACTCGGATCGCTGAAGCACTCGTTCAAGTGGGCGCTTCTCGACCCGATGGCCTAATGAGGCTTCGGCGCCCTCTCATTTCTGACTGCGGGGAGAGCGACTCAAGCGAGTTTCTCCAGGGCTACCATTGCGCGCTCGAGGCTCGCTGACTTTTTACGTGCCACATGGGGACGCCATTTACTTGCAATGAATGCACACAGGCGCAAGTTGTAGGCGCGGCCAATCCGAGGATACGAAGCGTCGTAGTTCCGTGGCACCAAGTCTGCTTTCAACTCGGACCCGGCATGCGCTCTGGCAAGTTCCAGGAGCGAGCGCTTTGGATCAAAGAGTTCGTCAGGACGCTTCGGTACTTCGTTCGGGGCCGCGCCGATGAAACTCGCAACCCGTTTTTGATCAGCAAGCACCCACGCCTCAATCTCTCGCACAGCTACTCTTAAGAGCAATCCCGCCTGCGGAGGAAGCCGTCCCCAGCCACTGAGCAGCGTCGGTGCACAGTCGTCACCATCTAGGTCTACGCAGATCAAGACTGGCATCACCTGCGCCAAAGCCGCATAAGCTCCGAGTTCGCGCTGCACGTTGCCGCGACCGCCCTTCACCTCTGTCCGGGCCACGATGTAGGCGGGCAGCACCTCGCTAATGCACTTGTGAAGCACAGCTTGAGTCAGAAGATCCTCAGCGACCACAGCAATTTTTTTGACCATGGCGAGTCACATTGAGGCCAGCGACTCAAGTGTTTGGGGCGTAGCGTGAGGGAGGATCGCCTCGCCAAGCCCAAGACCTCCGGATACCAACTGCTCGACGTCCTCCAGCTTGTCCGCCGAGCGGATAGTCGTGGCCTCCTGCGACGGTTCGAGCAGGATTACCTCATCCAGGGAGATTCCCTGGTCTGACAGCAGATCGCTGCTGTGCGTTGTGACGAGAACCTGCCCTTTTCCCTGCAGCTTGTAGATGAACGGGGACAGGAAGCTGACAATCTTCTTGTTGAGCGAGAGTTCAGGCTCTTCAAGGAGCAACAGCCCCGGATCCTCCTGAAGAACCCAGAAGAGCCCGATCAAGCGAAGTGTCCCGTCAGAGAACTGATCCTCCCGCTGCCATGCACCATTCACTCGCCAGTGAGAGTACTTCGCCTTCAGGTGCGGCTTGCCGTTTGTGGGGTCTCTCTCGAATTGAAGCTCCTCCAGCTGGGGAACCGCTTTTTGCAGAACGGCTTGGATGCGGTTGAGGCGCCTCGCTCTTTTCTTCTCCCCGGTGGCGGCGATCCTCTCCAAGAACGCCTGGCCAAAGGGATCGTTCTCCAGGAACTTCCCTTGAATGCCTTCTGCGTACTTGAGCAACTGAGGGACAAGGTGTAGGTAGACGACACCGGCAAAGAACTCCGAAATGTCGCGGAAATTTACATTGCTATTGACCTGTTCTAAACTGGTCTGCGTGAGCCGTTCGGCATCGGCTTTATCCTGCGCGTCAGGTCGCTTCAACAACTCCTCGCCACCCTTGTAGACCTCCTCCCGCTTAACGAGAGGACGACGCTTACCAGCTGATTCCTGGGTAATTTCAAGAACGTATCTCCACTTGACATCATCATCCGTCATGGTGACATCCAGAAGAATGTTCGGTTCCCTTCTCGCTGCGAGTGAACGGACCTTCTTCATGCCACCACGGTCCTTGACGGCCTTCTGAAGGCCGCCGCCGCTGCTGCTGGCGATGTCTCGTAGGAAACGAAAGATGTCCAGAAAGTTGGACTTGCCGGACGCATTGGCGCCAACGATGAATGTGCGGTCCTGCAAATCCACATCCGCGTTCTTGAAGTTGCGCCAGTTCCGAATCGCAATTCTGGATATTTTCATCTGGTGCTTCAATCTTGGTCGTGACTGCACTCTACCCGAGTGCTCAGTGCGAGTGCTAGTGACCAGAATGTGGCTGAGAACGTGAGTCCACGGGCGAATCGTGAACCACCGCAACCGCTGCAGACCGCTGGCCTGGCCGAAGGACAGCAAGCCGCAGTAGAGCCGCCGGTGGGTGAGCACCAGCCAGGGACGGAAACAGTTTAGGTTTGTCCGACACCTGCCCGTCGTGCTGGACAGGACTGCGCGTCACGCCGGCCTAAGGGCAGGTATTGGACAAACCTAAACTAAACCAGCCGATCACCTTGCCGAACTAAACGGTCAGGTCGACCGGTATTTGGACCGTTGATGCGACTCGACTTCCAGTCGCGGATGTGCCATGCCCTGGGCCGCCGCTAGTTTCTCCCGCTCGCTGCCTCCATCCGCACCGGGAATCCACCGGGCGTATTTGTCGAGCAGCATCTTCACCGAGTGGCCGGCCTGAGAGGCGATGTAGGCGGGATTCACGCCTGCCATCAAAGCGGCGGTGCAATACGTGTGCCGAGTGGCGTAGGCTCGGCGCCGGCGAATTTTCAGACGCTTGAGGCTCGGGGTCCAATAGTGATCGCGCTGCGAGCGCTCGTCGTGCCACGGCTTGCGCGTCACTGGGTTCTGGAAGACGTCAGCCGCTGTATCGTCGTCCCCTTCGCGCCTGGCGTGGAGCATGTAGGTGTGAGCCTTGAGCACCTGCAACGCGGCAGCGGCGGCCGGCGTCACGTCAACATCGCGAACGGTGTGCGTCTTTGAGCCGTCGCGCTCGGTGCCTTTGAACGTGCGCACACGCTGCACGCGCACAGTACCGCGCTTCTCGTCGATGTCGGACCAGCGGAGGGCGATGATTTCCTCTGGACGCATGCCGGTAAAGAACGCGAACTCGAAATAGGCGACGATCCGGGGGTCATAGTGCGCCCGCATGTCGGCGAGCACTGCGTCGCGCTCGGCCGCCGTCAGGGGGTCCGGGAGGGTCTTGACGACCGGCATGTTCTCAATGCCAATCATCGGATTGTCGAGCGCCTTCCGGCCGCGATATTCGAGTTCGAAGATGCCACGCAGCGCAATCAGGTAGTTGTTATGCGCCTTCGGGCTCGTCCATGGGAACCCGCCGATCTTCGCAGCGAGCACCTTGTGCGTTAGCTTGTCGAGTGGAGTCGACTCACCGAGCAACTTCTTCCACTTCCGCACGGCGGTGCCGTACTGGTCGCGGGTGGCATCCACGAGGCGCCCCTTCGCTTCGAGCCACAGGTCGGCCAGCTTGCCGAAGGTGTTCTCGGTCGGGTCGACGGCCAACGCCTGGAGACGGGACGAGTCGGGAAAAAATTCGGCGTAGCGCTCAATCGTGAGCGTGCCGTTGTCGAGGTGCCGACGGAGGTCGTCGGCGATGCGGTTGGCCCGCTTCTCGTTTGCCGGGGTAGGGGCCAGCGGTGCCCCGCCGGCAGTGAGAGTTTCACGAACGGTCTCGCCGTTCCATACAAATTTCAGGCGGATCGATTTTTCCCGAACCTCGACCCCGCTGCCTTTACGGCCCATCGCTCATAGCCTTCCATGTCGATCCGGCGCTCTTGGCGTGCGTCACGAGCATCGGCAGCCGGCCGCGGTTCCAGTCGACCAGCGTCTGCGGGTTGTCGTCGAGGCGGCGGGCGCGCGGGAACGCCTTCAGGATGCGGTCGCGCTCGTGCTGGAACTCGTATCGAATGAGGATCGATTCGCCGTTTGCCTCGGCAACAACGCTGCGCAGGGCCTCGACCTTCTCGTCGTGCACGTGCGCCCATTCCTTCGAACACTTGTCGCCGACGTACACCGCGCCGCCGGCAATCTGCAGGCACTTGTTCGATTTGCTGGCCGAGTTGAACGCCTCCACCGCGACGCGAGACTCGTTCATCGTCTGAAGCTCGGCGAAGAGTTCGCGTTCCATGTCGTCGTACGCGCGGCGCACTTTCGGCGGCAGGTCGACCGGCACAACGCGCTCGATCGTCGCGTCGATGTCGAAATGGTCGCGAGGGTCCACCGTGAGCGACACATCCCGCACGCGTGCGTGAATCTGCTCTTCGGCGAAGGGCAGTAGTTCGAGCCGCGACCCATAGTCACCGTTCGGAATGCTGCGGAAGTACCGGTCCTGAAACGCGCTGAACGATGTGCCCAGCCGCTGCCCGCCGTCGATAAAGTACATCTGGCCCCATAGGTCTTGCAGACC
>Ga0170475_101330674_pt1 | contig 15015 bp, 19 predicted proteins | sample Soicark_Litter_5_FD_111474 | JGI IMG/M metagenome (GOLD analysis project Ga0170475, IMG submission 111474) | Avena fatua rhizosphere microbial communities from Hopland, California, USA. Combined Assembly of 48 SPs | reverse complement strand
GCGCCGGCCGAAGCCACAGAGGGTCGCCTCGACCTTGTGGATCAGGCGCCTGGCGTCCGCCATGGTCGGGCGTTGTCGTTAGCGGGCCGCTTGCTCGAGGCTAGAAGAAGGCTGACGAGATCGCCGGACGCTGTCACTCGCCAAAGAGTGAGGAGGAGCTCGTCAACCTTTGTCGTGGATCTGCTGGAGACCGAGGTGTCGTCACGCATCGTTGAACCTCACGGCCTGAACACTTACACAGTATCAGACGGGCGGCAAGACTGCGGCGCGTCCTGGCCGTCCCTCCATCGCACGCCTTCGAGCTTGGAGTTCCATCGCGACCGCGCGGGCGAGCTCCGGCGGAACGCGGCCGCCACAGCGGAGCTGATAGCCAACCACCGCAGCTCGGACGAGCTCGGCGTCGGTGGGATAGGGATGGGCAGCTTTCCAGGCGGCGAGCCACCCGCGGTCGATGAGGTGGGCGTTCATGCGAAGGCATCGGCGATTGGGTCCGAGAGTTTCCGCCCGTCACGTGAGCATTCGCGAGCGTGGCCACAACTCCCGCGCGCCCCTCCGCCGGTGGGAGAGGCCGACGGAGGGAGGAGGTTTCCGTCTATCCCAAGAGGGACGACCAGAGGGCCCTCCCGGCTCCGCGATGGATGCAATGCGGGCCGGGTCAGTGCGCTGCCCGGAAGGCGCGGGTGCTAGCCTTGGCAATCGATGACGGTCGTCTATGCGCCCGCGCTTCCGACTCTCGTTTCGCGCCCCCCGACTGGGTCGGGATGGGTCCACGAGATCAAGCACGACGGGTACCGGATGGGGGCTGTCGTCGACCATGGCACCGCTCGCCTCTGGAGCCGGTCGGACCGTGAATGGACCGCCGCATTTCCGACAGTAGTTGAGGCTCTAGGGCGTCTACCCGTGAGCTCGATGGTGTTGGATGGGGAGGTCGTCCACCTTCGAGAGAACGGCACCAGCGACTTTGGGGCGTTGAGGAGCGTGGTGGGAAAGCGCTCGGCCGCCGTGGCGTTCTATGCCTTCGACGTGCTCGAGGTGAATGGGGCCGACGTGCGAGGACGGACGCTCCTCGAGCGCAAGGAGCTGCTCCGAGGTTCTATCCCGAGGGAGCCGGGCCCGCTGCGGATTGTGGACCACCTTGCAGCCGACGGCGCGCTGGTCTTCGAAGCTGCGAGGAAGCTGGGCGCGGAGGGGATCGTTAGCAAACGAGAACTGTCGGTCTATCGCCCTGGTCGGACGACTGACTGGCTGAAGACGAAGGCGGTCCATAGGGATGAGTTCATCGTCTGTGGCTATCTCGTGAGCGCGGGCGCGCCGCTGGCGGCGCTGCACCTGGCGCTCGACGTCGACGGGACACTGCGTTTCGTTGGGAAGGTCGGGACTGGCTTCCAATCGGTGTCTGGGGAACTGCTCGCGATGTTGAAGGACATCCAACTCGCCGACTGCCCTCTGCCGATCTCCTCTCGGCCGAAGGGGCGCGACTTTCGAGAGGCGCGGTGGACTGAGCCGTCAATCATCGTGGAAGTCGACTACCTCGAGATGGGCAGAGAGGGTCTCCGTCACCCGACGTTTCGAGGCTTTCGTCGAGATGATTGAGGGGGCAAGTGCAAGTGTGCTTTGCAACGCAGAGCAGCGGCCCCGACAAGGGCGAGCCGGCTAGGCTTTCGCAAGCGGAGGTTCTCAAATGTCGTACTGGGATTCCTACGAATTCGAGGAGCCCGAAGTCGATCTCTCGGACCGTAGAGCCAACCGTCGGGCCGAGCTGCGAGAGGAGATGTGCGGCTGGCGTGAGCCGAGCGACCTTCTCAGTCTCGCGATCTATGAGACGGTGCTGGAGAACCTGGAAGCAACCAGTGATGACGTCTTCGACATGTACCTGCGTCTCGCGGCGGAGGAAGAACAACGGTGGTCCCGGGATGCCGGGGACCATCGCGCCGCCTGAGCCCGCTCTGAGGCGGACGGCTTTCTCACGCGCCGCGATCGCGCGGCGGCAGAGCGCCGGAGGCCTTCAGGTCCTGGGCCTCGAGAGTGCAACGGCGATGTCGTCGGCCGAGCTCTGGTAGACCGCGAAGACCTCCCAATCTTTGTGCTCGTCGAAGGTGACGATGGTGTCGTCTGCGCCTTCAGCCTCGCTACAGAGGCAGACGCCGGGGAGGTAGCCGCTTCGGCCGTTGTTCAAGCCGTGCGAATGGGGAGCGTAGAGTACGTGTTTTTCGGCAAACACCCGGATGAGAGCCGTCTCGTTCGTGCGCTGTTGGTAGCAGACGCCGCGGATGGGGATGCTGCCTTGCTGGGCGATGGTGAAGGTGGCAGGAGGGAGACCGCCGATCGTGCCGGGGGTGGTGGGGTTTGTCGTGGTCGTCATGGGAAGACTCCTGGGGTTCTGAGGTGGTTGGTACAGCGAAGAGTGACCGTCGCTAGCTTCCTCGGCCGAGAGCACGGGCTTTCTTGGGGGGACCTGTACGCGGGGGGAGCCATGAAAGATCGGGCTCGAGCCGCGCCAGCGGTTGCCGAGGACGCGTGCAGAGGGAGCGTCTGTCCAACCACCTCAGAACCCCAGGAGTCGTCGCGTGGCGAGAACGCCAGCCCCATCCGCTTCCGGATCGGGCGGTTCCTCGAGCTGGTTAGCAACACCATCTAGTCGAGGCAGGCCCACCGAGCCTCCGCTTCAAACGAGGACGAATCCAACACAGGCTGAGCGCCGTGAGCAAAACGCAACCGCTAGGATTCCTTCCCAGTCATGTAGTTGGGGGCTCGAGCAGGCGGACCCCATCGGGGGGTTCGGTCCCGATGTGCAGCGAGGCCATGGGCATTCTCGCTCGTCAGACTACTTGCGAGAGAGTTCAGCGCGTGCGGCGTCCATAGCGAGCGCCAGCGCGCGGATGCAAGAGAGCACGGGGTCGAGGGCATAGCTCTCTTCTCGGCCCGCGCGCGACCAAATGATCAAAGTTCGAGTCGCGGGATCGAAACGGCGTAGCTGATGTGGACGAGGGAACGCCCCGATGTCGCTGCCAACGGCTCGGTCTTGGACGCTCACTTCCTGACCTCCGTATTCGGACACCCAACCCTCGACCCGCTCGTCGAAGTGGTCGAAGCTATCGCGCATCGAGCGATCCCGCAGAGGGCCAAGATCGAGGGCTGAGAACAGCGCGATGAGGCCTTTGCGTTCTGGCGCGCCCTTCACGCGGAAGAACAGCTTCGAGATATTGGCGTGACAAGTCGCGAAGGACTGAAGACCGCCCCAGACCATCAGCATCCAAGCATCGTTCGGCCCCTGGGCCACGACGCCGGCCTCCACGAGTGTCCATGCTGCGAGTGCCAGCTCCGTTTGATTGCGGAGCTCCTGGAGCAAAAGGTGAAGGCGAAACCACGATTCTTGGGATGCTTCAGACATCAGCTATCCCGCGAGACTACCCGTAGAGAACTCGGCAGCGGATAGGCTTCCGGGAGACGCGGTGCTGATCGTGGTAGCAGCGATGGTGGCAGTCCACGCAAGTCAGGACCAGGTTTGAGGTGCGGTCGTCGCTGGGGTCGCCGTTCCTGTGGTGAGCGTCCCATCCACATCCCACGTGAGAGAGGGACCGCCCACAGCATCGACATCGAGCTCGCCCGCCCTCAGACTGGCGCGCCCAAGCGGTGGCGATCTGATCGGAGGTGAAACCCTTTCGTGCGCGAAGCTGCGGCATCCCGACTCCTCCTCATTTGATGGCCCGCGCCCGCCCAAGCGCGTCGAATTTGAGGAGCCAATTCTACATGGGATACTGCTCAAAGCATCATGTAAGACAATGTGCGATAACGTGCGTTATGGGAAATTCAGCACCGCGACGGCTTTAGACGGGAACTAAGACGTCTGTGGGCGTTGTGTGTTGAAACCATGACGCTTCGGACCTTCGTGACGCCGCGCGGAAAGTTCTGGACGGCGCTCGCGCCTTTTGCCATTGCGGCTAGCGGATGTGCGGGTGTGCAACGTGAGGTTCGTATTTCTACGAGCCGCTTAAAATCAGGTTCGGCGACTGCGTTTTCTACGCCCGCGGACCTTCGTCTTGGATTTCTTCGAACCTCCAAAGAAGGCGAACCCATCTATTGCGCCGAGCCTATGCCAGATACTTCCCTGGGATCGGACGTGTCGCTGAGCGGGTCGCTTGCAAACTCTCAATCTGCATCGCAATCCGCAGCGGTTGCCGCGACCCTAGCGGACACCAACCAAGCTCTCCTGGAGGACAACGAAAGCCTCCGCAGGGAACTCGACAGAACGAAAGATCAGCTCGTCCAGGGCGACGAAAGCAAGAGTTCCGTCGGCACTTCCATTGAGCGCGCACGCAATAGAAAGTCTTCTACCTCGGCGAGCCACAATGCTTCCGAAACGAGCTCAAATCAGACGTCGGCGACTTCTTCGCTAAATGCGACTGCTGCGGCTCGATTTGCCGCGACGGTTTCAGAGCTGTCCGGCAGGAGTCCGGAGGTCCTGTTGGCGCGCGAATACCTCTACCGCCTTTGCGAGGCGCGGGCCAATGGCTATCTCGAAAATAGGGAGATGGCTGAGGGCCAGCTGAACGCTCTGAATCTCGTAAAAACGGTCTATCAGGCACGATTTCAGGTCAGTGAGATTTCTAATCAGACGCAGCTTATGAAGGCCATCAACGACTTCAATTCGGCTCAAACGAAGTTCTGCTCCGATCGCAAGGCGTCGTGCGAGGACCTCGCAGCTCAGGGCACTGACGAGAAGGATAAGACGAAGGCAAAAGCGGCGTGCGTAAAGCCCTACGATGACTGCTTGTCAAAGATTACTCTGAGGCAACCCGAGAAACCGAAGGACTGAGGACGGCCCCGGGCCGCCCCTTGTCGGAGGCGGCCTGCAGTCGCCGGAGCTGCCTCGTGGTGAGCCCCAGATTATCTCGCTCATGCCTGAGGACGCTGAGGACCTACACATCGAAGACCATGCTTACTTCGAGCAGCAGCGGTGGGAGAGCCAGCTTCAGCGTGAGCGCTTCAATTTGACCTTCCTCATTCATCTTCAGGACCTGCTGAAGGAGGAAATCCTCCGCCTCAACGATCCCAGAGAGTGCCCGCGCCCGCGGGACGCCGAGCGGCGGTTGGCTGATGGCCGCGAGTCCGTGGAGTTGTTCGTGAGGCTCCTGGAGATCAGACCACGCCGAGGCTTGCGGATGCGCTCGCCTCGTAAGTACGAAAAGCCCCCGCGGCCATGAAGAGCCTCACGGAAATCCAAGACGAGGTCCTAAAGGCTGTCGCCGCGCTTCAAGAGGCTCTAAAGGAGCTCGACCTTTCCACTGTGCCTCGCGTCCCGCTTGAGGCTCTAAAGGAACTCGGCCTTTCCAGTGTGCCTCGCGTCCCGATGCCGCATCGCACGTCGTCCGCCATCTACTTTGTCTGCGACAACGAGGTCACAAAGACTCTCGCCAACCTTCGAGAGGCTCTGAAGGAGCTGAACTTTTCCGCCCTGCCTCGCGTCCCGATCGATGACTGGGGCTGTTGGAAGCAGTTGCCGCTTCGCACGTCCGCCGTCTACTTTGTCTTCGACAACGAAGGGGAGATCTTCTACATCGGCAAGACAGCCAATCTGCGTGGACGTTGGCGCCCAAGTTTGATGAGCACCGAACACACCTGCCTGCAACCGGCGCTCGCCGTTGGCGGGTTTTCCCTGGCGTGGTGGTCGCTTCCAAAAATGGTGTTAACCGTGGTCGAAGATGCGCTTATCCGCTTCCATTCCCCTCCGCGGAACATCGTGGGAGTTGAGCGCGCGACGACCCCGTTCGCCATCGATCCCGCGAAGGCTGACGAGCCTTGCGGTTAACCGCGGACGGGACGAATGGAGCTGACCCGCGAGTGCAACGTGGCACGCCTCCTGAGGCTACCCAGAGAACCTTACGAAATCGCGACGTTTGGACGGACACTGTCACTGGTGCTGACATCTCGAGTGGGTCAAAACGCAGGTGGGCCGCCGCGACTTGCGAGCCAGTCGTCGAATAGGCGATCCAGCCCTCGACCGAGCTTGGCGGCGACGAAGAATGCCCCCATTCCCATGAGCAGGATTCCGGATGTTGAAGCGGTGCCCGTCGCCCAGAGGACCAAACCCAAGGCGCCGCCACCTAGGCCGCCGGCGAACGACGCCCGCTTGGAGAGCGCAAGGACGTAACGGCCGCAAGCCCAGGCCCCTTCGAGGGCCTCACGGCCATCATCGATCGCAGGCATGTCGTCAGTCGGCGGCGGGCGGGCCGATATGGTGGGTGGAAGGACGTCCCTTGGGAGAGATAGTTGTTGGGGCACCTCACCAAGATTCGTTCTCAGGTGCGCGTTCTCAGGAAACGGAAGCGGTAGTGGTGGAACTGCCCGGGCTGAGTGAAAGACGAAAGTTTTGTTCTGCTGATCCATGGCAGGAACAAAGATTGGGTCTCTGTCTCTCGGACTCCGTTTTGGCGGAACTAGGTCAACCCGAGCGATCGGCCGGGCGCTTCAAGATTCAAATTCAGGGGCGTCTGGGTGGCGCAGGGCCGCGCCCCGGCCTTCCCGCGGGGCACTTCTGGCTGCGCTTGCACCGCCGGCCGCGCCAACCGGGCGCCAATGATCGGTTCGGGCTCAGGCGTGGGTGGTTTCGAGGCGAAGAGCACTGCTCAAAGTATCAGGTAAGGAAAAGTCCGATAAGTATGCTTATGTAAACTAATCGCCCTGCAAGGCGCCTAAGTCGGCCTAAGTCGCGGACTTGCGAGAATTCTCGAGGTCGCCATTCTGGTGAGATGCGTAATCTGGGGCACGGGGTTTGTCGGTTTGGTTCCCTTGGCGCTCTGGTCGCCGCCACCTTGCTCGTGGTCGACAGCTGCGGGGGTTCCGAAGGTGGGACTCGCGCATGCACCCCAGGCGCGGCCGTCGCGTGCTCGTGCCCTTCTGGGGCCATGGGCGCCCAGATGTGCGCGATGGACGGCTTAGGCTTCGGCGCGTGCGTCTGCTCCATGCCGACGGGCACGGGAGGAAGCGGAGCGACAGGCGGCATGAGGGCCACAGGCGGAAGCTCTGCTACGGGTGGGACGGCGACGGGGGGGCAGTCGGCGGCGGGGGGCGCCAGCACCGGAGGAGTTATTGCCACCGGTGGCTCCACAGGCGGGTCTGCCGCGCCCGACGGCGGGACTGCAGATGCCGCGGTCGTCGTTCCGACGGGCGACGCCGGAGGGAGCTCACGACTCGTCTCAGTGAGGATCATCGACGCGGTCGTCGGCCCAGGAAAGCAGGATGGAACCCAATGGGACGCGGCGAACGCGATTCCGGACTCGCTCAAGAAGGCGATCCTGACCGCCCTCGTCGGCCCGAACCCTTACAACGATGTCATCGTGGCGTTCGCCGATCCTCTCCTGTCCTCCCTGGACAAGCCCGATCCGATTGGCACTGCGCAGCTAACCGCGTTCGGCATGACCCTAGCCCCGAACGTTCTGGCCAAGGACCCAGCTCCCAGCACATCGAAGGACACCTTTACTCCCACCTGGCCGCCGGATTGGCAGTACGTAAACATTCCCATCGACACGGACGTGAGGATCACGATCCGACTCGAAGACTCCGACCTGGTAGTGAACGATCCTATCCGGCCGGCTGAGATCAATTCAACAGACCTCAAAGCCGCCCTCGCTGCACAAAAGAAGTGGAACGTGAAGGTCGCTGATCAAACGAGCAATGAGTTGCTGTTCGTGGGCATCAGCGTGACGGAGCAGCTCGGGCCGGTGAAATTGTAGGCAGCTATGGCGCTTCAACGGCTGACAGACGAGAAGAAGCTGGATAGTGCGAAGGCTGTGCTTCTGGCGCTAGACCCCGCACACGGAGAACTCTGGGAAGAAAGCAGACGATCGGTCTTGGTTGACCGAGGCTGGGTGTTCCGGGGAATGTGGAACGCGAATTACGACTTGCGCCCCACAGCCCTTAGAGGGAATGCGTTTGGAGACCCTTTCGTCGATGGTGCAACCCCGGCAGAGATACAACGAGACCTTGAAGACAGCGCGCTCTCCAACTTCTGCACCTCAGCTGATCAGCTCGGATTCCACATTCCGAGCGATCGTCCCGAATTGCGCGACCCGCGGGAAGCTCCGGTCAAGTACAACCCCTTTCAATTTCCAGCGATCAATAGACTCCACATGGCAGCACTGGCTCAGCACTACGGCGTTCCAACCCGATTGCTGGATTGGTCTAGGAAGCCTCTAGTTGCTGCCTACTTTGCTGTGAAAGAGGTGTGCGACCTGACCGAGGCTCCCGAACCCAAGCATGAGTGTGTGATTTGGGCATTAGACGGAGGGTTCGTGCAGCAACTGGCAAAGGACGACGTCCGAGAAGGGAACCGGCCGACCGGAAGAGGAGAATCGAGGCCGACGATAATTTTGATTACGGCACCAACCGCGAGTAACGCTCACCTCGCCGCGCAAGGAGGCGTGTTCACCCTCGTTCAGCCAAGAAGCGGAGACCCCCATCCGCTTCCCGACATCGATGCGGTGATCCAGAGTCTCGAAGAGACGGATGTTCCGGAAGGCTGGAGAAGGAAGGGCCCCGTCCTGGTCAAGTATACGTTCCCCGTGAAGGTGGCTCGGCATCTCCTGCGGCTTCTTGCAGCCAATGGGATTCACGCCGCGAGCGTGTTCCCCGGCCTCCACAGCATCAGGACGATGCAGGAAGAGCGGAAGCACTTTCATCGGATGCCGGCTCCGCCATTGGTGGCGGCGGAGAAGGTCGTTTTCAAAGTGTCGATCTCTGAGCGCGCTCAACTCGAGGCAGAAGCGATAGCCGAAGAAACGTCGGTGAGCGTGCTTGCAAAACGGCGGACGCTACGTCTAGCCCCCCCTTAGCGAAGGCGAGGTTCCTTGCTGTCGGAACCTGGCGATCTGCCAGATTTGGCATCGCATCCCGCAGGTAGAAGACAACCGTCACAAGGGAATGTCCTTCACGCACCATGAAGCATAGTCGTACGCAGCGCGTGGTTTCGCGTGCACTGCTCCTCGTCGTCGCGATCAACACGGGATGCGGCGCCACCGCCGCGTTACGGCCTTCCCCCTCCCCATTCCATCCCGCGATGACCGTCCAAGGTCCCCCGCTGATCACGGCGGTGGCGAGGACCTATCACCCTCCGTCTGCTCGGAAGAACGCTGGGTGCGCAAGCAAGGACGGGCTGCCCGATCGGGGCTGTACTCCTGGCGGAGTGATGACTGGCGATCTCCAGGTCATCTGTCGAACCTCGACCAAGGTTCGTCGGCACGTGTCGCGCTCCGACCACGACGCTGCATACACGAGCTACGGGTACGCTCCAAATCAACCTCGCGGCCGCTTCGAAGTCGACCATCTCATCCCTCTCGAGCTCGGGGGCGACAACACCCTCGCGAATCTATGGGCCCAAGCGACCGAGCCGAGACCGGGCCGCCACGAGAAAGACAGGGTCGAGAACTTCCTCCACCACCGGGTCTGCACGGGCGAGCTCGAGCTGAGGGAGGCTCAGGAGGCCATCGCAACGGACTGGCTCCAGGTATGGAGGAAAATGACCCCGCCCCAGGTGATGAACGAAAACGCCGATGACGAGTAGGGCGATACGTCTGCTGATTCAGCTTTTGGACGTTGGGGAATTGCGACGAAAGAGGGTCCCAGCCAGCCACAGATGAAGTCCCGTCATGCCAACTCCGTGTAGCTCTTGATCAGCTCGTCTGAGGTACGCGGCAGCGTGATTTCCCTGACCGATTCCATCCCGAGAAACGTCTTTGTGAAGCGAGCAATGTGTGAGTGGACGTACTGACGACGTGCCGCCTGTGTGACGCGCGAGGAAGCCGGCGAAATGATTGCAGCGCCATACAGCTTCATCAACGCGGGCGTCCCTTGAATCTGCTGAAACACTTCGCGGATCGAATGGCGGTTCGCCGGCCTCGCATCCTTCCGAGGCTCAAGATGTAGCCTCACGTGATCAAGGAGGAGGTCAAGTGCCATATTCGCCTCATCGTGTGCGTCGAGCATTCTCTCGGCACGTAGCGCCTCAGTCAGCAGTTGCTCGATAAGCCGGGATGGCGAGACGCCAGTCTGTTGCGCCAGTGGCTCAATCTTCCCCGCCAGATTGGACCGGATTCGGAACGATACGGGAACAGTGGATGTATCCATGGCCAGGTACTGTATGCGGAACCTGGTCACACCGCAAGAGACTGCATACACACCCTGGGAAGCGGCCCAATGGCGTCAAGGCGAGCGTCCATGGGCCGTGACGCTCTCGCCTCCGACCACGGCCCATGGAGGCCCCGTACCAGACGCGTCGACAGCGCAGGAGCGCCCTTCCGGCCCTCTCGCCATGATGCCGCGACGCCCCGGCGGTCGTCGGCTTCTTGCTAGGGCGATCGTGGCGTAGGTCCAGGACCCACAACGTGCGTTATCTCAACTGGGCGAATTGCTCCCCAGGAGTCGCGCCGAAGGGCGCATAAATCAAAGACTTGGGAGGAAAAGTCGCTTTCGCGAGAGACCGCCAGTTGCAGCGTTCTAGCTATTGCGGACATCCAACGTCACGCCCACGCAAACGGCCATCCGCGGCAAGCGCCAGGGGTTGCCGAAATTGAGGAATCCCCTCAAAGACCGATGTACTCTCTTTGAGAAGTTCGAATCCCGATGGGGTCGCGACGTTTGAGTCGGTTCTCTGCTGGGTCGGAAGAGAGCAAACCATGTCTGCTGCACGCACGAATCGAGCTGTGAATCTTGAGATGCCGACGCCGAAGTCGTTGGCTGAAGAGCTGCACATCGATCTGACGCCTGATGGCACCAAGCGGTTCGTCCAAGAGATGAACAGCGCGGAGCCCCTGCCGCCGCGGACGGTGAGCCTCCTCCTGCGGCGTTCGCGTCGTTCGTCGCGCTAACGAATGGCCGCGGACCCTGAGTGGTTGACGCGAGCTCTGGCTCCCTCTGACGACGCGGCGAAATTCGAGCCGGCGGCAGGGGGAGAGGACCTCGCTGCGTTCCTAAACCGAGACGCCGCCACCTACCAGAAGTGGGGGTATGCGCAGGTGTTCATTGCGGTTAGCGCCGAGGACAGGATCGACGGCTACTACACGCTGTCGATGGGCTCGCGAAAGGCGGAAGAGTTCGAGGCGACTCGTCCGACGATATTCCCGAAGATGATCCCTGTGATCGTCCTCGGAAAGCTGGCGCGGCATCGTGACCGGTCAGGCTTCGGGGAAGAGTTATTGATTGAGGCGCTGGAGAGAGCTGCTGCCGCTGCACAACACGTAGGCGCCGCGGGGGTGAGCTTGGTCGCGTTGAACGAGGGTCTCGAGAAGTGGTACGCGAAGTTCGGCTTCCAGCGAGTCCAGATGAATTCCAATCGCACCGTGTTGATGTTCATGGGGATGCAACGCCTTCGTGCGGCGCTCAAGGGTGAGGAGGAAGAGCAGTGAGCGATCAAACGGGAGACCCAGGAGCAACCCAGGCGGTCGCCACGATCGCGGGCACCCCTGCTGCGGCGCTGTCCGCGCCTCCGCCACCAGGTCCCTCTCTCATTGACTGGCTTCAGAGTGAAGCCGGTGGCCGCCTTGTCGAATCGCTGGCGAGCAAGTACTTCGCTGCTCATGCGAATGACCAGAAGAGGCTCAATGGCGACCAGATTTTCCGGTATGCCACTGTGGTCGGCGCAATCGTGATTGCAGGGGTCCTGCAATATTTCGGACGTCTCGACACCGTCATGGTGAGTTTGCTTTCAACCACCGTGGGCTTCCTCTTCGGTCGAGAAACTAAGAAAGACTAGGCGAGTGGAAACCTGACGCGTAAGGCGCCGGGCTCACAGCGGAGCGGAGCACGGGGTGGCCAAGAATCGCGCCCCGCGCGTTCTGTCCATGTAGACGAGCCACTCGTCTACCGCTGGCGCGCCGGTGTCAGCGCGAGCGCGAGAGTGAGCAGCGATTGCAGCGGTCGGCCCGAAAGGTGCGCAAGGAAGTCTGCGAAGCAGAGCTTGTTGTTCGCCTGGTTCGCGGGGTCCAAAAATGTGAAAGGCGGCCGCGAGGAGCATCCTCTCGCCGGTCGACAGGTGGCCGTCTCCATCTTCGTAGACCTTCAATGCAGTTGGGGTTGGGGTTGGGCCTTCAGAGGTCCAAAGGCCCGTGAGGCCAGGCGCCGTGGAAAGCAACGCGATGAGCGCTTGAGAAACTGGGCTTCATTGGCAAACACGTTTTCGCCTCGATTTGCTGCGGGTTTCAGCTGCCATCTCCTGGTTCGTTCATTCGGCGGAGGGAGTTCTGCCACTGCGGCCCCGTCCGAGCGCATGCGACGGCGTCCTCGAGCGTTGCGAAACTCCCCCACGACGTGGAGCGGTCCCACGCACCACCATCCAAGCAGCGGACATCGAATCGGGTGCCGGACGGCCAGGCCGCGAACCACGACGCGCGATGTTCTTCAGTGGAATGGGGTCCCTTCATCGAGTCCCAAGTGTTGGTGGAGATATACGGGCGGTTCCACCACTCACGGTGGCTTTCGGGCCGCTCGTCGTTCGGAGTCGAATCGAAATCCTCGGGAAGGATCGGGTCGAGGGGGATGTCATCCGGGTCAGTGCCTTTGGTCATGAAGTGTCCTTTCGCTGTGGCTAGGTTGGGGAGGTTCGTCCCCTCAGGCGTCTCAGAGGCTTCAGCCCAGGATTCCCGCTCCTCTCTTCGGGCGCTTGCCGTCGATGCTAGTCACATCCACTACCTGAGGCTTCGGCCCCTCGGGCCGGCGCTCCATGGACACGATCACCGACAAGCGGAGCGGACCTGGGCCGCGGTACTGGTACGCGCCGGTTCGAGTGGTCCTCGGCGCCAGATCTTGGTTGCGCTCGTAGCGGCCCCAGATCAGCGCGCATTGCTCGACGAGCTCGTCGGAGAGGATGTCCCACTCCGAGGTCCCGCGCGCGGCGGGGCGACCCAAGAGAGCCGCAAAGCGGTCGACGGCAAGGGCTGTCACGTACCAAGGGCACTTCGACATGCGCGTCCTCCTCGAGGGATGGCTGGTCGCTTCAACGGGGCCGCCAGCTCGGGCTGGCGGAATGAGACTACGATCGGTTCCGATCGGCAGTATAGACCGAGAGGCCACGTCCTGGTCGAGAGCGAGGGCAGAGCCGCCAAGCATTGGCGCCTTCCGCCCCCCTAGTTGTCGTCGCCCTCGCAAGCGTCTGGCACTTCAACGAGAGGCCACCTGAGGCATCTCACGCACGCGGAGTTCTTCGGGCTGGCACGAGAGGCAGCTTCCCTTGGAGCTGTGCTCGCACGGGTTCGAGGCCCCGGCCTGCTTGAAGAACACGGGCACGGAGGCGGTCTTGCATTGGTCGACGATCGAGCGGGCCCAGTCGAGCTCCATAGGACGTGCGCCGGGTCCGCTCTCGCCTCCGACCACGAGCCAATCGAGGCCGTACCAGACGGCGCCGCCGCCGCAGGTAGAGCAGCAGCCGTCCTCGTCGAACAAGACCCCGCTCCCGCACTCGGCGCAGTCGGCCCCCGCGCCCAGGTGCCGGGCTCCGAAGGCGATAGGGCCCAAAAGGGGCTCGGCACTTGCCCAGCGGACGACAGCCGGGGCGGTGAGAAGCAACGGAATGCGCTCATCGGCGCGGACTTGGTCCTCGATGCTGACGCCTAGGTGAACATTGGGAAGTGGCCAAAGCGCCGGCCCCGACTCCCAGACAGGCACGCCGAGGTCGGCGGCTTCTGCGCGGCAGCGGCTGGCCTCGATGCTGTCGGCTGAAGGGATGGCGGCCCCTGGGCGGGAGGCTCGGAACGCCTCCACGCCCTCGCGAAGCCAGGCGAAGAAGCGCAGCATGCGCGTCGGGCGCTTAGTCAGCACCTGGTAGGTGTGACGAGGGGTAACCGCCATGACGCCGAAGACCGCGGCGATCTGCTCATCGGTCAGATCGTCATGGAAGAGATCGGACACGGAGTTCACGAAGACCCGTCGGGGTTGCTTCCACCGAAGGGGCTCGCTCAGCCGCTCCGAGATAAAACGAGCTTCCCCAGTCCACCGCACTCCGTTGCGCCCCATGACGGTGAGGCCCTCGAAGGGCTTTCCTGGTCCTGAGAAGCGGTGCGCGAAACGCTCGGCATAGCAGTTCTCGCATCCCGGCGAGACGCGGCCGCACCCGCGAACGGGATTCCACGTGGCGTTCGTCCATTCGATCGTGCTGTTGTCGCTCATGGTTCGATCTCCTTCGCCAAGGGCCTTTCGATGTAATCGGCCCCCATCACTGGGCCTAGGCAGCGGCCTGTGCCTGGCCCGCGCCCGCGAGGTTCGCGGCAACGATGGCGGCGGCCACCGGTGGGCAGACAGCGTTGCCGGCGCAACGAATCTGCGCCGTTTTCGTGAGGGGCTTCCCGTTCACGACCGGGGCGATCCGATAGGTGCTCGGGAACCCCTGAGCGGCGAAGAGCTCGTTAGGCGCAAGCATCCGCATCCCAATGTCGACGATCTCGTAGGCCTCGCCGCGCACAATGACGAGGCCAAAACGGGCCTTCGTCGTCACCGTGTGCAACGGCTCGAAGAGACTCTGCTGCTGGCTCGAGCTCGCGCCGTAGTACTTCACCAGGAACGCACGGACCTTCTCGGAAGCGACCGCCGAAGCCGGGGCCAGGTGCGCGGCGCTCAGGGCGTGGTGGTCGCGCGCCGTGACGGTCCCAAGGCAGGAGGTCACGGGGTGGCCGACGACACCGCCGTAGTGTTTGGTCACGAACGGCACGACCAGGTGCTTGTCATTGGTGGCGCAGACGGTGGCGAGCGGCTGATCGAGAGGCTGTCCGCGGAAGGTCCCCGCGCCACATCCCTCCCGAAGGCCTGCGCCAGTGATCGTCGAGTAGTGGCCGTGCCGGATCACGAATGGCTCCACCCTGCCCCGCTCGAGGACGTAGCGCCGCAGGCCGGCGGCGATGCGCTGAAGCGTCGCCTCGGCGAGAGGGCGGACCCGGCCGAAGATTGACGGACACGGGAGGGACCAGTCGATGATCTCGGATGCTGGACGCCACGGTCGTGGCCCCTTGCGCCCATGAGTGGCTGTGGGCCAGG
>Ga0170475_111993942_pt1 | contig 15027 bp, 16 predicted proteins | sample Soicark_Litter_5_FD_111474 | JGI IMG/M metagenome (GOLD analysis project Ga0170475, IMG submission 111474) | Avena fatua rhizosphere microbial communities from Hopland, California, USA. Combined Assembly of 48 SPs | reverse complement strand
CCCCGATGTCCGCCCCCGCAGCCCCATTTCATCAGCGCGTCTTCTCCGGCGTGCAGCCAACGGGAAATTTGCACCTTGGTAACTATCTCGGCGCAATCACGCGTTTCGTGGAGCTCCAGAAGACGCACGAATGCATGTATTGTGTCGTCGATCTACACGCGATCACCGTGCCGCAGGACCCGGAAGAGCTAAAGGCCAGCATCCGGGAGGTCACGGCAGCCTTTATCGCGGCCGGAATCGATCCGGAAAAACACATCGTCTTCAACCAAAGCCAGGTTTCCGAACACGCTGAGCTTGCCTGGGTGTTCAATTGCGTGGCGCGTTTGGGCTGGCTCAATCGGATGACTCAGTTCAAGGAGAAGGCCGGCAAGGACCGCGAAAATGCGTCGGTCGGCCTCTACGCCTATCCCACGCTGATGGCCGCCGACATTCTCGTCTATCGCGCGACGCATGTGCCGGTCGGCGAGGATCAGAAACAGCACCTCGAGCTCTCGCGCGACATCGCGCAAAAATTCAACAACGATTTCGCCGCGAGCATCGACAAACACGGATACGGCAGCGCGTTTTTTCCGTTGCCCGAGCCGCTGATCCAGGGTCCCGCCACCCGCGTCATGAGTTTGCGCGACGGCTCGAAAAAAATGTCGAAATCCGATGCGTCGGATTACTCGCGCATCAACCTCACCGACGACGCGCAGGCGATTGCGCAGAAAATCCGCAAGGCGAAGACCGATCCGGAGCCCCTGCCCTCTGCGGCCGGCGGTCTCGCCGGCCGGCCCGAAGCCGACAATCTCGTCGGCATTTATGCGGCGCTATCGGATAGTTCGCGCGAGGGGGTGCTGCAGGAATTCGGCGGGGGGCAGTTCTCGACCTTCAAGTCGGCGCTGGTCGATCTGGCGGTAGCGAAGCTCGGGCCAATCGCGGCGGAGATGACGCGCCTCAAAGCCGATCAGACTTACATCGACGGTGTCCTCAAGCGCGGCGCGGACCGCGCGCGAGCCTTGGCGCGTCCCAACATGGATGCGGTGAAGGATATCGTCGGCTTCCTGCGGTAGGGTTCCGCGTCCTTCCGGCTTGCTTTTGCGGGCGAGAACAATCACATCAGCAGCAATCCTTTTTCCTAGGCTGCCCGGAGGCGCCCGCATGTTCATCCAGACCGAAGCCACCCCGAACCCGGCGACGCTCAAGTTCATACCGGGCCGGATGGTCGCACCCGAGCACCCGATTGATATCCGTTCCGAGGAGGAGGCGGCACAATCGCCACTCGCCGAGGCGCTTTTCGCTGTCGAGGGTGTCTCCGGCGTGTTCTACGGCTCCGATTTCATCGCGGTGACGCGGCAGTCAGGCGAGTGGGAGCACCTCAAGCCGGCGATCCTTGGCGCCATCATGGAACACTACATGTCCGGCGCGCCGCTTCTGCGCGAAGAAAGCGCCCCGCCGACCGCAAACGCAGGTGATGAGTTCTTCGAACCGGAGGACGCCGATACCGTCGAAACAATCAAGGACCTGATTGAGACGCGGGTGCGCCCGGCGGTGGCGGGTGATGGCGGCGACATCACGTTCAAGGGTTATCGCGACGGGACCGTGTTTCTGACAATGAAGGGCGCCTGCTCAGGCTGCCCATCCTCGACCGCCACTTTGAAACACGGCATCCAAAACTTGCTGCACCACTTCGTGCCGCAAGTCGTCGCCGTCGAGCAGGTCTGAGCAGTCTTACGAAAGCGCGGCTCAGGCGAGCCGAGCCAGCCCGCGATCCCGGCGACGGTCCTGCACGGGCTGGTACGCCATCCGAGCGTGGCCCGCGCAATAAGGGCCGCTGTCTCCGGTTCTTGCTCCGCAGAAGCGGAATTCCGCGGTCGTCGGATCCCCGAGCGGCCAGCGGCACATATGCTCGCGCAGATCGGTGATTGTCACGGGCTCCGAGAGCGGAACGACTACATCCTCTTCCACCCGCTGTCGCGGCAATTCCATCGGCCTTGTTTCATGTGCAAGCGCGGTATTGCCGCGCGTCAGAGACCGCATCTGCAGCATACCAGGCGGCCTTACCGGTTTTGGCGCGCGCGGCCGCGCAGTCGCCGCGTTCGGCGGCTTGACGCGACCCGACATGCCGAGCCGGTGTACCTTGCCGATCACTGCGTTGCGCGTGATCCCATTGCCGAGTTCGCCGGCGATCTGGCTTGCGCTCAATCCGTCCTGCCAAAGCTTGCGCAAGAGTTCGACGCGCTCGTCTGTCCAGGACATGTGGCCTCCTGCAAGTTAGCCTTCGCAATCCGGACGCGTCGTTAAGCCGAATCCGGGACGCGCCGCTGCACCGGGCAAGCCGGTGTCGTTGCACGCCTTCACGCTTTCTGAATTCGCCGCCGCACGAGATGTCGTGGCCGACATCCCAACAATTACCCTATGGGTTGAATCACGCGCAAGAGTCCGTGGCAAGCCGATTTTGTTTTCCCCAGGGGATCGCTGGGGATTGTGGGCGCACGTGCTGTAATCAGGTGACGCATGGCAGGGCGGCCACACATTTGACCAAGCGGGGTCGAGAACCTAAATTGGACCCACAAGAAATGCCGTCCCTTGCGGGCGGCACTTTGATTTTGAAGGCCCGAATGGGGCCTTCAGGCCTCCACCTGGAGCATTCCCTTGGCCTCGGCTCTCCTACCGACCTATGCTCGTGCCGACCTTGCTTTCGAGCGGGGCGACGGCGCGTGGCTGACCTCGACCAAGGGCGAGCGCTATCTCGATTTCGGCGGCGGCATCGCCGTCGCCTCGCTCGGCTACTCGCACCCGCATCTGGTCGATGCCCTGACCGAGCAGGCCGGCAAAATCTGGCACACGTCAAATCTGTTCCAGATTCCTGACGGCGAGCGCCTCGCCAAGCGGCTTTGCGAGGCGAGCTTCGCCGATTATGTGTTCTTCACGAATTCTGGCGCCGAGGCGCTCGAACTCGCGATCAAGGTCGCGCGCCGCTATCAATATGTGACGGGTCACGCCGAGCGTTTCCAGATCATCGGCTTCGAAGGTGCCTTCCATGGCCGCACGCTGGCCACCCCCGCCGCCGCCGGCACGCCGAAATATCTCGAAGGCTTTGGCCCAAAGGCCGAAGGTTTCGATCAAGTTCCCTACGGCGATCTCGAAGCGCTGAAGCGTGCGATCGGTCCCCACACAGGCGCGATACTTATCGAGCCGATCCAGGGCGAAGGCGGCGTGAAAATGCTGCCGCCGTCTTTCCTCAAGGCGGTGCGCAGGCTTTGCGACGAGCACAAGCTCCTGCTTCTGCTCGACGAAGTGCAGACCGGCATGGGCCGCACGGGCAAGCTCTTTGCTTACGAATGGGCTGACATCGAGCCCGACGTCATGGCGATCGCCAAAGGCATCGGCGGCGGCTTTCCCCTTGGCGCGTGTCTGACGAGCGAAGAGGCCGGACGCGGCATGACGGTCGGGACGCATGGGACGACCTATGGCGGTAACCCGCTTGCCATGGCGGTCGGCAACGCCGTGCTCGACGTAATTCTCGCACCCGGTTTCATCGAGCACATCGCGCAAACCGGATTGCTTGCGCGCCAGCGCCTCGCCGAGTTGAAGGACCAGCATCCGGCAATCATCGAGGACATCCGCGGTGAAGGCCTGATGATCGGCATCAAAACGCGGGTGCCGAATACCGATTTTGTCGCCGCAGCGCGGGCGGAGAAGCTTCTGACCATTCCGGCCGGCGATAATGTCGTGCGCTTGTTGCCGCCGCTGATCGTCAGCGACGAAGAGGTCAGTGAAGCCGTCGCACGCCTGTCGCGCGCGTGCAGCGAGCTCGAGCAGGCGATCCCGCAGCTTGGAGCGGCGGAGTGAGCTCAGCTAACGGACAGAAGCGAGGCCGCGACTTCCTCGATATTTCGGAGACCTCGACAAGCGATCTTCGCCTGATGCTGAGAGAATCCGCTGCAATCAAAGCAGCGCGCGCAGCAAACCGCCGCTTCGCGCCGCGCAGACCGCTTGCCGGCAAAGTGCTGGCGATGATTTTCGACAAACCCTCGACGCGCACGCGCGTGTCCTTCGATCTCGCAATGCGCGAGCTCGGCGGCGACACGCTCGTCTTGACCGGCGGTGAGATGCAACTCGGGCGCGGCGAGACGATCGCCGACACCGCGCGCGTTCTGTCGCGTTTTGTCGATGCCATCATGATCCGCACGCTCAAGCACGAAGAGGTGGTCGAGCTGGCGCGCCACGCCACCGTTCCGGTGATCAATGGGCTGACCAAGAAGTCGCATCCTACGCAAGTGATGGCCGACGTCTTGACCTTCGAGGAACATCGCGGACCGATTCAAGGCCGCAAGATTTCCTGGTGCGGCGACGGCAACAATGTGCTGGCAAGTTGGGTTCACGCAGCCGCTCGCCTCGATTTCGATCTGCGGATCGCAACCCCGCCGGAACTCGCGCCACCGCCTCAGCTCATCAAATGGGCCAGGAACAATAATGCGCGTATCAGCGTGACCAGCGATCCGTTCGAGGCGGTCGACAAGACGGATGCGATCGTCACGGATTGCTGGGTGTCGATGGGCGATCGCGACGAGAAACGGCGCCACAACCTGCTCGCACCTTATCAGGTGAATGCAAACCTGTTGGCGGCAGCAGGACGCGACGCCATTTTCATGCACTGCCTGCCGGCCCATCGCGGCGAGGAAGTCACCGACGAGGTGATGGACGGCGCCCATTCCGTCGTGTTCGACGAGGCGGAGAACCGACTTCACGCGCAGAAGGGCATTCTGTCCTGGTGCTTCGAGGCGCCCGCGAGCTGATGCAGCCGGCGTCTGAACTTCGTGACAGTCGGGTCGTTTCCGATCGCGGCCATGACGATACGGTGCTGCCGTTCGCTGTCGCACCGCTGGATCTGCGCGGCCGCCTCGTGCGCCTCGGTCCGGCGATCGATCACATCCTGTCGCGCCACGATTATCCAAGCACGGTCGCGCGGCTTGCCGGCGAGGCGGCGGCGCTGACCGTGCTGCTCGGCTCGTCGTTGAAGATCGACGGGCGCTTCCAAATGCAGACGCGCACCAACGGGATCGTCGACATGATCGTCGTCGATTTCGATGCACCGGACCGGTTACGCGCTTTCGCCCGTTTTGACCCATCCCGATTGAACGAGGCGATTGCCCGAGGCCGCACAAGCGGAGCCGATCTGCTCGGCCACGGCCATCTCGCTTTCACCATCGAACGCGGCGGCGATCTCGCCCGCTATCAGGGCGTCGTGGCGCTCGAAGGCGAAGGTTTCGAAGAGGCAGCGCATCGCTATTTCCGCCAATCAGAGCAAATCCCAACCTTTGTCCGGCTGGCCGTCGCCGAGAGCGTGACCGGTTCCGGCGCGAGTTGGCGTGCCGGCGGATTGCTCGTGCAATTCCTGCCGGAAGCCCCCGAGCGCCGGCGGCAGGCCGATCTGCATCCGGGCGATGCGCCGGAAGGAACGGCGAAACGCGATGTTACAGTTGAGGATGATGCTTGGACCGAGGGCAAAGCGCTCGCCGGCACGGTCGAGGACCACGAACTCGTCGATCACGCTTTCAGGCGAGCGGCTGCTTTATCGCCTGTTTCACGAACGCGGCGTGCGGGTCTTCCAATCGCAGCCGATTCAGGACGTCTGCCGCTGTTCGACCGAACGCGTTGCCTCGATGCTGCGCCAGTTCACGCCGCAGGAGCGCGCCGACATGGTCGGCGACAACGGCAAGATCGGCGTGACATGCGAGTTCTGCTCGACGCACCGCGAGTTCGACCCGGCGGAATTCGACTAGCTTACTTTCCTGACGAAGGGATTGTCTCGCGCGCCTCTGCGTCTGCGCTCTTCTCGGGCCCGCGTAGATGCAGCTTGATGCGTTTCACCCGGCGCGGATCGGCGTCGATAATCTCGTATTCGATGCCGCGCGTGGGATCAGCGATGATCTCGCCGCGAACCGGCACACGGCCGGCGATCGAGGCGATAAGGCCGCCGACCGTGTCGATCTCCTCCGCGATGTCATCTCCCGCAAGCTCGGTGCCGACTGCCTTGGCCACATCTTCAAGGCTTGCGCGCGCGTCGATGACGAATGTGCCGTCGGCAGCGGGCGTAATTTCCGGCTCGTCTTCGAGATCGTGCTCGTCCTCGATATCGCCGACGATCATCTCGACGATGTCTTCGATCGAAACGAGCCCGTCGGTTCCGCCATATTCGTCGATGACAAGCGCCATATGCGTGCGCGTCGCCTGCATCTTCACCAGGAGATCGAGTGCCGGCATTGACGGCGGCGCGAACAATACGGGCCGTACGATGTTCGCCTGCGCCAGCGGCGTCTTGAGGTCGAGCGCCGACGCATAGGTCATTCCGGCCGCCTCATCGGCCTTTCTTTCAGGCGTCGTCTCGGCCTTTCGCTTCAGCGCCACGGCGGCCTCGGCGCTGGCGGCGAGATGGTCCAGGAAGTCGCGGATATGTATCATTCCGCGCAGATCGTCGAGCGTCTCCGCATGCACGGGCAGCCGCGAATGACCTGCGGTGCGGAATAGAGAAAGGACTTCGCGCAGCGTCGTGTCGAGTCCGACGGCGATGATGTCGGCGCGCGGCACCATCACGTCTTCCACTCTGAGCTCGTGCAGATTGAGCACATTCTTGAGCATTGCGCGTTCTTGAGCGGAAAAGTCTTCGCTCGCCGCGGTATCCTCGAGCGCGATCTGGATGTCGTCACGGATGGACGCACCGCCGAGGCCGAACAGCCCGCGCAGACGCTCGAGCAAACTCGGGCGCGGCGTGACATGCGCCTCGCCTAGTACTTCGCGTTCGATCTCGGCTTCGCTCATGATGAAATTGAGAAGTGTTCGATCGGCACGGTGCCGGAATAAGGATCGTCGATCCCGAGCTCTGCGAGGATGCGGCGTTCCAAATTCTCCATTTCCTCCGCACCGAATTCGTTCTCGTGATCGAAACCGAGGAGATGAAGCAGGCCGTGAACGAGCATATGGGTCAGATGATCGCGTAGCGATCGGCCGGCTTCGCGCGCCTCCTCCGACACATATTCGAAGGCAACGACGATGTCGCCGATGAGCGGTCCCTGATTGCCTGCGGGGACGGGAAACGACAATACGTTCGTCGCCTTATCCTTGTTGCGCCAGGCGAGATTGAGTGCGCGGATCTCGTCATCATCGCAGAGGAGAATGCTGATCTCCGCGTCAGGATGCACGCGCGCCCCAACTTCCGTGAGCGTCGCGGCGACAACATCCTGTGCCAGGCCCTCGACGTCTCCCGCCGCGAGCCACGCGAGATCGGCAACCTCCACATCCACGATGATCGTCACGGCGAACCTCGCCGTGTGCGCGGTAGTTCGTGCGCTTCCGAATGCCGCGCACGCGCTGCGGCTTCGTAAGCGCCGACGATGCGGCGCACGAGATCGTGGCGCACGACGTCATCCTCGCGGAAAATCACATGGCCAATGCCTTCGACGCGCGACAGAAGCCCAATCCCTTCGCTCAGTCCCGACGTCTGCCCCGGCGGCAAATCGGTTTGCGTCGGATCGCCGGTGACAATCATGCGCGAATTCTCGCCGAGGCGCGTCAAAAACATCTTCATCTGCATCGATGTCGCGTTCTGCGCTTCATCGAGCAGGACGCAAGCATTGCTGAGCGTGCGCCCACGCATGAAAGCGAGCGGCGCGACTTCGATCATGCCGGTCTGCATGCCGCGCTCGACCATGCGGCTGTCCATAAAGTCCTGCAGCGCATCGTAAATGGGACGCAGATACGGATCGACCTTTTCGCGCATGTCGCCGGGCAGGAACCCGAGACGCTCGCCGGCCTCGAGTGCGGGACGCGACAGAACCAGCCGCTCGACCTTTCCCTGCTCGAGCAGGCTCACGGCGTATCCAACGGCGAGCCATGTCTTGCCGGTGCCGGCTGGACCTTCGGCGAACACGAGCTCATGGCTGCGCATCGCCTGCAGATAAGCGTGCTGCGCGGAATTGCGGGCGCGCACAGAGCCGCGTTTGCGCGTCGACAATTGCTCGAACGAGCCCTGCCCGACCGACAGTTCTTCGGGGAAAAGCGAGCCCTGCAGTCGGCTCTCCTGCACGGCGCCGTCGACATCGCCGAGTGTGATCTCATGGCCGGATGCCGCGCGCGAATACAACAGTTCCAGCACGCGACGGGCCTGCTCGCACGCGCCGGTTTCGCCTTTCAGGGTAACGTGGTTGCCATTCGCATGCCCTACGACACCGAGCGCGCGCTCGAGTTTGGCAAGATTCTGGTCGTATTGGCCGAGCACGACCGAGGCCGAGCGATTGTCCTCGAATGTCAGGGTGACTTCGCACGTGTCGGCGTCTTCGCTTGCAGACACAGGTGTGGGCGCCGCGCGAGGCAACGGCTCGGGGCCTTGTCGCGCGGCCGCGCGGTCGGCTGATCTCAAGTCGGACATTCTCCAGCCGAGTGCCCCTGGTTGACGCGCCGGCCTGACAAAGAGTTCGGACCTGCGGCGACGATTTCAACCGGCACGATGTGCCCGATCAATCGCTCGGGCCCATCAAGGTGAATGGCCTGGAGGTGAGGCGTGCGGCCGGCGATCTGGCCATTGTGGCGGCCTTTCTTTTCGATCAGCACATCGACGACGCGTCCGACGCTCGCGGCGTTGAAGGCCTGCAGCTGCTCTTCGAGCTGCAGTTGTAAGCGCGAAAGCCGCTCTTCCTTAACCCCCTCCTCGATCTGATCCTGGCGCTCGGCGCCGGGCGTGCCCGGCCGGCGCGAATATTTGAACGAGAACGCACCGGCATAGCCAACCGCACGAACGAGCGTGAGCGTGGCTTCGAAATCCGCCTCGCTCTCGCCGGGAAAGCCGACGATGAAATCGGACGAGAGCGCGATGTCAGGCCGTGCAGCGCGAACTTTTTCGACGATTTCGAGATAATGCGCGGCGCTGTGCTTGCGGTTCATCGCCGCAAGCACGCGATCCGAGCCGGACTGCACCGGCAAGTGCAGATACGGCATGAGCGCCGGCACATCGCAATGCGCTGATATGAGTTCATCGTCCATGTCGGCGGGATGGCTCGTCGTGTAACGTAAGCGGGCGATATCAGGGACTTCCGCAAGGCGGCGGATCAGCGTGCCGAGCGAACAGGCCCGTCCACGCTCATCTTCGCCGTGATAGGCGTTGACGTTCTGTCCAAGCAGGGTGATCTCGCGCACGCCAGAGCGCGCCAGCTGCTCCGCATCCGCAATGATCTGCGCCACCGGCCGCGAGAATTCGGCGCCGCGCGTGTAGGGCACGACGCAGAAGGTGCAGAACTTGTCGCATCCCTCCTGCACCGTGACAAAAGCTGCAACACCGCGCTGACGGATGCGCCGCTCGGAGGGAGCGGGCAGTTCCGCAAACTTGTCCTCGACGGGAAAAGCCGTATCGGCAACACGCCCGCCGTTTCGCGCGCGCCGCAACAGGTATGGCAGGCGGTGATAACTCTGCGGCCCCACCACAAGATCGACAGCACTTTGCCGGCGCATGATTTCGCGGCCTTCCGCCTGCGCGACGCAGCCGGCGACGCCGATCATCAGGTCGCGGCCGTTCGCGCCGCGCGCCTGCTTCAGCGCACGCAGCCGGCCGAGCTCGGAAAACACCTTCTCCGAGGCACGTTCGCGAATGTGGCAGGTATTGAGGAGGACGAGGTCGGCGGCTTCGGCCGACTCGGCGACGTCGTAGCCTTCCAGCGCCAGGATGTCGCCCATTCGTTCGGCATCGTACACGTTCATCTGACAGCCATATGACTTGATGAACGCGCTGCGCGGTTTGCTCAGTGCCGGTGCCTCTGGTTGCTCCTCACCCCAGATCAGTTCAAGCGACTCGCTCATATGCCCCTTGGGCTAATTCCTCCAAGGCTTTCTACGATGTTTTGAAGGTGATGAGAACCGGCCCTTGGCGCCTAGACCGCCTGCAATTCAGGCATGCGCGAGGCGGGTTGCCGGGTGGCGGCCACGTTTGGAAGCTCGGCGCGTCCGGTCAGGCTGGCCCTAACCAAGCGCCGGACCGCGGCCTCGGTCTCCCGCGCGACGGCTTTGCGGTCGCTGCCTCGGTCGAAACGGATCGGCGCACCGTAGGTGACATCGCAATCGATGCCGCCGCGCGTGACCAGCATCCAGAGGTGCGGAACGAGCGCGGTATCGCCATACCAGGCGACCTCGGAACGGCCGAGGCGCCCAAGCGGCAGGCCGTGGCGGCGGACATAGGCCAACCCGACGGGCGTCACCGTCACTCCCGCTTTCTGCGGCTGGGCGAGCAGGAAGTCGTGCAGAGCGGCAAAATGCGGCGCGTTGAAGCGCTTGAGGCGGCTCCCATCGCCCGTCGTTGCCTCGGCAAAGACCACCACGTCCTCGCCCGCGGCGAGGCGCTCGGAAAGCGCCGCGTTGACTCGCAGGATCGAGCGGCGGCACCGGCGCTCGACGAAAATGGTCCCGGTCAGGCGCGCGATGGCGCCGAAGAGCGGCCAGCCCGCGACCTCGCTCTTGGCGACGAAGCGCAGCGGCGCCTCGCGGCAGCCGAGCACCAGCACATCGGTCCATGACACGTGATTTGGGACAATCATCCGGGGAGAACGCCCGCCCGTGCGGCCGCGAAAGCGTGGCCTAATCCCGAGCAGCCGGCAAGTCAGGCGGCAAAAAAGCAACGGCAACCGGCGCTGCAACGGTGAATTGCAGCGGAGCGCCAGCCATTGCAGCGGCGCCGCGAACAGCACGAGGAGGGCGAAGCCGGCGAGGGCGAGAATCCCACGGACATATGTCATGGGCGACTCACGGGAGGGACGAATCAGCGCGGCAACGTCAGCCAAGATCGCATCGCAAAGTCAACGCCGGCGCGGCGGCGGCGGCGGCCTTGCGATAATAGCCCTTGCGCTCGCCGACAGTCTCGAAGCCAAGCCGTTGGTACAGCGCGAGGGCGCTGGCATTCCCGGGCTCGACCTCGAGAAAGACACTGGTGACTCCGGCGGCCGCCAAGCGCGCGAGATGGGCGTTCATCAGGTCTCGGCCGACGCCTTTGCCGCGTTCGGATTTGGCCACGGCGATCGACAGAACCTCCGCCTCGCCGCCGGTGTGTCGCGACAAGGCAAAGCCGATGAGACGCGCGCCCCGGGCGAGCGCCCCATCGCCCACTGTATTGCCGGCGGCGAGCAGGCTCTCGAACTCGGCCACGGACCAGGGATGGGCAAAGGACGTCGCATGCAGCCGTGCGCAATCCTCGGCCGCGGACGGGCCGAGGGGCCGGATGATGACGGGGGCAGATTTGCGCAGAAACGAGAGCATCAGGGCGGCAGACGGGGCGCCTGCTCTTCGTCTTCCTCCACTGCCCGCTCGATCGCCGGCGCTTTCTGCGGCTTGGCGTCGGGCGCCTTGAGATAAAGCGGCCGGGCGGGAGCGCTCGCCGGATCGGCGGCCAGACCAAGCCGCGCCACGTATGCGATGTCCGGGGCGATCCGCTCGCCGACCACTTCGGCCTTGAGCCCCATCGACCAAGCTTCGATCGCCAGCATCGGCGCGCCCGAGCCGGTGATGCGCAGGGGTCCGGCCCCGAGCGCCCGCACCGCATCGCGCACGGGAGAATGGCGTGGCGACAGGATCGTGCGGCCGCCCGAGCCATAGCCGGTGACGTAGACGCTGCCGTGCAGCGCATCGATCGCCGCGACGACGATTGCGGCCTCGCCATCGAGGATGACCGGCGCGGCAAGCGCCGCCAGCGTCGAGACGCCGGCAACGGGAATGCGCCGCGCCATCGCAATGGCGCGGGCGGCAGAGAGGCCGACGCGAATGCCCGTGAATGAGCCCGGCCCGACCGTCACCGCAACGCGATCGAGCACGGCGAAGCCGCCCTCGGCATGCGCGACAACACGCTCCAGCAACGGCAATAACGCCTCCGCATGACCGCGCGCCATTGGCAGCGTCTCGGAGGAGATCGGCTCCGCGGCATCGGAATCGAGTACGCAGGCCGAGCAAGCCGGCAGCGCGGTGTCGATTGCGAGGATTCTCATCGTGGGGTGGGTCTCACCGAAGCAGTTTGTGAGTTTTGGCGTGAGGGATCAACAGGTAGCATAAAGAAGCACCACTCTTCACTGTGAACCTGTCCAAGCGTATAAACGTGTCATGACGGATCTCCTGCACGAAGCGCTCGAAACGCTCCAGCGTCTGCCTCGTGAGCGACAGGATTACATTGCGTGCGCCATCCTCGCACTAGCGGATCATGGCGAACCGGAGGAGATCGATCCCGAGCATCTCCGGCGGTTTTGAAGGACTCGCGCAAACCGAACGCGGCGAATTTGCTTCGGATGAAGCCGTGGAAGCTCTCCTTCGTCGCCTTCGGGAATGAAGCTTCGACTTTCCGCGCGGGCGGCTTCTGATCTTCGCCAAATACTCGATTATCTGGATACTCAGAACCCGCGAGCTGCAAAGAGCGTACGATTCTCAATCCGTCGGGCTTTCGATATCATCACGAGTTTTCCGGCGAATCGGAGTTGCGCAAACACGCGGCATTCGCAAGTACGTCGTCCCGCAATTTCCCTATCTGATCTACTATTCAGTCGCTCAGCAACAGCAAGAGACTCGGATCCACACAATCCGTCACGCTGCGCGCCGGCCCTTCCTTAGCCCCTGACCAACGTCTCATCCAGGGAATAACCCGCGCCGCGCACGGTGCGGATCGGGTCTTTCTCGCGGCCCCGCACCAGCGCCTTGCGCAGGCGGCCGACGTGAACGTCGACGGTGCGTTCGTCGATCTCGGCCGTCATGCCCCAGACGCTGTCGAGGAGCTGCCCGCGCGAAAACACACGGCCGGGCTTTTCCATCAGATGCTCCAGGAGGCGAAATTCCGTCGGGCCGAGATGAATCTCGCGGCCTGCCCTGCGCAAGCGGCGCGTCTCGCGGTCGAGTTCGAGATCGCCGGCAGTGAGCTGCGACGCGATGCGTTCCGGTTTCGTGCGGCGGAGCAGCGCTTTGACGCGCGCCATCAATTCCGGAACCGAGAATGGCTTGACGACATAATCGTCAGCCCCGACCGAAAGACCGCGCACGCGCTCGGCCTCTTCGCCGCGCGCGGTCAGCATGATCACCGGCAGCGTGCGCGTGCCATCGCGGGCACGCAGCCGGCGGCAGATTTCAAGGCCCGAGACTCCCGGCAGCATCCAATCGAGAATGAGCAGATCGGGCGGCGCCTCCTCAAGCTTGAGCTCCGCCTCGTCGCCGCGTTCGACTCGTTCGACAATGAAACCTTCGGCTTCGAGATTATAGGCGAGAAGCAGCGACAGCGCCGGCTCGTCCTCGACGACAAGAACGCGCGGCGCGGTGTTGGTCGCGCTTCGTTGCGTGGCTCGTGCTTCGTTCATCGCAGGACCTTATGAGGACTCGGCGGGCTCGAAAGCCGTTCTGCCCTTCGGGCGCTCGACCGGCAGCGATTCTCCGGTGACGAGGAATACCACGGTCTCCGCAATATTCGTCGTGTGATCGCCGATGCGTTCGATATTCTTCGAGCAGAAGAGCAGGTGCGTGCAAAAAGATATATTCCGCGGGTCTTCCATCATGAACGTCAAGAGGTCACGAAACACCGAATCTTCCAGGGCATCAAGCTCCGCGTCGCGACTCCAAACCTCGCGGGCACGCTCGACATCGCGCTGCGCATAAGCGTCGAGCACGTCCTTCAATTGCATGGCGGCGACATCGTGCATGGATTTCAAGCCGATGATGGCGCGCGGCAACCGCGCCTCGGCCGCGATCTTCGCCGTGCGTTTGGCGATATTCTTGGCGAGGTCGCCGACCCGCTCGAGGTCGCCTGATATGCGGATCGCCGCCACGCATTCGCGCAGGTCGATCGCCATCGGCTGCCGCCGCGCAATCGTGAGGACCGCGCTCTCCTCGACCTCCCTTTGCAGCGCATCGAGACGCGGATCGCTGGCAACGACGCGGCGGGCCATATCGACATCGAGATCGGCAAGCGCGTCCATGGCTTCGGACAGCATTTTCTCCGCAAGCCCACCCATTTCGGCGATGCGATGGCCGAGCGCCTCGAGCTCCCGGTCGTAAGCTTTGACGATATGTTCCGGCATGACGGTATCCCTTCCCCGGCTCGGCGTCAGCCAAAGCGGCCGGTGATGTAATCCTGGGTCTGCTTCTTCTCGGGCGATGTGAACACGCGGCGCGTCCGATCGAATTCGATCAGCTCGCCAAGATACATAAAGGCAGTGTATTCCGAGACGCGCGCCGCCTGCTGCATGTTATGGGTCACGATCGCAATCGTATATTGTTCGGAGAGGTGGTCGATCAATTCCTCGATCTTCGCCGTCGAGATCGGGTCGAGGGCCGAGGCGGGCTCGTCGAACAGGATCACCTCCGGGTGGATCGCGACAGTCCGCGCGATGCAAAGCCGCTGCTGCTGTCCGCCGGAGAGGCTGAGACCGCTCGCGTTCAGTTTATCCTTAACTTCGTTCCAGAGCGCGGCGCCGCGCAATGCCTGTTCGACGCGGCTGTCGAGTTCGCTCTTGGGGACCTTTTCATAGAGCTTTATGCCAAACCCAATGTTGTCATAGATCGACATCGGAAACGGCGTCGGCTTCTGAAACACCATGCCGACTCGGGCGCGCAGCAGATTGACGTCCTGATCCGGCGACAGGATATTTTCACCGTCAAGCAGCACCTCGCCCTCGGCGCGCTGGTTCGGGTAGAGATCATACATGCGATTGAGAACGCGCAGCAGCGTCGACTTTCCGCAGCCGGAAGGACCGATGAAGGCCGTCACTTCGTTGCGGTAAAGCGGGAAGGAAATCGATTTCAGATCACCTCCTCACTGCCCCTCCACGGTTCGAGCTACCCTCCACGGTTCGAGCTACCCCGCCAGTTCGTGACTGACGGACGGGTCCAACCGCTCGAGCGTTTTGTCATTTCGGTTCCCCCCGTCTCCACACCGTACCAAGGTACCTAACCGTGCTAACCAAAATCCCCCACCATTCCCTCCATGTCATCACTCGGAGTCCTCAACCTCACCAGCATCCGCCGCCATCAAACAGCACAGTG
>Ga0170475_130473933_pt1 | contig 15034 bp, 29 predicted proteins | sample Soicark_Litter_5_FD_111474 | JGI IMG/M metagenome (GOLD analysis project Ga0170475, IMG submission 111474) | Avena fatua rhizosphere microbial communities from Hopland, California, USA. Combined Assembly of 48 SPs | reverse complement strand
GTCCCTTTTTTGTGTTGAAATGAACTTGCTGACAAATTATTCACCTTTTTCCTCAGTGTTTGCTTCTGGTGAAGTGGTGTCGTCTGATTTTTTCGTTTTTGCACGTCCGCGGCGGGTTGTTTTCGCTGCTTTTTTGCCTTCGCTTTTCTGGCTCAGCATAGTTTCGTTGAAATCGACCAGCTCAATCATTGCCATGTCGGCATTGTCCATACGGCGTTTTGCAGTTGGTTTCGGGCTTGTGCTGATGCTGTAGCGGATGATCCGTGTGTATCCACCCGGACGGTCAGCTACTTTTGGCCCAATTGAAGCGAAGAGTTCGGTTACCGCTGCTTTGTCTTCCAGATGGCTGAATACGATACGGCGGTTGTGCGTGTCTTCTACTTTGGTTGCCACAGGTTTTGAACGTGTGATCAAAGGCTCCACGTAAACGCGAAGTGCTTTTGCTTTGGCAAGCGTGGTGTTGATTCGTTTGTGAATGAACAACGAAGCAGCCATGTTTGCCAGCATCGCGCTGCGGTGGCTTTTTGTACGCTTAAGGTTGTTGTTTTTATTTCCGTGTCTCATTTTCTTTATTCTTTTTGACTAAAGCAGATGTTGCGCTTCGCGTTTAGTCGCGGTCGAGTTTGTATTTGGCAACGTTCATTCCGAACTGCAGGCCTTTTGCGGCTACGAGCTCTTCCAATTCAGTAAGTGATTTTTTACCGAAGTTGCGGAATTTCAAAAGGTCATTTTTGTTGAAGGAAACAAGGTCACCGAGTGTTTCCACGTCAGCTGCTTTAAGGCAGTTGAGGGCGCGTACAGAAAGATCCATGTCAACGAGCTTGGTTTTGAGCAGCTGGCGCATGTGCAGGGAATCTTCATCGAACTCTTCGGTAGATGCTTTTTCAACGGTGTCAAGCGTGATCTTGTCATCGGAGAACAGCATGAAGTGATGGATGAGGATCTTTGCTGCTTCTTTCAAAGCTTCTTTCGGGTGGATAGAGCCATCGGTTACGATCTCGAGAACGAGTTTTTCGTAATCGGTTTTCTGTTCCACACGATAATTCTCAACCGCATATTTTACGTTGCGGATCGGGGTATAGATAGCATCGATCGGGATAAGGCCAATTGGTGCATTTACCGGTTTGTTTTCGTCAGCAGGCACATAACCACGTCCTTTTTCGATCGTGATCTCGATTTTCAGCTTTACGCTGGCTTCCATGTTGCAGATCACGAAATCAGGATTCAAAACCTGGAAACCAGATGTGAATTTTCCGATATCACCCGCGGTGAGCTGTGTTTTGCCGGTCACGTTGACAACTACTTTTTCGCTGTCTGTATTTTCGATCTGCTTTTTGAAACGTACCTGTTTCAGGTTAAGGACGATCTCCGTAACGTCTTCCATTACACCTTTGATCGTTGAGAACTCATGCTCAACACCGTCCATACGGAGCGTGGTGATGGCATATCCCTCGAGCGAAGAAAGAAGAATACGGCGGAGTGCATTTCCGATGGTGATACCGTAACCTGGCTCCAGTGGGCGGAATTCGAAAAGTCCGTCCGTTTCGCTGGATTGGATCATGATCACCTTATCGGGTTTCTGGAATGCTAGGATGCCCATTGTGGTTTATGCTTGTTCGTTTGAAACGTTTAATTTACTGGCAGGCGTTATGGCCCCTGCCCGGCGCTGCTCAATGTTATTTCGAGTATAACTCGACGATGAGCTGTTCCTTGATGTTCTCAGGGATCTGAGTACGCTCAGGGAAGTTCACGAATTTACCTTCGAGCAAAGATGGATTGAATTCGATCCATGGGTAATTGCTGCCGGTTCCCACTGCATTGGAAATTACTTCCAGTGATTTGGATTTTTCGCGTACGCCAACTACATCACCTGGTTCAAGTGTGTAAGAAGGAATGTTCACGACGTTTCCATTCACAGTGATGTGACGGTGAGAAACGAGCTGGCGTGCACCTGAACGTGATGGAGAAATGCCCATGCGGTAAACCACATTGTCGAGACGTGCTTCAATGAACTGGAGCAGCACTTCACCTGTGATTCCTTTAGAACGTGATGCACGGTCGAAAATGATCGCGAACTGTTTCTCCAGGATGCCATACGTGTATTTCACTTTCTGCTTCTCGGTGAGCTGCACAGCGTACTCTGATTTTTTCGCACGTTTTGCATTAGGACCATGTTGTCCCGGAGGGTAGGCCTTCTTTTCGAGCGCTTTATCAGGGCCGAAAATAGGCTCCTTGAATTTGCGGGCGATCTTTGATTTTGGGCCGATGTATCTTGCCATCTGTTATCGGTGATTGTTGTTGTTAATTGTAAGAATGAATTAGACGCGGCGGCGTTTTGGTGGACGGCAGCCATTGTGTGGAATTGGAGTCAGGTCGATGATTTCGGTGACTTCGATTCCGGCCTGGTTGAGCGTACGGATCGCTGATTCGCGACCGGCGCCCGGGCCTTTTACATACACTTTCACTTTGCGGAGGCCCGCTTCGAAAGCAACTTTCGCTGCATCTGAAGAAGCTGTCTGCGCAGCGTAAGGTGTGTTCTTTTTAGAACCACGGAATCCCATTTTACCGGCGCTGGACCAGGAAATGGTCTGACCGGTCATGTTGGTCAGCGTGATAATAATATTATTGAAGGTAGCATTGATATGCGCCTCACCAACTGCATCGACTTTAACGACACGTTTCTTGGTGACGGTTTTTCCGCCTGAGGCACCTTTGCCTGATTGCTGGGTAGCTTGTTGTTTTGCCATGACTTTAGATTCACTTTTTCGCTGCCTAGATCGTCGGAACGTTCAGCTCAGCGGTGTGAGTTTTTATTTAGTTACCTTCTTTTTGTTGGCAACTGTTTTGCGTTTTCCTTTACGGGTACGCGAGTTGTTTTTCGTGGTTTGTCCACGCACAGGCAGACCCAGACGGTGACGGATGCCACGGTAGCTACCGATGTCCATCAGGCGTTTGATGTGCAGCTGAACTTCAGAACGCAGTGCACCTTCGACTTTGATCTTGTCGCCGATGAGCGTACGGATTTTGCCCAGTTGATCATCATTCCATTCAGAAACTTTTGTATCGAAATCGATACCGGCTTCAGTTAGAATTTTGCGTGCAGTGCTGCGGCCAATGCCGAAGATATAGGTCAGGCCTATTTCGCCGCGTTTGTTTTTTGGTAAATCGATACCAGCAATCCTTGCCATTTATCGTGTGTATAATTGTTGTTAATACGTGACCGAATTCAATCAGTTCTTTTGACGCTGTTTGTATTTCGGGTTCTTTTTGTTGATCACATAAAGACGACCCTTACGACGTACAATAATGCACTCCGGGCTTCTTTTCTTTATTGACGTTCTGACTTTCATTTTGTTTTGTTTTATTCGATTCCTGTTTTCCTTTTCTGTCTTCTGCAAACTTCAGAAAACAGCAATCCACTTTATTTGTAACGGTAAGAAATCCGTCCTTTTGTCAAATCATAAGGTGAAATTTCCACCTTCACTTTGTCTCCCGGCAGGATCTTGATGTAGTGCATCCGCATCTTGCCTGAGATATGAGCAGTGATCACGTGTCCGTTCTCCAGCTCCACGCGAAACATTGCGTTGGAGAGTGATTCGAGGATCGTTCCATCCTGCTCGATACTTGGTGTTTTTGCCATTTATGTTTACAGGTCTACCTGTTTTTCTTTTAATACCTGTTCAATTTCTTCAAACGACGACAGAATATCTGCCTTGTTGCCCCTGATCGCGATCGTATGCTCGAAGTGAGCAGACGGCATTCCATCAGATGTAGTGATCGTCCATCCGTCGCGTTCCTGGCGAACATTGCGTTTTCCCATGTTTACCATCGGTTCAATCGCAATCACCAGTCCTTCGGCGAGTTTTGGTCCACTACCCTTGCGCCCGTAATTCGGTACTTCCGGCTCTTCGTGCAGGTGTTTTCCAACACCATGTCCGACCAGCTCACGAACTACAGAGAATCCGTTTTTCTCGGCGTGGCTCTGAACGGCTTCGCTGATATCGCCAAGCCTTCCTCCTGCTACCGCCTTTTCAATGCCTTTGTACAGACTTTCTTTGGTCACGCGCAGGAGTTTCATCACTTCTTCTTTTACTTCCCCAACCGGAAAAGTGAAAGCCGAGTCGCCATAATAACCATTCATCAGTACGCCGCAATCCACTGAAAGTACGTCTCCGTCACGAAGTTCGTATTTCCCGGGAATCCCGTGTACGACCTGCGCATTCGGTGAAACACAAAGTGTTCCGGGGAATCCGCGGTAGCCCTTGAATGCCGGCTTTCCGCCATGGTCAAGGATGAAGGTCTCTGCTATTTTATCAATAGCTGCAGTAGTTATTCCGGGTTTGATTTCCCGTGCAACTGCTGCGAGGGTTCTGCCAACAAGTAAAGAACTCAGTCTTATAATTTCAATCTCTTCGTTTGTCTTGTAATGAATCATGGCAATTCCACTAGTATTGGGCTTGCGTAGACATTGCTGTAGACGAACGGCCTTTGATGCGACCCGATTTCATTAATCCGTCATAGTGACGCATCAGGAGATAACTTTCAATCTGTTGCAGTGTATCAAGTACCACACCGACAAGGATGAGGATACTGGTTCCACCGTAGAACTGTGCAAATTCATTCGATACACCAAAGTGGATCACGATCGCCGGAAGGATGGCTACAATGGCAAGCATTACAGCTCCTGGTAAAGTGATACGCGACATGACCTGGTCAATGTATTCAGCGGTTTTCTTTCCTGGTTTCACACCCGGAATGTAGCCTTCATTGCGTTTCATCTCTTCTGCCATCATGTTCGGATTGACCGTGATTGCAGTATAGAAATAAGTGAAGACAATGATGAGCAGTGAAGAAGCAACGTTGTACCATACGCCATAGTGGTTACCGAATTCACGGACAAACCAGCTGGACTGTCCACCTTCACTTGCAAAACCTGCAAGCTGGATCGGGATCATTACAATGGCCTGGGCGAAGATGATCGGCATTACACCAGAAGCGTTTACTTTCAATGGAATGTAGTTACGCTGTCCGCCATACTGGCGATTGCCTACGATACGTTTTGCAAAGTGGATCGGGATGCGGCGTGTTCCCTGAACAAGCAGGATACAGCCCACAATGATCACCAGGAGAACTGCCAGCTCAACAAGGAACATGATCAGTCCACCACCGGATGATTCAAGACGTGAACCAAACTCGGTGCTGATCGCAAATGGAAGGCGGGCAACGATTCCGATCATGATGATCAGCGAAATACCGTTTCCGATTCCTTTGTCGGTAATCTTTTCACCCAGCCACATCACGAATACTGTTCCTGTAACGAGCACAAGTACAGACTGGAACCACCAGAAGGTGCTTGGATCCGGCACTGCGCCTGCTTTACCAGCCACCTGTGAAGCGAGGTAACCCACGGCCTGCATAGCGGTAATGGCAACGGTGAGGTAACGCGTGTACTGGTTGATCTTTTTGCGGCCGCTTTCACCTTCGCGCTGTAAGCGTTGGAAATGTGGCAGCGCCATGGTCAGCAGCTGGAGGATAATCGATGCAGAGATGTAAGGCATAATTCCCAGCGCGAAAATCGAAGCGCGGGAGAAGGCTCCACCTGCAAAAATGTTGATGAGCTGGAGAATGCCAGCATCCGCTTCATGAGATTTGGCCAAAGCCGCCGGATTTACACCAGGCAACACCACGTAGCTACCGAGACGGTAGATCAGGAGGAAGCCCAGCGTATACAGGATACGTTGGCGCAATTCTTCAATTGCGAAAATATTCTTTATGGTTCCGATGAACTTCTTCATATCAGAGCGTTGTGGCTGTACCGCCTTTTGCTTCGATGGCTGCTTTCGCAGATGCGGAGAATGCGTGAACTTTTACGTCAACTTTTCCTTTCAATTCACCACGGCCCAAAATTTTGATACGGTCGTTTTTAGAAGCGAGTCCGTTCGAAACCAGTGTAGCGTTATCGATAGAGGTAAGTTTTTTCTTTTCGATCAGCAGTTGAAGAGCGTCCAGGTTAATTCCTTTGTACTCAACACGGTTGATGTTGGTGAATCCGAATTTTGGCAAACGACGCTGAAGTGGCATCTGGCCGCCTTCAAAACCACGTTTGGATGAGTAACCGGAACGGGACTGGGCTCCTTTGTGGCCACGCGCTGCGGTACCACCTTTTCCGGATCCCTGGCCACGCCCTACGCGTTTACCATCTTTTTTATTCGAACCTTTTGCCGGTTGCAGGCTGCTTAAGTTCATCGTAATTCTTTGTTAGTAGTATTAAATATTTTCCACTTTCACCAGGTGCTTCACTGCGAGCACCATTCCGAGAATTTGTGGAGTAGCTTCTTTTTCAACAGAACCGTGCATCCTGCGAATGCCGAGTGCAGCCAGGGTACGTCCCTGGTAGCCCGGGTAATCGATCGAGCTGCGAACCTGTGTAATTTTGATCTTAGCCATGAGTATTGAGGTTTAGCCGTTGAATACTTTGTCCATTGTAATTCCACGCTGCTGTGCTACAGAGAATGCATCGCGCATCTGCATGAGCGCATCCATTGTTGCTTTTACAACGTTGTGCGGGTTCGAAGAGCCTTTGCTTTTCGCAAGAACGTCGGTGATGCCAACACTCTCAAGAACCGCACGCATAGCACCACCGGCGATAACGCCAGTACCGTGAGATGCAGGTTTAAGGAACACGGGTGAACCGCCGAATTTTCCTTCCTGTGCGTGAGGTACAGTACCATTGACGATACTCACTTTCACCAGGTTTTTCTTTGCGTCTTCGATTGCTTTGGTAATTGCATCAGAAACTTCTTTTGCTTTACCAAGGCCATAACCAACAACGCCTTTTTCATTACCCACTACAACAATTGCAGTGAATGTGAAGGCACGACCTCCTTTGGTTACTTTGGTTACGCGGTTTACCGCTACCAATTTATCCTTAAGCTCGATGTCGCTTGATTTGACGCGTTTTACGTTAACGTTTGCCATTTTTCTTATCGTTATCTCTCTGTGAGATGTTTATTAGAATTTGAGACCTGCTTCGCGGGCTGCATCGGCCAGAGCTTTCACGCGGCCATGGTAGAGATAACCACCGCGGTCGAAAACGACTGCTGTGATTCCTGCTTCTGTAGCTTTCTTCGCGATTGCTTCGCCGACCTGTTTGGCCTGCTCGGTTTTGTTTCCTTTTGCTTTCGCAACACCCTTGTCGCGGGATGATGCTGCTGTGATCGTAATGCCATCCACATCGTTGATGATCTGGGCATAGATCTCTTTGTTGCTGCGGAATACACTCAGGCGTGGCATGCCGGTAACACCTGTGAGGCGTTTGCGGATGCGCATCTTGATGCGGCTTCTGCGTTCGATTTTCGTGATTCCCATTTTTCTTTTTGTCTTTATGATCCGGAGTTTGCCGGATTTCCGTTATCGGATGGTCAGACCTTTTTTTATTATTTACCTGCTGATTTACCTGCTTTGCGGCGAAGTATTTCACCGGTATATTTGATACCTTTTCCTTTGTAAGGCTCAGGTTTGCGCAGGGAACGGATCTTTGCAGAAACCAGTCCGAGCACTTCATTATCCGAGCATTCCATGATGATCTTTGGGTTCTGCCCTTTTTCGGCAGTCGTCACTACTTTGATCTCAGTTGGCAGTTCGAACACGATATTGTGCGAATAACCAAGTGTGAGCTCCAGCTGCTGGCCTTTGGCAACCGCACGGTAACCAACACCCACAAGCTCCTGCTCTGTTTTGTAGCCGGTAGAAACACCAGTTACCATATTGTTGATCAAAGCGCGGTAAAGACCGTGAAGCGCTTTGTGGCGTTTTTGTTCGGTTGGACGTGCAAGCGTAACTGTTCCGTTTTCTTCCGCTACTGTGATCGCAGGGTCGATGGTACGCTTGAGTTCGCCTTTAGGGCCTTTCACGGTCACGACATTTTTGTCGCTGACAGTTACAGTAACTCCTTTTGGCAATGTGATGGGTAATTTTCCTATACGTGACATGGTCGGTTCCTCCGGCGGTTTAATAAACGAAACACAATACTTCTCCACCCACATTTTCTTTGCGGGCTTCTTTATCGGTCATGATTCCTTTGGATGTAGACACGATGGCAACACCGAGTCCGTTCATGACACGTGGCATACGATCAACACCGGAATATTTACGAAGACCGGGTTTGGAAATACGCAGGAGACCACGGATAGCAGACTGCTTTGTTACCGGGTGGTATTTAAGAGCGATTTTGATCACGCCCTGGACATTGGCAGCGTCATCAAATTTATAGTTCAGGATATAACCTTTTTCAAAAAGGATCTTGGTGATCTCTTTCTTCATGTTGGAAGCTGGCACTTCCACAACACGGTGGTTAGCTTTGATAGCGTTTCTGACGCGGGTCAGGTAATCGGAGATTGTATCTGTCATTTTAATGTTTTATATTTTATCCCGCACGCAGGATAATTATACAAAACGTCCCGGCTCGGCCGAGGCGTATATGTCGCTGGTCGTGCTTACCAGCTTGATTTCGTTACTCCGGGAATCTTGCCGTTAAGGGCTAATTCGCGGAACATGTTGCGGCAAAGGCCGAACTGGCGGTTGTACCCGCGCGGACGTCCTGTGAGTTTGCAACGGTTGCGAAGGCGGACTTTTGACGAGTTGCGTGGCAACTCAGAAAGTTCCATCCATTTTCCTTCTTTTTTGAGTGTGGCGCGTTTTTCTGCGTAGCGGTCAACAAGCTTTTGACGCTTCACTTCACGGGCCTTCATTGATTCTTTTGCCATATTATTTCCGTAAACGGGCTGCGAAGATAGTTATTTTTTTTCTTTCTTGAACGGTAATCCGAATTCTGTTAAAAGAGATTGTGCTTCTTCGTCCGAATCGGTGGAAGTAACGAAGGTAATATCCATTCCCATGATCTTATTCACCTTGTCGATATCGATCTCAGGGAAAATGATCTGCTCGGTAATGCCGAGGGTGTAATTTCCACGTCCGTCGAAGCCTTTTTCATTGATTCCGCGGAAATCACGGATACGTGGCAGGGCCGACGCGATCAAACGATCCAGGAATTCGTACATTTTATCGCCGCGGAGAGTGATTTTCACGCCGATTGCCACTCCTTTACGGAGTTTGAAGTTGGAAATGTCCTTGCGGGAGATGGTCGAAACAGGCTTTTGTCCTGTGATCGTTGCCATTTCTTTCAGGGCACCTTCAATCAGCTTTTTATCAGCAACAGCGTCGCCAACACCCTGGTTGATGCAGATCTTTTCCAGGCGCGGCACCTGCATCGGGCTGCTGTAATCAAATTTCTTCTGCAATGCCGGAACCACGAGGTCACGGTAGTGCTTTTTCATTCTTGGAGTGTAGGCTGCAGTTTTCATTGTTATTTGATGGCCTCCTGTGATTTTTTGGAATAACGTACGAGTTTACCTGTTTTTTCGTCCAGGCGTCGTCCAACACGGGTTGGCTGTCCGTCCGGACCTACCAGCATCAGGTTGGAGATGTGGATGGTGGCAGGCATATCAATGATACCACCCTGTGGGAATTTTGCTGTTGGCTTCGTGTGTTTTTTCACCGTAATGCCTTCCAGCGTAGCGCGGCTGGATTTTGTGTCGATCGTTACGACTTTGTAACGGGTCTCCGCATCTTTATGCGCTCCCGAAATCACCACTACGGTGTCGCCTTTTTTAATTTTGAGCTTGGCCATTTTCAGGGTATGATTTAGAGCACTTCAGGTGCCAGTGAAATAATCTTTGTATAGTTCGTATCACGAAGCTCACGTGCAACAGGTCCGAAAATACGGGTGCCACGAAGCTCATCCTGTGCATTCAGCAGCACACAGGCGTTATCGTCGAAACGGATATAAGAACCATCTGCGCGACGGATTTCTTTGCGTGTGCGAACCACTACCGCTTTTGAAACGGTTCCTTTTTTGGTGTTACCGGAAGGCAGTGCATGCTTTACAGTTACAACAATTTTATCGCCGATTGAAGCATAGTGCTTACGTGTACCACCGAGTACGCGGATGCAGAGTACTTCTTTCGCTCCACTATTGTCAGCTACGGATAGCCGGGATTCCTGTTGGATCATTGGTCTTTGATTTACTTTTCGTCAGACAAATTATTTTGCACGTTCGATGATTTCAACGAGGCGCCAGCATTTGCTTTTGCTCAGCGGGCGTGTTTCCATGATACGTACAGTATCACCGATATTACACTCGTTTTTCTCGTCGTGCGCCATGAAGGTCGACGTCTTCTTCATGAATTTTCCGTATTTCGGGTGTTTCACTTTACGTTCTACAGAAACCACGATGGATTTTTCCATCTTGTTGCTGATAACGGTGCCGGTTTTTTCCTTGCGGTCACTCCGATCGATTGTTTGTTCCATGTTCATTGTTGATTTTGTCCTGCTTCAGCAGAAACAATCAGTTTTTAGTGCTTTCCTGGATTTCGCGCTTACGCAGCTCAGTGTTGAGACGTGCAATGTTACGTCGGGTGCTGCGGATCTTAAGCGGATTTTCGATCGGCGACACAGTGTGATTGAGCTCCAGCTTCACAAGCTGGCCTTTTTCTTCAGAAAGACGTTCCTGGAGTTCGCTCAATGACATTTGGTTGATTTCTTTTTGTTTCATCACGAAGGTGATTTATCGCGTTATGCGTTTTCTGGTGAATAATCATTGCGCACGATAAAACGGGTCGCAACAGGAAGTTTCTGAGCTGCCAGGCGAAGTGCTCCTTTTGCAGTTGCCATCGGGATACCTTCTGCTTCGAACAGAACGGCTCCGGCTTTCACTACAGCCACCCAGTATTCAGGCGCTCCTTTACCTTTACCCATACGAACCTCTGCAGGTTTGCGTGTAATCGGTTTGTCAGGGAATACGCGGATCCAAACCTGGCCTTCACGTTTGAGGAAGCGTGTCATTGCAACACGGGCAGCTTCAATCTGCTTGCCGGTCATCCAGCATTCTTCAATTGCTTTAATTCCGAAAGAGCCAAATGAGAGCTGGGCACCGCGCGTGGCTTTGCCATGGATCTTCATTTTGTGCATCTTTCTGTACTTCGTTCTTTTCGGCTGTAACATGATTATTTGTCGTTATAGCGGGATGATGTTAATCGTCCGTAATAGATTATTTACTCTCGTTAGTTCCACCTTCGCGGCGGGGTCCGTTATTGCCACCTGGTCCACGGCGCTGGCGATTGCCACGTCCGCTGCCCTGTTGTGGTGCTTTTTTCTCGCGCACGGTGCTCTGTGCATTTGGAGAAAGATCGCGTTTGCCATACAGCTCGCCTTTCATGATCCATACTTTTACGCCGATACGGCCATAGGTAGTATGTGCTTCAGAAAGTGCGTAGTCAATGTCTGCACGTAATGTGTGCAGCGGAACACGTCCTTCATGGTATCCTTCTACCCGCGCGATCTCCGCGCCGGCCAGACGTCCTGAACATTTTACTTTGATTCCTTCAGCACCCATACGCATGGTTGAAGCAATCGCCATTTTGATGGCACGGCGGAAAGAGATACGGCCTTCGATCTGGCGTGCAATGCTGTCAGCCACAAGACGGGCATCCAGCTCCGGACGTTTGATTTCGAAGATATTCAGCTGCACTTCTTTTTTCGTGAGCTTTTTGATCTCCTCTTTCAGCTTATCAACTTCTTTACCACCTTTTCCGATAATGATACCGGGACGGGCTGTATGAATAGTAACGGTGATGAGCTTCATCGTACGTTCAATCACAATTTTTGAAATGCTGCCTTTTGACAGACGCGCTTTCAGGTAATTGCGGATTTTCTCGTCTTCCACCAGTTTGTCAGCGTAATGTTTGCCGCCATACCAGTTGGATTCCCAGCCGCGGATGATTCCCAGCCTGTTGCCGATCGGATTTGCTTTTTGTCCCATTTCGAGGTACTTATTTCTGTGCTTTACGCGTTTGTAATTTGATCAATAACCAGGGTCACGTGATTCGAGCGCTTGTGAATGCGGTGCGCACGTCCTTGTGGTGCTGCAGAGATCCTTTTCAGCATGGCACCGCTGTCGACCATAATTGTTTTTACAAAAAGCTCATCAGCCTGTGCTGTGCTGCCTGATTTCTTTTCGTAGTTCGCAATTGCCGAGCGAAGGAGTTTCTCCAGGCGTCCTGCTGCTTCTTTGTCGGTAAAACGAAGAATGTTCAGGGCTTTGAAAACTTCTTTGCCACGGATGATATCGGCAACAAGGCGCATTTTGCGCGGTGATGTTGGTACGTTGCGAAGGCGTGCGATGTAAGTGGTTTTCATCGCTTCTTTACGTGCATTCGCTACAAGTTCTTTTCTGCGTGACATGATTGTCTGGCTATAAATTGAAAATCAATTATTTTTTCTGTGGTGGCTTAGCGCCCGACGCTTTGTCTTTGTTTCCGGAGTGACCGCGGAAAGTGCGGGTCGGAGCAAACTCTCCAAGACGGTGTCCCACCATATTTTCAGTAACATAAACAGGAATAAATTTATTTCCGTTATGAACCGCAAATGTGTGACCAACGAAATCAGGAGTGATCATCGAGCGGCGTGACCAGGTTTTGATAGCCTGTTTCTTTCCGCCTGCGTTCATCGCAACGATTTTTTTCTCCAGGCTTGGCTCCACGAAGGGGCCTTTTTTCAGCGAACGTGCCATTTGTTTTTTTTCTTAATTATTTTTTGCGGCGTTCAATAATGTATTTGTTCGAAGCCTTTTTGAGTGAGCGTGTTTTCAGTCCTTTCGACTTCACACCTTTGCGTGAGCGTGGGTGTCCGCCGGAAGCGCGTCCTTCACCACCACCCATTGGGTGATCGACAGGGTTCATCGCTACAGGACGTGTACGTGGACGACGGCCGAGCCAGCGGTTGCGGCCTGCTTTTCCATCGCTCTGGAGATTATGGTCAGAGTTCGAAACGGTTCCAACTGTTGCCAGGCAGGTAACGAGTACGGAACGTGTTTCACCGGAAGGAAGACGAAGTGTTGCAAAGCGGCCTTCACGTGCGCTCAGCTGAGCGTAAGATCCTGCGCTGCGTGCAATTTTTGCTCCCTGTCCAGGACGAAGCTCAATGTTGTGGATGATCGTTCCCAACGGAATATCAGAAAGGAAAAGTGCATTTCCAGCATCCGGTGTAGCTGTTTTACCAGACATTATCTTCTGCCCTACTTTCAATCCGTTCGGAGCAATGATATAACGTTTTTCACCATCTGCATAAATGAGCAGGGCAATACGTGCGGTACGGTTCGGATCGTACTCGATTGATTTTACAGTTGCAGGTACTTCGTGCTTATCGCGTTTGAAATCGATAATACGGTACATACGTTTATGACCGCCACCGATGTAGCGCATGGTCATTTTTCCTGTGTTGTTGCGGCCACCGGATTTTGAAATCGGTGCGAGCAAGCTTTTTTCAGGTGTCCCGGTTGTGATGTCACCATTGGTGATCGTCACACGGTGACGCTGACCTGGTGTAAGGGGACGGAATTTTTTAAGTGCCATTTCTCTCTATAGGTTATTAATTATCAGAGATTCGCGTAGAAGTCAATCAGGTCGCCCTGTTTGAGAGTTACTACTGCTTTTTTGTGTCGGTTAGCGATGCCCACCTGCATACCGCCGCGTGTGAAACGCGAGCGAACTTTGCCGATGTAATTCATCGTGTTGACCGCTGCGACTGTCACGCCGTACATTTTTTCAACTGCGGCTTTGATCTGCAGTTTGTTGGCGTTCTTGTCGACGACAAATCCATAACGCGGAGTTTTCTCTACGTTGGCTGTCATTTTTTCCGTGATGATCGGTTTAATCAGGACGTTCATGGCTTAGTTCTTCAGCAGGTTTTCAATTGTCGCGAGCGAGCTTTCCACAAGCAAAATGTTCCCGGCGTGCAAAATATCATAAGTTGTTAATTCTGAAATCGTTACAACTTTTGCACGGGTCAGGTTACGGGACGACAAATATATGTTTTTGTTGGCATCACCGAGGATAAGAAGTGTTTTCTTATCAGCAACTTTCAGGTTGGAAAGGATGCTCGTGTATTTGCTGGTTTTCGGAGCATCAAAAGAGAAGTCCTCCAGCACGATGATGTTGTTTTCTTTGGCTTTGTACGAAAGCGCTGATTTACGGGCAAGAGCTTTTACCTTCTTGTTCAGCTTCATATCGTAATCGCGTGGTTTTGGTCCGAAAACTGTTCCACCGCCACGGAATAAAGGAGATTTCATGCTACCTGCACGGGCTCCGCCTGTACCTTTCTGGCGTTTCAGCTTTTTGGTGGTACGGTGAATTTCCGCACGTTCTTTTGACTTGCTGGTACCCTGGCGCTGAGCGGCGAGGTACTGCTTCACATCGAGATAGATGGCGTGATCGTTCGGCTCAATTGCGAATACCGAATCGTTCAGCTTTACCTTCTTCGCTGTGGCTTTTCCGTCTGTATTGTATATTGCGAGTTCCATGGTTATTTGCTGATCAGGACGTAAGAACCTTTTGCACCGGCGATCGAACCTTTTACAACGAGCAGGTTCTTCTCAGGCATAATTTTCATTATCGTCAGGTTTTGTGCTTTTACATTGTTACCACCTGTGCGGCCGGCCATTCTCATACCCGGAACAACGCGTGATGAATAGGAAGAGTTACCCAGTGAACCAGGTGCGCGCTGACGATCGTGCTGACCGTGCGTCTGTCCACCTACCCCACTGAAGCCGTGACGTTTCACAACCCCCTGGAATCCTTTTCCTTTAGAGACGCCGCTGATATCGACAATCTCACCTTCTGTGAAAAGATCTACCGTGATCACATCACCGATAGCTTTAGCTTCTTCAAAAGTGCGGAATTCAGCGAGCTTTCTTTTTGGCGTAGTATTCGCCTTTGTGAAATGCCCTTTCATTGCGCTTGAAGTATGCTTGTCCTTCTTTTCGTCAAAGGCGAGCTGAAGAGAGTCGTAGCCGTCTTTCTCCTTGGTTTTTACTTGCGTTACTACGCAAGGACCCACCTCTATCACTGTGCATGGTACATACTTACCATTGGCACCAAAGATGCTGGTCATTCCGATTTTTTTACCAATTAAGCCTGAC
>Ga0170475_119201281_pt1 | contig 15036 bp, 12 predicted proteins | sample Soicark_Litter_5_FD_111474 | JGI IMG/M metagenome (GOLD analysis project Ga0170475, IMG submission 111474) | Avena fatua rhizosphere microbial communities from Hopland, California, USA. Combined Assembly of 48 SPs | reverse complement strand
CGCCGCGGAACGCACGAACGCGGGCTATACCCGACGAGGAAACACATGCAGTTCAAGCACGTCACGCTCGATACCGACGGCCCCGTGGCCATTCTGAAACTCGATCACCAGGAGGTGATGAACGCCGTGTCCATCGACATGCTCGGCGGCCTGGCCGAGGCACTCGACGCGATCGATGACAGAAAGGCCGAGGTCCGTTGTCTTGTCATCACTGGCGCGGGTAAAGCGTTTTGCACAGGGGCCAATCTGCAGGGCCGCAATAACCAGAAGCCGGGCAGGAGCAATGCCGGCGCCGCACTGGAAACGGCGTTTCATCCTTTCCTGCGGCGTCTTCGAAACCTGCACTGCCCGATCGTTACTTCGGTCAACGGCCCCGCCGCCGGCGCGGGCATGAGCTTCGCGTTGATGGGCGACATGATCTTGTGCGCGCGCTCGTCCTATTTCCTGCAGGCCTTCCGCCGCATCGGGCTGGTGCCGGACTGCGGATCGACCTGGCTGTTGCCGAGGTTGATCGGCAAGGCGCGTTCGGTGGAATTGTCGTTGATGGGTGAGCGGCTGCCGGCCGAGAAGGCGCTCGAATGGGGTCTGGTCAATCGGGTCTATGACGACGGCAGCCTTGCGGAAGAGACGATGAAGCTCGCCCATGAACTCGCGAACGGCCCGACGATCGCGTTGTCGCTGATCCGCAAGCTGTATTGGGAGAGCCCGGACAATTCCTTTGAGGACCAGCTCAATCTGGAATTTCAATTCCAGCGGGTTGCCGGCGCGGCGGAGGACTTCAAAGAGGGCGTCACCGCTTTCCTCGAAAAGCGTCCGGCGAAATTCAAGGGCAAATGATGGAGGCCCTGCTCGGGCGTTGCGTCGCCTCGTGGTATCCGGGCGCGACCGGCGTCACCAGCCCGATCCGGCTTTCCGGCGGCGCGAGCCAGGAGACCTGGTCCTTCGATATCGTGCATCCCGGGGGTAAACTGGGCGCGATCCTGCGTCGCGCGCCGCAAGGCTATGGCGCGGCGCCTGCACGCGCGGCCGGCCTGAACGCGGAGGCAACGCTGATGCAGCGCGCCTACGGTGCGGGCGTGCCGTCGCCGCGAGTGCTGCATGTGCTGCAGCCCAATGACGAGCTGGGCACCGGCTTCATCATGGAGCGCGTAGAGGGTGAAACCATTCCGCGCAAGATCCTGCGCGATGAGCACTTCGCGCAAGTCCGTCCGAAGCTCGCGCGCCAGCTCGGCAAGGTTCTCGCCGGAATCCATGGCCTGGAATCTCTCGGACTGCCGGAGCTTCGGCGCATGACGCCCGCAAGGGAGATCGACGAGTTGGAGCGCGACTACCGCAGCTTCGATTGGCCGCGGCCGGTGTTCGAATTGGCGCTGCGCTGGCTGCGCGACCGCGACCCCGGTCCGTCCGCGCAAGAAACTTTGGTGCATGGCGATTTCCGCCACGGCAATCTCATCATCGGGCCCGACGGGGTTCGTGCCGTGCTCGATTGGGAGCTGGCGCACTTCGGCGATCCCATGGAGGACCTCGGCTGGGTCTGCGTCAACTCGTGGCGTTTTGGCGAGATCGACAAGCCGGTCGGTGGTTTCGGATCGCGCGAGGAACTGTTCGCCGGATACGAGGCAGCCGGCCACCATGTCGATCCCGAGCGAGTGACGTTCTGGGAAGTGATGGGCACGCTGCGCTGGGGCGTGATGTGTTGCGGCATGATGCAACGCTTTCGCACCGGCCCGGAACATTCGGTCGAGCGGGCCATGATCGGCCGCCGCTCGTCAGAAACTGAAATCGATCTGTTGCGGCTGCTGTCGCCGCGCACCGACACCCGCGCCAACGTAAGAGACTGACATGCAGGACGAACCGACACCGGAAGAGCTGATCAAGGCGGTCGCGGATTTTTTACGCAACGATATCGCGCCTCAAATCAGCGGCCATCACGCCTTCAAGCTCCGGGTCTCGATCAACGCGCTCGACCTGGTTGGCCGGCAGCTTAAGCTCGAGCAGGGCAGTAACGCCGCGGAAGTCGCGCGGCTGTCGCAAATACTCGGCGTGCAGGGAACGCTCCGCGATCTCAATCGGACGCTGGCCGAGCGGATTGCGAACGGCGAAATCGACCTGCAAACGCCTGAGGTCGCCGAGCATCTATGGCAGACCACGATGGATAAGCTCGCGGTCGATCAGCCGAACTACGCGTCGTATCGAAGGGAACTGGAGGGCGAGGCGTGAGCCGTACTTATTTGCCTGTCCACTTCGGCGGGCGCTTTTCCGAAAATGCCTTCGGTCCTTCAATGTAATCCTGTGAGGCCGCCATTGCTTTCACCGCTGGATATTCGCGCTGGTCGGCGATCGCCTGCTCGAGCGAGACCGCAAGCCCCTTCTGGATGGTCTGCTTGGAAGCGCGGATCGACATCGGACTATTTTTGCAGATCGTCTCCGCCCAACGCTCGGCCGCCTTCAATGCTTCGCCCGGAGGCACCACCTCGTTGACAAAACCGAGTTCGTGCCCCTCGCGGGCGGTGACATGGCGGGCCGTCAGGATCATTCCCATCGCGCGCTTCAGCCCGATCTGGCGCGGTAGCCGGTGCAACCCGCCGGCCAGCGCGGCGAGGCCGACGCGCGGCTCGGGCAATGCGAACATCGCGTTTTCCGAGGCGATGATGAGGTCGCAAGCCAGTGCGATTTCGAAGCCCCCACCCATGGCGACGCCGTTAACGGCCGCGATGATCGGCTTGTCGCAATCGAAACGGGAGGTGAGCCCGCCAAATCCGCTCTTGTCCCAGCCGCGCTTTCCTCCCGCAGCCTGCCACTTCAGGTCGTTGCCGGCGCAAAACGCCTTGTCGCCGGCGCCCGTGACGATGGCGACCCATTGCTCTGGATCGGCGGAGAAATCGTCGAACACCTTGCTCAGCTCGAAGTGCGCATCCGTATGCAGCGCGTTGTACACTTCCGGCCGTGACAACGTCACGATCGTGACCGGTCCTTTGCGTGTGACTGCCGAGAATTTCAGGTCCATGTTCGCTCCCCTGGATTTTTTGATGTGGCGTGGGATGCCTGTTCCGATAGTAGCTTGCCGGCGCCGTTCGACGCCACCCAATTACGCACGGGGCCTGCGCGCTGGAGGCCTTATTCGATTGCTTGACTTGGGATTGCCTTCTCACGTTAATCGAAGACACGCGGGCCCTGTTCAGGCTGCCGTGCGATAAAGATACCAAAAAGATCATTGGGAGAACTGCCGTGGACTTCGCATTGCCGGCCGACCTGGTCGCCTATCTGGACGAACTCGATCGTTTCATCGCGCGCGAGATCAAGCCAATCGAGCAGGCGGACGATAACATCCGCTTCTTTGACCATCGGCGCGAATGGGCGCGAACCGATTTCGAAAATGGCGGGTTGCCGAGGCATGAATGGGAAGCGCTACTTCGCAAGGTCAAGAATCTGGCCGACGAGGCCGGGCATTTGCGCTTCGCCATCCCCAAGCGTTACGGCGGCAAGGACGGCTCCAATCTCTGGATGGCAGTCATCCGCGAGCACTTTGCCTCGAAGGGGCTCGGCTTGCACAACGACCTGCAAAACGAACATTCGATCGTCGGCAACCTGCCGCTCGTCACCATGCTGGACCGCTACGGACGTGACGACCAGAAGGCCATGATCGAAGGCTCGATCACCGGGAAGTACCGCATCACCTTCGGACTGACCGAGCCGGAGCACGGTTCGGATGCCACCCATATGGAAACCCGGGCGGTTCAGACGACGCGCGACGGCGTGCAGGGATGGCTGATCAACGGCGAGAAGATGTGGACCACTGGAATGCACGTCGCCACTCATTGCGCGCTGTTCGCGAGGACCAGCGGCAATGACGGCGATGCGCGCGGCATCACCTGCTTCCTGGTACCGGCGAAGACCAGCGGGGTGAAGGTCGAGGAATATATGTGGACCTTCAACATGCCGACCGATCACCCGCGCGTCAGCTTTACTGACGTGTTCGTGCCGGAGGACGCCCTGTTCGGCGAAATCGGCCGCGGATTGTCGCTCGCGCAATGTTTTGTGCACGAGAACCGGATCAGACAGGCCGCGAGTTCGCTGGGAGCCGCGGTATATTGCATCCAGGAAAGCGTAAAATACGCACGCGAGCGTAAGCCGTTCGGCCAGGCCCTGGCGAAGAACCAGGCGATTCAGTGGCCGCTGGTGGAGTTGGCAACACAGGCCGAGATGCTGCGGCTGTTGATCCGCAAGACGGCCTGGGAAATGGACCAGCTAACTCAGGCGCAGGTCGAGCACACGCTTTCGGACAAGGTTTCGATGTGCAATTTCTGGGCAAACCGGCTGTGCTGTGAAGCCGCCGATCGCGCCATGCAGGTGCACGGCGGCATGGGCTACTCACGCCACAAGCCGTTCGAGCACATCTATCGCCATCATCGCCGCTATCGCATCACCGAAGGCAGCGAGGAAATCCAGAAGCGGAAGGTGGCTGGCTTCCTGTTCGGTTATATGGGGGCGGGCAAGCATTGAGCATTCCGCCTTCGGCATCGATCGCGATCAATTCACCTTGCGATCCTTGCCTTCCCAATAGGGATCGCGCAGGTGCCGGCGCAGAATTTTTCCCGAGGCGTTGCGGGGCAGCGCGGGGATGAACTCAACCGATTTCGGCGTCTTGAAGCCGGCGATCCGCTGGCGAGTGAAGTTGATGATATCCGATCCGGTCGCGTTCTTGCCGGGCTTCATCACCACGATCGCCTTGACCGCTTCGCCCCATTTCTCATCGGGCACGCCGACCACGGCGACCTCGGCGACATCAGGATGATCGCAGATCGCGCTTTCGACCTCGGCCGGATAGATGTTCTCCCCGCCCGAGATGATCATGTCCTTGATGCGATCATGGATATAGAGGTAGCCGTCCTTGTCCATGTAGCCGGCATCGCCGGTGCGCAGCCAGCCCTCGCTGTCGAGAGTATTCGCGGTGGCTTCGGGCAGGTTCCAGTAGCCCACCATGTTCGAGCCGGAGCGTGTTGCGATCTCGCCGACTTCGCCGGGCGGGAGTCGATTGCCGTCAGCGTCAAGGATGGCCAGTTCGATTCCCGGCAGGGCCTTGCCGGCCGATCGCATTCGGTCGAGCCCCTCAACGTGATCTTCCGGCGGCAGCGCGACGATCGTGCCGGTAGTCTCGGTCATGCCGTACATCTGCACGAAGCCGCAACCGAACACCTCGATGCACTCCTTCAACAGTGCGGCAGGGATGGGCGAGGCGCCGTACAGCATGTATTTCAGGCGGGAAAAATCCACCTGGCGGGCGCGGGGCTGGCGCACCACGAACTGCATCGCCGCCGGGACCATGAACAATTTGGTGATGCCGGACTGCTCGAAAAAATCCAGCACCTTGGTGGCATCGAATTCGCGGGCGATTACGCCCCTGGCGCCGTGATAGAGGCCCATCACGCCCCAGCCGGAGCCGCCGATGTGGAAGACGGGCATCGCAACCAGCGAGACGTCATCCTCGCTCCATTTGTTCCAATCGGGCTTCGCATCCCTGCCGGTCTCGACCAGGTTCAGGAAATTGGCGTGCGACAGCATCGCACCTTTCGGCTTGCCTGTGGTGCCGGAGGTGTAAAGCTGGATTGCGATGTCCTTTCGGTCGATCGGAACGTTGGGGTCTTCATCGCTCTGCGCATCGCGCCAGGCTGTATAGCTGATCCAGCCGGGCGCGGCGCCTTCGGTTGCGATGAACGTGCGGACATGAGGCAGTTCTGCTCTGATCTTGTCGATCTGCTCGAGAAATTCCGGCCCCACAAACAGCACCGGCGCGCTGCAATCCTCGACGATGAAGGCAATCTCCGGCCCGGCAAGCCGCCAGTTCACCGGCGCCATCACCACGTTGGCCTTCATGGCGCCAAGCAAAAGCTCGAAATAAATGTCGCTGTTCTTACCAAGATACGCGATGCGCTCGCGCGGCTGGACGCCCAGCGCGATCAGCGCGTTCGCGACCCGGTTGGTGAGAATATCAAATTCGGCGAAGCTGGTCTGACGGCCCTCGAATTCATAGGCGATGGCGTTGCCACGGGTCCGGCCCCGGGCGCGCACCATCTCGGCAAGGTTTGCCGGTTCCTGGATGTCAGACATCTCGCTCCCACCAAAATTGTTTTTGATCGCGGCGATACTGACGCCAGCGCACGCCAAAGACAATATGGCGCTGCGTTATCCCCGCGCCGCCCGATCCTTTTCGTTCTGTGCCTTGATCGAGTCGCGCGCCTGGCTCCAATCGGCGTCGGACCAGTCGCGCAACTGATAGAAGTTTCCACCCATCGCCAGCGCCTGGGCACCGTCCATCGCGATGGTCTCGCCATTGATCCAGTCGCAACCCCCCGAGATCAGGAACACCGCGAGGTTCTGCAGTTCCTCCATCTTGCCGACCCGACCCATCGGGTTGGCTGCCTTGGTGCGCGCGCCGGCTTCGTCGCCGGGCTTGATGCGCTTGCTCATCCCCTCGGTTGGAATTTCGCCGGGGGCGATGGTGTTGAGCCGGATACCGTAATGTCCCCATTCCGTCGCCAGCGACATTGTCATGGCGTGAATCGCGGATTTGCTCATGGCAGAGGGTACGACATAGGGGCTGCCATTGCGCACCCACGTAACCGTTATCGAAACCACGTTGCCGCGCTGCTTGGCTGCGATCCACCGTCGGCCGACCGCGTGAGTGACGTAAAAAGTGCCGTGCATGACGATGTTGGCAACCGCATCGAAGCCGCGCGGGGTCAGATCCTCGGTACGCGAGATAAAGTTGCCGGCGGCATTGTTGATCAGATCGGTCAACGGGCCGTCTCTGAAGATGGTCTCGACCATTTCGTCGACCGCGAGCGCATTTCGAATGTCCACGCCGTGAGTGATGACCCGGCCGCCGTAGCGGTCCATCAGCTCCGTCGCGGTTTCGTCGCATACGCCTTTGCGGCGGCCGCATATGTGCAGCTCGGCGCCGAGTTCGAGAAAGCGCGCCGCCATTGATTTGCCTAGCCCGGTGCCGCCGCCCGTCACGAGGATGCGCCGGCCAGCCAGAAGTTTTTCGTTGAACATGAGAGACATCCCTCAAAAATGATTGTCGCTAATTGGTCGATTGACTAAATCCAGACAACGCCGTTCTGTAAAGCGGCAAAGAAGGGGAAGCAGGGAGAACATCGATGGATGATCGCGTCTCGATATCGATTTCGGATGGGGTCGCCGACGTCCGGCTGGTCCGGGCGGAGAAGATGAACGCGCTCGATGCGGCGATGTTCGACGCGCTCGTGGCGGCGTCGGACCGGCTCGCCCGCGAAAAAGGCGTGAGAGCCGTGGTACTGTCCGGCGAGGGCCGCGCCTTTTGCGCAGGACTCGACATGGGTCGCTTCGCCGCGATGAAGGACAAGGACGGTAACGGACCGGCAGGAGAAACGCGCGACTTGGCCGCGCGCACCCACGGGCTGGCAAATTTCCCGCAACAGGCGGTGTGGGGATGGCGGCAGCTCCCGATGCCGGTGATCGCCGCGATCCACGGGGTGGCGTTCGGTGGCGGTTTTCAACTCGCGCTAGGCGCCGACATGCGTTTCCTGGCGCACGATGCCCGGATGTCGATCATGGAAATCAAATGGGGCCTTGTGCCGGACATGGCGGGAACGCCGATCCTGGCGAGCCTCGTGCGTGACGACATCCTGCGCGAGCTGACGTATACGGGGCGGATTTTTTCGGCGCAGGAGGCCATGAGCTACGGCCTCGCCACGCGCATCTGCGACGATCCTCGCGCCGCGGCTTTCGAGGTTGCGCGCGAGATCGCCGGCAAGAGCCCCGAGGCCATCCGCGCGGCAAAGCGCATGCTCAACAACTTGACGGTCGACCCCGGCCCGGCGTTGCTGGCGGAGTCTATCGAGCAGATGAAGCTGATGGGTGGGGCCAACCAGATCGAGGCGGTGCGCGCCAACATGGAAAAGCGCGTGCCACGGTTTGCCGATGCTTGAGCGAAGTACGCCCAAGCAAAGCGATTTCTCCGACCGACGAACTCGAAATGAACGATAGAGCGTCTCTTTTCCTCGGCATCAAAAGCGGTCAGCGCCGGCGGGCTCACGCCGAGGTCGCCGATCGTGCCGCCCGCATGGCCGGCGGGTTTGAGAGGCTCGGTGTCAGCCAGGGCGAGAGTGTCTGCATTCTGATGCGCAACGACATTGCCTTTGTCGAGGCGGCTTATGCCGCCATGCAGCTCGGCGCCTATGGCGTCCCGGTCAACTGGCATTTCAAGCCGGAGGAAATCAATTACATCCTCGTCGATTCCGGCACCCGTGTTCTCGTCGGCCACGCCGACATGCTGCATCATCTGCGAGACGCTATTCCAGCCGGCGTAACCGTTATCAGCGTGCCGACGCCGCCGGAGATCCTGACCAACTATAAAGTGGAGCCCGATCATCTCGCCACCCCGGATTTCGCCATCGACCTTGAGTCCTGGCTCGCCAAGCAGCGTCCCTACGAGGGCCCGGTCCGGCCGCAGCCTCAGAACATGATCTACACCTCCGGCACAACGGGCCATCCCAAGGGCGTGCGGCGCAATGCGCCGACGCCTCAGCAAATCGCGTCCGCCGAGCGAATGCGGGGCATGATCTATGGGCTGAAACCGGGTGCGCGAGCGCTGTTGCCAGGCCCGCTGTATCATTCGGCCCCGAACTCGTTCGGGCTCCGCGCTGGCCGGCTCGGAGGCGCGCTGGTGTTGATGCCGAGGTTCGAGCCTGAGGAGTTCTTGCGGCTGGTCCAGGCCGAGAAGATCGACACCATGTTCATGGTGCCGACCATGTTCATCCGGCTGCTGAAGTTGCCAGAGGAGGTGCGCAGGAAATACGACATCTCTTCAGTGCGGCACGTCATCCATGCCGCGGCGCCGTGTCCGGCCGAGGTCAAGCGGGCGATGATTGAATGGTGGGGACCGGTGATTTATGAATTCTACGGCAGCACCGAATCCGGCGCTGTCACCTTCGCCAATTCGGAAGACGCGCTAAAGAAGCCGGGCACGGTCGGCAGGATTGCACCGGGCGCGGAGCTTCGGTTCGTCGGTGAAGAGGGACAAGTGCTGCCGCAAGGTGAGATCGGCGAGATTTATTCGCGGATCGCGGACAATCCGGATTTCACCTACCACAACAAGCCTGACAAGCGCGTCGAGATTGAACGGGATGGCTTCATCACTTCGGGTGACGTCGGCTACATCGATGAAGACGGCTACGTGTTCATCTGCGACCGCAAACGCGACATGGTGATTTCCGGCGGGGTCAACATCTATCCGGCCGAAATAGAGGCGGCGCTCCATGCCATGCCCGGCGTGCACGATTGTGCCGTGTTCGGCATTCCCGACGATGAATTTGGTGAGGCGCTGATGGCCGTAGTGGAGCCCCAACCCGGCGTGACGCTCGACGCCCCGAACATACGCCAACACCTGAAGACTTCGTTAGCTGACTACAAAGTGCCGAAGCATATCGAGATAACGAAAGATCTGCCGCGGGAGGATTCCGGCAAGATATTCAAGAGGCGTCTGCGGGATCCGTATTGGGCGCGGGCAGGGCGGCGGATTTGAAAGCATCGTTGGCCTTGCGCTAAGCCCAAAAAATTGCGACTCAACGAGGGCCGGGCAATTCTGGAGCATCTCACCATGTCACCCCAGATCATGCCTTCCGACGCCGAATTGCGGTCTAACCGCGCCGAAGAAGCCCTGGCGCTTGAAGAAGACGCCCGGTTGAGGAACGACATCCGGCTGCTCGGACGAATTCTCGGCGACACCGTCCGCGACCAGGAAGGCGATGACGTTTTCGACCTTGTGGAGCGCATCCGGCAGACTTCGATCCGCTTCCATCGGGATGACGATCGACCAGCCCGGCGGGAGCTGGAGAGTATCCTCGACAGCATGTCGACCAGCGAGACCGTGCTGATCGTACGCGCTTTCAGCTATTTCTCTCACCTCGCCAACATCGCCGAGGATCAAAACAACATCCGGCAAATGCGCGCCCGTGCGGCAGCCGGCGGAACGCCCGTTCCGGGAACGCTGCCGCTTACCCTGTCGCATGCACGAGCGGCCGGCTTCAGTGCCGCCGACCTGCGTCGCTTCTTCGCATCGGCGCTCGTCAGCCCGGTGCTGACGGCGCATCCGACGGAGGTTCGCCGCAAGAGCACCATTGACCGGGAGATGGAAATCGCGGCGCTGTTGAATGAGCGCGAACGCATCCAGCTTACGCCGGATGAACTGGCTGCCAGCGACGAAGAATTGCGGCGCGAGGTGCTGACGCTGTGGCAGACCAACCTGCTGCGCCGTACCAAGCTCACGGTGCTGGATGAGGTCGCCAACGGCTTGTCATTCTACGATTACACCTTCCTGCACGAGGTTCCACGGCTGCATTGCGCGCTCGAGGATCAACTAAATGATTCCGACGGCGCTCAAGAAGAGCTTGCCTCGTTCCTGCGGATGGGAAGCTGGATCGGCGGCGATCGCGACGGCAACCCTTTCGTTACGGCGGAGGTAATGCGCGGAACGCTGAAGATGCAGTCGAGCCGGGTGCTGCGCTACTATCTGGAGGAAGTGCACGCGCTCGGCGCGGAATTGTCGCTTGCAGCCCACCTGGCTGATATCTCGCATGAACTGCGCGCGCTTGCCGAGCGATCGCCCGACACCTCACCGCACCGAAGTGGTGAGCCGTATCGGCTGGCAGTCTCCGGTATCTATGCCCGGCTCACCGCCACCGCCGTGAGGCTGGATGTAGAAACCACCCGTGCACCCGTCGGGCAGGCCGCGGCTTACGCCGATGTCGCGGAATTCAAGGCTGATCTCGATATTCTACACCGCTCGCTGATATCGAACAATTCGCGCGTCATCGCGCGTGGACGACTGCGGCGACTTCGCAGGGCGGTCGACTGTTTTGGTTTTCATCTCGCGCGTCTCGACCTGCGCCAGAACTCGGCTGTGCATGAGCGAACCGTCGCGGAACTGATCGACGCGGCAATGCCCGGAATGTCTTATCTGGCGTTGAACGAAGAGGCGCGGATTGAACTTCTAGCCACCGAGCTTGGCAATGCACGGCCTTTGATCTCGTCCTTTGTGAAATACAGCGAGGAGACCCTGGCTGAACTAGCGGTCTTCCATGCGGCTGCCGACGCGCATGCGAGGTTCGGCGCCGATGTCATCCCACAATGCATCATCTCGATGTGCAAGGGGATGTCGGACATGCTCGAATTGGCTTTGCTGCTGAAGGAGGTAGGCCTGGTCAATCCATCCGGGCGCAGCGCGATCAACATCGTGCCGCTGTTCGAGACCATCGAGGATCTGCAGAGCTCAGCGGGCATCATGGATCGACTGTTATCGACGCATGAATATCGCAGGCTCGTCGACAGCCGCGGCGCGGTCCAGGAAGTGATGCTGGGCTATTCCGACAGCAATAAGGATGGAGGTTTCGTTACTTCGGGATGGGAGCTCTACAAAGCTGAAATCGGTCTGATCGAAGTGTTCGCGCGCCACCACGTTCGCTTACGGCTGTTTCACGGCCGCGGCGGCTCGGTCGGACGCGGCGGCGGACCGAGCTACGACGCGATTGTGGCGCAGCCCGGCGGCGCGGTGAACGGCCAGATTCGGATCACCGAGCAAGGCGAGATCATTTCAAGCAAATACTCCAATGCAGAGGTTGGCCGGAGTAACCTGGAAATCCTGGCAGCCGCCACGCTCGAGGCGAGCCTGATGCAACCGCGGCAGAGCGCGCCACGGCAAGAGTATCTCGAGGCGATGGACGAACTATCGGCATTGGCGTTCAAAGCGTATCGCGGGTTGATCTATGAGACGGACGGTTTCGCGGAGTATTTTTGGGCTTCCACGGTTATCACCGAGATCGCCACGTTGAACATTGGCAGCCGGCCGGCTTCACGCAAGAAGACGCGCGATATCGAGGACCTCCGCGCCATCCCCTGGGTGTTCAGTTGGGCCCAATGCCGGCTGATGCTGCCGGGATGGTACGGCTTCGCTAGCGCCATCGAAGCCTGGCTTGCCAAGCATCCGGACCAAGGCATGCCTTTCCTGAAGGAACTGTATCGCGAATGGCCTTTCTTCCGTACTTTGCTCTCCAACATGGACATGGTGTTGGCGAAAAGCTCGATCGCGATCGCCTCGCGCTACGCCGAATTGGTGCCCGACGTGGTATTGCGGGAAAATATCTTTGGGCGGATACGGGCGGAGTGGCACAGCTCCATCGAGAAGCTGTTGGACATCATGGGGCACGAGCGGCTGCTGCAGGCCAACCCGCTGCTGGAGCGTTCCATCCGCAACCGGTTCCCTTATCTGGATCCTTTGAACCATGTGCAGCTCGAGCTTCTCAAGGAGCATCGCGCGAACAACAGGGATGAACAGGTGCTGCGCGGCATCCAGCTCACCATCAACGGCATATCGGCAGGGTTGCGAAACAGCGGGTGAGGGCGTGTCGAATACCCAGGTTCTCACGCCAACGCGGGAATCCGGGAAATACGACGCTGCAGACGCAAAACGCGGGCTAGCCGAAGGGCAGCCCGCGCTTGTCGGCGAAGGCCGGAGATCAAGGCTTCAGAGCGCCCTGCACACTCGTGTACACTGCATACAGTGATGTCGAACCGCAGATGTAAAGTCTGTTTCGCTGCTGACCGCCGAAGCACAGATTGGCGACAGTTTCTGGTATGTGGATCTTGCCGAGCAGGTCGCCCTCTTTGGTGTAGCAGCGTGCGGCGTCCTCGTCCGGATCGCCCCAACCTACGGAACACCAGACGTTCCCCTCGGTATCACAACGCACCCCGTCGGTAATACTGGGCTTGGGCATGTCCGCGAACACTTTGCTGTTCGAAACCTTCCCGGCCGCGAGATCCACGTCGAACACGCGGATATGCGAGGGGTTCTCCGGCCCGTCTGTGAACCCGGTGTCGCAGACATAAAGCTTCTTCTCGTCAGGCGAAAAAGCAAGGCCGTTCGGCTCGACGAAATCATCGACGACGACTTTAACCTCACCGGACTTCGGATCGACCCGGTAGACGTTGCGCTTCTCCTGCTCAGGCTCGGCCTTGATGCCCTCATAAAAACCGCCGATGCCGTACACGGGATCGGTGAACCAGATCGAGCCGTCCGCGGCGACAACCGCGTCGTTCGGCGAATTCAGCTTCTTGCCGTTGTATTTGTCGGCGATGATCGTGACCGAACCATCGAGCTCGGTCCGAGTGACCCTGCGGCCGCTATGCTCGCAGGTGAGCAGGCGTCCCTCCCGATCGATGGTGTTGCCGTTCGAGTTCATCGAGGGTTGGCGGTATACGCTGACGTGGCCGTCATCTTCCGAGAAGCGCATGATCCGGTTATTCGGAATGTCGCTGAACAACACGTAGCGGCCAGCCGGGAAGTAAACCGGTCCCTCGGCCCAGCGGAAGCCGGTAGCCACGCGCTCAACTGCCATGGTGCCTGCGAAGGCGGGGAAACCGCTAGGTCCGAACGAGACCTTGGGTTTTTTAAGCGACTCCAGGTGAGGATCCGGATAGCGGCTCCCCGGCAACGGTCCCAAGGGCATCGGGTCGGTGGACGGAGTTAGCGAGCCCGTTTGTCCAAATGGAGTTACGGTTGCTGCCGAAGCGGCTCGGATGCCCACCCCGGTCGCGGCGAGAGCTGCCGCGCCCCTCAGCAGCTTGCGGCGGTCGAAACGTTGATTGCTCATGTCCGAAAAGGTCAGTGGAGTTGTCATGATTTCTCCCATTTTCTTGTTGGAAGAAAATTCTGCGCCCGCAATCGGGCGCAATGCGGGCAGCCAAGTTCAGCAGCCAACTTCAGATGATGTTGCCTTTCGCAAGCGCCGTGCCCTGGAGCGGACGCCTAAATCGCATCCCAGTTGAACACGTCCGCCGAGCGGTCCAGCTTGTAGAACGACGACTTCAGGGCGGGCATGCCGTGTTCGGCGATAGTTTGCGGGGTCCAGCCTTCGCCACGATGGATCGAGCGTAAGGGACGGGATTGTCCCATCAGGAAAATCTCGTTCATCCGAACTGCGAAGATCTGCCCGGTGACGTCCTTTGCTTCCTCGCTCAGCAAGTAAGCGACGACAGGGGCAATCTTCTCCGGTCCCATCTGCTGAATCTTGGCCACACGGGCCTTCTCGGCTTCGGTTTCTGTCGGAATGGTTCCGATCAGCCGGCTCCATGCAAAGGGCGAAACGCAGTTGGAGCGGACGTTGAAACGATTCATGTCGAGCGCGATCGATTTCGAGAGCCCGACAATGCCGAGTTTCGCGGCGGCGTAGTTGGCCTGGCCGAAATTGCCGACCAGACCGGAAGTGGAAGTGAAGTGGACAAACGATCCGCTTTCCTGTTCGCGGAACAGCCGCGCGGCGGCATGCGAGACATAAAATGAGCCCATCAGATGCACTTTGATGACGGACTCGAAAGCATCGATGCTCATGCGATGGAAAATTGCGTCGCGCAGGATGCCGGCATTGTTAACGACGCCATCGAGCTTGCCAAAAGTATCGAGGGCGGTCTTGACGATCTTGCCGGCGGGGATTGCTTCCGCGACAGTTTCGAAATTCGCAACGCCGGTGCCGCCCCGCTTCTTGATCTCCTCGACCACTTCCTCAGCCGGCGAAGCGTTGGAGCCCGAGCCGTCGGCGGCGACGCCGGGATCGTTGACGACGACCTTGGCGCCTTCTGCGGCGCAAAGCAGCGCGATCTCGCGCCCGATGCCGCGCCCCGCGCCGGTTACGATGATGACTTTGTCCTGCAGTGATTTGTTCATGGAGGTCCTCCGTTCGTCGTGTGAATAAGTTTCATTCCGCGAGCGAAGCCGGTGCCCGGACTGGATAAGCATCTCGGGTCGGGCGAGGCGTATCCCGGGGAAGACGAAGCTCAGCGCTCGTTGGTGAAGATAATCGTGCCGCTCGCGGCGAACATGCCGCCGACTCCGTGACAGACCGAGATCTTCGCTCCGGGTACCTGCGCTGGCGCCACGCCGCGCAGCTGCCGCACGCTCTCCTGCAGCGCGTACATGCCGTACATGCCGGAATGCATATAGCT
>Ga0170475_132725876_pt1 | contig 15037 bp, 15 predicted proteins | sample Soicark_Litter_5_FD_111474 | JGI IMG/M metagenome (GOLD analysis project Ga0170475, IMG submission 111474) | Avena fatua rhizosphere microbial communities from Hopland, California, USA. Combined Assembly of 48 SPs | reverse complement strand
CTCCTCACTTGTGTGGCTCGCCACACGGGGCTCGGAGCGCCTTGCATCGCATCCCGCCCAGCGCCCCCCAAACGGGAACTTATTCCGGGCCGCTGGTATGCATTTAGTGTTAACACGCCCCTAGCCTAGTCCAACACGCTGGAACAACTGACCAGCCAAGCGGGCGACTTGGCCGTCGAGCTCAAGTTCGAGCAGGCGGGTGTTCAGATCCGTCGCCGAGAAGCCGGTGCGGGCCACCAAGGCATCGAGCGTGACCGGTTCGTACCCAAGTGCATCGAGCAGCGGATCCCCCTCGGCGGCGGGTACGGAATCGTTCCTACACAATCCGGCGTTTTCGGTCGTGCGCAGACCCGGCTTCAGTTCTTCCAGGATGTCCTGCGCGCTGTCGACGAGCTTCGCGCCCTGCTTGATCAGCCAGTGGCATCCTCTTGCCTGCGGCGAATGGATGGAGCCCGGGATTGCGAAGACGTCGCGCCCAGCCTCGGAGGCGAGCCGTGCGGTGATGAGCGATCCTGATTGCATCGCCGCCTCGACCACGAGCGTGCCCCGGGTCAGCCCCGCGATGATGCGGTTGCGCAAAGGAAAATTCTGGTTCAGCGGCATGGTGCCAAGCGAGTACTCGCTCAACATCAAGCCCTGGCGGGCAATGCGATGGGCCAGTTCATGATGGCGCTTCGGATACACGCGGTCCAGGCCGGTGCCGACCACTGCAATGGTGCTTCCTGATCCCTTAAGTGCGCCGTCATGTGCCGCACCGTCAATGCCGAGCGCAAGACCGGATACCACAGTCAACCCGTCGCCGCTTAGCGCAGCGGCAAATGACCTCGCGTTGTCCATGCCTTGCGGCGTCGGATTTCGGCTACCCACGATCGCGATGCCTTGGGTCCGCAGCAGTTCGTAACGTCCCTGAGCGTACAGAAGCAAAGGCGGATCGGCAGTCTCGAGGAGCGCTGCGGGATACGATGAATCACCCAGCGTGATGATCTGGCGGGGTGCATCCTCGAATTGTGCGTTCAACCAATCCAAAGTGGTTGCCACCAGGGTCTTCAACATCTTTGGCGCTGTGTCGAGAGCCAGCGCCGCATTGGCGCTGACCACCTCACGCCGCCCGGTTACGCGGGCCTCGAACACCGCGTGGGGAGAGCCAAAGGCCGCTAGGAGTTTGCGGGCAGATTCCCGGCCGACGCCGGGAGTTTCGAGCAGGCGCAGCCACGCTGCGAGCTCATCGCTCTCAATCAAGATGAAAACCTACAGAGGAATTAGAGGATGAGAGTTTTTCGAGCGTGCCCGAGCAGCGCGTCAAAAGGCACCTGATCTAGGCGCAAAGCGCAGCCATCGCCCGGGCTATGGCGAGCATTTGCAACGACGAGCAAGGGTCTTTTGGCGTGATGAGCGGGCATGATCGTAATACTCTCAGCCTCTCAGGGCTGGGTGAAGCGGTCGCCCGGCTTGACCGGGTCTTTCACTGACAGGATGAGTGCATACGACATGCGATCGAACACGCGGAAGACGAAGAGCATGCCATGGCGTTCGTCCGGCAGCTTGATCGTCGGCCGCGAGGGGTCGGTCTTGTCGATGACGTGTGCGCCGTCGCGCCACAGCGCGAGCACGTGGCCGCGCTCGACGCCGTCGCGAGCTCCTCGATTCAGCGCGACGATCTGGTTCTGTCCGGCGGTCAGTGCATCGCCGTAAAGCGACACGATCTGCCCGGCAATGGGCGACGCCGGCGCATGCGGCGCGTAGTTCGAGAATTCGCGTGCCGGCACCGGGGCGAGCCGATCACCCACGTTGGCCTCTTGGCGAATGCTCGTCACCGCGAAGGTGGCTGGAATGATTTCGGGCTTGCCATCCTTTCCGGTGCGGGTTTCGCCTGCGCGAATCGCTTCGCTCGCGCCCACGTAGACGGCCTCGTAGCCCAGGATCTCGCCGGTGCCTGGATCCTTGAGTGGCTTGGGCTCACGGAAGATGCGGAAGGAGCTGGAGCCGCCCAATTCGCCGCGCACGTAAGCCGTGTCGCCGCGCGACAACAGCACGCGGCCTTCTTGCGTCGCGACGATGCGCGGCGCCGTGGCCAACTCATTGCCTTGGAAGATCACCGCCTCATTGAGGAAGGGCTCGATCAGGTTGAAGGGAATGGACGGGATGGCGTCGCCATCGAGGGAGGAGCCGCGTATGCGCGGGGATAGCTTGACGGTGCCGGACGGAACCGAGTCGCCCTGTCCCATGCGCAGACGGGCGCGGCCGCCGGCCTTTTCAAGAAACAGCACCTGTCCCGGGTAAATCAAGTGCGGATTGCGGATCTGGTCGAGGTTCATGCCCCATAGTTCAGCCCAGCGCCACGGGGACTTGAGGAAGAGCTTCGAGATGTCCCACAGCGTGTCGCCGCTCTTGACCGTGTAGGAGTCGGGGGCGTTGTCCGCCAGTTCGGACAAGGCAACACCGGCATCAGCGACCCGCTGGGCGGTTCCCCGCTGCGCGTCAGTGATCGGATAATTGCCTGCTGCCTGGGCGGCGCCTGTGAGCGCAGAACCCAACGCCAATCCCAACGACGCTGCCAGGACGGCAGATCGAAAAGATCGCTGGACTGGGCTTGGTTGGGGTGTGGGTGCAAAACGGGTGCGACGCGTCATCACCTTGTATCTCCGGGGCGCAACAGGTGGAGCGCCTGCGCGAAAAGGTTGACGTGGGGTTGTTCCACCATCGCGCCCAAACCCGGCAGCACTTCGGCGAAAATTCCTCATTCAGTTTCGTAGATTCTGCCTCTAAACCCTTGATATCGCAACGAAAGTGACCCAATGCAGCAGCCAGTTGTGCGACCTGTCACGCTGGCTCGCGTTGCGTCGTGTTCACAGGTTGCGAGTCAGCCAAGCTGATCGAACATTCCCATTACCAATGGCCAAACTTCATATCCTGCGTTATCCCGATCCGCGACTGCACACCGTGGCCAAGCCGGTCAAGGAAGTCGATGCGCACATCCAGCAATTGGTCGACGACATGATTGAAACCATGCACGCGGCCGATGGTTTGGGTCTTGCCGCCACGCAAGTCGACGTCCACGAACGAGTGATCGTCATCGACACCTCGGATATGCGCGACGATCCTCGCGTACTGATCAACCCTGAATTGGTGTTCAAGAGCGAGGAAATGAGCTTCAGCGACGAGGGCTGCCTGTCGGTGCCGCAGATCTTCGACAAGGTGAAGCGGCACGCGAGGGTCAAGGTGCGTGCCCTCAACCGCGCGGGTGAGACCTATGAGTTTGAGGCCGAGGGGTTGTTGTCCGTGTGTGTGCAGCACGAAATGGACCATCTGCTGGGCAAGGTGTTCGTTGAATACCTCAGCTCGCTCAAGCGCGACCGGATCAAGACCAAGATGATCAAAAAGACGCGCGACGAACTGCGTGCTTGAGCGCCGATTCATCGCATGAGAGTTGCTTTCGCTGGGACACCGGAATTTGCCAAGGTCGCCCTGGCGCGCCTGCACGCCGCGAAGTTCACCATCCCGCTCGTCCTGACCCAGCCGGACCGTCCCGCGGGCCGCGGCATGAAGCTGCAGGCCTCTCCGGTCAAGGCCTTCGCGCAAGATCATGGCATCGCGGTCGCGCAGCCGCGCGGCCTGCGCCTGGACGGCAAATATCCCGAGGATGCGAGCACCGCTCGCGAGGCATTGCTCGCTGCCAGGCCCGACGTCGTGGTCGTGGCCGCTTATGGGCTGATCTTGCCGCAATGGGTGCTCGATCTGCCGCCCCGCGGTTGCACGAACATCCATGGCTCGCTGCTCCCGCGCTGGCGCGGCGCGGCGCCTATTCACCGCGCCATTGAAATGGGAGATGCGCGGACCGGCATCACGATCATGCAGATGGACGCCGGGTTGGACACGGGCGACATGCTGCTTGTCGAGGCGATCGACATTCGGCCGGACGACACGACGGCGACCCTGCATGACAGGCTGGCCACGCTCGGCGGGCGGCTGGTTGTGGAGGCGCTGGAGCTGGCCGTCTGCGGCGGCCTGCATCGCACGCCACAACCTGCCGAGGGCGTGACCTACGCGCACAAGATCGAGAAGGCAGAAGGCCTGATCGACTGGACACAGCCGGCCACGATCATCGAGCGTCGGATTCGCGCCTTCGATCCTTTCCCCGGAGCGAATACGACCCTGGGTGGCGAAGCGGTAAAAGTCTGGCGTGCTGTCGTGGCCGAAGGGCGTGGGAAGCCGGGTGAGGTGATCGAATCGGCCGATGACGCGCTGACCGTCGCCTGTGGCGAGGATGCCCTGCGGCTCATCGAACTTCAGCGTCCAGGAGGAAAACGCGTCCTGGCCCGGCAGCTCATGCAGGCGCATCCCGACCTGAAAGGCACCCGGCTCGGGACGGCTGCGTAACACCGGGGGCATGGGCGGGCTCAAGTCCGTCGGCAAAGCACCGATATCTGCAGCAGAACTCCGCTGTCAGACCATGTTGCGCCCCGCCGTCCACGCCGTGTTACTTGCTGCTGCTTTGCTCGCGGGCTGCGACATGCTTGGCATCGAATCGCCTGAAAAGGTTGCTGCTGCCCGCGAAGCTGAGGGCAAGGCCGTGGGGAGCGCCTGTCGGCACGCCGGCCGCGCGATCGAGGACTGCTACACACTCAATCGTCGCATTGACAAGGCGGCTATATTCGCCGGCTGGCGCGACATGAACGACTACATGCGCGAGAACAAGATCGACACCGTCCCCCCGGTTCTCCTCGCCCAGGCGCCCAGGCCGGCACCAGAGCCCAAGCCTGAACCTAAGGCCGACGCGAAGATCGACGCCAAAGCGGCCGACGCGAAGGCGGCGTATGTCGAAGTCGAGAAGGCGATCGCCAAGCCCAGGCCCAAGGACACCAAGGCCGCTCACGCGTCCTGATCTTGCGTCGCGCGACGGGACCCACCGCCCCGTCCCACTTCATTGCTCATCTTTCGCAGTTCGTCGCATGGTGCAAGACCTTCCGAGCATCGAGCGGCACTGTCGCACCATTCCACATTGATGCCCGGCCACGGCAGCGTTCAAAACACACTGATTTCCAGACGTCGGTATTGCCTGTTCTGCTAGGGTTTTCCCCGAAGAGGGGACAATCGACACATGACTTCCATTCGCGCCGCGATGCGGCACCCCCAATTCCGTGCCGGTGCGAAAGACATGCTGGGCGTGAGTCTCGGCATCGGAGCCTGGGGTCTCGTCACCGGTGTCGCGATGGTGAAGAGCGGAATGTCTATCCCGCTTGCGCTCTTGATGAGCCTCACTGTCTTTGCCGGCAGCGCGCAACTCGCCGCCATCCCGCTCATGGCGGTGGGCGCGCCGATCTGGGTCATTTGGGCCACGGCCCTGTGCGTGAATTTGCGATTCATCATCTTCAGCGCCCAGTGGCGGCCCTTTTTCATGCGCCTTCCTCGCATGAAGCGCATTGCCCTCGGCTACTTCTCGGCCGACCTCAACTATGTGTTCTTCATGAAGCGCTTTCCGCAAGCGCGGGAAGGCGAAGGGCAAATCAGCTACTTTTTCGGCGGCTCGATTGTGAACTGGGTGGCCTGGCAGTTTCCATCCATCGTTGGCATCATGCTGGCCGACGTGATCCCGACGCACTGGGGGCTCGGGTTCGCCGGCGTGCTGGCACTTCTGGGGCTCACCTATTCGATGCTGTCCGACCGCGCGACAGCCTTTGCCGCTGTCATCGCGGGTGGCGCAGCCGTGGCAGCTTTCGCCTTGCCTTTCAGGCTGCACATCGTTGTCGCTATCGCGGCGGCAGTCTGTGTGGGCTTGATAATTGACGGCAGCGGCGGTGCTGGTCGCAGGCTCCGAAACCTGCTCGCCGAGCCCGAGCCGAGGGCAAAGCCGCGGGACGACGCGCGGGAGACTGCGGCATGATCATGAGCAACTGGGATGTCTTCATCACCATCGTCGGCTTGGCCGCGATCACGGTGTTCACTCGTTCTTTCTTCCTGCTCTCTGACCGCGAGCTTGTGCTGCCGGACTGGGTGCGGCGCGGCCTTCGCTACGCGCCGTTGGCAGCTCTCGCAGCGGTGCTGGTGCCTGAGGTCGTGATGTCGCAGGGGCATCTCGTCGACACGTGGAAGGATGCACGGATCTTCGCGGTGGCGGCGGGCACGGGCTACTTCATCTGGCGGCGTGGCATCCTCGGAACGATCCTGATCGGCATGGCGGTGCTGGTCCCGTTGAGGCTTTGGCTGGGCTGGTGAGGACACGGCCCAGGATGGAGCGATTTCGGGCCCTTTCATAAGGTTGCGACGCAGGGCACAAGCGTTGGCGGTCCCTAAAATCGCGGGGTTGCACTCACTCAACCCAGCACCCCCATGAATGTTCTCCGTTTCCAAGACCTGATCGCCCAGGGCAAGGCCGCCGGCCAGCGTGTGTTCATCCGCGCCGATCTCAACGTGCCGCTGGACGACGCTGGCAAGATCACCGAAGACACTCGAATCCGCGCTTCGATCCCGTGCATCGAGATGGCCCTGCAGGCAGGTGCTGCGGTGATGGTGACGTCCCACCTGGGTCGTCCGACCGAGGGCGAGTTCAAGCCCGAGGACTCACTGGCTCCTGTGGCCAAGCGCTTGGGAGAGCTCATGGGCCGCGAGGTGCCTGTGGTGGCCAACTGGATCGATGGCGTTGATGTGCGGCCGGGCCAGTTCGTGCTGCTGGAAAACTGCCGCGTCAACAAGGGCGAGAAGAAGAACAGCGAGGAGCTTGCGAAGAAGATGGCGGCGCTGTGCGACATCTTCGTCCACGATGCCTTCGGCACGGCCCACCGCGCCGAGGCGTCGACCTACGGCATCGCCCAGTTCGCGAAGATAGCCTGCGCTGGCCCCTTGCTGGCGGCTGAAATCGATGCGATCACCAAGGCGCTGGCCAATCCGAAGCGTCCGCTGGTGGCAATCGTGGCCGGCAGCAAGGTGAGCACCAAGCTCACGATTCTCCAGTCGCTCGCAAAAAACGTCGATCAACTGATCGTGGGCGGCGGCATCGCCAACACGTTCATGCTGGCCGCGGGTCTGCAGATCGGCAAGTCGCTAGCGGAGGCCGACTTGATCGCTGACGCGAAGGCGGTGATCGAAGCCATGAAGGCGCGAGGCGCGGCGGTGCCGATTCCGGTCGACGTCGTGACGGCCAAGACCTTCGCTGCGGATGCGATTGCCACTGTGAAAGCGGCCACTGAAGTCGAGGCCGACGACATGATCCTAGACATCGGCCCGAAGTCCGCAGCGCAACTCGCAACGCAGCTCAAAGCGGCGGGCACCATCGTCTGGAATGGCCCGGTCGGCGTGTTCGAGTTCGACGCTTTCGCGCACGGCACCGAGACCATCGCACGCGCTATCGCCAACTCCCAGGCGTTCAGCATTGCAGGCGGTGGCGACACGCTGGCGGCAATCGCCAAGTACGGCATCGAGCGCGACGTGGGCTACATCTCCACAGGTGGCGGAGCCTTCCTTGAAGTGCTAGAAGGAAAGACCTTGCCCGCCTTCGAGATTCTTCAGCGTCGCGCGCAGGGTTAATGCGGGAGCCCTCCGCCAGAGGGCCGTAACCCGTGAAACTTCCCACGACTCAAGAACAGGAGACTCCATGTCCATGGTTCGCGCCACCAAGATCGTTGCTACCCTCGGCCCAGCTTCCAGCTCACCCGAGGTGCTAACTCAGATGATCCTCGCGGGGGGCGACGTGGTGCGGCTCAACTTCTCGCACGGAAAGGCTCAAGACCACGTCGACCGTGCCCACCTTGTTCGCGAAGTGGCAAAGAAGGCCGGCAGGGAAGTGGCCATCATGGCCGACCTGCAGGGCCCGAAAATTCGCGTGGGCAAGTTCGAAGGCGGAAAGATCATGCTCGAGGCCGGGCAGAAGTTCGTGCTCGATGCGGCAAGCACGGCGCTCGGCACGAACGAAGGAGTCAGCCTCGACTACAAGGAACTGCCGCGTGACGTGAAGCCCGGCGACACGCTTTTGCTGAACGACGGCTTGCTCAAGCTGACGGTCGATGCTGTGCGCGGCGAAGAGGTGCACACCACCGTTGTCATTGGCGGCGAACTCTCGAACAACAAGGGCATCAACAAGGCGGGCGGCGGGCTTACCGCACCGGCCCTGACGTCCAAGGACATGGAAGACATCAAGACTGCGATGTCCTTCCAGTGCGAATACCTCGCGGTGAGTTTCCCGAAGAACTCCACCGACATGGAAATGGCCCGCCAGTTGGCCAACGTGGCCGGCGAGCCGTGGCGGCACAAGCCGGGAATGATCGCGAAGATCGAGCGAAGCGAGGCAATTCCAGTGCTCGAATCGATTCTTCGTGCCAGCGACGGCATCATGGTTGCGCGCGGCGACCTGGCCGTTGAGGTCGGCAATGCAGCGGTGCCGGCCTTGCAGAAGCGCATGATCAAGATGGCACGCGAGATGGACAAAGTAGTCATTACCGCGACACAGATGATGGAGTCGATGATCGTCAACCCGGTGCCCACACGCGCCGAGGTGAGCGACGTCGCAAATGCAGTGCTGGACGGCACGGATGCAGTGATGCTGAGTGCCGAAACCGCGGCCGGCAAGTACCCGGTGGAGACCATCGAACAAATGGCTGCCATCGCGCTGGAAGCCGAGCGGGCCGAAGACGCAAGCATCGACACTGACTTCACCAATAAGCGCTTTGGCCGCATCGACCAGTCAATCGCCATGGGCGCGTTGTTCACGGCACACCATCTCGGGTGCAAGGCAATTCTTGCGCTGACAGAGTCGGGCTCGACGGCGCTCTGGATGAGCCGTCACAAGATCAAGGTGCCGATCTACGGCCTCACCTCCCAGTTGATCAGCCAGCGCAAGATGGCGTTGTACCGCAACGTGACGCCGCTGTTGATGCCCAACTACGCCGACCGCGACGAGGCCCTCGCCCGCGCCGAGGCCTTGCTGGTCGATCGCGGCGTACTGAAGCCGGGCGACACCTATGGCATCACCTGCGGCGAGCCGATGGGGTATCCGGGAGGCACGAACATGCTGAAGGTGGGGCGGGTGGCGTGATCGCGGGGCTCCGATGTCATTGGGAAGGTCCTTCCGTGTGGACAATGGCTGCATGACGCTCACCGCCGCTGACATCCACGCCGCCGCTCAACGTTTGCAGGGCCAGGTGTTGGACACGCCGTGCATGCCGTCGCGAACGCTCTCGGCGATCACGGGCTGCGAGGTCTTCCTCAAGTTCGAGAACCTGCAGTTCACGGCGTCATTCAAGGAGCGTGGCGCACTCAACAAGCTTTTGCAGCTGAACGGCGAGGAGCGTTCGCGAGGCGTGCTGGCAGTGTCTGCCGGCAACCACGCGCAAGGCGTGGCGCATCACGCGCAGCGGCTCGGCATCCCGGCGACCATCGTGATGCCGCGATTTGCGCCCGCCGTGAAGGTCGAGAACACGCGCCGCTTCGGCGCTACGGTGGTGCTCGAAGGCGATACCTTCGACGACGCAAAATCGCACGGCCTGCAGCTCGCAAAGGACCGCGGCCTGACGGTGGTTCACCCTTATGACGATCTTGCAGTCGCCGCCGGACAGGGCACCATCGGCTTCGAAATGCTGGCGCAGCAGCCCGACATCGACACCTTGCTGGTTGCCATTGGGGGCGGTGGATTGATCAGCGGCGTGGCGACAGCTGCACGGTCCATCAAGCCCGGCATCGAGGTCATCGGTGTGCAGACTGAACGTTTTCCTGCGGTGTGGAACGCGGTGCACAAGCAGCACAACGACAGCGCCCAAGCGACCATTGCCGATGGCATCGCCGTGAGGCAACCCGGTGCGTTGACCGTGCCCTTGATTCGCGAACGCGTGGCCGACGTGCTGCTCGTCGGAGAGGACGATATCGAGCAGGCGATCCTCATGCTGCTGGAGATTGAAAAGACGGTGGTCGAGGGTGCGGGTGCCGTGGGCCTTGCCGCCTTGACGAAGTACCGGACGCGCTTTGCCGGCCGCAAGGTCGGGCTGATCCTGTCCGGCGGCAACATCGAGCCGATGGTGCTTGCGGAAATCATCCACCGCGGGATGGTGAAGTCAGGACGCCTCGCTCGCTTGCGCTTCGATGTGCGCGATGTTCCCGGCGCGCTGGCCGACGTGGCCTCGACGCTCGGCAAGCTCGGCGCCAACATCGACGAGGTGCAGCACCAACGTGCCTTCACCTCACTTTCGGTGGAGCGCGCTCAGATCGAGGTGGTGGTGAGTACACGTGGCGTGGCCCACATCGAGGAGATCCTGACCAGGATGCGTGCCGAGGGATTTCACGCCGATCGCATCGGCTGAGCCTCTGAGCCTCGGAGTGTGCTGGTTCAGGCCGCGCGCCGAATGCTCTCCACCATCGTTTTCACGGCCAGCGACATGTTTACCGGCACCAGTTCAAAAGACGGCTGCTGGGCCGTGAAGACGCGAAACAGTTCGTCCGCGAAACCGTGGCCAATGTGCGGCACGCCACTGAAATCCACCTCGGCGCTACGGAATTCATTCAATCGCGCAGTCACGCGGCGAGCCTGTGCCCGAGATTCGAGCCCGGCGAGTTTCGATGTGATCAATCGCAGTGGCACGACCGTGCGTTCGAAGGTGAGGCCTTGGCCATCCGCGCTGTAGGCCCGCAGAACGCCCTCCAGTGTGCGCGTCGTGTCGAGTGCAATCGCTGCATAGACCGAGGTGCCTTGCCGCCCCAAGGCCCTCCCAGGCAACCATCCGCCGCCGTCCCACTCGCGACGCTGAAAGGCGCGTTCATTGGCGTGCAGATCGAAGATGTCGGCCATCTTCGAGGTGAAGAACAAACCGCGCCCGGTGTGCCTGGCCGGCTGGCTCGTTAGCTTGCCTTTGCTGAGTTCCAGCATGGCAAGCGCCGGGTCTTCCAGCGAAAAGGCTGCATGAATCTTGTCGAAAACGCCGCGGCCATCGTCGGATACGAGCAGTTGCGCATGGCTTTGGGTCTGCCGCAAGGACACGGTGACGCTCGTGCCTTCGCTGTGGTCGATCGCGTTGTTCAGCAACTCGCAAAACGCGTGCTGAATCATTCGATTCACTTCGCAGGGCAGGTTGAAATAGGGCGCGAAGTCGCGTGACCAGGGGATGTCTTCTTCAAGCCCGGCAAGGGGGTAGCGCTGTGCCACCTGACGCAGCAGGCCCGGGCTGAACTTCGGCCTGTTCTTGGTACCTTCGCGCACCAGCCAATTCAGGTCGACCAGCCGTTGCAGCGCCTTGTTCGCGGTGCGGGGGGTGACGGCCATCCGCTTGGCGACGTGGTCCGCCAAGTCAATGGGATGATTGATTGCCGCGGGCGTAATCCACAGGGTGAGCGTGTTGATGTCGAATCTGGCCATTGTGAACAGTCCCCCTTCCGGAAAGGGCCCCAGTGTCGGATGCAGGTCCGTGCGATTGAGCCCGAAAAGCGGGTGTTTTCCGGTCCATTTCATTCCCGCCCTTTTGAAATGTGAAGCCCTTGACGAAACGTCGAGCAAGGTGCAAAACCCGATTGGGCGTGCTTCAAGTCCAGCGATCGGGTACTCCCCGGTAAACTCACGGGGTTACGGCGCGTTTACAGCCGAAAGTTCGGCGCACTGGACTCGCGACCTGCAGGTTTCATTAACTTCCTGGAATTAAGCACCATGCCACTCGTTTCCATGCGCCAACTGCTGGACCACGCCGCCGAAAACGGTTACGGGATTCCGGCGTTCAACGTCAACAACCTCGAGCAAGTGCAGGCGGTGATCTCCGCCGCCGCCGAAGTTGGAGCCCCTGTCATCCTGCAGGCGAGCGCCGGCGCGCGCAAGTATGCGGGTGAAGCCTTCATCAAGCACTTGATCCAGGCCGCGGTCGAAAGCTATCCGACCATTCCACTCGTGATGCACCAAGACCATGGGCAGAGCCCTGACGTCTGCCAAGGGGCTATCGACCTCGGTTTTACCTCGGTGATGATGGACGGTTCGCTGCAGGCGGACGGCAAGACCATCGCCAGCTACGACTACAACGTCGACGTCACCAAGCGCGTCGTTGACATGGCACACAAGCTGGGCGTCACTGTCGAAGGTGAACTCGGGTGCCTCGGCTCGCTCGAGACCATGAAGGGTGACAAGGAAGACGGCCACGGCACTGAAGCCACGATGACGATGGAGCAGTTGCTCACCGATCCTGAGCAGGCGGCAGACTTCGTCAAGCGCACCCAACTCGACGCGCTTGCCATCGCGATCGGTACGAGCCACGGCGCGTACAAGTTCAGCCGCAAGCCCACGGGCGACATCCTCGCCATCGGCCGCATCAAGGAAATCCACAAGCGCATTCCGAATACCCACCTGGTGATGCACGGTTCGTCGAGCGTGCCGCAAGAATTGCTCGCGCAGATTCGCCAATACGGCGGCGCGATGAAGGAAACCTATGGCGTGCCGGTGAGTGAAATCCAGGAAGCCATCAAGTACGGCGTGCGCAAGATCAACATCGACACCGACATCCGCCTTGCGATGACCGGCGCGATTCGCAAGTTCTTTGTCGAGAATCCGGAGAAATTCGATCCGCGCGACTACCTGAAGCCTGCTCGCGAAGCCGCCAAGCAGATTTGCCGGCAGCGCTATGTCGAGTTCGGCTGCGAAGGGCAGGCCGGCAAGATCAAGGGCGAGACGCTCGCCGTCATTGCCTCGCGTTACAGCAAGGGCGAACTGGCTCAGCGCATCGCCGCTTGATCTGTTCGGAAAATGCCAGGCGCCTTCGGGCGCCTTTTTGACGCCTATACGCTATGGCGGTCGGCCGAGCGACTACAAAAGCAACGATGCTTTGTGCCCAGGTGCCTTACTACAATCAGGACGCTCCTCGCACACGCAGGGAAGCGCCACGGATTACAAGAATGTCATGACAAACGGCTTGCTCACATCGTCCATTTCATCTCTGCCCTTGCTCGCACGGGGCAAGGTTCGTGACAACTATGCGGTCGGCAACGACCGCATCCTCATGATCGCGAGCGATCGGCTCAGCGCCTTCGACGTGGTGATGGGCGAGCCGATTCCAGGCAAGGGCGAGTTGCTCACGCAGATGGCGCTGTTCTGGTTCGCACACCTTCAAGACATCATCCCGAACCATCTCACAGGCGACGACCCTGAGAGCGTGGTCAAGCCTGAAGAACGTGCCCAAGTCCGTGGTCGCTCGATCTCGTCAAGCGGCTGAAAGGCCTTCCCGTCGAGGCAGTGGTGCGCGGCTACCTGGCCGGTAGCGGCTGGAGCGAATACCAGCAAGACCAGTCCGTGTGCGGCGTCGCGTTGTCTGCGGGATTAAAGAATGCCAGCAAGCTGCCCGAGCCGATCTTCACGCCCGCCACCAAGGCGGAGATCGGCGACCACGACGAGAACATCAGTTTTGAGCGCATGAGCCAGATCGTCGGCGCGGACCTCGCCGCCAAGGTGCGAGAAACCTCGATCAGTCTCTACAAAACGGCGGCTGAGATCGCCTTGCGCAAGGGCATCATCATCGCGGATACGAAGTTCGAATTCGGCCTGGACGAGAAGGGCGCTCTAGTCCTGATGGACGAAGTGCTTACGCCCGACTCTTCTCGCTTCTGGCCGGTCGAGGGTTATGAAGCCGCCTTCAAGGAGGGGCGCAATCCGCCGAGCTACGACAAGCAGTTCGTGCGCGACTGGCTCGAGCAGGCCACCATCAATGGCGGGTTCTGGGGCAAGAAGGCGCCCGCGCCGCCATTGCCCTCGGAGGTGATCGAGAAGACGGCAGCGAAGTACCGTGAAGCCCTGCAGCGGCTGACGGCATGAAGAGGCGGGCTCCACAATCCCGGCTGCTGGCGCGCTTGGATGCAGCCATCGCCAAGGTGCGTCGGCCCGTCGAGGCGGCATGCCTGCGCGCCGAGCGCGCGGGCTTTCTGGCGCGGCACGGCCATTTCGATGAGGCCCGGGTCGAAATCAATGCGCTGCATTCTCAATTTGACCATCAGCCGAACCCAGCGGTGAGTGCCTGGCTGTGCATTGTGGAAGGATGGCAGCTGCATTTCAGCAGCCTGAGCAGCGGGGCACGCGACAAGATGATGCGTGCGCAGGCCCTCAGTGCAGCGGCCGGCCTCACTCAGCTTCATGCGCTGAGCTCGGCATGGCTTGCGCACATGATGGACTACACGAACAACGACATCGACAGCCTTGTGCGCAATGTGTCCTTGTCGCTGCGGATCGCGGCCGCCGACAACCATTCGGCGCGCGCGCGCGCATGCATGGTTGTGGCCTTGGCCTACGATTTCGCTGAGCGGCTCGACCTTGCTCAGCCCTGGTATGCACGAGCCCGCGAACACGCGGTGGCCGATGGTGACGAGACCACGCAGAGCGCGCTCAACTTCAACATAAGCGCCCAACGCGTGCATCACGCGATGCAGGCGGCGGTGTTCGGCGGTGACGCGCAGGGTCAGGCCCGCTATGCACTGGCCGGGGCCGAGTGCGCGGGCAATTTCGACGCATGGGTGGGCACGGTATCGCTCGATGCCCTGCTGCCCATGCAGCGCGCCTGTATCGCATCAGTGCAGGGACAGTATGGCGAGGCGCTGGGTCTGTACGAAAAGCATCTTGCCGAGGCGCAGAAGCAGGGGCTCGCACGTCTCACCGGCAACTTCCTCGCCGATATGGCGTGGTGCCGATGGCACCTTGGCGATCGCCTCGGTGCCGAGCGCGATGCCCAGGCAGCTGATGCGGCGATCGACACGTCCATGCACATGGATGACCGGGCGACAGCGCATGGGCGGCTCGACATGATGTTCAAACTGCTGGGTGATGAAACCTCGGCCGCACGGCATGCGGTGCAAGGACGTGAATGCTGGGCGGAGCATCGCAAGTGCCAGGCGATGGTGGTGCAGGCGCTGGAAGCTGCCGCTTTGACGATTTAGGCCGGCTTCTCGGGCCTGCATCGCGAGGGTTCAGAGGCTGAGAGATCATGCCCGCTCATCACGCCAAAAGCCCCCTGCTCGTCGTTGCAAATGCTCGCCATAGCCAAGCTATGGCTGCGCTTTGCGCCTAGATCAGGCGCCTTTTGACGTGCTGCTCGGACACGTT
>Ga0170475_106428706_pt1 | contig 15040 bp, 14 predicted proteins | sample Soicark_Litter_5_FD_111474 | JGI IMG/M metagenome (GOLD analysis project Ga0170475, IMG submission 111474) | Avena fatua rhizosphere microbial communities from Hopland, California, USA. Combined Assembly of 48 SPs | reverse complement strand
GTAAGCATTGGTGGTCGAATTGCCCCCCCAATACTTAACGTAATTGATGCCAGCTTGCCACTCCAGTGGATTCTGTGCGAAGTTCACCGCTACAGTAGTCGCCTTCACCCCCTGCATCCATAGTGCTGCAGTCGCCGATGGCGTATAACCGGAGATAGCTTGCTGATGGTAGATGCTGGGGGTTACTTGCCAACCCTGAATAATATTCCCGTCATACGTCAAACTTGCGAAAAGCGCCGCGCCCAACGAATTTGCCGTACCTTGAGTCGCTGCGATCGTATTTGCCGGGTTGGAACGATCGTACCAATATAGCCCGCCAGCTGCTGGACCTTGCACGACCGGTACCCCGTCGATAACAGAGTAGTAACGTGCATTCGGAGAAACACCTGGATAACGAATCCATGAAGCTTCCGCAAGGAAATAACCTCCGGCAGCGTGAAGAAGCTGGAGGAAGGGCGTCGTCGTCGGTGTCATGTTGTACTGTGCATTCACCGTGAGCTGCCACTTCTCGTTGTCGCGATAACCTGGGCAATTGACATTATTGCCGTTTGCATCACGCGCCGGGTTCGTGGTCGAATCCAGCGGACCGCCTGGAGCGAAACACCCGGTTAGTGCGACCGCGTCGCGAGGCCTATAAGACAGTTCTGTGCCGATGGCCCAATCGCCCAGCGGAAGGTTTGCACTCACACCGTACAAGTCACGGTTCTTCAAATAGGTCATGTCCGCCGCGGAGGCGCCGAAAGTGAAAACTGGAGTCTTATCGGTATACCGAATGTAATAAAAGCCCAGGTTGACATCAACGCTTTCCGGACGATAAGCAAAACGGATACCGTATTGATGACCTTGTTTGTGGGGTTCGATTTCATGGATCGGATAACCGAAACTTGCTAGGTCATAGGCCCCGTTGTTATTGCTGTAGACTTGGCTTTCGTACTTTTGATACACCGTCGCGTTTTTGGGATTCGCGCCATTCATCCGAGCCAAAGCTGCAGGATCGAGGCCGCCGACGTTATAATTTGGCTGTACATTGTCGTACACCAGTTGACGATATCCATCCGTGCGCCCAAAGACGTCAGATGAAGACCAATACGAGCCGACTGGTGCAAACAAATTTTTGTTCCAGTGAAACTGGTAGTACGCCTCTAGAGAAAGCTTATCAGTAACACTAGAGGTTAAACTGAGCATTGGCGCTGGCAAAATAATCTGCTTTAACTGCTGCCCAGGCGTCGCGGCTTTCTGATAATCGATTGAGTTCGTAGAGTTAATACCATAGGGCAAAAAGTAGCTTTCGCCCCAGTTGATTACCTGATTACCAACCCGTACGTGGCCGCTCTGCTCACCAATGGTGATACGTTTTTCTGCCCAAAAGTCGTACAACCGTAAATTGTGAACAACTTGGTTTTTTGCAGAGGCGCTCAAGGGCGTGCGCTCTGTCTTATCGGCTACTCCGTCATAAAGAGCCGCAGCACTAACCATCAATTTATAGTCATTATCAGGCGTGCGGAGCAATAGCTCGCTCGTGACTGAGCCGTAGGCACTATAGAATTGATTTTTCCGATAATTCAGATCCCCGTCATCGCCATTCGACCATAATTGAACGTTCGCGCCGGAACCACAACCAAACGACGTTGGGTCACCCGTCAGGGAACAACTAGGATTCTTGAGGCGAATGCCGCCACCAAGGGTCATATCCGTAGTCCAGGTAGCTTTGAGCTGGTTATCAAGGAGAGTGAAGTCCACAGCGCTTGCGCTGCCGACAGCAAAACACATTGCAACCAAGACGGCAGTACGTAATTGTAAATTATTTTTCATAAGCTTCTCTCGATTGCATCTTTAGCGGTCACTGATCCGACCCAGGTTTTCGCTAGTGTAAAAACTTTCCTTAAGTTGCGGAATGTCGCCTGAGGGCGCGGAAAACCACCGGAAATCTTTGTTCGCGCCGAATGGGACCGCGTCAACCATGAGGCGCCCGCTGTTAAAATCATACATAGAAATTTGGGGAATTACGCACGCTCCGCCGAGTTCCCAAGCAGGTGCTGGAGACGATTCTTTCCATTTCCAAACCTGATTCTGCGAATCGTAGTCTTCTCCTCCGACAGCGACCCAGGAATCCTCGTCGAGGTAAAGAAAACGTTTCGGATTGACGTGGCGGATGCCCGGTTTAACCGTTCCCTCGACGACCCAGACCCGATGCAGTTCATAACGCCTCAAATCAGCATTAATGACATTCGGCTGCGGAAAGGCGTCCTTCATGCTTTTACGGAAATCGTACATCCCAAATGAATTATATGGGACAAGCATTTCCTTTTTACCGACAAGTTTCCAGTTGAAACGGTCGGGGGCCCCGTAGAAGATGTTCGACTGGTCTACCGCGTATTGGTTTTCGTAGCCAAGCAGGGGAGCATCGTAATCGTATGACGGCAAACGACGTACGCGTCGTTGGCCGGTGAAGTAATAATAACTCTCTGTCGGCCTGTTAAAATAAAAGCGTTGTACAATTGCCTGTCCAGAAAGCGAAGCGGGCTCAATATAGCCATAATAGACGCCCTGATATAGTGCGTCCGGCCCGGGCTTGTTCTCGCCCTTCTTACCGTTCGGCCAAATCTGCCAGAAGTTGTAAACTGCGGTTACACCTTTATCGCTCCCTGGCGCTGGAGACACCCATGACCGGCCGATCGGAAATTCTTCCGCAAGCCCTTGATACCGCAAAAGATGGTTCCAGACTGCTTCGATGCCGTTTTTCGGAACGGGAAACGGGACCCCAGGAAGAGTAACCCCTTCCGCGGCCCAGCCGTTTGCACCGATCTTCGCATCGTGTGCATTCTTTTTGGTGTTTTCTTGAACGTAGTCCGGCATTTGGCACGTGCGATGAGAGGGGTATACGGGCATCGTAAAACCCTTTACCTCTTTGAGCATCTTCACTTGACCTGGGGATAGCTTGTCTTGGTATTTCGCTACGTTCGAGGCATCGATGATATACATCGGTTTCTCGTTCTTATATTTAAAGAAATCGCCGCGAAATTTTCCGTACGAATAGCCCGGCAGCTGCGCACTAGCGCCGTCGTACGCAGGAATGCTTCCGTCCTTGTTGCCGGCGATGGTCGCACCCGTTGATGTTAGATCCTTGCCGAGCTCGCCTGGATCCGACGCATAGGCCCAGGTCATCGCAAATACCGATGTGCTGCACGCGGCGAAACACGCCAATTTTTTCTTAAGCAACATGCACATACTCCTTTCAGTGTGAAAAAGAATTACTACCAGCGTCCTTTACAGGACTTCCGTCTGCGCCAGGTCGTCGATCGACCGCCGGATTGCCATTGAAGCGCGGCGTGTGGACTCTCATGTAGAGGATTCAAGGCTCGTCAAGCTTTCGGACGCTTGAACTTCCTCACGGCTACTCTGCCGGGGACACATGCGTAAACGAAACCCTTGGGGTGACTCCCCCGTCCAACGCTTGACTGCCTGCCGGAGGTTTGCGGCATCGCTGTAGCCGACCTGTTCTGCTATGCGATCTAGGGACCAGGACGTTTCTGTGAGATAGCGACGGACTTGATCGCCACGTACTTCCGCCACGAGTGTACTGAAGCGCGTATTCAGCTGGAGCAAACGACGCCGCAGCGTTCGCTGGGAAAGCAAAAGTTCGTCAGCGATCTCCGCGAGGGTTACGTGTTGGTACGTACGCTCTTCAAGTAGTTTGCGGACAGAGCCTAGCAACTGCTCATCTGCAGTTCCGCTCTGGGTCTTCCATCTTGCAGCAAGCGCAGCAGTATGTGCATGTGTGTTCACGTCTGTCTCCAGTATTTATCGCAATGCAAGTCGGTCGCATGACTGGCGATCGCGGCAACGGGCCGGGTCTAAGGGCCTTATCGCGTCATTTATTCGTAACAATATTGTGCTTTCTTGAGAAAATCCAGCGTTTTTTCGTAAATTCTTGGGCTATAGTTGCTCTAGTGTAATATTTGTCTCGGAAACATCATACGAATGTACGGCAATGTTCGGTCGTATGACTTAGTGCTATAATGCGCGCACCGGTTGATGCGGCACAGACATAGGTGGCTGTCGGGCCAGGTTTGATGCTTTCGGCCCAGTTGTCCGACTATTTCGTTGTAGCGTGGGATGCGCGGCAATCCAGATGCGGTGCCCGCTGATGCTTGCAAGAAATATATTATTTCAAAACCAACTTATGATTAATTTTTCGATCGACGCGGATGCTTTTGCTATAGACGAAGCTCCAGGTACCCTGCAGCACCGTAAACGTGTAGGCAAATTAAAAACGATCGTCGAGGATGCCAAGCGCGTATTTGTGCGGGAGGGATATAGCGGGTTCACCCTACGCAAGGTAGCTAGCGAGGCCGAAGTGCCTCTTGGAACGCTGCAACATTACTTTTCGACAAGGGAGTTGCTCCTTCGCGCAGTTATCGTACAAACTATCGAAGAGTACAACGAGGGGTACGAGCGAATTGCGATGAGCGCCGCGCCCGCCGACAAGCGGCTGGAGGCGATAATGGATCAGATTTTGACCGAGATCCGCGATAGAGATACCAGGGTCTTTTTCCTTGAGATCTCGGCAGTCGCCTGCCATCACGCCTTCGCACGTCAAGCAGTTGAGCAAGCTCAACAAGCTTATCTAGGTACTTTGTCGCGTCTAGTCGGTGAGCTGAACCCGTCAATGGGCGCTCGCGAGTGCGAGTTAAGGGCTCTACTAATTGCGTCTCAGGTCGAAGGACTTATGATGTTTTCTCAGAGTATCGATGCGGACAGAATGCCGGACGCCGAGCCACTCCGCCGAGCGGTCATAATGGTTGCTAAGTCGTTGAGTAGCGCTGGTTGACTTGTTAGCCAATTCTTTTATTGGATCCTGGTATAAGGTCCTTTGATTGTCGTTGCAAGATTGAATGACGCGTGGTCATTGCGTCACTATTGCGTCAAGGATCGAGTGTCAGCCAGCATGCTGACTATCGAGCCCTGAACAGCCATCATGGGGCCTCTGGCACAAACTTCGCGGAACATTTATGCATTACGCTTGATGGTAGCTATCTCCGCCGCTACTCCGACAAGCGTTTGCACGCAGGCTAAACGGCTGTCCCAGATCAAACTGGGCAGTTGGAGCGTCTGAGTACCGCGGCTGTCGAGGTACCTGATAAATTGCCAAAGCGTTGCCGTAAGCGACACACGCCGCAACGCGGGCGGGATGTTCGCAGATTGTCGTACCTTCACTGAATGGCTTGTCGTGCATCCCATCTGAAGACGGATTGTGTCGCGCAAAGGGTTGGGTTCGATTCCAGGCGCGCGGTATGGCTCACGCACGCATGACTTCCTCTTTCGAAAACTGCTCGTCGTTGCGCTTGTTTGCCCGCACATTCTCCCCTGTCGTGCCGACGGGCACGAGGAAATGTTGGGGCTGTGGATCGAGCAAACTGAAGGCGCTAAATTCGGGCTCAAGGTTTTCAACGAACTGTAGAACCGCAGTATGGATGATATCCTGATCACCGCCGTCGGCAGCCTGCGCGGCTTCCCCGACGCCATGGAGGCCGTGTAACCACGGGCGCAGCTCTGGGCATCCATCTTGCGCCTGATTCGCAACTCGACCACCCTGGCAGCGTGGAAGGACCGCAAGCAGCTCGCGGCGACCTCAAACCCGTCTACCAGGCCGATAATGCCGATCTGGCTGAAGCGGCGCTCGGCGCCTTTGGTCCGGCCCGTGGGGCACCAAATTTCGGACCGTGGCCGCCATGTGGCGGAGCCAATGGCAGCAGGTGGTTCCTTTCTTTGCGTACCCGCCGGAAATGCCCTCAATCATTTATACAAAAAATGTCATTGAGAGCCTCCATATGCGCTTGCGTAATATCGTCAAGAACCGAGGCCACTTTCCCGCTGACGAAGCGGCGACCAAACTGCTTTACGTGGCTTCGCGCAATCCCGGGCGTGCTCGCTAATGGGCGCTGTGTTCGGGCTCGGCGTCACTCTGATCACCTTTGCCGGCGGGCACATGTTCAGCGGTTACGGAATGTTGATGCCGCTTGCCTGGCTGTGCCGTAAGAACAGCGTGAGCGACATGCCGGGGACACCGGCACGCTGCTGGTTCGGCAACCCGATCGGAGCGATCGTCTTGGCGGCGATCCTCGAACTAGCCAGCGGGGGCGGCGTTGTGCGCCCTGCCAAGCGCTTTCTGCTGGTCGAATACGATATCCCGCGCGGCTGCCTCGGCGCACGCTACACCGAAACCACCCCGGCTCCGCTAGACAGCGCGGCCACCGGCGCTGGAACACCGACCTCGAAGTCGGTCCCAGTGCTGCTGTCGCCCTCGGTCGCCTAGAAGCATAGGCCGCTGGCGGCGACATCAGGTGTATTCGACAAACCCGTCCTATCTGCAAAAGCTGGCCAGCTTCAGTCCCGCTTGCGAGGCGATATCGATCGCCAGCGAACTTGCCGCCGAGATCGTCGCAAGCATCAGAATGCTGACGCGGGGGGCCTTGCGCGCGAGCTCGTAACTGGCGCGGCTGGACATGAAGGCGAAGTCGCTGCGTAAGTCGATCTCGTGCATGACTAAGTGACCGATGAGCTTGTCGAGCGCATTGTGGCTGCCGATGTCTTCGAACACTACGGCGATGGCGCTGCTGGCCGCGCACCAGGCTGCAGCATGTACATTGCCGGTTTCGTGCATCAGCACTTGGTGCCGGGGTAGCTCCGCGGCTGCACGTTCGAGGGCATCGTCCACCTCCACGGGCAGCGCCGCCGGCGCCATCCTTGTGGGCGACATATCGAGCAGCGCCGGGCTTTCGATGCCTCGTACCCCGCAGCCGGTGCGTCCGGCCAGCGCGCGGCGCCGTCCTTTGATGCGCTGGAAGGCGGCCTGCGCAATCGTCAGCTCGACCCGGTCGCGTGCGCATGCATGCGCAGCTCGGCATCGCAGATCTGGGCAGGGAGTCGACCAGCCCCTCGGTCCGCGCAAAGCCGACCGCAAACGCCTCGAGATCGCGCGGTGTGACCATCACGATCACATGTGAAATAGCGTTGACCAACAGCACGAGCGGCATTTCCTCCGTCACGCTGTCATGGCTGGCGCTACGGCTGGCAGCACGGTGGTGCATGAGCGGCCTGACCCGGAAGCCGTCTTTTTCTGCAGACGCAACCGCGCCAGTCAGGATTACGCCGCGCAAGGCCGCGTCTTCTGTAATCGTATCGTTTATGGTGCTGATGGTATGGGATTAGTACCAAGCCCAGCGCGTACAGAACACGGCGGGGTGCAGAAATACAGGTCGGGTCTTGTCGCGTTGTAGAGCACCAAACACATTTTTCTGAATTGTTATCTCTCTAGCTTACGTCGGTAGACCAGCCCGCGAGCGCATCGAACTGGTCAGTAACTGACGTGAGCCAGCATTGCTGAGGACGACGTAGTCCATCATCTGCACGACCAACGCGGCAAAGGAAGACTCGACCTGTCGTCCGGCCGGCTGACAACGTGTGTGCATTTTTCATTCCGCTTTGCGTGGTGGCTTCGCCCTCACCAACGATGATCGCGTCCGCCGTGTACAAGCGGTGCGCTAACTGTTCTGGCGTCGCACCATTCTAATTTGCCTCATCCTGACCTTTAAAGAGTGCACGAATCTCATGGGATACGGCATCGTGCGTCGTGCTAACCTTGTCGCGCACAACGCCCGAATATGATGCGGTACACATTAGCGAGAGAAGAGCGAACCACGCCTTTTTAGTGAATTTCATGTAGCTCCTTTTAAGAGTGCAACGGGGCCGCAGATATATTTTTAATGCGGCCCAGATATGACGCAATAATTAGTCCTTTAGGACGGCTGCGAACTTTGCTGGCCGATACCGACGAAGCCATAACGCAAAACACACACCGCAAACCATCGCGATCGGGATGCCGATCGGTATCCTGTTGACCAAAGGGTTTTGACTTCCACTCAAATATTCGAAGTTATAAACTGCAATCACGAGCGCACCAATCAATCCGATAAATGAGAGAATCGGCGCGACGATGTGCTGCCAAATCTTCCGATCGGACCGGCCTCGGAAATACGACACAACCGCTAGAGCCGTAAGCGCTTGCAAGAACATCACTCCGACTGCAGCAAATCCGAGAGCGATCAACCCAAGACCGAGCATCGGGTGGAGGCCGAGATACGCTGCCCCGCATACTACGATTAGCGAAATAAGCGAGACCGCAAGGCTGGCTGCTGAGGGCGAACCGTGCTTCGGGTGCGCACGCCCGAGTGCGCTCGGCAAACACCCCTGGCGACCAAGGACGAACAGGTAGCGAGCTGCCACGTTGTGTAACGACAGCACCGTCGCGAACATGCTTGTCACGATCGCGGCCTGGATGACGTGCGTAAACGTTGCGTTCATGAACTTGTCGCTAAGCTTAAAATAAATTAGGCCAATGTCAGCCTCAGCAATACCTTTAATATTGTTCGGCCCTACCGCTCCCACGGTGATCCACGAAGTGAAGAAGTAAAAGATTCCAATGACGAAGATCGCAAGATATGTAGCACGCGCGACAGTCTTTTCCGGTGACTTTGCTTCCTCAGAGTAAAGCGCAGCGGACTCAATGCCAAAATAGCAGGTAAAAGCAAGAAGAATGGCGACTCCTGGCGCCCCTTGGCTCATACCACTCAGATTCAGGGACTGCATTGGCAACGCTGCACTGCCCATTTGCCCAACAATGCTTGTATCAAAAACCAGCAGTAAGACGAATTCGAGGACAATCACGGAAAAAACCGCCCGTGCACTAAAGTCGATTTTCCGAAGGCCAAGAATTCCCACTAGTGCCCACGCCCCGAGTGAGTATGTGATCCAGTGAAAATGGTAGCCAAGCAGTTCCCCTACCGAAGTCTGCATAACGAATCCAAGATAGCTTAGCCCTCCAGGCACGAACATCGTGTATGAGACTACCGCTACGCAGGCCGCGCCAAGTCCCGTAACCGATCCGAGGCCGCGCGCAATGTAAGCGTAGAAGGCGCCGCCGACAATCACTTCTCGGCTGATTGCGGAAAATCCCACCGCGAACAGCGCCATCACGGCGGTGACGACGACGAAAGCAAGTGGCAACGCTGTGCCGCTACCAAAGACCAATGCGACCGGCAGCACACCAATGACAGCAGCGAGTGGCGCGACGGCCGCGATGACGAACACTGCCAAGCGGAGGGTTCCCAAAGTACGGGGAAGAGCGACGCGTCCGTCCGCAGTGTCTGGACTAGCGACCGATACGCTATTAACAATTGCTTTTGTCATAAAATTCTCCGAGGCATTTGGGACATATTAGACAGTTGCCGCTCCAAGCACAGCCTTTGTCTCTAGAAACTCGTCAAAGCCCCACGCGCCCCATTCACGGCCATTTCCAGATTGCTTATACCCCCCCCACGGGGCGGCCATATCAACATTTGCGCCATTGAGATGAACCATACCAGTGCGCAAGCGATAAGCAATAGCTTGAGCTTCCTCAATGGTCGCGCCGTAGACGTATCCAGAAAGTCCGAAGGGGGAATCGTTCGCAATGTCGATTGCTTCTTCCACGGTAGCGTATGGAAGAATCGTAAGCACGGGACCGAAGATCTCCTCGCGCGCAATCGTCATTTGCTTGCGTACACGACTGAACACCGTTGGCTTGACGAAATATCCCCGCGTGCATCCAGCGGGCTTGCCTGCCCCGCCCGTGACTAGATAGGCCCCTTCGGCCACACCCAGCTCGATCATTTCTACGACGCGTTTGTACTGGCGTGCGTTGGCAATCGGTCCCATGAACGTGTCGGCAGCAAGCGGATCGCCAACAACCAGCGATTCGCAGATGCGTTTTGCGATTGCTTCGACTTCCTCCAGCCGATCTTGCGGTACCAACATACGCGATGGGGCCACACATGTTTGACCCGAGTTATGCATCATCGTGGTGACGCCGTGGGCGACCGCCTTTTCAAGGTCGGCTGTTGGCAGGATGATATTGGCTGACTTACCGCCGAGTTCCAATGAAACGCGCTTGATAGAATCGGCCGCTGCTTTCGTGACACTGGCACCGGCAGCATTCGATCCAGTTAGAGACACCATGTCAACCTGTGGATGCGAGGCCAGCAATTCGCCAAACGCTGCGCCTGAACCCTGCACCATATTGAACACCCCAGCCGGCACGCCCGCATCGTGCAGAATCTCGGCCATCAGCGCGGCAGAGTACGGCGCATTTTGGCTCGGCTTCAATACCACGCTGCAGCCAACCGCAAGCGCCGGCGCCACTTTGCAAGCGATCTGATTAATCGGCCAGTTCCACGGCGTGATAAGTGCACACACGCCCACGGGCTCACGCACAATACGTGTTGTCCCTTGAACGCGGTCGAACTTGAAGTCGCCAGCAATAGCCAGTGCGGTTTGGAAGTGCCAAAGCCCTGTCTGCGCTTGCAAGGGCTTGGAGAGCGTCTCTAGTGGAGCACCCATTTCGGCGGTGATTGCCTCGGCCATATCACTTAGACGACGCTCATATTCGGCGCATATAGCCTCCAAAAGTTCGTTGCGTTGTCCTTGGGGCAATGCAGCGTACTTAGGGAAAGCGCGAGCGGCAGCGTACACTGCTCTATGTACGTCCGCGTCCGTTCCGTAGGCTACGACGCCGGCGACTTCACCGGTAGCAGGGTTGATGATATCGTGTTTAGTACCGCCTGCTTCGGGCTCTACCCAACGGCCTTCGATATAGAAGTTTAAAAGATGATCAGCAGAAACCATAATGGACTTTCGAGAGAATTCGATTGATTAAAAGCTGTTTTGATGTAATACGATGAAGGTCACGTACGAGCACAAAGAGATTGTGCTGGCGAGTTTAATAAATGATTACGATAGGCAGGACACTCGCGCGACGCGAGGTGCTTTGTGGCCATGTAGGACGGCAACGATCGCAGCGGAACAGGTTCGTCCCAACAAATGTGGGATGTCATCTGCGCACGCCAATCGATCTGATGAAGTGCTCTTAGCCCGCGAGTGGGACTGTCTACTGCAAAAGAAAAGCCGGGGCGCTTGCTTATAACTAGGCATCTGGGCTGCAACCACGGGGAGATTGGACCGTCGAGTCCTGAGCTACGTATCGACATCCGAACAGGAGCGATTGCATGGCCGGAGCGGGAAAACTCTCGCGTTTTTCTCCGGAGGGCGCGGTCAATGCTCGGAACTGTCGGTCGTACGCTCTTCACCTGGCGCGTCAAAAAATCGATCGCCTATTGGCCAAGCAAAGCTACTGCCCGCGAACGGGCAGTTAGACGTAGGAAGTGGTGATGGCCAACCAATCATCTAGTCTGTCTTACAGGACTATCACGCAGGTGATCGCGAAAACAGCTCTCGTACCTGACGGCCTGCGCGCAAACCACTCTCGACCGCCCCATCAATGTATTCATTGAGTCCTCCGGCAGTCGATGCCCCCGCGAGAAACACTCGGCCTTCTGGCACAGCCAATTCTTGGGCGAGACTCATCTGTCCAACGCGGTACGCTCCCCATGCTTGTTGGGAATAAGGATCGTTCGCCCAGTCGTATCCAGACAGGCCAACGAGCTTGGCGTTCGGGAAGAGGCGCTGTACCTGCTTCTCTACCTCATCGGCATCATTGATGTCGATCAGCTTGCGTCGTCCAGGGGTTATAGAAAGAATTGTCCCAACTTCGTCGCTGTTCTTGATCGTCTGCACTACTGTCAGAGGATTGGGATCGGCGCAAAAGGCGAAAGTGTTGCCGTAATTTTTTTCAAGCTGCACGAAAACTTTGGCGCCATTGGACATTTCTCCCTGATCAATATACTTGCGCTTTGCCGGAGACAATGCGGGAATGAACTGGATGCGCTTGTACGTGTTCGTCGGCACCGTCACCACGACCGCGCGGGCCGTAACTTTACGTCCATCCTCGGTAGTGACGATTACATGATCACGCTCTTGGCGAACTTGATTTACTGCGGACGAGAACCTTACTTCTGCCTTGCTATGCTGAATCATCGATTTTAAAAGACCGAGGGTTCCGCCTTTGCCAATGCGATAGCGCCGATCCGCATCATTGAAAGTGTAATAGTCCCAGCTCATACAGGAGAAGCACTTAACAAATGCAAGGTAGCTGTATTCGCTGATAGGACCGGCGCCGTACAGCGTCATTTCAGCGTTCAAAATCGCCGTTTGCACTTCGTTCAAACCAAGTTTCGCAATATGGTCTGCCGCAGATATGTTTTCGAGCTCTCGTACTTTTGGATTGGTCAGTGGTTCGTATGGTCGCGGGAACAGCTCTCGGGCCCCCGCGGTGAATTTGTCCATGCCGTCTTTGTCATAAGCGTCAAGCTGTTCAGTCGTGAGCTCCTTCACTCGGCCATCCGGCAGCATAACTAACGCGCGATCTACATTAGCGATCTGTTCTTCCTCGACGCCGTGACCATAGCGCTCGACTTCTGCCCAGACATGCGGTTCGGCCCAATGCACCCACGCGCCGCCATATTCGACGTTTTGTCCTGCAAAGTGTCCACTGTACGTGCGTCCGCCTAGTCTAGTGCTCGCCTCGAGCAAAATAACTTTATTGCCTTCTACGCCAAGCTCGCGCGCGGCTGTGACTCCTGCAAAGCCGGCTCCAATGACGATCACATCCGCATCGAATTTATGCTTGCCACGCTGAGCGTCACAAGCAGAGTGTTTAGTATCAAGAACACTTTTGGCTGAAGGAGGAACCGAAGGTTGACCATGTGGCGGTTTGGCGCCGAGCACACTCGTGGCTGGCAGAGCAGCCGCAGCGCCAAGAAACAATCGGCGACCTTTGAAATTGGGTTTTCCGGTATCTCCGCTCATTCCTTGCTCCCTGAAAGCTGTTTGAGGTAAGCAATGACCGCTGCCCGATCATCAGGTTTCTTTAGCCCCGTAAAAGCCATGCTAGTTCCGGGGTACGCTTCTGACGGCGCCATCAAGAAAGAATTCAATGCCGCAGGCGTCCAGCTACCTTTTGCCTTCTGCAAGGCTGCACTGTAGTGAAAACCTGGCGATTTTCCGATCGGACGATCGACAACTGAACGCAGATTCGGACCTACCGTAAAGCTGCCGCTGGGTTCAATGGAGTGACAGGCTGCACAAGTCATGAAGATCTTCCGCCCCCGATCTACACTACACGCTTCTGGCGATGCGCACTCCGCGGCATTCGCTAGCGAAGCCGCAAACATTAACGATGTCCAAAAACAAAATTTGAAAACACGCATTTATATTTCCCTCAAACTTTCAACAGTTAAGCAAATTTATTAGCAACTGAGTCTCGTCCAGCAGGCGTACAGTGCTGCCAGCCATCACCATAACGATTCCGATTGGTCGCCTGTTAGCGTTCCAGCTCCGATCACCACTCAACATTTTCGCGTCTGGATACGCCTATAGAGTCTGCGTTTCCGTAGACGAATACATCCATCCTAGCGACGATGTTTGACTCACTGGAGGTGGAAGGCGGCCAAACAGAGATCGCAAGTGAAGTTAGCGCCACCACCTGCATCACATTGGCGCTGGAACCGCATAGCTCAACGTCCTGTTCGTCGCTATCGCCGCACTACTGGTATGCGCCGGTTGGTCCGTAATGTCGAATTCCCAGCGTTCAGATTGGCGTAAGCGCATTTCAACGTGATCGCGCCGGGATGATTGGCTTCGTCCCGAAGCCATCCTCAGTGATCTCGTTGACAAAACTGTCTGGGGTCTACAAGGGGATGTGATGTGAAATCAGCTGAGCGCCTAGTGACCGAACCCGTGGGGCGGACTTGCTCCATACGCACCGTCACAGGCGTGCCGAGCAGCGTAAAGCGATCCAGAATCCTGGGCACGGACCCGCAGCTCGGCGACCTGACGATCGAAATCTCGTGCCATGACGCGTCCGCTAAGAGTTTGAGACAGCGCATTTTGGTTTCGACGCGGCTTCGCTGGTCGCAATCAGTCTTTCCGACCAAGGTGGCGCGTCGGCGTCAGAATGGCGTTACACGCGGCCGCGCAGGAGCCCTACGCCTATCAGTGGCCTGCAACCTGCTTAATTGTGATCTTGAAAAGTGCCATCGGTGTGGGCGTAACGAAATAACAAGATTCTGTCGCCGCTAGATACCTTACTACAAAATTCAACTTAATTTACTACATTTCTGTAGCTGAAGCATTTGAAACGTCGTAGAATCGCCAAGGCATCAAAAGTCGAAGTGCTAAGCGTCATCTTTGAGCCTCTCATTGTCACAATGAGCATCCCCGTTCAACCTTCCGTAGTTGCGGACTTGAACAGCTGCTGCGAACAGCCAGGCGACCCGTGCTAGAGGCCGGGTCGAGGCCACACGAATTTTCTTGTATTGGAGGTACCCGTGAACAAACCCGTGATGGGCGGCGTCGCCGCACTGAACGTCCCAGCTTACATCAAGCACAATAAACTCATCAATTGGGTGGCCGAGATCGCGGCCCTCACGAAGCCCGACGCCATCTACTGGTGCGATGGCTCCGAAGAAGAGTACGACCGTCTGTGCGCACAGATGGTCGAAGCCGGCACGATGAAGCGCCTGAACCCGGAGAAGCGCCCGAATTCGTACCTGGCCTGTTCCGACCCGAGCGACGTGGCGCGCGTCGAAGACCGCACCTTCATCTGCTCCGCCACGAAGGAGCAGGCGGGTCCGACCAATAACTGGACCGATCCGAACGAGATGCGCCAGACCCTGAACGGCCTGTTCGACGGCTGCATGGCTGGTCGCACGATGTACGTCGTGCCGTTCTCGATGGGTCCGCTGGGCTCGCCGATCGCACACATCGGCGTGGAACTGTCCGATTCGCCGTATGTCGCCGTCAACATGCGCATCATGACCCGCATGGGCAAGGCCGTGTACGACGTGCTGGGCAGCGACGGCGATTTCGTGCCGTGCGTGCATACCGTCGGCATGCCGTTGCAGGCGGGCCAGCAGGACGTGCGCTGGCCGTGCAACGCGACCAAGTACATCGTGCATTATCCGGAAACGCGCGAGATCTGGTCGTTCGGCTCGGGCTACGGCGGCAACGCGCTGCTGGGCAAGAAATGCTTCGCGCTGCGCATCGC
>Ga0170475_101831705_pt1 | contig 15042 bp, 13 predicted proteins | sample Soicark_Litter_5_FD_111474 | JGI IMG/M metagenome (GOLD analysis project Ga0170475, IMG submission 111474) | Avena fatua rhizosphere microbial communities from Hopland, California, USA. Combined Assembly of 48 SPs | reverse complement strand
GCTCTTCATCTTGGCCAGGCCCTTCTCAGCGCTGTAGCGCGTGATCGTGGCGGTCAAGGTCGTCTTGCCGTGGTCGACGTGGCCGATGGTGCCCACGTTGACGTGCGGCTTGGTGCGTTCGAATTTCTCTTTACCCATGATCGGTCTCCTTAGACTTTAGCTTCTTTGCCGTTGTGCTTGGCCATGATCTCTTCCGCGACGTTCTTGGGAACTTCTTCGTAGTGCGAAAACAGCATCGAGTAGGTGGCGCGCCCCTGGGTCATCGAGCGCAGGGCCGTTGCGTAGCCGAACATCTCGCTGAGCGGCACCTTGGCGTTGATGATCTGGGCGTTGCCGCGCTTGCTCATGCCCTCGATCTTGCCGCGCTTCGAGTTCAGGTAGCCGATCACGTCGCCCATGAAATCCTCGGGCGTGGTGGCTTCGACGCGCATGATGGGCTCGAGCAGGATGGCGTCGGCGTTGCGGCAGCCGTCCTTGAAGGCCATCGAGGCGGCGATCTTGAAGGCCATTTCGTTCGAGTCGACGTCGTGGTACGAGCCGTCGAAGAGCGTGGCCTTGACGTCCACCACCGGGTAGCCGGCCAAAACGCCGTTGGGCAGGCTTTCGTTCAGGCCCTTCTCCACGGCGGGGATGAATTCCTTGGGGACCGAGCCGCCCTTGGTGCCGTCGACGAACTCGAAGCCCATGCCCGCGGGCTGGGGCTCGAGCTTGAGCCAGACGTGGCCGTACTGGCCGCGGCCGCCCGACTGGCGGATGAACTTGCCTTCGCACTCGACCGCCTTGCGGATGGTCTCGCGGTAAGCCACCTGGGGCTTGCCCACGTTGGCCTCGACCTTGTACTCGCGCTTCATGCGGTCGACGATGATGTCCAGGTGCAGCTCGCCCATGCCGGCGATGATGGTCTGGCCGGTCTCTTCGTTCGAGCGCACGCGGAAGGTGGGGTCTTCTTCGGCCAGCTTGGAGAGGGCCAGGCCCATGCGCTCCTGGTCGGCCTTGGTCTTGGGCTCGACGGCCAGGTCAATGACCGGGTCGGCGAACTTCATGGCTTCCAGGATGATCGGCTTGTCCTCGTCGCAAAGCGTGTCGCCGGTGAAGGTGCGCTTGAGGCCGACTACGGCGACGATCTCGCCGGCGTAGGCCTTGTCGACTTCCTCGCGCTTGTTGGCGTGCATGCGCAGCAGGCGGCCGATGCGCTCCTTCTCTTCTTTGCTGGAATTGTAGACGTAGGAGGAGGGATCCAGCGTGCCCGAGTAGATGCGCACGAAGGTGAGGCGCCCCACGAAGGGGTCGGCCATGATCTTGAAGGCGATGGCCGACAAGGGCTCGTCGTCGGAGACCTTGCGCTCGATGGTCTTCTCTTCCAGGTTTCCGTCGGGGTCGTAGCCCATGAGGGCGGGCACGTCCATGGGGCCGGGCAGGTAGTCGACCACGCCGTCCATGAGGGGCTGCACGCCCTTGTTCTTGAAGGCCGAGCCGCCGAAGACGGGCACGATCTTGCAGGCGATGGTTCCCTTGCGCAGGGCGGCCTTGATCTGCTCGACCGTGATCTCGGAGCTCTTGCCCTCGAGGTACTTCTCCATGATGGCTTCGTCGAAGTCGGCCACCTTCTCGATGAGGATTTCGCGGAGCTTCTCGCAATGCTCCTTGAGGTCGGCGGGGATCTCGACTTCGTCGAACTTCGCGCCCAGTTCCTCGTTGTGCCAGACGTAGGCCTTGCGCTTGATGATGTCGCAGACGCCCGTGAAAGTGCCTTCGGCGCCGATGGTCCACTGCACGGCCACCACGTTGGCGCCGAGCTTCTCGACCATGGAATCGATGTTCATCTGGAAGTCGGCGCCGACCTTGTCCATCTTGTTGACGAAGGCCAGGCGGGGGACGTGGTAGCGGTCGGCCTGGCGCCACACGGTCTCGCTCTGGGGCTCGACGCCGTTGCCGCCGTCGAAGACCGCCACGGCGCCGTCGAGCACGCGCATGCTGCGCTCGACCTCGATGGTGAAGTCGACGTGGCCGGGCGTGTCGATGATGTTGATGCGGTGGTCGCCCCAGAAGCAGGTCGTGGCGGCGGAGGTGATGGTGATGCCGCGCTCCTGCTCCTGCTCCATCCAGTCCATGGTCGCGGCGCCTTCGTGCACTTCACCGATCTTGTGGGTCTTGCCGGTGTAATACAAAATGCGCTCGGTGAGCGTGGTCTTGCCGGCGTCAATATGGGCGCAGATGCCGATATTGCGTGTTTTTTCGAGGGAGAATTCGCGGGGCATTTTAGATTACCAACGATAGTGAGCGAAGGCTTTATTGGCTTCAGCCATGCGGTGGACGTCTTCGCGCTTCTTCACCGAAGCGCCGGTCTTCTTGAAGGCCTCGATCAGCTCGCCGGCCAGGCGGTGCTCCATGGTCTTCTCGTTGCGGTCGCGGGCCGCGCCGATCAGCCAGCGGATGGCCAGGGCCGTGCGGCGCTCGGCGCGGACGTCGACGGGCACCTGGTAGTTGGCTCCGCCCACGCGGCGGCTCTTCACTTCCACCAGGGGCTTGACGTTCTCGACAGCCGTCTTGAAGACGTTGATCGGGTCCTCGCCCTTGAGCTTCTCGGCGATCTGGTCGATCGAGCCGTAGAAGATCGTTTCGGCCGTGCTCTTCTTGCCGCCGAACATCATGTTGTTGATGAAGCGCGTGACCAGCTTGTTGTTGAACTTCGGGTCAGGAAGCTGCTCGCGCTTGACCGCGGTGCTGCGACGGGACATGCGTTATCTCCTACTTCTTAGCGGGCGCTGCTGCGCCCTCTTTGGGACGTTTCAAACCGTATTTCGAGCGGCTCTTGCGGCGGTTGGCGACGCCCGCGGTGTCGAGCGCTCCGCGCACGATGTGGTAGCGGACGCCGGGCAAATCTTTCACGCGGCCGCCGCGGATGAGCACGATCGAGTGCTCCTGCAAATTGTGGCCTTCGCCGGGGATGTAGGCGGAGACTTCGATTCCGTTGGTCAGGCGGACGCGGGCGACTTTGCGAAGGGCCGAGTTCGGCTTCTTCGGCGTCACCGTGTAGACGCGCGTGCACACGCCTCGCTTGAGCGGCGCGGCTTTAAGCGCCGGCGAGTTCGTCTTGAACTTTACTTTTTTTCTTCCGTGCCGAATCAACTGGCTGATCGTAGGTGCCACTGAGTCCCCTGTAAATGCTACGGGCGGTGTCGCCACTGCCCGGACATAATAACCGCGTCGTTAAAAGCGTTTCTCGCTTCGGACTTTGGCTATGCTGTCATGGACGAACCCCTCCACTGAGACGCTGGCTGCCGAAGGGAAAAACATTGTATTTCAAAGCACAAAATAAAGTCAACTTTTTTTAACTTTATTTTGTGATTTTGAGCGCTTATTTTAGGCCCTTATTTAAGCCTCTACCGGCACCGGCTCGGCGCTTTTCGCTTCCGGGTGCTGTTCCGCGTAGCGATACTTTTGGTAATCCGGCATGCCGGTTCCGGCCGAAATCAGGTGGCCCATGATGACGTTTTCCTTGAGGCCCCTGAGCTCGTCCAGCTTCCCGCTGACCGCGGCTTCGGTCAGGATGCGGGTGGTTTCCTGGAAGGAAGCCGCTGAAATAAAGCTTTCCGTGCCCAAACTGGCCTTGGTGATGCCCAGCAGCAGGGGCTTGGCGGTCGCCACGGCGGTGCCGGCCTCGTCCATCTTGACGTTCTCGTCCAGGAAGCGGAACTTGTCCACCTGCTGGCCGGGCAAGAAGGCGCTCTCGCCGGGCTCTTCGATGACGACCTTGCGCAGCATCTGGCGCACGATCACCTCGATGTGCTTGTCGTTAATGCCCACGCCCTGAAGCCGGTAGACCTCCTGCACCTTGTCCACCAGGTATTCCTGCACCTCGTTGACGCCCTTGACCTCGAGGATGTCGTGGGGATTCACGGGGCCGTCGGTGAGCTGCTCGCCGGCCAGCACCCGGTCCTGGTCGCGCACGTTGATGTGGCGGCCGAGGGGATGAGGTAGTCGCGCGAGGTGGCGTTTTCGTTGGTGACCACGAGCTTGCGCATGCCCTTCGAGGTTCCGGCGAAGGTGATGGTGCCGTCGATCTCGGAGATGATCGCCGCGCCCTTGGGTTTGCGGGCCTCGAAGAGCTCGGCCACGCGCGGCAGGCCGCCCGTGATGTCGCGCGTCTTCGAGATTTCGCGGGGGATCTTCGCCAAAATGTCGCCGGTCTTCACGTTCTGACCGTCCTCCACCGACATGTAGGCTCCGGTGGGCACCGCATACGCCGCCAGGCGCTTGCCGTCGGCGCCGATGATGGTGATCTGGGGGTGCTTCTGCTCGTCCTTGTTCTCGACGATGACGCGGCCGATCAGGCCCGTGGACTCGTCGGTCTTCTCGCGCATGGTGACGCCTTCGACGATGTCCTCGAACTTGATCTTGCCGTCGTGCTCGGTGAAGATCGGGATGGCGTAAAGGTCCCACATGGCCAGCATCTGGCCGCTCTTGACCTTGTCGCCGTCCTTCACCTTCAGCACCGTGCCGTAGGAGAGGGTGTAGAGCTCTTTCTCGATGCCCTTGTCGTCCTGCACGCTGATCTCGCCGTTGCGGTTCAAAACCACCAGCTCGCCGGCCGCGTTCTTCACGGTCTTGATGTTGTTGATGCGGATGGTGCCCTTGGTCTTGGTCTCGATGCGCGACTGCTCGACCACGCGGCTGGCCGTGCCGCCCACGTGGAAGGTGCGCAGGGTCAGCTGGGTGCCGGGCTCGCCGATCGACTGGGCGGCGATGATGCCCACGGGCTCGCCGATGTCGACCATGGCGCCGCTGGCGAGCGAATGCCCGTAGCAGTTGCCGCAGACGCCGCGGCGGCTCTCGCAGGTGAGCACCGAGCGGATGCGGATCTTCTCGATGCCGGCCTTGTCGATGCGGGCCGCCATCTCCTCGCTGATCATCTCGTTGGAGCGCACCAGCACTTCGTCGGTGAAGAGGTCCACCACGTTGTCGAGGGCCACGCGGCCGATGATGCGGTCAAGCAGGGGCTCGATGATCTCGGGGCCTTCCTTGATGGCGCTGATGAAGATGCCGTTCACCGTGCCGCAGTCGGGCTCGTTGATGATCACGTCCTGGGCCACGTCGACCAGGCGGCGGGTCAGGTAGCCGGCGTCGGCCGTCTTCAAGGCGGTGTCGGCCAGGCCCTTGCGCGCGCCGTGGGTGGAGATGAAGTATTCCAGCACGGTCAGGCCTTCGCGGAAGTTCGACACGATGGGCGACTCGATGATTTCGCCGACCTGGCCGGTGATCTTCTGCTGGGGCTTGGCCATCAGGCCGCGCATGCCGGCCAGCTGGCGGATCTGCATCTTGCTGCCGCGGGCGCCGGAATCGGCCATCATGTAGATGGGGTTGAAGCCCAGCTTGTCGTCGCGCAGCTTGTTCATCATGACTTCGGCCAATTCATCCGTGACGCGGGTCCAGATGTCGATGACCTTGTTGTAGCGCTCGCCGTCGGTGATGACGCCGGCCTGGTACTGCTGCTCGATCTGGCCGACCTCGACGCGGGCGTCGGCGATCATCTTGCTCTTTTCCTCGGGGATCTTCATGTCCGACATGGCGACGGTCATGCCGCCGCGCGTGGCGTACTTGAAGCCGGTCGACTTCATGTCGTCCAGGAACTTGACCGAGCGGTTCAGGGGCAGGCGCGAATGGATCTCGCCCACCAGCTTGCCCAGCTCTTTCTTGGTCAGCACCTTGTTCTGGTAGCCGATCTCCTCGGGGATGATCTCGTTGAAAAGCACGCGGCCGACGGTGGTGTCGATCAGCTTGCCGCGCACGCGGCACTTGATCTTGGCGTGCAGGCCGATCTCGCCGGCTTCATAGGCGAACATGACCTCCTGGATGCCGTACATGATGCGGCCCTCGCCCTTGTCGCCGGGCTTCTCCTTCGACAGGTAATAGAGGCCGAGCACCATGTCCTGGCTGGGCAGCACGATGGGCTTGCCCGATGCCATATTGTTGATGTTGTGGATCGACATCATGAGCAGCTTGGCTTCCAGCTGGGCTTCGGTCGAAAGGGGCACGTGCACGGCCATCTGGTCGCCGTCGAAGTCGGCGTTGAAGGCCGCGCAGACCAGGGGATGGATGCGGATGGCCTTGCCTTCGACCAGAACGGGCTGGAAGGCCTGGATGCCCTGGCGGTGAAGCGTGGGCGCGCGGTTGAGCAGCACCGGGTGGTCCTGCAGCACCTCTTCCAAAATGTCCCAGACTTCGGGCTTCACCTTCTCGACCATCTTCTTGGCGCTCTTGATGGTCTGCACGAAGCCGCGGTCCTCAAGCTTCTTGATGATGAAGGGCTTGAAGAGCTCGAGGGCCATCTTCTTGGGGAGGCCGCACTGGTTGAGCTTGAGCTCGGGGCCGACCACGATGACGGAGCGTCCCGAATAATCGACGCGCTTGCCGAGCAAGTTCTGGCGGAAGCGGCCCTGCTTGCCCTTGAGCATGTCGCTGAGCGACTTGAGGGGGCGGTTGCCCGGGCCCTTGACGGCGTGGCCGCGGCGGCCGTTGTCGAAGAGGGCGTCCACGCTCTCCTGCAGCATGCGCTTCTCGTTGCGGATGATGACCGAGGGCGCGCGCAGCTCGAGCAGGCGCTTGAGGCGGTTGTTGCGGTTGATCACGCGGCGGTAGAGGTCGTTGGCGTCGGAGGTGGCGAAGCGGCCGCCGTCCAGCGGCACCAGGGGGCGCAGCTCCGGGGGGATGACGGGCACGGCTTCCAGAATCATCCAGTCGGGCTTGTTGGTGCTCTTGCGGAAGCTCTCCACCACCTTGAGGCGCTTGACGATCTCTTTCTTCTTCTGCACCGAGGTGGTCAGCTTCATCTCCGAGCGCAGCTGCTCGCCCAGCTCGGTGACGTCGATCTCTTTGAGGAGCTCGCGCACGGCTTCGGCGCCCATCTTGGCCTTGAACTGCTCCTGGTACTGCTCTTTGAACTTGCGGTACTCGTCCTCGTTCAAGAGCTGCTTCTTGGCCAGGGGGGTCTCGCCGGGCTCGACCACCACGTAGTTTTCGTAATAGATCACGCGCTCGAGGTTGCGCGTGGACATGTCGAGCAGATACCCGATGCGGCTGGGCACGCCCTTGAGGTACCAGATGTGCGAGACCGGCGAGCTGAGCTCGATGTGGCCCAGGCGCTCGCGGCGGACGCGCGACAGCGTCACTTCCACGCCGCAGCGGTCGCAGATCACGTTGCGGTGGCGGATGCGCTTGTACTTGCCGCAATTGCACTCCCAGTCCTTGGTGGGACCGAAGATGCGCTCGCAGAAGAGGCCGTCTTTTTCGGGCTTGAAGGTGCGGTAGTTGATGGTCTCAGGCTTCTTCACTTCCCCGCGCGACCACTGCCTGATGCGTTCAGGGCTGGCCAGCGAAATGCGGATGGCGTCGAACTTGAGTTCTTTGGTTTCCATGTCCCGGTTGGGCATCAGGTCTCTAGGCAAGGCAGCCTCCTAAGATTTCGCAGGGGCCGGGCCGGCCAGCGGCCGGCCCCTACGAAACGCGAACAATCCTATTTTATTTCCGTCCTACTTAGCTTTTCAGGGTCAGCAGTTCGACATCTAAGCACAGGCTCTGCAGTTCCTTCACCAGCACGTTGAAGGACTCGGGCACGCCCGGCTCGGGCGCGTTCTTGCCCTTCACGATGGCTTCGTAAATGCGCGTGCGGCCCGCCACGTCGTCACTCTTGACCGTGAGCAGCTCCTGCAGCGTGTAGGCGGCGCCGTAGGCTTCCAGCGCCCAGACTTCCATTTCTCCGAAGCGCTGGCCGCCGAACTGCGCCTTGCCGCCCAGGGGCTGCTGGGTGATGAGGCTGTAAGGTCCGATCGACCTCGCGTGGATCTTGTCGTCCACCAAGTGGGCCAGCTTCAGCATGTAGATGACGCCGACCGTGACCTTCTGGTCGAAGGGCTCGCCGGTCTTGCCGTCGAAGAGCTGGCTGCGCCCGTCTTCGGGCAGGCCGGCCCTCTCAAGCAGCCCGCGGATGTCCTCTTCATGGGCGCCGTCGAAGACCGGGGTGGCCACGTGGATGCCGAGCTTCTTGGCGGCCCAGCCCAGGTGCGTCTCCAGGATCTGGCCGACGTTCATGCGGCTGGGGACGCCCAGGGGGTTGAGCACGATGTCCACGGGCGTGCCGTCGGCGAGGTAGGGCATGTCCTCGACGGGTACGATCTTGGAGACCACGCCCTTGTTGCCGTGGCGGCCGGCCATCTTGTCGCCCACGCTGATCTTGCGCTTCTTGGCGATGTAGACCTTGACCAGCTTGATGACACCGGGAGGCAGCTCGTCGCCCTTGCGGATGCGGCCGACTTCCTTGCCCTTCTCGATGGTCTGCTCGGCCTTGCGGTCCTCGGCGATGGCCTTGACGCGCTCGATGGCGCGGCGGGCCTCTTCTTTGCCGTTCTTGGCGTCTTTCTCGAGCGCCTTGCAGGTCTCGGCCGTCGACTTGTCGATGGCTTGGATGATCTTGTCGAACTTCTTCTCGACCTGCTTGACCAGCTCGTTCTCGGCCTTCTTCGAGCGCTCTTCGCGGTCGTGGCGGGCGAAGATGCGGATGTCGATGACCTTGCCCTCGATGCCGGGGGGCGTCTTCAGGCTGGCGTCGCGCACGTCGCCGGCCTTCTCGCCGAAGATGGCGCGCAGCAGCTTCTCTTCGGGCGTCAGCTCGGTCTCGCCCTTGGGCGTCACCTTGCCGACCAAAATGTCGCCGGGGCCGACGTCGGCGCCCACGCGCACGATGCCGGTCTCGTCCAGGTCCTTGAGGGCCTCGTCGCCGACGTTGGGGATGTCGCGGGTGATCTCTTCCTTGCCCAGCTTGGTGTCGCGGGCCTCGAGCTCGAACTCTTCGATGTGCACCGAGGTGAAGACGTCTTCAGCCACGAGGCGCTCGCTCAAGATGATGGCGTCCTCGAAGTTGTAGCCGTTCCAGGGCATGAAGGCCACCAGCACGTTCTTGCCCAAAGCCAGGTCGCCGTTCTGGGTCGCGGGGCCGTCGGCGATGACCTGGCCCTTCTTGACCTTCTGGCCCTTGTTGACCAGGGGCTTCTGGTTGACGCAGGTGTCCTGGTTGGAGCGCTTGTACTTGGTCAGCTTGTAGGTGTCGAGCGTCGAGCGCACGGGCGAATCGTCGCGGCTGTCGGCGGCGATCACGACCAAATTCGAGCTCACGGTCTCCACCACGCCGTCGCGCTTGGCGACGAGCACGGCTCCCGAGTCGTAGGCGCTGCGGAACTCCATGCCGGTGCCCACGAAGGGCGCGTCGGTCTGAAGCAGGGGGACGGCCTGGCGCTGCATGTTCGAGCCCATCAGCGCGCGGTTGGCGTCGTCATGCTCAAGGAAGGGGATGAGCGAGGTGGCCACGCTGACCAGCTGCTTGGGCGAGACGTCCATGTAGTGCACGTCGTTGGACGAGACCACGGGGAAATCGCCCTTGCTGCGGCAAAGCACGTTCTCGTCCACGAAGCGGTTGTTCTTGTCGAGGGCCGCGTTGGCCTGGGCGACGATGTAGTTGTCCTCTTCGTCGGCGCTCAAATACAAAATCTCGTCGGAGACCTTGCCCTTGTTCACCTTGCGGTAGGGGCTCTCGATGAAGCCGTACTCGTTCACGCGGGCGTAGGTCGAGAGCGACACGATCAGGCCGATGTTCGGGCCTTCCGGCGTTTCGATCGGGCAGACGCGGCCGTAATGGGTGTGGTGCACGTCGCGCACTTCGAAGCCGGCGCGCTCGCGGTTCAGGCCTCCCGGTCCCAGGGCGCTCAGGCGGCGCTTGTGGGTGATGGCGGCGAGGGGGTTGGTCTGGTCCATGAACTGCGAGAGCTGCGAGCTTCCGAAGAATTCGCGCACGCCGGCGGTCACGGGCTTGGCGTTGATCAGATTCGAGGGCATGGCCTCGTCCATGTCGAGGATGCTCATGCGCTCCTTGACGGCCTTCTCGATGCGCACCAGGCCCAGGCGGAACTGGTTCTCGAGAAGCTCGCCGGCCGAACGGACGCGGCGGTTGCCCAGGTGATCGATGTCGTCCTTGTCGCCCTTGCCGGCGTTGAGGCGCAGCAGGTACTGCACGGTCTTGACCAGGTCGTCCCGGGTCAGCACGCGCGTGGACATGGGCTGGTCCATCTCGAGCTTCTTGTTCAGCTTGTAGCGGCCGACCTTGGCCAGGTCATAGCGGCGGGCCGAGAAGAACAAATTCTCGAGCAGGTTCTTGGCGCTTTCCAGGGTGGGCGGGTCGCCGGGGCGCAGCTTGCGGTAGAGCTCGATGAGGGCCTCTTCCTTGCTGCGGACCGAGTCCTTCTCGAGGGTCTTGCGGATCGAGGCGTAGAGGTCCTGCTTGGGGATCACCAGCACCTGGACCTTCTTGACCTTGGCCTTCTCGAGCTTGAGCTGCAGTTCCTTGGTCAGCTCGACGTCGGCGTCGGCCAGCACTTCCCCGGTGCGGGGATCCACGGCCTCTTCGGCGGTGATGCGGCCGGTCAGCTTGCCGTCGATGCCGATCGACTCGGTCTCGTAGAAGAGCTTGAGGATCTCGGCGTCGGACGAGTAGCCGATGGCGCGCAGAAGCAGGGTGGCCAGCATCTTGCGCTTGCGGTCGATGCGGGCATAGAGGATGTCGTTGATGTCGAATTCGAACTCGAGCCAGCTGCCGCGGTAGGGGATGACGCGCGCGGTGAAGAGCTTCTTGCCCGAGCTGTGGGTCTTGCCGTCGTCGTCGTCGAAGGCCACGCCCGGTGAACGGTGCAGCTGCGACACGATCACGCGCTCGGCGCCGTTGATGATGAAGGTGTTGCGGTCCGTCATCAGGGGCAGCTCGCAGAAGAAGACCTCCTGCTCGCGGATGTCCTTGATGCGCTTGACCTTGGTCTCGATGTCCTCTTCGCGGACGACGAGGCGCAGCGTCACCTTGAGGGGCGCGGCGAAGGTCATGTCGCGTTCCTGGCAGTCTTCCACGCTATAGCGCGGCTCGCCGAAGGAGTAGCCCGCGAACTCGAGGAACGAATTTTCGTTCGTGTCGTAGATCGGGAAGACGCTCTGGAAGGCGGCCTGCAGGCCGACCTTCTTGCGCTCTTCAGGCAAAATGTCCGACTGAAGGAACTCTTCATAGGACTTGCGCTGGAGCTCCATCAAATTGGGGAGCTCCATGATCTCGGGAATACGCGAAAATGTTTCGCGTTGGATGCGGCTTTTCTCTACTGCACGCGCCATAAAACGAGCCTCCTTGCGGAAAGGCAAAAGGCAAAAGCACACAGCAACGAATAAAGGGGCGACCTATTAATACATGGCCGCCCCTCACTCATTGACATGGGTCTAATGCAAGTTTCGTTCCCTTTTCTTGTTTTTATCAGACAGGACGAAGATTATAGAGAAAATATCAAAGCAGAGTCAAGGGATATTCGGCCAAAAAAACACCCCCCTGGCAGGAAACCCTGCCAGGGGGGTGTCAAATATACAATTAAGCTATTTGATCGTAACGGTCGAGCCGGCTTCTTCGATCTTCTTCTTGATCGAAGCGGCCTCGTCCTTGGAAACGCCTTCCTTGATGGGCTTGGGGGCGCCGTCGACCAGGTCCTTGGCCTCTTTCAGGCCCAGGCCGGTGATCTCGCGGACGACTTTGATGGCGCCGATCTTCTTGTCGGCGGGCACCGCGGTCAGGATCACGTCGAACTCGGTCTTCTCTTCAGCCGCGGGGCCGGCAGCCGCGCCGCCGCCGCCGGCCATCATCATGGGGGCCGCCGCCGAGACGCCGAACTTGGTCTCGAGCTCCTTCACCAGGTCAGCCAGGTCCTTCACGGACATGGTTTCGATCTCGGAAATCAGCTGGTCTTTGGTCAATGCCATTGTCTACTCCTAGGTCTTAGTGGTTGCGAGGGCCGAGCAAGCTCGGCCCCTACAGGTTCGGGTTCGGTTTGGTTTTCAATTTGGCCGCTAAGTCGCTGCGTAGGGGCCGAGCTTGCTCGGCCCAAAACGCCCCTTAGGCTGCCGCTGCCTTCTTCTCTGCGATCGCGTTCAATGCGCGGACAAAGCCGGCGGCCGGCCCGTTGAGGACGCGCAAGAAGCCCGTGATGGGGCTGTTGAGCGAACCCAGCATCTTGGCGAGCAGCTCTTCCCGGGAGGGAAGGCTGGCGATCTCCAGGATGTCCTTGGCCGAGGCGTCCTTGCCGTCGATGACTCCGCCGAGAATCACGAGCTTGTCGTTGGTCTTGGCGAAATTGGCCAGCACTTTGGCCGGGGCGATGCTGTCGGTCTTGCTGATCGAGATCACGGTCGGTCCGTCCAAGAGCCTGGCCAGGCCTTCCATGTCGACCTCGCGGGCCGCGATGCGTCCCAGGGTGTTCTTGACCACCGTGTGGGTTACGCCCGCCTCACGCAGCTGCTTGCGCAGCTCCGTCACCTGCGAAACGCTCATGCCGCTGGCGTGGCTGACCACCACCGACTTGGCGCCCTTGATCGTGTCCCGGAACTTGCTCAGTTCCAGTTCTTTTTCTTTAGTGGGCATGCGAAAACTCACCTCCTCTTTCCGCAAAACAAAAGGGCCTCTCGTGAGAGAGGCCCTTTAAATGGTTCTTAAAGGGCTCGTCTCTCGGCAGGCGCTAAATTTCTTAGCATTATTCCCCGAGGGGGACCGGCTGTCTTTGAGCGAGCGGCTGATTTTTATCGTGCGTTGATATGGGCCCTTAGGCTGCGGCGCCCGTAAACTGTCCCAGCTCGAGGCGGACGCCGATTCCCTGGGTGCTGGAAATGGCGACGCTCTTGAGGTAGGTTCCCTTCGATGTGGGCGGCTTCGACTTCATCACCGCGTCCATCACGCTCTTCAGGTTGCGCTCCAGGTCGGCCGTGGAGAAGCTGGCCTTGCCCAGGCGGGTGTGCAGCACGCCTTCGGCGTTGACCTTGTATTCGATCTTGCCGCCCTTGATCTCCTTGACCGCGCGGGCCACGTCCATGCTGACGGTGCCGGTCTTGGGGTTGGGCATCAGGCCGCGGGGGCCCAGCACTTTGCCGAGCGTTCCCACCTGGCGCATCATGTCGGGCGTCGCCACGGCCACGTCGAAGTCGAGCCAGCCCTTGGCCACTTTTTCCACCAGCTCGTCGCCGCCGACCACGTCGGCGCCAGCCGCCTTGGCCTCAGCCTCTTTTTCGCCCTTGGCGAAGACGAGGACCTTGCGGTTCACGCCGGTGCCGGCGGGAAGCTGCACGGTGCCGCGGACCTGCTGGTCCGACTGCTTGGGGTCCACGCCCAGGTGCACGGCCAGTTCCACGGTCTCGTCGAACTTGGCCTTGGCTCCCTGCTTCACGAGCTCGAGGGCCGCCGGGGTGGGGTAAAGCTTGCCGGATTCGGCGAGCTTGCTGGTGACTTTTTGTTTTTTTGCTGAGTGCCATTTTGTTCTCCTAGGTGGTGCTGGCCATAGCTTGCGCCCTTGCGGCCTTGCGGCCTGCCACCAGTTAAGTGTGACTAGCCAACAATCTCAACGCCCATCGAACGGGCGGTGCCTTCGACCATGCGCATGGCCGCTTCCACGTTCGAGGCGGTCAAATCCTTCATCTTAAGGACGGCGATCTCCTTGACCTGGGCCGAGGTGACCTTGCCGACCTTGTTCTTGTTCGGCACGCCCGAGCCCTTGGCCAGGCTGGCCGCCTTCTTGAGCAGGATGGCCGCGGGCGGCGTCTTGGTCTCGAAGGTGAAGCTGCGGTCGGTATAGATGGTGATCACCGCGGGGATGACCAGGCCGGCGTCCTTCTGCGTTTTGGCGTTGAACGCCTTGCAGAATTCCATGATGTTGACGCCGTGCGGCCCCAGGGCCGTGCCGACGGGGGGCGCGGGGTTGGCCTGGCCGGCCGGGATCTGGATCTTGACGTATGTTTTAATCTTCTTGGCCATGACTATCCTTTATGTGCGTTAGAAAGCCTGAAAAACTATTTCTCTTTCTCGACCTCGCCGAAATCCAATTCGACGGGTGTGGCGCGGCCGAAGATCGTGACCATGACCTTGAGCTTGCCGCGCTCGACGTTGATGTCCTCGACCTTGCCCTGGAAGCCCGAGAAGGGGCCGCCCATGACCTTGACCAGCTCGCCCTTGTCGAAGTTGATCTTGTTGATGGGCTTCTCTTTGGTGCCCTTCATCTGGCCGATGATGTTGTCGACGTCGTGGGGCTCGAGGGCCGTGGGCGTGTTGCCGTTGCCCACGAAGCCCGTGACCTTGGGCGTGTTGCGCACGATGTACCAGCTCTCGTCGGTCAGCTCCATCTCGACGAGGATGTAGCCCGGGTAGAAGCGGCGGCTGGCCAGGCGCTTCTTGCCGGCGCGCATTTCATTGACCTGCTCCGAGGGGACCATGACCTGGAAGATCTTGTCCGCGATGTTGAGTGCCTTGATGCGGTTCTCGAGGTTCAGCTTGACCTTGTTCTCGAAACCGAATAGGTGTTGACGACGTACCAGCGACGAGCCATGTAGGGTCGCTCCTTAGATCTTGAAGAAGAGGCCCATGCCGGACCGGATTGCCCAGTCGACAATGACCACGAGCCCGACGAAAAGCACCACCACGACCAGCACGACGCCGGTGGAAGCGGTGACCTCTTTGCGCCCGGGCCAGGTGACCTTGCGCAGTTCCTGGCGGGACTCGGCGAAGAATTCCATCATTTTGCGGTACATAGTTCCCTGATTCTGGCAGGCCCGACAGGCATCGAACCTGTAACCTCTCGTTTTGGAGACGAGCGCTCTGCCAATTGAGCTACGGGCCTGTGCACCCCCCGGCTTTCGCCGGAAGGGGCTAGGTTTTACTTCACTTCGCGGTGGGCCTTATGCGTGCGGCAGCGCGAGCAGAACTTGCGAAGCTCCATGCGGTCGGGATGCTTGCGCTTGTCCTTCTTGGTGATGTAGTTCCTCTCCTTGCATTCGGTGCAGGCGAGGGTGATTTGCTCTCTCATGGTTCTACTCCAGGATTTCGGTGACGACGCCGGCGCCGACGGTGTGGCCGCCTTCGCGGATGGCGAAGCGCTGCTCTTTTTCCATGGCGATGGGCGTGATCAGCTCGACGGTGAACTGCACGTTGTC
>Ga0170475_114024484_pt1 | contig 15054 bp, 17 predicted proteins | sample Soicark_Litter_5_FD_111474 | JGI IMG/M metagenome (GOLD analysis project Ga0170475, IMG submission 111474) | Avena fatua rhizosphere microbial communities from Hopland, California, USA. Combined Assembly of 48 SPs | reverse complement strand
TCTTCTTCTCCACCGGGGCCTGACCGTGATCAGCACCCTGTTCTTCCATAACCGCGTCCTTAATTGAAAGAGGCGGCCGTCAACCCAAGCGCTGAATCAGCGCTTGATGTTGATCAGCTCTTGCAGCATTTCGTCGGCGGTCGTGATCGTCTTGGAGTTGGCGGAGAACGAGCGTTGGTGCTGGATCATGTTCACGAACTCCTGTGCCAGGTCGACGTTCGACCCTTCGAGCGCGCCGCCCGTGGTCGCACCACGACCGCCGCTTCCCGCGGTACCCATGGCCGCGGTGCCGCTCTCGCGCGTCGAGATCCACAAGTTCTGCCCGGCGCGGCCGAGGCCGTCGTTGGAACGGAACTTGGCGATCGCGAGCTGTGACATCGCGATCTTCTGGCCGTTCGTGTAGAGACCGGTAACGACGCCTTGGCCGTCGACCGATACGCCCGAGAAATCCCCGGAAGCATAGCCGTCTTGGGTTTGAGCGGAGACGTTCGACGGACCCGCGAACTGCGTGGTGCCGTCGAGGCCCGTGCCACCCGCGGAGATCGGCGTACCGAAGTCGAGCGTGATCGCCTGAGCCGCCGTCGCGCCGCCGCCGAAGGTGACGGCGATGGGCGTCCCCGCGGTGACGGTGTTGAGCGCGCCGTCCGTGGTGAAGGTGAGAGCACCCGTGCCGACCTCGGAGTTACCGACGACCGGTGGGTTCACGTCGGCACCGGGAACGAGCGCGTGGTAGTCCCAGGTGTTGTCCGCGGTCTTGCGGAAGTAGACGTTCATCGTGTGAGCGTTGCCGAGCGAATCGTAAACACTCATCGTGGTGGAAAAGTTGGCGGTGTTGGCCGGATCTTGGGGATCCCAGGCCAAAGTCGGCACGGCGGCCGAGGAGTCGATGTTGGCGGTGACGCTCATCGCGGTCGTAGCGCGCGCCGGGAGCGCGGCCGTGGGCGCGGTGACGTCGGTGATCGACGCCGCAAAGGTGCCGTCGCCGTTCGCCTGGTAACCCTGGACCTTGAGACCACCGGTGTTCGTGAGCTTGCCATCCTTGTCGATGACGAACTCGCCGGCGCGGGTGTAGAAGTCCGAGCTCACGCCGTCGACCGTGCCTTTGACGACGAAGAAGCCATCGCCGTTCAAGGCCACGTCAGTGGACACGCCCGTGTTGGACAGCGTGCCTTGCGTGAACATTTGCTGAATGTCACCGATTTTGACGCCGGAGCCTGGGAGGTTGCTCGACGTGCCGGCGAGGATGGAGTGGCCAAGCACGTCTTCGAACACGGCGCGTTGCGCCTTGAAGCCCGAGGTGTTGACGTTGGCGATGTTATCGCCCACGACGCCGAGGGCGTCGCTTTCTGCTTTTAGGCCTGATACGCCCGAATTCATTGACGACAGAACAGTCATTGAGCCCTCCTAAAAGAGCTGAGATGGTGACGTGGTTTATGGGTGTGGTTGTTATGGAGAAGTGACCTGAAGAAGGTCAGAAACTGGGACTTGCATCCCATTAGCCAGTGTCAACACTGGATAACCTTTATCGAACGCGACGGACTTCACGAGTCCGGTCGTTTCTTGCGCGACGGCGACGGCGTTCCCGTCGGCAGTCTTCGCTTGCACGCTGACGGCATAGGTTCCGGCCGGCATGATGTTGCCGTGGTCGTCCTTGCCGTCCCAATTGAGCTTGACGAGCCCAGGGTTGCGCGCACCAAGAGGAATGGTGCGAATCACTTTGCCCGTGGAGTCCTGAATTGAAACATTCGTGGTATCGGCGGCGCCCGAGAGGGTGAAGCCGATGGGAACCGCCGTGCCGGAGCCGGAGGCCGTGATCAGGCTGCCCTTCACGGTCGCCGTCTTGCCCACCAGGCTCACGACCTCGGTGTTGGCCAAGCCTTGGTTTTGTGAGGTGATCGAGTCCAAACGGGTGTTCGTACCCATCGCGGCCTCGAGGGAGGAGAACTGCGCCAGCTGCGACACGAACTGCGTGTTGTCCTGGGGAGCCAGCGGATCCTGGTTTTTGAGCTGCGCCACCAAGAGCTTCAGGAAGTCGTCCTTGCCGAGCGACGACTTCGGACCGAGCGCCGACGACAGAGCGTCTTGCTGATTGGCTGTGTTGGATACGGGGGCGACCATGGGTTTGCTCTCAACCGATGAGGTTTAGTTTTCGCGCCAGCCGACGACGAGCGTGCTCGTCGTCCGTTGACTCTGGCTCTGCGGCCTGTGCCTCACGAGTGCGATGCGTTGCACTCGAACGTACTGGAGCAAGTGCCGTGCCGAAGTTGTTGGCACGCACGACATTCACCGAATCAACGCTGATTCCATGGCTCTCGAGCGCTCGGGTGAGCGCTGCGCGCTCCAAACCGAGCGCCGCCTCTGCGCCTGCGTCAGCCGCGCTGATCGTCACCCGAATGGCACCCTCTTTTCGGTCAACGAGCAGCGCCACTTCGCCGAGGTCACCGCCATCTACGCGGACAATCAAGCGGTTTTCGGAGGCGTCCCCTTCGCCAGAGCCCGAAGCCAGGGGGCCACTTGCAGCACCGCTCTGGGTCAGCGAACTGCCAGTCGCTGGTGTCAGCTCACCAACACCGGGGTGCCAGCCGCTCGGCGGCTCCGAGGTGAGCTGCGGGACTACCTTCGGCGCGTGGTTCGCCAGCTGCAGCCCCACGAGGGTTGCCCAGCGCTCGGCTTGTTCGAGCGTCGTTTTCTCGTCGTCCGCGCGCTCGTGCGCACGCTCGTGTCCCTGAGCTGCGGCGCCTGCGCCGAGCCCGCCGGTCATGCCATCATTCATTTTATTTGTCTCCGCGTCGATCCGCTGCGAAACGTTGTGCGGCAAGCTCGTCTTCCAAGCGGCGCAGAGTCCGTTCCTGTTGGGCGCGCTCTTCGGCGCTGATGCGCGCGGAGAGCACTTCGACCTTCTTCAGGTCGGTGCGCGCGTTCAGGACCTCGGCGCGCGCGCGCTGAGTGACCAGGCGCGCTTTGATCGCCTGAGTTTCGGCGAGCTCGGCGAGCGCGGCGCGGCTCTTCAGCCACTCGTTGGCCGCGACCCAATCGGTCGCGCTGAGCGGCGCCTGCGCCAATTTTAGGCGAGTTTCCGAGGCTCGTTCGGCTTCTTCGCGCACGCGTTGCGCGGCCACTCGCGCCGCTTCTTCACGGTTCTTCTGCTCGTTCAGCTCGCTGACGCGCTTATCGAGCTCTTTGCCTCGATGCACGATCACCTTTTCGATTCGCTGACGACGGGGGCTCATGTCCGCAGACCTCGCTCACGCATCTGAGCGAGCATCGCCAGGCGCTTGTGGGCTTCTTCGAAGCTCGTGCGCTCGCTCACTCGCTGCTTGAGAAATGCTTCGATGTGGGGGTGTGCGGCGACGGCGATGTCGACTCGGGCATCGCTGCCTGCCGCGTAGGCGCCGACTTGTATCAAATCTTGTGCCTCGCGATAGGCGGACATCATATCGCGTACGGACCCTGCGGCGCGCAGCACGCCTTCACTGGCAATCTCCGGCGCGAGCCGAGAAATGCTCTGGAGCACGTCGATCGCCGGAAAGTGGTTCTTCTCGGCCAGGCTTCGAGACAGGACCACGTGACCGTCCAGGATGCTACGCACCGTGTCGGCGATGGGATCACTCAGATCATCGCCCTCCACCAGCACGGTGTACAGGGCCGTGATGACGCCCGCACCACTGCCCGTGCCTGCGCGCTCGAGCAGTCGCGGCAAAGCGGCGAACACCGACGGCGGATAGCCCTTGGTGGCGGGCGGTTCGCCCGCCGCGAGCGCGGCTTCACGCAACGCCATCGCGTAGCGCGTCACCGAATCCATCACCAGAAGCACGCTTTTTCCCTGATTTCTAAAGTATTCCGCGATCGCAGTGGCGGACTCTGCGCCGCGTGCGCGCACCAAGGGCGGCATATCGCTGGTCGCCGCGACCACGACGGACTTCGCCAAACCGTCAGGGCCCAGCGAATTGCGGATGAAGTCGTTGAGCTCACGACCACGCTCACCGACCAGCCCAACGACGTTCACGTCGGCCTGGGAAGAACGACAAATCATCCCGAGTAGCGTGCTCTTGCCCACGCCTGCACCAGCAAAGATGCCCATGCGCTGACCGACACCCAACGGCAAGAGCGCGTCGAACGCGCGAACTCCGGTGCCGAAGGGTTTGTCGATCGGGCGGCGGGCAAACGCGGGCGGCGGCGCCGCATTCACTGGACACGCGACTTCCGCTTGGATCGCAGGGCCGCCATCGAGCGGTCGTCCGAAGGAGTCCACCACGCGGCCGAGCAAAGTCATCGCACCAGGAACCGTCGCCCCGCGTTCCAGGCGCAGGACGCGCGACCCCGGACGAATGCCGGACAGGGTGCCGAGCGGCGTCGTGAGCAACCTTCCGGCACGAAATCCCACGACTTCGATCTCGAGTCGCCCGCCGAGCTCGTCTTCCACGGCCAAGGCGTCGCCCACCGCCGCGCGCAACCCTCCCACTTCGACGATCAAACCCACGACGTCGAGGACGACCCCCTCCGGGGTGTGCACCGGTGCGGTCCGGCAGCGCTCGAGCAGTCGCTCCAGCATCAGCGCTGCCCTCCCGGACCATCCGCGATAGAGGACTCCGGTCGCAGCGCTTGCAACAAGGTGGCGATACGAGACTCGATCGATTCATCAACCCGACCCAGCTCGGTTTCGACGACGCAGCCGTACTCGGACAAGCTCGAATCGAGCCGCACTTCGGCGTGCGCGCCGCGATCGGCCAAGCGACGCTCGAGGTTTTCGCGCGCCGCTTCGAAGGCGCTGCCCACGCGCACGAGCACGCGATCATGCGCGCCGAGCGCCGCCAAGCCTTCGTTCACGAGGCCCGCCACGATGTTCGGGTTGAGCGAGATCTCATGCGCGATCACCCGACGCGCGATGATGGTCGCGAGCTCCCCAAGCTGACTCGCGGTCTGCTCCAGAACGCGCGAGCGCTCCGCTACGAGCAGCTCGACGGCTTCCTCGAACGCGTGCGTGGCGTCGGGATCCACGACGAGCTGCACCGGACCCGGCGCTGCGGCCTCGGCCGCGACCACAGGGGGCACAATTGAGGCAGGCGCCGGTATCGACGGCACGCGCGGTGGCATTTCAGAGGCTCGCGGAGCTCGCGCTGGGGGCTCGAGCTCTTGTCGGATGGCGTCTACGAACTCGCTCGGCAGGCGCGGTGGCTTGAGCGACGGCGGCGGTTCTTCTTTGCGCGACGCGCTGCGAGCGCGCGCGGCTGGCATCCAAGACGGCGCTCGCACGCGTGGGTTGGTCACGCGCGCGAACGTTACCTTGCGGGGGGCGTCGGCCATGGCGTCACCTTCACCGCTGCGCGGCGTTTCAAACCACCGCACTCTTGGCCTCGAGCGAGATGGTGCCTTCGGCGTCGAGGCGGAGCGCCACTTCGACGATCTCACGCTGCGCGGCTTCGACGTCCGCCAAACGAACTCCTCCCATCACTTCCATGTCCTCCTTGATGCGCTCGGCGGCGCGCTTGCTCATGCTGGTAAAGATGTGGTTTCGGAGCGACTCGGTGGCGGTCTTCATGGCCATGGTCAGCTTTTCGACTGGCACGGCTTCGAGCAGGGAGCGCAGCGCGCGCGCGTCGAGCACCGACAAGTCCTCGAACGTGTACATCGCGCGGCGGATCTCGGTCGCAAGCTCTTGGTTGCCCTCTTCGAGCACACCGAGCAAGGCTTCGCCGGTCTCGCGGCCCATGCGGCGGACGAGGGCCGCGGAACGGGCGACGCCATCCACTGTTCGGACCGTGTCCCCTTGCGCAGTGGGCAGCTCGGCGGCCAACGCGGTGGCCACCTCCTCCAACAGCGCGGACGGGATTTCGGTCATCGTCCCGAGCCGCTCCAAGACTTGGGCTCGGCCCCCTTCGGGTAAGTTCTCCAGCACGCGAGCCGCCTTTTCGTTGTCTAGCTGCGACAAGATCGCGGCCACTAGCTGCGGGTGCTCGTTCTCCATCACCGACGCGATGGCAGCGGGCTCCGCGGCGGACAAGCGATCGAGTGCGCTCTCCTTCTGATCCACGAAGATCTCGGAAGCCTTGACTTCGCCCATCGCGCGCCCTGCCAGGCGTCGCAAGTAGCGAACCCCGCCGCGCGGGACTGCGACCGCTTCTTTGGTTTGCTGGATGAACTCGGCGTACACGTGCTCGAGTGCAGTCGCTGGCACGGCGCGCATGTTGGAGGCGGCCTCCCGAAGCTTGCGCACATCGGAGGCGTCCATCTCACTCAAGATGGGGGTCGCCGTCGCCTCGTCCAAAGACAAGAGCATCAACACCGCCTTCTCGGGACCGCTGAGCTCCATCACTTCCGCGCTCCTCATGCGAGAGGTGTGCCGGAGTCGAGGCGTGCCCTGGGTGGGTCTCGGCTTACTCAGCGGGCAGAGCGGTCGGCTCACCTACACTGAGCCAGCGCCGAAGGACGACCGCCGCGGAGGCCGGGTCCTTTGCGGCCAACTCCAGTGCGCGAGCCCGGATTTCGTCGGATTGCGGCGGCGCGTCCTCGAGCAGTGCGTTGCGCCCGAGTTCGGTGCCGAGTTGATACCCCGACGCATCCCCGGTGATGAGCCCGCCGAGGGGAGCATGGGCTTCGACCAGGGCTCTCGCAGCGGCGGCTTCCGCCAGCACGAGCGCGGCCTTCTTCGCCTTGCTCCGCCGCCAGACCATGATGATCGAGGCTAGCAGGGCGATGCCCAAGAGCCCGGCTGCGGCGAGCGGCAGGTAGCGGCGGTACTTGGCGAGCGGGTCGGTCGCCGTTGCGTCGCCCTCGGTATCGAGTCGCGCGAACTGCACTGCGCGTAGCTCCACGTCATCGCCGCGCTCGGCATTGAAGCCGACTGCGTGCTTGACGATCGCAGACATCGCCTGCACCTCGTCCGGGGAGCGCGGTACGAACACCGACTTTTCGCCGCGCTTTTCATAGCGACCGTTCAAAACCACTGCCACGCTCAGGCGGCGGATTTCGCCGGGCGGGGTGTTGGTCTTCTGAGTGATGCGCTGAACCTCCCAATTGCGCGTCTGGCTCTTCCGCACGCCGCCGCCACCGCTGGGCGCCGTCGTCTCGGCTTCTTCACCCTCTTTGGCGTCGGGGAGGTTCGTCTTGGCGCCCGGCACCCCGGCGACTCCCGCCTCCGTTGCCCCGTTGGATTCCTCGACCTTGTGCTCGCTGCGGAGGGCTGTCTTGCTGGGCTCGTACAGCTCTTCTGTGCGCTCTTTGGTCGCTGGGTTCAGCTCCACGTTCACGCGCACGTCGGCGTTGCCTGGGCCCACGACGCGCTCCAGCTGCGCCTGGGCGTCCCCCTCGAGCTGGGAAGCGATCAAGCGCGACTGCTCGGCGCCCTCCCCCGCCAGATCTCCGCCGCCGGAAGCGTCAGAGTTCGGACGGTGCAGCGTCAAGCCTTCGGTGCTGACCACGGACACGCGGTCCTTGCTGAGCCCCGGCACGGCCATGGATACCAAGTAGACCACTGCGGCTACCTCGCGGCGCCCGAAATTGGCTGAATTTGCGAGCTTGACGACGACGGAAGCGGACGCGCTTTCTTCGCGCGAAGCAAACAAGCGGTGCTCGGGCAGCACCAAGTGCACCCGCGCACCTTTCACGCCATCGACGCTCATCACCGAGCGGGCCAGCTCCCCTTCCAAGGCGCGGCGCAAGTTGATGTTCTGCTCGAATTCGGTCGCGCCGATGCGCGAGCGGTCGAAGATCTCGAAGCCCACACTGCCGCCCCGAGGCAGGCCGGTCGCCGCCAATTCCAGGCGCAAACCCGCGACTTTATCCTCAGGCACCAGGATCGTCGTGCCGTTGGCGCCGAGCTGGTACGGCGTTTGGCTGGTCTTCAGCTTCTCGACGATCTGCGCGGCATCTTCGGGGCTCAGCTCGGTGTACAGGGTGGCGAAGTGCTCACGCGAACCAAGGATTGAGATGGCGCTCACGCCGATCAAAACCGCGACCGTGAAGAACACCAACGCGACGCGTTTCGCGGTCGGCAGCGAAGCCCAAAAATCGGTCAGTTGCTTCAAGAATGCGCGGGCTTTTTCGGGCATGTTCGTTCGCTAATGGCCTTCCTGGCCGTCAAATCTGCATTCGCCACAGCTCGTAGAAGGCATCCACCACCTTGTTGCGGATGTTGCCGACCAGGCGCAGCTCGATGTCTGCCTTGCTGAGCGCAAGCATCGTGCCGTGGATGTCATCGCGCGTTCCGGCCGCGAACTCCTTGCCCACCGCTTCGGCGTGGTTGATGCTGTCGTTGGCCCCGCCCACGACGTTCTTCAGTAAGTCCTCGAAGATTGCGCCCCCCGACGGGTCGATGGCGGCGTTTTCTCTCGCGGCGGGACCGATGGGCGCAGACTCGACCTGCACCGGCTGGTGCGGCGCGAGCAGCGAAATGCTTCCGGCCCCGTCGATCGGCAACATGGCTCTTAGCGACCGATATCCAGCGCTGAACGGCCCATCTGCTTCACGGTGTCGATGGTCGTGACCCCCGCCTCGTAGGCGCGCGAAGCGGTGATCATGTTCACCATTTCCTCGACCGCATTCACGTTCGGGTACTCCACGTAACCCTGGCCATTGGCGTCCGGGTGACCGGGCTCATAGACCATCATGCCGGGGCGGGTATCTTCTTGAATCCTGGCGACTTTCACCATGGACACGCCGCCCTGGGTGGCCATCACGCCGCGCGACTCATCGAGGCCAATGGCTTCGAAAACCGGGTCCAAACGCTTGTACGGGCCGCCCGCGTCCGTGCGCGTGGTGCGGGCGTTCGCCAGGTTGGAGGCCACTGTGTTCATGCGGGTGCGCTCGGCGGACAACCCGGACGCCGCCACTTCCATCGCGCTAAAAACACCGAGCATCGCTCATATTCCTTTTTTTCCCGAGGGGATGTGGAGTCATGTAGGCCTAGCCCTTGGCGTCCGTCGCTGCGAAGTGCATGCCGCGCAGCTCAGCCGAGACGATGGCCGAGACGACGTCGTAGCGAAGCTGATTGGAGGCTACTTTCGCGGCTTCTCGGTCGAGAGACACGTAGTTGCCGTCGTTCCCGACGCCCGCTGATAGGTCTTGAAACGTGCGGCCTTCGAGATCCGCCGCACCCTCGGCTCCAGCCGTCAGGTGGCCCTCATTGGTGCGTTTCATGGCCACATTCAGCGCGCCCTCGAAGCTTGCGCCGTCAGCCGTTTCCACGCGCGCCAGGTCGTTGGGGCGAAAGCCAGGCGTATCGACATGCGCGATGTTCGACGCCAAAACGGAGTGCCGCTCGAGGTGATAGTCGAGCGCGCTGTGCAGGGGTTGGATGGAGGCGAAGAGATCCGCCATGGCGACCTCACTCAGCACGGGGCGTGCCAGTGAGCGGAGCCGAAATTTATTTGCTCAAGGATCGATTTTGCGCTCCGTTCATCACACCCGAAGCCGGCGAAACCCATCCTGGGGTCCATTGGACCCTCCAGGGGTGTATCCGTACCCAGCCCGGGAAGCTGCGGTTTTACGTTGATTCGGGATTTAAGCTTCGGCGTAGGGAGGTCAGATGCGCCCCGCCGACCCCTATGGCTGCCGATGTAGGCCGATGGATGCCGAAATCGGAAGCGCCAAGGGATCAACGCCGGATCTCCAGCGCGTCGACAGTTGGCCCGGGGGTTGCTTAAGGCAGCCCGTCAGCAGAGGGCAAAGGGAAGCATCAATGGATCACTCGACACTCAATCACAACACCTCCGGCTTCGGTGACTTCGTCAATGAAGGATACACCTCTGGGGTGTGTCCCTCGCCTGCCGACGAACCCAGCAGCGCCACTTATATCGTCGCCGACTCGCTCGCAGCTCAGGCAACGGGCAACGATGACGAGTGCGAAGACGAAGGCTCCGACTCGAGTGACGCTCTCGATCGGCGCGCAGCAAGCGAGTCACCGCTTGCCTCGCCTCTGGAAGCGCGCGCGCTGCCGAACAGCATGCAGGGCGTAGTCGGTCTGTCCGATTCGCTCGTCGACGTGTACCGAGTGATCGACCGCGTCGCCGACACGCTGTGTACCATCCTCATCACGGGCGAGAGTGGGACGGGCAAAGAGCTCGTGGCCAAGGCCGTGCACAAGCAGAGCCAGCGCACGAGCAAGCCGTTCGTCGCCATCAACTGCGGTGCGATTCCGGAAGCCCTCCTCGAGAGCGAGCTGTTCGGCCATGCTCGCGGGGCGTTCACGGGCGCGCACGCCAACAAGGTCGGTCGCATCGCGCTCGCAGAAGGTGGCACGCTGTTTCTGGATGAAATCGGGGAGATGCCGCTCAGCCTGCAGGTCAAATTGTTGCGCGTGTTGCAAGCCCGCGAGTACTCACCGGTGGGCGACAACCGCACGCTCAAAGCAGACGTGCGCATCGTAGCCGCCACGAATGTCAACCTGGAGAACGCCGTTCTCGGCGGCACGTTCCGTGAGGACCTGTACTACCGTTTGAACGTGATTCACCTCGCGGTCCCCGCGCTGCGCGAGCGCAGCGAAGACGTGCCGCTCCTCGCGCAACACTTCCTGAACAAGGCCCAAGAGAAAATGGGCAAAGGCGCCAACATGGAGATCTCGCGCGCCGCCGCACAGCTGCTCGCCGAGTATCAGTGGCCCGGCAACGTGCGCGACCTCGAAAATACCATCGAGCGCGCAGTCCTGCTCTGTGCAGGCAGCAGCATCGATCCGAAGGACTTACCACAACGCGTGTGCGGGCTCGGCACCGAGAAGCGCATCACGCCTCGTCTCCCCGACACGGGCATCGACTTGCGCAATGCGGTCGAGTCGTTCGAAAACCAGTTGATCCGCCAAGCGCTCGAGCGCACCAAGTGGAACAAGAAGCAAGCCGCGACCTTGCTCGGGCTCAACAGGACGACCTTGGTCGAGATGTTGAAGCGCAAGCGCATCGGACCGCGCGCGGCTTGATTTCAGTTTTTTGGGGTAGCGGGCGCGGCGCGTGAGGTTCGACGCAAAGCTTGCTGCACGAGAGCGGCGCTGCTGCTTCGCGCGCGCAAGAGCGCGACTCACGCGCTCGCGCGACGGGCGCGCTCAGACGCGCAGTTGAGCAGACGACGAGCTGCTTGGCGCGGGACTTGCGTTACGAGGGGCGAGACATCGTGCAAACGGTTCGAAAAACCGCGCCGCTCGCGCGCCTGAGTGTCAGTGTCGTAACGCTCGGTTGCGCCATTCTTCTGGCGAGCCCTGCGCGCGCTGAAGGCTATCTGTTCGATGGCAACTTCGGGATCGGCACCGGGCTCGAAGGTGGCGACACGGGTTCGGGCAAGCTCGGTTGGCGCCGAGCACGGCTACACATCACGACCGGAATCGATCTCCGTGATGATGAATCCCAAGCCGACGCGCTGGGCTTCCGTGCCTTCGCCGAGATCGAGAAGCGCGCGACGCTCGGCGGTGAAGCACGCTATGAGCGCTGGATTTCACACAACGTCGGCGCCTACGGCGGCTTGATCGGAGTCGTCACCCCGGAGACCTTGTTCGGCGGCAGCGTCGGCGCGGACGTGGTCATCCCGTTCGGAAAACGTGCGGGGTTGTTCCTCGAGCCGTCGTTCAGTGTGCTCCCAGTCGGCAGCGATTTACCGAGCTCCGGACCGCTGATTTGGTTCCTATTTTCAGCTGGAATCAAGCTGGGGCTTTGATCATGACCCTCCCTCGCCTCTCATCGGACATGGGCCTCCGCGCGCTGCTCGCGCTGTGCGTCGCGGCGTACGCGCTGTTGCTCAGCAACATCGGCTGTTCGAGCGGCGCCGTGTGCTACCGCAAAACGGATTGCCCGACTGGCACTAGCTGCCAAAGCGGTCAGTGCGTGCGCACCCAAGCGCTGGGAGACGGCGGCGTCGCAGGCAGCCCGAGCACGGACGAGACCGCGGGAAGCGACGGCAACGCGAGTGCCGGTTCCGACGGCACGGCTGGCAGCGAGGCCAGCGCCATCGCAGGCTCCGACGGCACCGCTGGCGGCACTGAGTAACGCCAAACTACTGACGCCGGGCGACAGAGGTCTGCCACGAGCTGGGCCTGGAGCGCGGCCGCAGGCGTGGATTCAGCACGAATCCTGAAGTTCGGCGGCTCACGGCCATTGGCACCTCCGTTGCTTTAGCGAGGGTCGGAGGTTCCATGTTTCGATCGCTCAACATCGCTGCAACGGGCATGGCAGCCCAGGAAACGCACCTCGAAGCAATTTCCAACAACATCGCGAACAGCAACACCGTCGGCTATAAGAAGCAGCGCGTCGACTTCGAGGACCTACTGTACCAAACGGTCCGACAAGCCGGCGCACCCACCGGCCAAACCACCATGAATCCGACCGGGCTCCAGCTCGGCACGGGCGTGCGCGTCGTCGCCACCTCTCGCCAGTTCGGCGAGGGCACGCTGAGTCAAACCAACAATCAGCTGGACGTCGCCATCGAAGGCAATGGTTTCCTCGCTGTGCAGCAAAACGACGGCACGCTCGCCTACACACGCAATGGTGAGCTGAAGCTCGACGGCACCGGCCGGATCGTCAATCACGACGGGCTTCCGATCGAGCCGTCGCTGACGGTGCCGCAAGGCGCGACCAATATCACCATCGGCTCGAATGGCCAGGTCACGGTGCAAATGCCCGGCGAGACCAATCCAACGGAAATTGGCAGCCTGACGTTGAACAGCTTCATCAACGACAACGGCTTACGGGCGATAGGTCACAACTTGTTCGTGCCGACGCTCGCCAGCGGTGAGCCCCAAATCGGCGAGCCGGGTACCGAGGGGCGCGGCACGTTGATGCAAGGCTCTCTCGAACAATCGAACGTCGACATCGTAGAAGAGATGGTGGGCATGATCAGCGCGCAGCGCTCGTACGAGATCAACTCCAAGGTCATCTCCACTGCAGACGACATGCTCCGTGCCGCAACCCAAATGCGCGGCTGAGGAGCACACGCATGAGTCCTTTTACGAAACTCGGTATGGCGGGGTTCCTGCTCGCGAGCAGCGTCTCGTTCTCCGCAAACGCCGAGCTCGAGCGCACCATCGACTCCGCCCGCATTCACCTGGCAGACATCAGCGACGGCTACGACGACAGCGACCTTTGGAGCCTGGATCTCGGTCCCTCGCCTCCCCCCGGGAGCTCGCGCTTGCTATCGCGCGGCGAAGTCGAGGACCAGCTGCACGCCGCCGGTGATGATGCCAAAAACCTGCGCATGCCGAGCTCGCTGCGCGTGAGGAGCGCGGCGAAGCGTTGGCCAGCCGAAGAGCTGCGCGCGGCGCTCACGCCGCGGCTACTCGCGGCCTTGCCGGCTGGCTTGAAGTTCAAGAGCAGTCGCCTGAACCGAGCTCTCGTCACCTCACCGAGCATCAAGATCGGTGACGCACATTTCCCGAAGTTTCCCAAACGTGAGGGCGAGCTCACGTTGACCGCCACCGTCGATCTGATTCAGGACGACGTAACGGTTCTGCGCGTGCCGGTCACGGTCGTGGTGTGGGTGACCGAAGCTGCCACTCGGCCCGCGGCAGCCAAGGGGGCGCGCATCAACCTGGTCATCGAGCACGGTCCGGCCCGCGTCACCGCGTTGGCGACGGCACTGTCAGATATCGAGCTCGGCGCGCTCGGGTCATTCCAAGTCGCCAGTACACGGCGAGTTTTACGGGCACGGCTGGTCGGCCCGGACTCTGCATTGGTGGTCGAATGATGCGTCCTCCCGCGTTCGGCTCGTGGTCCCTGGTCGCGCTCTCAGCGCTTTCGGCGCTTTCGGCGCTCTCGGCGTGCGGCCCCAATCACATCCAGCCGTTCACGGCTCGGGACCGTAAGTACACCCCGGGTGAGTACGCGGCGACCCGCGCTGACGCCAAGCCCACCACGGGTTCTTTGTACAGCGAAGCACAGCCTGGCTACTTGGAAGACACCCGAGCGCTGCGCGTGGGCGACATCGCGATGGTCAAGATCAACGAGAATGCTACGGCCGAGGGGGGTGCCACCACGAACCTCAAGAAGGACACCTCTCGCTCCGCCGGCGTCGACTCGCTCTTGGGCCTGATGCCCGCGATGAAGAAGGCTTACCCGAACATCGACCCGAGCGAGCTACTCAAGATGGCCTCGAGCTTCGATTTCGACGGTGAGGGCAAGACGCAACGCGCCGGCACCCTGAAAGCGATGATCGGCGTGCGCGTCAAGCAGCTCTTGCCAAACGGTGACTTGTTCGTGGAAGGCACCAAAGTGGTGATGATCAACCACGAAGAGTACCACCTGTACGTCTCGGGCGTGATCCGCCCCTCCGACATCGAGCAGGACAACTCGGTCGACTCCTCCTTGATCGCCGATGCGCGAGTGGAGTTCACCGGCCGCGGCGACATCAACGACCAGGTCGAGCGCGGCTGGCTCACCAAAATCCTCGACTTCGTGAACCCGTTCTGATGCCCCAGCTTTTCTCACGGAAGAAGCTCCCCGAGCTCACGCGCTTCGCAGCGGCGTGCGCGTTTGGCCTAGCTCTGGTGCTGTGGGGCGCCGCGGCCCAAGCAGACAAGTTGCGTGATTTGACGGATGTCGTCGGCGCTCGGGACAATCAATTAGTTGGCTATGGAGTGGTGACGGGCCTGAACGGCACCGGAGATGACATCACCGTGCCGTTCGCCCAACAGTCGCTGCGCGCCTTGATGCGCCGGCTCGGAATCCAGATTGACGCGAAGCAAGCGCGTTTGCGCAACGTTGCCGCGGTTGTCGTCACGGCCACCATCCCCGCCTTCGTGCGCGAAGGCTCGCGGCTCGACATCACGGTCTCCTCCATGGGCAACGCTAAATCATTGCGTGGCGGCGTGTTGGTGCAGACACCATTGCGCGGCGCAGACCGCAAGACGTACGCCGTCGGACAAGGCGCGCTCATAGTCGGTGGCTTCTCGGCGGGGGGCTTCTCCGGTAGCTCGGTACAAGAAAACGTGACCACGACCGGTCGCATCCCGACGGGCGCGTTGGTCGAACGTGAGATCAAGACCACCTTCTCGGTGAAAAACACGGTCACCCTGGCCCTCCGTAGCCCCGATTTCGGCACCGCTCAGAAGGTCGTAGAAGCACTCAATAAGACCTTCGGCGATGG
>Ga0170475_101813707_pt1 | contig 15055 bp, 14 predicted proteins | sample Soicark_Litter_5_FD_111474 | JGI IMG/M metagenome (GOLD analysis project Ga0170475, IMG submission 111474) | Avena fatua rhizosphere microbial communities from Hopland, California, USA. Combined Assembly of 48 SPs | reverse complement strand
GGCGCACCGGCGCCGGCCTGGCCTTCGAGCCGTTCGACCTGGCGCTGATGTTCCTGCTGGCCCCGCAGTTCCTGTCGTTCTGGCCATCCCCGGTCGACTGGCACCTGGCGCTGCGTTCCTGGCCGTATCTTCCGCTCATCGGCGTCGGCGCCTTGCTTATTTATTACCAGCCGGCTTTGTTTCAACTTGTAAAAGCCTGAATATTAAACTTACGCCAGTCTTAAGCCCGGAAAGCGAACTCGCACAAGCTATCTCTGCGTCGCCGCGCTATCCTGTAGAATTGGCCGTAAGCGGGAATAACCGGCGTTCTCATCGCCCCTTTCCGCATGCAGATGTACCAGAACCACGTCCGGAGAAACGAAGAATGAAGAAGCAGATGTTGATTGCCGCCCTGGCGTTCGCCGTGTCGGTGAACGTGGTGACTGCGCAACCGGGGAAAGTTGCGGCTCCCCAGATCAAGCCGGTTGCCGCGCAGACCCAGGTGGCGCTGTGGGCTTCGCGTGTGCTGGCGCGCTATCACTACAAGGCGTTGCCGCTCGACGATGCCATGTCCGAGAAAATCTTCGACAGTTATTTGGATGCGCTCGACGGCGAAAAGCTTTACTTTGTGCAAAGCGACATTGACCAACTCACGCCGTTGCGCACCAAGCTGGACGACGCAATCAACAATGAAAACCTGACCACGCCGTTCTCGATCTACAACCTGTACCAGCAGCGCTTTGCCGAGCGCATGGCTTACGCACGTGAGCTGCTCAAGACCAAGTTCGATTTCACCGTCGATGAAACCCTGCAGCTTGACCGCGAAAAAGCGCCCTGGGCCAAGTCCGAAGAGGAAATACGCGACCTGTGGCGCAAGCGCGTCAAGAACGACTGGCTGCGCCTGAAGCTGGCTGGCAAGGATGAAAAGGCGATTCGCGAGACGCTCGACAAGCGCTACGAAAACTACCTTACCCGCATCCGCAAGCTGAACAATGAAGACGTGTTTCAAATGTTCATGAATGCCTATGCGACCGCGATCGAGCCGCACACCAACTATCTCGGACCGCGCTCGGCCGACAACTTCGACATCGCCATGCGCCTGTCGCTTGAGGGCATCGGCGCGGTGCTGCAATCGCGCGACGAATACACGATCATCCGCGAAATCGTGCCGGGCAGCCCGGCTGCTCTGTCGGGCAAGCTGAAGGTCGGCGACCGCATCGTTGGCGTGGCCCAGGGGCCGAAGGGACCGTTCACCGACGTGCTCGGCTGGCGCATCGATGACGTGGTGCAACTAGTGCGCGGCGAGAAAGGTTCGACCGTGCGCCTCGATGTGCTGCCTGTCGATGCCGGTCCCGACGGCAAGCACTTGATTGTGCCGATCGTGCGCAAGAAAATCAGCATGGAAGAGCAGTCGGCCAAGAAGACCATCATCGAGGTGAAAGACGGCGCTGTCAGGCGCCTGGTGGGCGTGATTTCGTTGCCGACCTTTTATCAGGACTTCGAGGCGCGCCGCAAGGGTGACAAGGATTTCAAGAGCGCCACCCGCGACGTGGCCCGCATTCTGGGCGAACTCAAGAAAGAAAGGGTCGACAACGTGTTGATCGACCTGCGTAACAACGGCGGCGGTTCGCTGATCGAGGCGGTCGAGTTGACCGGCCTGTTCATCGACAAGGGGCCGGTGGTGCAGCAGCGCACGGCCGAAGGCCGCGTCGAAGTCGAAAACGACACCAACTCGGGCCTGGCCTGGGATGGCCCGATGGGCGTGCTGATCAATCGCGGTTCGGCGTCCGCGTCCGAGATCTTCGCCGCGGCGATCCAGGACTATGGCCGTGGCCTTGTGATCGGCGAGCCGAGCTTCGGCAAGGGGACGGTGCAAACGCTGATCAACCTCGACCGTTTTTCGCAGAATGACAAAGTGCGTTATGGCGAATTGAAGATGACGATCGCCCAGTTCTTCCGCATCAATGGCGGCACGACCCAGCTGCGCGGCGTGGTACCAGATATCAAGTTGCCGGTCACATCGGACGTCGAGAATTTTGGCGAATCGTCCTATAACAACGCTTTGCCGTGGGTGAGCATCAAGCCGGCCACCTACGTCCCCGCCGGCGACCTGAAGGAGCTGGTGGCGCCGCTGCAGAAACGCCACGAGGCGCGCATTGCCAAGAACAAGGATTTTCAGTACCTGCAGGAAGACCTTGCCGAAGTGATCAAGCTGCGCAAGGATAATGCCATTTCCTTGAATGAAGCGGTGCGCCGCAAGGAGCGCGATGCCCAGGATGCCCGCGTGCGCCTGCGTGAAGCGCGCCTGGCCGGCAAGGGCGCCGCGGCCGACGAGCCGGCGGCAACGCCCAGCGGCAAGGGATCGGTGCCGGCCAAGTTGCCCAAGACCACGGTGGCGTTGCGTCTTTCGTCCAACCAGGATGACGGCTTGCAGGCGGACGAGCGCAATCTGGAGGTGGAACTGGCGGTCGAAAAAGCCGCCAAGGACGCCAAGGACGTGATGCTGCACGAGGCGGCACATATCCTGGCCGACGAAGCGGGGATGCTCAAGACCGATACCCGATTGGCCTCGCGCGTGATGCCCTACATGCCGCCGACCAAGGCCAGTGGCGACTGAACATATTGCGATAACCGCCGTCATGCCGCTCCCGCAGCATGGCGGGGTGCCATATCCGAGCCCGTCAAGCGCCGCGTTGATGCTGGCCGACGGATCTGGCGCGGGTGCGCGACCCGCTACTGCGCCGCTGAACCGCGCTGCTGGCAGGTCAGGGACCATGTTTCCCGGGCACTGACCGATTGTTGATTACTGAGTATTTTTTTCAGGTACAATCCATGTGAACGGTCGTGCTTTTTTTGGGCGACGATTACAAGGAGACTGTATGGACCTGAACTATACGGACGAGGATCTGGCATTTCGCGACGAGGTCCGCGCTTTCCTCGCGGCTAACCTGCCGTCCGACCTGCAAGACAAGATGCGCAAGCACTTGCGCCTTTCCAAGGAAGATTACGTACGCTGGCACAAGATTCTCGCGCGCCAGGGATGGGTTGCGCCCGGCTGGCCGGCCGAGTACGGTGGACCCGGCTGGTCGCCGGTCCAGCGCCACATCTTCGAGGAAGAATGCGCCCGCGCCGGCACGCCGCAGATCATGCCGTTCGGCGTCAACATGGTGGCCCCGGTCATCATGGCCTTCGGGAGCCAGGCCCAGAAAGACTATTACCTGCCGCGTATCCTGGCGTGCGAGGATTGGTGGTGCCAGGGTTATTCCGAGCCGGGCGCCGGCTCCGACCTCGCTTCGCTCAAGACCAGCGCCGTGCGCGAGGGCGATCACTACGTGGTCAACGGCCAGAAAACCTGGACCACGCTTGCCCAGCACGCCGACATGATCTTTTGCCTGGTGCGGACCGACTCCGCGGTACGCAAGCAGGAAGGCATCTCCTTCCTGCTGATCGACATGCACTCACCGGGCATCACCGTGCGTCCGATCATCATGCTCGACGAAGAGCATGAAGTGAACGAAGTTTTCTTCGACAATGTGCGGGTGCCGGTGGAGAACCTGGTGGGACAGGAGAACAAGGGCTGGACCTACGCCAAGTACCTGCTCGGCCACGAACGCACCACCATCGCCGCCGTAGGCCGTTCCAAGCGCGAACTGGCCTTCCTGAAGGGCTTGGCCGGACGTGAGCAAAAGAACGGCAAGCCGCTGATCGACGACCCGCTGTTCGCGGCGAAGGTGGCCGCTCTCGAGATCGAGCTGATGGCGCTGGAGATGACGGTGTTGCGGGTGCTGGCGCGCGGCGACAAGACGCCCGGACCCGAAGCGTCGGTCCTCAAGGTGCGCGGCACCGACATTCAGCAGATGCTGACCGAGCTGATGTTCGAGGCGGCGGGCCCGCTGGCGCTGCCGTTCGATCCCGACTATCTTGAAGGAAGGCGCGAACACAGCGTTGCTGGCGACGACGATGCCGCGCCGCTTGCCAGCTACTACTTCAACTACCGCAAGACCTCCATCTACGGGGGCTCGAACGAGATTCAACGCAACATCATCTCCCAGATGATCCTGGGGCTGTGAGGGATAGCATGGACTTCGACTTCATGAAGAGCAGCTCCAGTTCGCCGACGCGCTCAAGCGCTGGATCGCGCGCGATTACAGCTTCGAGACGCGCCGCGCCATCGTCGCCTCGGAGCAGGGGGTATCGAGCCAGGCTTGGGCTACGCTCACGGAGCTGGGGATGACGGCCTTGCCGGTGCCGGAAGAGCAGGGCGGGTTCAACGGGAGCGCGCTCGACATGTTCGTCGTGATGCGCGAACTGGGACGCGGGCTGGTCGTCGAGCCCTACTTTGCGACGGTGCTCGGGGCGGAGTTCCTCAAGCTTGGCGGCGGCCACGGCGAGCTGCTCGAACGGGTGGCGGCGGGCACGCTGAAACTGGCTTGCGCGCTGGGCGAAAAGCAATCCCGCCACGACATGGCCGACGTCGCCACGCGCGCCGTGGCCGGAGCCGGCGGCTACGTGATCAGCGGCGTGAAAAAGGCCGTGCTGCATGGCGCGCAGGCCGGGACGCTCGTGGTGTCGGCGCGCGGCGCCGGCGAGCGGCGTAATCACGACGGCATCACCCTCTTCGTGGTGCCGGCCGATGCGCCCGGCATCCGCGTCACGGGCTATCGCACGCTCGACGGCTTGCGCGCCGCCGACATCCGCTTCGAGGACGTCGCGGTCCCGGCATCGGCCGTGATCGGCCAGCCCGGCGCGGGGTGGCCGGTGCTCGAACAAGCGCTCGACTACGGCGCCGGCCTGCTGTGCGCCGAAGCGCTGGGCGCGATGGAAGCGCTCTTCGAGGCGACGCTCGAATACGTGAAGACGCGCCAGCAGTTCGGCGCGCCGATTGCCAAGTTCCAGGCCCTGCAGCACCGCATGGCCGACATGTTCATCCACCTCGAACAGGCGCACTCGATGGCGCTGCTCGCGGCAGTCAGGCTTGGTTCGAGCGACGCAGCCGAGCGCCGCCGCGCGGTGGCCGCCGCCAAGTACCGCGTTGGCCAGGCCGCGAAACTTATTGGCCAACAAGCTGTACAATTGCATGGAGGCATGGGCGTAACCGACGAACTGCCTGCCGCGCACTATTTCAAGCGCTTATCGATGATCGAACTGACGCTGGGCGATTCGGACCACCACTTGGCGCGTTTTATCACGCAGCCCGGCTTTGTACAAGGAGGAGCGGAATGAATTGGTATTGTGGCAACTGCCATCCGGTTTGCGGAAGCGGCCGATGTTACCTTGCGCGTCATATTCAAAACCGCGACAAAGCGCGGCGCGAGTCTCCAGCATCTCCAGCATCTCCAACTGCCGGCGCGGCCAAATGGCGACAGAAGAACGTTCCGGCGAATAATTCGGGGTGGTTATGGAATAAAATGAGCCGCGGAAAAGATTACGACTAAGAGGTGTCATGGCAAGGCCAGAGAAAGTCCGGCTAGGTGAAATACTGGTACAACAAAAGCTGCTGTCGGAAGAACAGCTGAACCAGGCACTGGCCGATCAGAAGCGCACTGGCCGCAAGCTTGGGCGGGTGTTCGTCGAGAACGGTTTTGTCACCGAGGAGCAAATTTCCGGCGCCCTGGCGCGCCAGCTGAATATCCCCTACATCAATCTCAAGTTTTACAACATCAATGCGGACGTAGTGCGCCTGCTGCCGGAAACGGCCGCGCGCCGCTTCCGTGCGCTGACGCTGGAAGACCGGCGCGACACCATGCTGGTCGGCGTGTCCGATCCGACCGACCTGTTTGCCTACGACGAGATCGCGCGCCTCCTGAAGAAGGGCGTGGAGCTGGCGGTGGTCAACGAGACCGAGGTGCTGGCCGCGATCGACCGCATCTACCGCCGCACCGGCGAGATCACCGACTTCGCGCGCGAGCTGGAGCAGGATCTGGGCGGCGACGCCGCCTTCGTCGACTTCGGCGCGCTGGCGGCCAACCCCGGCCTGGAAGAGGCGCCGATCGTCAAGCTGCTGCAGTCGGTGTTCGACGACGCGGTCCAGGTGCGCGCGTCGGACATCCACATTGAGCCGCAGGAAGGGCGCCTGCAGATCCGTTTCCGGATCGACGGCGTGCTGCACCTGCAGACCGAGGCCGACATCAAGATCGCCACCCCGCTGGCGCTGCGCCTCAAGCTCATGGCCGACCTCGACATTTCGGAAAAGCGCCTGCCGCAGGATGGGCGCTTCGCGGTCAAGGTGCGCAACCAGCGCATCGACGTGCGTATCTCGACCATGCCCACCCAGTACGGGGAGTCCGTCGTCATGCGCTTGCTGAACCAGGTCGGCACAACGCTGCGGCTGGACGCGATCGGCATGCCGGCGGGCCTGGTCGAACGCTTCCGCTCCATTGTCCAGCGCCCCAACGGGCTGGTGCTGGTGACGGGGCCGACCGGCAGCGGCAAGACCACCACGCTCTATAGCGCGCTGTCGGAACTGAACTCGGTCGAGAAAAAAACTGATCACGGTTGAAGACCCGGTCGAATACCGCCTGCCCGGCATCAACCAGGTCCAGGTCAACGACAAGATCGACCTGTCGTTCGCGCGGGTGCTGCGTTCGGCGCTGCGCCAGGACCCGGACGTCGTGCTGGTCTGCGAGATGCGCGACCAGGAGACCGCCCAGATCGGCCTGCGCGCCGCGATGACCGGCCACCTCGTGCTCTCGACGCTGCACACCAACGACGCCGCCAGCACGCCGCTGCGCCTGATGGACATGGGCGTGCCGCGCTACATGGTGGGCGGCTCGCTGCAGGCGGTGCTGGCGCAGCGCCTGGTGCGCGTGATCTGCGAGAGCTGCGTGGCGCCGTACCAGCCGAGCCCGGCCGAGCACACCTGGCTGCGCGCCGAGCTGGGCGATCTGGTCGACGCCAACCGCTTCTTCCACGGGAAGGGCTGCTCGCACTGCAACGGCACCGGCCACCGCGGCCGTACCGGCGTCTACGAGCTGCTCGAAATGACGCGCGCCGTCACCGATGCCGCCAACCACCCCGACCCGGCGCACTTCCTGAAGGTGGCCCACGCCGAGATGCGCGGCGAGACGCTGCGCCGCCACGCCGTGCGGCTGGCGGTGCAGGGCAGGACCACCATTTCCGAAGCCATGCGCATCAGTAATCAGCTCGACGAGTAATGCCGTTCTTCGCGTACAAGGGCCGCAACGCGCGCGGCGAGTTGATGCAGGGTGTGCTCGAAGGCGCCGACAGCGACGCGGTGGCCGACCAGCTGTTCGGCACCGGCGTCACCCCGATCGAGATCATGCCCACGCGCAAGAAGGCGGCGACCGGCGCCGGCGGCGAGCAGGGGTGGTGGGAAAAGCTCACCGAGAAGAAGGTCACGTCGATGGACGTGCAGCTGTTCAGCCGCCAGATCTACACCCTGCTCAAGTCGGGGGTGCCGATCATGCGCGGGCTGGCCGGCCTGCAGGAATCGGCGATCAGCAAGACGTTCGCGCGCGTGCTCAAGGACTTGCGCGAGTCGCTCGACTCGGGCCGCGAGCTGTCGGCCGCGATGCGCCGCCACCCCGAATGCTTCTCGCCGTTCTATCTGTCGATGGTGCGCGTCGGCGAGATGACCGGCCGGCTGGAGGAAGTCTTCCTGCGCCTGTTCGACCACCTCGAATTCGACCGCGACATGCGCGAGCGGGTCAAGACCGCGCTGCGCTACCCGAGCTTCGTCGTCATCGCGATGATCGCGGCGATGGTGGTCGTGAACGTGTTCGTCATCCCGCAGTTCGTCAAGGTGTTTGAATCGTTTCACGCCGAGCTGCCTTTGATGACGCGCATCCTGGTGGCCTCCTCGGGCTTCACCGTGGCCTACTGGCCTGCGATGCTGGCCGGCGCGGCCGGCGCGGTGGCGGGTTTTCGCGCCTGGATCGGGACGCCGGCCGGGCGCCTGGCCTGGGATCGCTACAAGCTGCGTCTGCCGATCGCCGGCAAGATCATCCACAAGGCGACGATGTCGCGCTTCGCGCGCAGCTTCGCCTTGTCGATCCGCAGCGGCGTGCCGATCGTGCAAACCCTGACCGTGGTGTCGCAGACAGCCGACAACGCCTACCTGAGCGCGCGCATCGAGCAGATGCGCGACGGCGTCGAGCGCGGCGAGAGCATCCTGCGCACGTCGAGCGCCGCCAACGTCTTTACGCCCATCGTGCTGCAGATGATCGCGGTGGGCGAGGAATCGGGCTCGCTGGACGACCTGATGGATGAGATCGCGCTGATGTACGAGCGCGAGGTCGACTACGAGCTGAAGACGCTGTCGAGCCAGATCGAACCGATCCTGATTACTTTTCTCGGACTCATGGTACTAGTGTTGGCGCTGGGTATCTTCCTGCCGATCTGGGACCTGGGCCAAGCCGCCCTGCGCAACAAATGACGGCCGGCGTGGCCAGGGAGCGAGGCGGGTTTACCCGTTTCGAGTTCGCGGTCGTCTCTGTTCTGCTGGGCTTGATGGTTGCCACGCTGCTTGGAAGGGTGCCTTTTTACCAGGAGCAAGCCGAGCGTGTTGCGGTCCAACAACTGATCAAGATCTTGCGCACCGCGCTGTCGGTACAGGTGGCAAGGGCCATCGCGGCCAATGGGCCGCGGAGCCTGGCGATGCTGGCGGGTGAGAATCCGATGGACTGGCTCTCTGAAAAACCGAGGAATTACCTGGGCGAATTCTATTCGCCTGATTTAAAAGAGATTCCTTGTGGAAACTGGTTGTTTGACCGCGCCGGCAAAACGCTGATCTATTTATCCGACAGTCATAAAAGTTTTCCTTCAGAGACATCAAACACTCTGATGTTCAAGGTAAAATTGCTCGGCTCGCTTGATCCGGCCACGCAGCATGGACCGAGCGGGGCCGCAACCGGCCTGGTCCTCGATCAAATCGGCGAAGAGCTGGCCGTTAATAACCAAGCAAAGAGCGCTTGTTCTGCGCCATTTATTCGGAGAAGTTGATGAACAAAAGCATGAAGAGCAGTGCCCAGGGCGGCTTCACTCTGATTGAACTGATCGTTGTGATCGTTATCCTGGGGATTCTGGCCGCCACCGCGTTGCCGAAATTTGCCAACCTGGGTGGCGACGCACGCCTGTCCAGCCTGCAGGCGGCCAAGGGTGCCTTGAGCGCGACCGCGGCAATGACCCACGGAAAGTGGCTGATCAATCCGACGGCGAGCGTCACGGTCGAAGGAACGGCTGTCGCCATGGACACCACCTCCGGCTATCCGACCGGCACGGCGGAATTCGCCACCGCCGCTGGCCTGAGCGACGCCGACTACACCGTGACCGCCACTGGGCCCACGGTGAAGGTCAAGCCGAAGAGCGCCACGAAGGACGAGTGCTCCATCACCTACACGACACCGACCACGGCGAACACGGCGCCAAGCTATACGGCGCTGCCGACCGCCGACAAGTGCGAGTAAGCGCTGCGCGAATTTTCCTGATGCGGCCGGTCCCGATATTCGTTCCTCGAACATCGTAACCGGCCGCAGTCACATCCGCATGCGCCACGCGGCTTCACGACGGTGGAGCCGGTCATCCGATGGTCCTGATCGGCGTCGCCGGTGCCATCGCCACTGTCCGCTATTTCGGCCGTAGGGGCTTCGATGCCGATGCGTTCGCGGCCAACTCCAATCCATGCTGCGGGAGCGCAGCCGATCCCGTCTTTACACAGGGCGCCGGGGAACTTAAGGAAAACACAATTTCCGCCGCAACGCAGGTGTCGCGGCCCGCGCGCTTTTCCGGCTGCGAAAAACGTCTGGCCCTCGATCCCCTGCAGAAGACATACACGCTGCCTAGCCTCTTGCTAGGCCCAGCGTTTCCCCTAGGCATGGTGTAAAACCAGGCTTTTTTCCTTCTGTTGCAGAAAATGTATCGGATTTTCCTCGACCTTGAATATAATCAAGCCTTTACCGCGTCAACTTCACCCAGCTGCTACCCAGTACCGACCGTCGAATGCGTTTTTTTAGAAAAGCAAAGAAAAATATAGGATGGCTCGCAATTGCTGTGCAGCGCAGCGGAATAGCCGCTGCCAGTGTGGCGCCGGTTGCGGGCGCCAAGCCGTCGGTACGGCAGGCGCTCTTTTTTCCCGGCGCGGTCGATGCGGAGGCATTGGAGAAGGCGGGCAAGGAATTGTATGCCAATACCTATCGCTGCAGCACCGTGCTGGCCGGCGGTGAATACCAGATGCTGGTGGTCGACGCGCCCAATGTGGCGCCGGACGAACTCAAGACCGCGGTGCGCTGGCGCCTCAAGGACATCCTCGATTTTCCGGTCAGCGACGCCACGGTCGACGTGCTGAACATTCCCGTTGAGAACGCGTCGGGGCGCGCCCAGCAGACGATCTTCGCGGTGGCCGCGCGCAACAGCGTGATTGGACCGCGCCAGCAACTGTTCGCCGACGCCAAAATCGACCTGTCCGTGATCGATATTCCAGAGATGGCGCAACGAAATATCTCGGCCCTCATGGAGGAAGAGGGGCGGGGCGCGGCCATGCTCTCGTTTTGCGAAGACGGCGGTCTGCTGACCGTGTCGTACAAAGGCGAACTGTACTTGTCGCGCCGTATCGACGTGGCGCTCGAACAGTTGCTCGATCCGGATTTCGACCGCAAGCACGGCAGTTTCGACAAGATCACCCTGGAGTTGCAGCGCTCGCTCGACCATTTCGAGCGCCAGTTCTCCTTCATCAGCGTCGCCAAGCTGGTGCTGGCTCCCTCGGCCGTGACTGGGCTCGAAGAATACTTGTCAAGTAACTTATACACGCGGGTGGAGTCGCTCGACCTGGCGGCGCTGTTCGACCTGGAACGCACGCCCGAACTGGCCGACCTGGCCCAGCAGCAGCGCTTCTTCGTGCCGCTCGGAGCGGCTCTGCGCCAAGAGGGGAATATGGTGTGAGCCAGCAGATTAACCTCTTCAACCCGATTTTCCTCCAGAAGAAACAGGTTGTTTCGGCGGTGACGATGGCCCAGGCGCTCGGCCTGCTGGCCGCCGGCATCGCCGCGCTCGCTATTTACGGCAACTGGCAGCTGTCCGCCTTGCAAAAGGAAGTCAATGCCGGCGCGCGCCAGCTTGAGCAGAGGCAGGCGCGCTTGGCCGGGGTGGCGAAGGATTTCGCGCCGCGCCAGAAAAAGGCGGAACTGGATGCGGAACTGGCCAGCGCCGAAGCGCAACTGGCCGCGCTGCGCCAAGTGTCGGGTGTGCTCGAAAAGGGAGAGTTTGGCAACACGCAGGGCTACTCCGCGTACTTCAAGGCACTTGCTCGACAGCATGTTGAAGGGCTGTGGTTGACCAGCGTGGCCATCGCGGACGCCGGCAACCAGATCGCGGTGCGGGGCCGGGTGCTCGACCCCGCCCTGTTGCCGGTCTACCTTGGCAAACTGAAGCATGAGCCGGTTATGCAAGGCAAGGTTTTCGGCAGCTTGCAGATTGCCCAGGCCGCGCCCGTGAAAAGCGTTGACAAGGACGGCAAGGAGTCTGGCGGGCCGGCACCGTACGTCGATTTCAGCCTGCAATCGACAGCCGACGAGGCGCAGCCGTGAAGGAGCAATGGCTCAAACTTGCCGCCCGCATCGACGCGCTGACCCTGCGCGAGCGCGTGCTGCTGTTTGTCTCGGCGGTGACGGTGCTCGTGTTCTCCGCCTACTTCTTTGTGTTTGGCCCGATGTTCAAGAAGCAGGCCGCGTTGCGTTTGCAAATCAGCCAACAGCAGAACAATCTGGCCGGCATCGACGGCGAGATCACCCAGAAAGTGCAAGCCTACCAGATCGACCCGTACGCGCCGACGCGCGAACGCATCCTCGCCGTGAAGACTGAGATGGCCCAGCTCGACGACAGGCTGCGCGCGATGCAACGAGGCTTGGTCGCGCCGGAGCGCATCGCTCCGCTGCTCGAATCGATCCTGCGTACCTACGGCAAGTTGCAACTGGTATCGGTGCGCAGCCTGCAGCCGGGCGCTCCCGCCAGCAATACGCCAGCCCCGCCCGCCGCGGCGCAGCCCCAGTCGAAGGAAACGACGATACTGGCCGGTATTTTTGCGCAATCAAACGCCCCAGCGAAGACTGCGGCCCCGGCTCCCGCCAAGCCGGCCGAGCTGCTCTACCGTCATGGCGTTGAATTGATCGTGCGCGGCAATTACCTCGACCTGGTCAGCTACATGAGCGCACTCGAAGCGATGCCGGCCCAGCTCTTCTGGGGCAAGGCCAGCTCGATGTCGAGCAGTACCCGGCCTCGCGCCTGACGCTGACGCTGTTCACCCTGAGCCTCGATTCCCAATGGATGAAGCTGTGATGACACTACGCACCCTGTTCGCTACGGCCACACTGGCGGCGCTGCATGCATCGGCCCATGCCCAGAGCCTGCAAGACCCCACGCGTCCCCCCGCGCAGGCGGGGTGGCCCAGCGGGACCGAGGCGCCCGCGTCGAGCAACCCGCAGTTGCAGTCGGTGCTCATTGCGAGCCGGCCGGGAGGGCGCCGCGTGGCCGTCATCGATGGCGAGACCGTGCGCCTTGGTGACACGTTCAGGGGCGCGCGGGTGGCGCGCATGACGCAAACCGAAGTTGAATTGGTGCGCGGGCGCGAGCGGCAAGTGCTCAAGCTCTACGGGGCGGAGGCGGGCCCGGCCGACGGGCGGTAGCTCGTCCATAACCAGCGAACGAGACCAAGATGCGAAGACAAATACTGATTGCCGCGGTGGTGACAAGCGCATTGGCGCTAGGCGGCTGCCAGGTCGCGCCGCGCAATGACGCCTACGACGCCATCGCGCGGGAGGTGGCGAGCGCCGCCTCCCGCCCCGCGTCACAGGCCGCGGTTGACGACGATGCCGTGGCCAATGCCTTGCTGCCGCCGGCGGCCGAGTTGGCCAGCCAGTTGCCAAAGGCGCGTGAAGCGCTCGAAGAGCGCTTCAACGTATCGTTCAATGCCGTGCCGGCCCAGCAGTTTTTCCGCTCGATCGTGGCCGGCACCCGCTACAACATGCTGGTCCATCCCGATGTGAGCGGCACGATCACTGCCAACCTGAAGGATGTGACACTGGTCGAGACGCTCGACGCGGTGCGTGACATGTATGGTTACGACTACAAGATCGACGGCACGCGCATCACGATCAAGCCGCTGACGATGCAGACCCGTATGTTCCAAGTGAATTACCTGATCGGCAACCGCCGTGGCACCTCGAACCTGCGCGTGACGTCGACATCGGTGTCCAACGCAGGCCGCAACAACGAGAATAACCAGAACAACCAGAACAACCAGAACAACCAGAACAACCAGAACAACCAGAACAACCAGGCTAACAATCAGAACGGGCAAAATTTGACGGTGCTCGACAGCACCGACGTCAATACCAGCACCAACAGCGACTTCTGGACCGAGCTGAAAGCGGCGATCGAGGCGATCGTCGGCTCGAAGGAGGGCGGGCGCAGCGTGGTGGTCAGTCCGCAGTCGGGCGTGCTGGTGATCCGCGCCATGCCGGAAGAGCTGCGCAATGTCGATCTGTACCTGAAAGCGACCCAGCTCTCGGTCGATCGCCAGGTGATCTTGGAAGCGAAGATTCTCGAAGTGGAGCTGAACGACAGCTTCCAGAGCGGCATCAATTGGGCCTCGTTCGCCTCGTTCAAGAGTTCGCACGACAACCGCGTGTCGAGCGGCTTCCTCTCGCCCGGCGCCGGCCTGGCGCCGTTGCCTTACGCTGGCGGGCAGCCGCCCGTGATCTCGGACGGTAAAGGGTTGTCGGCCAGCACCGGCTTTTCGCTCTCAAACGCCGCCACCGCCGCCGGCTCGCTGTTCGGCTTGGCGTTCCAGACCAACAATTTCGCGGCGTTGATTTCCTTCCTTGAATCGCAGGGCACCGTGCATGTGCTGTCGAGCCCGCGTGTATCGGCGATGAACAACCAGAAGGCGGTGTTGAAGATCGGCACCGACGAGTTCTACGTCACCGGCGTGACCACGACCACCAACTCGACCACTGCCGGCAACACGGTCACCCCGGCCGTCACGCTTCAGCCCTTCTTTTCGGGCGTGGTGCTGGACGTGACGCCGCAAATCGACGACAAGGGCAACATCCTGCTGCACGTGCACCCCTCGGTCAGCCAAGTGAGCACGGTGAACAAGAGTGTCTTCCTCGGCTCGGCGGGCAGCGTGAGCCTGCCCCTGGCCGCATCGGCGACGTCTGAACTGGACAGCATCGTGCGCGGCACGAATGGCCAGGTCGTCGCGATCGGCGGCCTGATGCGCCAGGCATCGACGGACGACGTCAACCAGGTGCCGGGCGCCGGCAATATCCCTGTGCTTGGCGCGCTGTTTCGCAACAAGACCAAGGTGAACCAGAAGCGCGAGCTGGTCGTGCTGATCAAGCCGACCATCGTCGATTCCGCCCACAGCTGGAATCAGGACTTGCTCGACACGAGCGGGCGCATCGAGCAGCTGGACCCGCGCCGGCGGGGAAGCAAGTAATGTACGCGGCACATTTTGGCTTGCGCGAGCTGCCGTTCAGCATTACGCCTGACACCAGCTTTTTCTTCAGCAGCCCGCGCTCGCAGGAGGCGCTCAATACGCTGCTGGTGGCGGCACGCAGTGGCGAAGGCTTCATCAAGATTACCGGCGAAGTCGGCACCGGCAAGACGCTGCTTTGCCGTAAGTTCATGGCCACGCTGGGCGAGGACTTTGTTACCGCCTACATTCCGAATCCGTATCTCGAGCCGCGCACGCTGATGCTGGCGCTGGCCGACGAACTGTCCATCACGCTTGAGAAGGATGTGGACCAGCATCAGTTGCTCAAGTCGGTTACGCTGCGCCTGCTCGATTTGGCCCGCCAAAACCGGCGCGTGCTGCTGTGCCTTGACGAGGCCCAGGCGATTCCGGTCGAGAGCATGGAGTCGCTGCGCCTGCTGACCAACCTGGAGACGGAAAAGCGCAAGTTGCTGCAAATCGTTCTGTTCGGCCAACCTGAGCTGGACCGCAAGCTCGCGCTCGAATCGATCCGTCAGCTGGCCCAACGCATCACCTTTCACTACCATCTCGGCCCACTGAGCCGGGACGATCTCGACTACTACGTTGCGCACCGGCTGCGCGTGGCGG
>Ga0170475_134005492_pt1 | contig 15089 bp, 4 predicted proteins | sample Soicark_Litter_5_FD_111474 | JGI IMG/M metagenome (GOLD analysis project Ga0170475, IMG submission 111474) | Avena fatua rhizosphere microbial communities from Hopland, California, USA. Combined Assembly of 48 SPs | reverse complement strand
GCCGAGGCGGCGCAGCCCGGCAGCCGCACCCTGGCCGTGGCATGGCCGGCGGAGACCCTCGCCGGCCTGAAAACGCTGGCGCGGCAACAGCAGGCATCGCTGTACGAGGTGCTGATCACCGCTTATCTCATCTGGCTGCACCGGCTCAGCGGCCAGGCCGATTTCGTCGTCGGCATGCCGTACAACGACCGCGGCCGGCCCGAGCTGGAAGATCTGGTTGGCTTCTTCGTCAACATTCTCCCGCTGCGCGCCAAGGTCAACCCGCACCAGGGCTACCTCGACTTACTGCGACTGACGCGGCAGAACCTGCGCCAGATCTACGCGCACCACGCCTTGCCGTACGACCGCATCGTCGAACAGTGCACGGACGCCGGCGGCAGCCTGTTCCAGACCATGTTCGATTTCCAGTCCACGCCGCTGCGGCATGAACAGGAAGAGGGCGATGCCACCCTGCGTGCCGAAGTGATCGACGGCGCGCCGGAAGCCGCCGTCGCCGAGCTGTCCGCGACCTTCCGCGAGAGCGATGCCGGGCTGGTATTGTCTTGCAGTCACGTCGCTGAATCGTTCAGCGACGCCACCGTTGCGCGCTGGCTGGAGAATTTCCGCCTGTTGGTGGAAAGCATTGCGAGCGATGCCGGCCGGCGCATCAGCGACCTGGCCTTCCTGACGCCGCAAGAGCAGGACGTGGTCGAGCGCCTGCGCAACCACGCGCCGATCGACCTCGGCCATGTGTTCCCGGCCGCCGCCAATGACGGCGTGGCCGATCCTGCGCAACCACGGTTGCTGCACCTGCTGCTCGACCGCCAGGCGGAACTGTCCCCGTCGCGTCCGGCCCTGGTATCGTCCGCCGGCGTACTGAGTTTTGCCGATCTTGCCCGCAAGACCAACCAACTGGCCAACTACCTGCTGGAAGCGGGCGTCCGGTCGGGGATGGTGGTGGGCGTCGAAGCGGCCCACAAGGCCGAGGCCGTGCTGGGCATTATCGCCAGCATCAAGGCCGGCGCGATCAGCTTCCCGGTCGATCTCCAGCAGCCGCAGTCGCGGCTCGATCTCTTGATGGCCGACAGTGGCTGCCGCCATGTGCTGACCTTGGCCGACCGCCCGATCGGCAATTTCGACGGCCAACGCCTGGCGCTGGCCGAGGACGCCTGGCGCCATTGCCCGGCGACCGCGCCGCAGGTCGACGCCTTGCCCGCTAACGGGGTGTACCTGACCTATACCTCGGGCACGACCGGACGGCCAAATGCATCCCTGCTGCATCATCGCGGCATCGTCAACTATGTCGGCTCGGTGATTCAGCGCTTCCGCTATCAGCCGACCGACCGCTCGATGCTGTTTGCGCCCTTGACCTTCGATGCCTCACTGGAAGAGATTTTCGTGCCCTTGTGCGCCGGCGCTTCCCTTTACATCAGCGACGAGGACGTCAAGCGCTCGGTGCCTGCGCTGTTGGAAACCTGCCGGACCCAAGCGATCACCATCCTGACGCTGCCGACCGCTTACTGGCGCATCCTCAGCGAACATCTGGCGACGCTCGATCCCGCCACGGCGGCCTGGGGACAGGTACGTATCGTCAGCATCGGCGGCGAGCGGGCGACCATCGAGGCAATCCGTCTCTGGCATCGCGGGACGGCTGGCAAGCTTGAACTGTTCAACGTCTATGGCCCGAGCGAATGCACGGTCGGCAGTGTCGTCGACCGCGTTGACCTCGACCGGGCGGAGAAAGAAGGCAATATCTACCTGCACCGGCCTGTTGACAACGTCCATCTGCACGTGCTGGACCAGTTCATGAACCCGGTGCCGGCTGGATTGCCGGGCGAACTCTATATCGGCGGCGCCGGCGTCGGGCATGGCTATCGCCAGCGGCCGGCGCTGACCGCGCAGCGCTTCGTTCCCGATCCGTTCGCGGCGTCCGCCGGCGAACGGCTGTATCGCTCCGGCGACATGGTGCGTTACGACCTCGATGGCAGGCTCCACTTCCTTGGCCGCATCGACTTCCAGGTCAAGGTGGACGGGATTCGGGTCGAACCCGAGGAAATCCAGTTGCTGCTGGAGTCGCACCCCAGCGTCGCCCAGGCCGTCGTGCTGGCCGCGGAAGGGCATCAAGGGCGCAATCCGCTGATCGCTTATGTGACGCTTGACAAGTCGCAGCCGGGCCAGTTGGCCGCCACCGGCACCGACGGCGCCGTGTTCGTCGACTATCTGCGCAAGCGCCTGCCGGTGTACATGGTGCCGACCCGGGTGGTCGTGATGGATGCATTCCCGCTGACGGCCAACCAGAAGGTGGACCGGCGGGCGCTGCTGCTGGCCGCCAACGACGCGCAAGTGGCGGTCACCGCCCCTGCGTTGTCGGAGACCGAAACCGCGCTGCTGACGGTGTGGCGGGAATTGCTTGGCGATGAAAACTTTGGTATCGACCATAATTTCTTCAGCCTTGGCGGGAATTCCTTGCTGGCGATACGCATCAACAACCGGGTCGAAGCGATGTACGGGGTGCGCCTGCCGGTCGCCGCATTATTCGAGCACCAGACCGTGCGCGTCCTGGCAGCGCTGATCGAGCGCCTGCGCACGGAGCTTGGCACGGCAGCCGAACCGGCGCAGCCCGCCCAGCTCATCGAGCGCGTGTCCGCCAAGTCGCTGCCGCTGTCCGGCGCCCAATACCGCCTCTGGTATCTGCATCAGCGGAACCCGGAAAGCACGGCATACAACGTGCCGGACATGATGAGGCTGGAAGGCGCGCTCGATCAGGCCGCGCTGCGCAAGGCGCTCGAATGCACCTTGCAGGAGCATGAGGCCCTGCGCACCAGCTTCGTGGTCGAAGCGGAGACGCCGATGCAAGTCGTCGCCGAGCGCGCCGAGCTGCAATTGCGTCAGCACGACCTGTCGCAGCTGGCGCCGCAAGCCAGGGAACAGGCGCTGGCGGCTCTGCTGCAAGACGCGCTGGAAACCCGGTTCGATCTTTCCCGGGGGCCGCTGGCGGCGTTTGCCTTGGTGAAGATGGCGCAAGACCTGCATGTGCTGGTATCGGTTTTCCATCACATCATTGTCGATGGCTGGTCGGTCGGTCTGATCGAGCAGAGCCTGGCGCGTCACTACAACCTGGCCAAAGCAGGCGCGCAGGCGGCGATGCCGGCGCTGGAGGGACCGGCGCGCCGGCTGCAATACCGTGACTTCGCGGCATGGCAGCAAGGTCTGCTCGACGGCGGCGAGCGGGAACGGCAGCTCGACTACTGGAAGCAGCAACTGGGCGGCCAATTGCCGACCTTGCAATTGCCGACAGACCACAGCCGCCCGCCGGAACCGAGCGGCAAGGGCAGGGCGTTCTCTTTCGAACTGGATGAGGAATTGTCGGCGCAATTGCATGCGCTCAGCGAACGCCATCACGTGTCGATGTTCATGCTGTTGCTGGCGGCCTATGCGACCCTGCTGGCGCGCTACGCGCGGCAGGAAGACCTGCTGGTCGGCGTGCCGGCGCATGGGCGCACGCGGCCTGAGCTGGAGCCGATTGTCGGCTTTTTCGTCAACACCCTGGTGATCCGGGTGCAGCCCAAGTCCGCGCTCACGTTTGCCTCCCTGCTTGAGCAGGTGCGCCAAACCAGCCTGGAAGCCTTTGCGCATCAAGACCTCGCCCTGGAGGAAATCGCGGCGGAGGTCAACGCGCTGCGCGAACGCGACGGTAGCGGCTTGCTCCAGACGATGTTCTCTTTCCAGGATGCCGACGAGTTCGCCTTGCCGGCGTTCGACGGCCTCGCCGCAAGCAGCATCGAGCCCGAGCACCATACCGCGAAGTTCGACCTGTACCTGGCAACCTGGAAGCAGGATGGCCGCCTGCATTGCGGTTTCGAGTCGAGCGTCGACCTGTTCGACATCGCGACGGTCAGGCGAATGGCCGATCATTATCGGAACCTGCTGGGCAGCATCGTCAGCAATCCTGACAGCCGCTTGCGCACGCTTCCATTGCTCAGCGAGGCCGACATTGCGCATCAGGTGCGGGGTCTCAACCAGACGGACCTGGAATTTCCGGGGCCGCGCTATGTCAGGGATGTCTTCGCCGAGCAAGCCGCGTTGTATCCGGAGCGCGTGGCGGTGAGCTGCGGCCCGCTGTCGATGACCTACGCCGAGCTCGACCGTGCCTCCAGCCAGGTTGCGCACCAGCTGATCGCGCGTGGCGCGCACGGCGAAGACCTGATCGGCTTGCTGATCGGCCGGAATATCAACTATCTGATTGCGATGCTCGGCGTGGTGAAGGCAGGCGTTGCGTTCACGCCCTTGAATCCGGAAGACCCGGCCTACAAGGTCGACCGTATCATCGAAACCGGCAAGGTGGCCTACGTGGTGTGCGACAAGGCCACCCGGGCGAACGCGCTCAAGCTGGCGCCGCGCGCGCCGCTGGTCGGGCTCGAAACCTTGCTGCACGACACCGCCGCGCCGGTGCCCGGCTTTCTGCCGCTGACGCCATCCTCGCTGGCCTATGTGATCTATACGTCGGGCTCGACCGGCATGCCAAAGGGGGCGATGATCGAGCAGCGCGGGATGATCAACCATCTGCGGGCGAAGCTCCACGACCTTGGCATCACCGGCAGCGACGTCATCGCCGAGATGGCGGTCACGACCTTCGACGTCTCGGTCTGGCAATACCTGCTGGCCTTGCTGGTGGGCGGCCGTACCGCCGTGATCCCCGGCGACGCCGCGTGGGACCCGCAGCAGTTGCTGGCCCAGCTCGACGCCGAGGGCGTGACGGTGTTCGAATCGGTGCCGTCGCACATGAAGATACTGATCGACGAGCTGGAAGCCTCGCCCGGCCGCTACCGGCTGGACAAGCTGCGCGTGTATGTCAGCAACGCCGAAGCCCTGACGCCGGCGCTGTGCGCGCGCTGGTTCGATTGCCTGCCCAATGTTCCGGTGGTTAACACCTACGGCGCCACCGAGTGTTCGGACGACACCAGCCACTTGTGGATACGGGCCCCGCTGGCGTCGGCCTTCCCGTATGTGCCGATCCAGGGCACGCTGCCTAATCTGAAGACCTATCTGCTCGATGCCGAATTGAAGCCGGTGCCGATGGGCGTCATCGGCGAGGTCTACCTGGGCGGCATCGGCGTCGGCCGCGGTTATCTGGGCGATCCGGTGCGGACTGCCCAGTCCTTCGTGCCGGACCCGTTCGCGGCCGAGCCGGGGCAGCGCATCTACAAGACGGGCGACCTGGCGCGCTACCGTCCCGGCGACGTGCTCGAGTTTATCGGGCGCGACGACTTCCAGGTCAAGATCCGCGGCCAGCGGGTCGAGATCGGCGAGGTCGAAAAGGCAATCGGCGACCACGACAACGTGCGGCAGGTGGTGGTGGTGGCTGCGAAAGACAGCAAGGAGCGGCTTTTCCTGCTCGGCTACGTGATTCCGCATCGGCATCCGGCGCCGACCATTCCCGAGCTGCGCGCCTTCGTCAGCAGCCGGGTCGCCGCCTACATGGTGCCGGCCTCGTTCGTGCTGATGGACGAGTTCCCGCTGAACGCCAACGGCAAGGTGGATCGCAAGCGCCTGCCGCAGCCGCTGGACCAGGACATTTTCAACCGCCATGAATACGTGGCGCCCGAGGGCGCCACCGAGGAGCGGCTGGCTTCGCTTTGGCAGGAACTGCTCGACGTCGAGCGTGTCGGCGCGCTCGACAGTTTCTTCGAGCTGGGCGGCCACTCGTTGCTGGCGGCGGACCTGACGCTGCGTATCCGTACGCAGTTCGGCGTTGCGTTGCCGATGCGCACGCTGTTCCAGACGCCGCAGCTGCGCGCGGTGGCGGCGGCCATCGACGGATTGCGCACCGCCGAAGGGGCGGCCGCCCCGGCGCGCATCGAGCGCTTGCCGGCGCGCGAGCACCACCAGCTTGCGCCCTGCCAGGTGCCGGAATGGTATGCATACCAGATGGACCCAAGCAGTCCGGTCTATAACATCAGCGTTTCCGACCTGTTCTTCACGGGCAAACTCGACCGCGACGTGTTTCTCGCGGCCTGGAACGCCGTCATCGATCGCCACGAAGTGTTGCGCGTCAAGTTCGACTACCGTGACGGCGCGCCGATCCAACTGCTCGATCCGCGGATCGGCTTGCATGCCGACGATGTCTTCATCGACCGTAGCGCCCTGGCTGGCGCCGCGGCGATCGATGAGGCCAACGTGCTGGCGGCGCGCTTTGGCACGGCGCCTTTCGATTTCGCCAACGGCCCGCTCTTCCGCCTGCACCTGGTCAGCTACGCGGGCGACTTCCATCAGATGATTTTCGTCGTTCATCACATCATCTGGGATGAAACGTCGCTGATCAACCTGATGCTGGAGTTGAGCGAACTGTATAACGCCGGCCTCGCGCGGCGCGCGGCGAACCTGCCGGCGCTCCCGGTAAGCTACTTCGACTACGTGGAATGGACGCACCGGCAGTTGCACTCGGGCGCCTTCGACCAGCACAAGCAATACTGGCTGGACATGTACAAGGAGCTGCCGCCGCCGCTGGACTTGCCGACCGATTATCCGCGGCCGAACCTGATGACCTACAAGGGCGATGCGCTGAGTAACTGGCTGCCGCGCAGCGTGGTGCGCAAGATCGATGCCTTCCTGAAGCAAAATGACATCACGTTGTTCATGTTGCAGTTGGCGATCATCGACTGCTACCTGCAACGGATCAGCGGCCAGAACGATTTCGTCATCGGCTGCCCGATTGCCGGCCGCGACGACGAATCGCTGAAACCGCTGCTGGGTTTGTTTGCGACGCCGATGCCGATCCGTTGCACGATCGATGCCGGCATGACCTTCCGCGAATTGCTGGCGCAGGTGTCGCAGCGCTCGCTGGAGGCGTTCGAGCACTATCACTATCCATCCAATATGGTGATCGAACAACTGCAGCACGAGAAAGACCTGTCGCGGCCCAAGTTGTTCTCCATCATGTACGGCTTGCAGAACAACAAGACCGACCTGATGGGCCGCATCCAGTTCGACGGCCTGACCCTGAGCCTGGAAAAAGTGGCCGACACGGAGAACAAGACTTCCCGCTTCGACCTCAATTTCGTGGTGGACCAGTTTGGCAGCGACATTATGTTCAGCTGCATCTACAACGCCGACCTGTTCCATCCTTCCAGCGTCGAACTGATGCTGGAAAACATGAGCATGCTGATGGATCAGGTGCTGGACGACCCGGATCAGCCATTGCATCGCTACACGATGGTCGAGGCCAGCGGCAAGAACGCGGCCTTCGTCCACGGGCAGCCGTTTGAGTTCGATGCCGCGGCGACCATGCACAGCCTGATGGAGCGGCAGGCCGCGGCGACGCCGGCGCAGGTGGCGATCAGAAGCGCCGGTGCCGCTTACAGTTATGACCAGTTGAATATGCGGGCCAATCAGCTCGCGCATTATCTGCTCTCGCTGGGTATCGCGAGTGGAGACAGAGTGGCGGTCATGCTCAACCCCTCGTTCGAGATGATCGTGGCGCTGTACGGGATTCTCAAGGTGGGGGCGTGCTTCGTGCCTGTCGGGCCGCAGTATCCGCAACAGCGCGTGAATGCGATTTTGCGCAACAGCGGCGCGCGCTGGGTGCTGACCGACACGAGCAAGCGGCGCGTGTTCAACGCGTTCCCGCACGATGTGGTGTGCATCGATGAACTCGTCGGCGCGCTGGATGGCTATTCCGCCGGCAATCCGGCTCCCGCGGGGAGCGGACAGCTGGCTTACATCCTGCATACCTCGGGTTCGACCGGTATGCCGAAGGGTATCCAGATCGAACACGGCGGGGTGGTCAACATGCTGGCCGACCTGCAGCGCACCTACGCCTTGAGCGCCGATGACCGGGTGCTGTTCCATACCCCGTTCACCTTCGACGTCTTCATTCAGGACGTGTTCTGGCCTCTGGCCTTCGGCGCCAGCGTGGTGGTGATGGCCGACGAGCAGGCCAAGAGCGGCAAGGACTTGGGCGAGACGATCGAACGCGAACAAGTGACGCTGCTGCAGTTCGTGCCGGCGATGCTGGAGTCGCTGATCGAAGCGCGCGAGCAAGGGAGAATCGGAGCGTTGCCGTCGCTGCGTCAAGTCATTTGCGGCGCGGCGGCGTTGTACCGTGGACTTGTCGAGCGCTTTACGAGCGCGTTTTCCTGCCGGCTCGCCAACCATTACGGGCCGACCGAGGTCACTGTCGATGCTTGCCGCTTCGATTGCAGCGAGCCGTTTGCCGGCGATGCGGTGCCGATAGGCAGGCCCATCGGCAATGCCAGCGTCTATATCCTCGATGCGCGGCTGCAGGCTGTGGTGCGCGGGGTCATCGGCGAGATCTACGTATCCTCGCCGGGCCTGGCGCGCGGCTATCTGAACGACAGCGAAGGGACGGCACAGGCGTTCATCGATCACGAGATCGACGGTGTCAAACGCCGCCTCTACCGGACCGGCGATCTTGGGCACTGCGACAGCGCCGGCGTCATTTACTTTCATGGACGCCGCGACAAGCAGTTCAAGATCCGTGGCAACCGGGTCGAACTGGAGGAAATCGCCACCGCCTTGCGCGGCCATCCGGATATCGCGGTCGCCGCCATCCAGTATCAGGAGGATGCACGGAGCGGCGGACGGCTGCTTGCCTACATCGAGCAGAAGGGTGCGCTCAACCAGGTCGCCGTTCCTCACGGAGCAGCGCCGCTGTATTGCTTCACGCTGGAGCAGCGGCCCGAGCTGTTTGCCGCCGCCGATTCCTTGCAAGCGGACGGGCAGCATGCGGCACAGTGGGCGGAGCTGGCGCGCCAGTTCCCCGCCTGCCAGTTGATGCTGACCGACCGCACCGGCGCCGTGATGGCGGCCGGCGGCGCGCTGCCGGTCAGGCTCGACCCGGTCAGGCTCGACCCGGTCAGGCTCGACCTGGAACGGCAGGATGCCGTTACTCCGCAGGCAGTATTGCAAACCGCACAAGCCCAGCAAGCGAGTGGCACCGTGCCGAATGCCTTGTACGTATTTGCCCCTTGCGCGGCGGGGCCATCGCTGGGGATGGAACAGGGCAGGGCGGCGCTGGAGCGGCAATACCGCCTGCTGGCGGCGGCGCTGGGGCTGGCGCATGTGGTATTCGCCGGCGCCGACGCATGCGCGGCGCAACCGGCCGATGCCGGCATCACCCGGCGTTCCTACCTCACGCGGGACAGCATTCGTGAATGGCTGAGACAGTCCTTGCCGGACTACATGATTCCGGATATTGTCCACTTTATTCCCGTGGTGCCGATGACAGACAGCGGCAAGATCGATGTCAGGAGCCTGCCGGTGATCGAGGTGAATGCGCAAGCCGGCAAGCGGCGTGCCAGCACCGCGATCCAGATCGAGCTCAGCGAGGTATGGCAGCGCTTGCTGAAAGTGGCGGACGTCGGGGTGACGGATGACTTCTTCGTGCTGGGCGGTCAATCGCTCAAGGCAATCGAGATGGTTTCCGAGTTGAACCGTCGTTACGGCGTGAAGATCCAGCTGCGCGAGTTCTACCAGAACCCCACGATCCATCATCTGGAGACCTTGTTGACCGAAAGAGCGGAGTGAATGACGCCGCAGGCTCCCGGTCAGGGCCTGCTGCGATGGGCAAGCGCATTACCAACTACCTGGAAAAGATAAGGATTCAACGTGTACATACTAGGAATCAATGCTGCATATCACGAATCGGCGGCGTGTCTGATCAAGGACGGGCATGTGGTCATGGCGATCGAGGAAGAGCGCCTGAACCGGATCAAGCACGGCAAACTGTCGACGCCTGAGACGACCGGACAATTGCCTTGGAAGGCGATTCACAAATGCCTCGATGCGGCCAACATCACGCTGCAGGATTGCGAGCATATCGGCTATTCGTTCAGCCCGGAGATTCTTCAGGAAGGCGTGGCCGCCTGGCGCAAGGCCAACGACCAGCCGCAGGGCTGGGAGCTGGACGATGAAAGCTACCAGACGCGGGAAGGCGGGCTGAGCTTCGCCGAGGGCGTCCTGTCGGCACGTCAGCAACTCATGGAAGAAGCCGGCTTCAAGGGCCGTTTCCACTTCCTGCCGCACCACGATTGCCATGCCGCGAGCGCATTCCACGTCTCACCGTTCGACAAGGCGGCGGTGCTGGTGATCGACGGCATCGGGGAATGGGCGAGCACTTCCTTGTATTATGGCGATGGCCTCACGTTGAAGAAGGAATACGATTTCCTCTTTCCCAATTCGCTGGGTTTCGTTTGGGAGAAACTCTCGAAGTTCCTGGGTTTCAGCCAGTACGACGCTTCCAAGGTCATGGGACTGGCGGCCTACGGCGATAGCAGCAAGACGATCGACCTGTTCTCCAAGCTGGTGACGGACAAGGAGAACATGACGGTGGATCTCGCGATGCTGCGCCACGAGTCGCCGGATTTCTCGACGCTGGAAGCGCTGTTCAAATTGCCAAGACGGCATACGCCGGTCGATTTCAAAGTCGAGAACTGGCAAGCCTATGTTGACGTCGCCGCGGGCTTGCAACTGCTGACCGAACAGGTCATGCTGAACATCCTGCGCAAGTTTGACCGCGTTAATTACCGCAACCTCTGCATGGCCGGAGGCGTGGCGCTGAATTGCGCCGCCAACGGCGTCATCGTGCGCGAGAAACTGTTCGACGACATCTTCATCCAGCCCGCGTCGAACGATGCCGGCACGGCGATGGGTGCGGCGTTCCTGATCTGGAACCAGGTTCTCGGCCAGCCGCGTCAGTATGTATTTACCAATGCCTATCTCGGCCCATCCTATTCCGATGACGAGATTGAAACGATCCTGAAGCGCACCAGCCTTGCTTACCGCAAGGTGGATATCGCCGAGGAAGTGGCAAAGCTTCTTGCCGGAGGCAGCATCGTCGGCTGGTTCATCGGCAGGATGGAGTGGGGCCCGCGCGCCCTGGGCGCCCGCAGCCTGCTGGCCGATCCGCGCAACAAGGATGTGCGGGAGTTGATGAACGTAAAGGTCAAGCACCGCGAGCTCTACCGCCCATTCTGCCCGAGCATTCTCGGCGAACGCGCCGAGGAATGGTTCCACGGCAGCACGTGGGCAACGGCCGGCAAGTATATGCTCGTCACCTCGACGCTACAGCCGGGCAAGGCCGAGCAGATCCCGGCGGTCGTGCACCACGACGGCACGGTGCGGGCGCAGGCCGTGTATCAGCAAGATCATCCTGAATACCACCGGTTGATCTCGAAATTCGAGGCGCTGACCGGCGTCCCGCTGTTGCTCAATACATCGTTCAATGACTCGGAGCCGATTGTCTGCACGCCGCAGGACGCCATCAACACGTTCATGAAGACCGACATCGACTACCTAGCGATAGGTAATTACCTCGTTTCCAAGCGCTGATGTAAGGGGCGGGCGCCATTGTTGTCTGCGCGCCCGCCTGGATGAATGGATGAAGTCGATGAAAAATGTGATGCGTGATACCCGCTGGCTTGTCGGGAAGCCTATCGAGGTCCCTCGGATGCGCTTGTTCTGTTTCGCCTACGCGGGCGGGAGCGCCACGGAATTTCTGCCGTGGCAGGCGCAATTGGCTCCTCATATCGAAGTATGCGGCATTCAGTTGCCGGGTCGCGGTTCGAGATGGTCCGAGCCAGCCGCGACGGAAATGGCCTCATTGGTTGAAGCGATCGCACCTGTGATTGCACGCCATGCAGAAATTCCCTTCGCCCTGTTCGGCCACAGTCTGGGCGCCATCCTGGCATTTGAGGTTGCCCGCTATTGCCAAAACCAGGCATTGTGTTTACCTGCCCATTTATTCGCGTCCGGCTCCGATGCGCCGCCTCATTTTAGTGACCCGCAATGGCAGGGTATCGATGACGCGGCGTTCGTCGAGGAATTGAGGCAGTTGAATGGCACGCCGCCTGAATTGCTGGAGCACGATGAGCTGATGCAGCTGGTATTGCCGATGCTGCGCGCCGATTTTGGCCTGGTGGCCAAGTATGTCTATCGCAGCGGACCTCGTTTGCATGTGCCAATCACGGTCTTGTCGGGCACGAAGGATGAACAGATATCATTGGAGTCGCTCAGCGACTGGCAAGCTGAGACCGATGCCGATTTCGATCAGTACAGATTTGAAGGCGGGCACTTTTTTATTCAGGAGCGCAGCGCCGAGATTATCGCTTGCGTGAAGAACAAGCTGGGATTCTAGGTATGGAATCCCACGCATCGAGCTTCGCCGCCTAGTCCTTCAGGCTATGTCCCTTGCCCGGGAAGCGTTTGGAGGGCGCCTGGTGGTTTGAACCGGACTGCTGCCGGTTCAGTACCGAGCCCAACAACGCGCTTGCTTGCTCCTGGCTTGCAAGCTGACCATTAATACTGAAGTTGATCCGCATCGGCCGCTGCTGCTGCTGCGGCTGGTGCTGCTGTTGCGGTTGGGGATTGCGTGTCGGATCCCATAGACGCATCCGGTGTTGGTAACCAAGGCCGAAAATATTGGCGTTCTGGGCTTGACCGCGCTGCTGCACGTTCGGGAAGCGATCCATGGCCGATTGCAGAAGTGTTGCGGCGCCGGCATTACAATTGGCCACGGTGTCGGACCGGAGCGGCGGCACACGCTGGAACGTCGGTGTTGAAGCAGCCAGGTGGATGCTTTGCTTGCGTTGTTCGCTTCGGCTGATCGGGTTCGAGGGGCGCAATTCGGAATGGGGAATACCATCGCCGACCCGGCCGTGGCGTTCGTCCAGGTAGCGCTGTTGCAGCAGGAACTGTTGACGCGCTTCCAGCAGATCGATACTGCGCACATTGTTAATACGCCGGAGCGATACATTGCTGGGGCTTAAAAAACGCCGGGGCGCTTCGAAGGCGCGCACGTCTTCCTCCGCGGTATTGGGCCTGTCGCTCTGGTAGCCATTCGGCTGCTTCGGCCACATTTCCATTTTGGTTTTAGGGGCCAGTTTATGCAGTTCCGACACTTCCTTATCAACCTGTTTGGAAGAAACGCTTGGGTTTCTCGCGGTACGCGCATCGCGGTAGGCCTCGTGGAATTCTTCCTTGGTCGGAAATGTCTGACCGCGCATGCCCTTGACCGTCGATCGGATATCGCTGCTGAACTTGTGTTTAAAGGAAAAGAATTTTTTCGCCTTGACCTCGCTAACGAAATCCTTGTCGATGTCGACGCCGCCGCGTTTCGGATCGCCGCCGACGCCGTAGAACACAGCGCCGCTATTCCTGCCCCTGCCGGGGTCGCCCGCCATGACGTACCCGTGGCTGCGAATGCCTAGGCCACCGGTGCTACGGTTGACGAAATAAACCGGGACGGGGCGCAACTGGGCGGGGCTGGAGTGCCTGATGTCGTTCAAAAGATTTGGCGACAGCGGAGGCGGCGGGGGCAGCAGACTGTGGCCGGGGCCTGGGAAGCGCTGATTACGCGCCCGCTGCCGTTCCGCGGGGCTCGCGTTGTCATCGATGAACCCGTTACGAATAAACGGCGTCCTTTGTCCACGCATCTGGCAATCCTTGAGAAGGGAAGAGGGTACGGCAACAGCCTATACTAGACCAATACCTTTTGTTGCTGCAACAACTATTGGCGTTTGTCCTTGGGTATCTTGTCAAAGTACGCGCCCATGATGCTCAACAGCGGCCGCTTGCGGTTGGCCAAAGCCCACGAGAATTCGTGGTCGACGTCGTGGGTGGACTTGCCCCCGCCAATCGCTAGGCTCAAGCGTGGCAACGCATACCAGGGTGCCCAAGGGAACAGGTGGTGTGCCGGATGCAGGTTGAAGTTGAGCAGGATGTACTTCGACCAGAACGGGACACTACGGCAACCATGACTAACCTGGCCCTGTTCCCAAAACGGCAAGGGAGGATCGTCTTCCTTCAGCAGCGGCGTCTCGGCATGATGCGGCAGGTTGACCAGCTCTTCCAGGAACAGCAATGCCAGCAAACAGGGCACGTAGATGCTTGCGACATCCCGGACAGGCTCGCTCCACAATGCAGCGGCAGCGACGAGTACATAACCGGCGGCGTACAGCCGCTCCATCCGAATTTCCTTGCTAATTCGGGTGGTCATCCCGCTTTCGCGGCGCTGGGCAAACGGCGCGCGCCACAGGCCGATACGGTCGTTCAGTACCAGCATGGGCAGCCAATATTTCCAAACGAACTCAAGCTTGGCTGCCTGCTTGGAGTCCATCACCGCGAACCTCGCGATCAGGCGCCGGTTGGCCGGATCGCCGGTTGGATGCCCGGTCCATGAATGGTGCAGCGCGTGCGAGGACTGACGTGCCAGGAACGGCATGACGATCAGCCAACCGCAGACATGCCCGACAAAATTGTTTAAAGCCGGAGCGGGCGACACCGCGCCATGCGTGGCTTCATGCAGGATAAGGTAGGCGTGCAACTGGAAAAGCGTGAACGGCAGCACGCTGGCGTAGGCCAGTGCCGAGTCGCGCGTGGCCAGTGCAATGCCAAGCGTCAGCAGCATGAGGTCAACCGCGATCACGGCCCAAGTCGGCCAGTTCGGGCCGGGAGGACGCGAGTCCTTGCGCAGTTCATTCCAGCGCTGTTTATTCATCCGTGCCTCCCCCCGCGCCCAGCCGGTGCCGGATGACGACCGAGCGGAAGCGCTCATCGGGATAGGCTACCGGTTCGATGCTTTCCTCAAGCTCATAGCCCAGCGGCGCGCACACGAACTTGTAAGAGCGCCAGTGCGCGAAGCTGACAACGCCGCTGAACCCTAGCCGCCGCGCCAACTCGATCGATGTGCCGAGAACCTTCCGGCTGATCAGTCTGCCGGCCTTGTCCGGCGTAATCCACAGGCTCCGTATCTCGCACAGATTCGATTCGTTGCGCAGGCTGGCGCGCGCCTGCGGTGGCAACGGACTTGCGTCCGATTCGATGGGAAGCGTGCGGCCGCTCATGCGCTGGTGAATCTTATTACCACCAAGCAATTTCCCACTCTTCGAGACGGCGATCACCCCCACCGTACCCGACGGTGCCGATATGTCGTCCTCGGTAACGACCGCCTCGCCGACGCCAATCTGGCGCAGGACTGCGATTTGTCCGGCCATGAATTCGGTGAGCACGTCTTTGCGTTCGAACAGGTCGACCATCATGATGTCGTAGTCGTCCTCATCCTTTAATTTTTTCATAACGATTATCTTAATTTT
>Ga0170475_106766993_pt1 | contig 15093 bp, 11 predicted proteins | sample Soicark_Litter_5_FD_111474 | JGI IMG/M metagenome (GOLD analysis project Ga0170475, IMG submission 111474) | Avena fatua rhizosphere microbial communities from Hopland, California, USA. Combined Assembly of 48 SPs | reverse complement strand
GTTCGGACATGTGAAGGGCAGTTTCACCGGCGCGTATCGCGACAAGCCCGGCAAGCTCGAGATGGCCGACGATGGAACGATCTTTCTCGATGAGATCGGAGAGATGACCCTGCGCATGCAGGGGCTGCTGCTGCGATTCCTCGAGACTGGCGAAATTCAGAAGGTCGGCGCCGAGCGCGTCGGGGCCGCGACGAACGTTCGCGTCATCGCTGCGACCAATCGCAACCTGCGCGACCTGATCGCTCAGGGTCAGTTTCGCGAGGATCTCTTTTATCGGTTGAACGTGATCCACATCGTCGTGCCGCCGCTGCGCGAGCGGAAGGAAGACATCCCGGCGCTCATCCAGTACTTCCTGAATCGCTACTCGAACAGCACCGGTCCCGGAGGGAGTAACGGAACGAACGGCAACGGCACTAATGGTCATGGTCACGCGAACGGCGCGAACGGCCATGCCAACGGCGCGAACGGCCACGCCAACGGTGCGAGCGCGACCGGCGACGCGAGCAGCCGGTACTACATCGTCCGCGACATCGCGCCTGATGCCATGACGACGCTGTGCGCCTATCCGTGGCCGGGGAACGTCCGCGAGCTCGAGAACGTCATCGAGCGCCTGGTCGTGACTGGCCGCCGCGAGGTGATCCAGGCGGACGATTTGGGGCCGGAGCTGCGAACGGTCGGCTCCATCGGCGGGCGTCCGCGCAAGGAACGGCGGAAGACGCTGGCGGACGAGCTGTTCAAGAAGCTGATTGAGGAGCGGGAATCGTTCTGGACGTCTGTGTACCCGCTTTACATGAACCGCGAGATCACCCGGAGCAACGTGCGGGATCTCGTGCACAAGGGACTCGAGGAGGCGCGCGGCAACTACAAGATCGTGCTGCGGCTCTTCAACATGGAGTCCACCGACTACAAGAGGTTCCTCAATTTTCTCCGTAAGCACGACTGTCAGCTGCCGTTTAAGGAATACCGGCAGTAAGCAGTCTTCAAGAACGAGCGAGCTTTTTATGATGCGCGTTGTGTCATTTTGCGCAGTCCTGGCGATGGTGGTGTCGACCGCCGGAGTTGCCGGACTCGAAGCGCAGCACCCGGCTGGTGCGCCTGCGCTTCCGCCCGGTTACGTCATCGGCGCCCAGGACGTGTTGTCGGTGGTTTTCTGGCGCGACAAGGACATGTCTGCCGATGTGGTCGTGCGACCCGACGGCAACATTTCGCTGCCGCTCTTGAACGAGGTGCATGCCGCCGGGCTGACGCCGGAGCAGCTGCGCCTGAAGCTCAACGACCTGGCCGTCAAGTACGTGGAAGATCCGAATGCGTCGGTGGTGCTGAAGGAAATTCACAGCCGCAACGTGTTCATCACTGGAAACGTTGCGAAGCCATCGACCTATCCCCTGATTGGCGAGATGACGGTGCTGCAGCTCATCGCGATGTCCGGAGGGCTGCTGGAGTATGCGGATTCCGGGAGCATCGTCGTGATTCGCACTGTGGCTGGGAAGCAGACGTTTCACAAGTTCAACTACAAGGATGTGGTCAAGCAGAAGAACACCGAGCAGAACATCCTTCTCACCCCGGGCGACACGGTCGTTGTTCCGTAAGTCCTGTCGATACATCAGTGAACAAGATCAACAACGTCCTCGTTCGAGATGTCGCGGCGGCACTGTTGCTCGCGGGGTGTGCGGTCACCGCCGCGGAGGCACAGACGGCTGCTCCTGCGTCATCATCGAGCCGCTCGGGTGGGAATAGCAGCGGCTCTCGATTCGACGTGTCCCTCCACGTGGCGGAAGCCTACGACGACAATCTGCAGGCCGAATCGGGACTGGTGTCTCCGTCGGCCTATCAGACGAGCGGTTACTACACGATCCTCGCGCCAACGGCGACGTTCGAAGCGCGCGGACGGCGGGTGCAGTTTGCAGGGACGGGCGGTACGAACGCCAGGTACTACTCGGATTTCGGCGAGTGGCTCGGCACGACGACGTTCGGCGGCGCCGCCCTCGCGGCGCAGCTCGCCGAACGGACAACGATGTCGATAAGCCAGAACGTCACCTACGCCCCCGTGAGCCTCAATCTTTTTACGGCACTGCCTTCGTCATCGCTCCTCAACCCAGTACCACCCACCTCGGACTATGCGACGACAGAGGAGAAGTCGTACACCTATACAAGCGCCCTCGCGATGAGTCAGGGAATTACGTCACGGACCTCGGTGGCGTTCAAGTCGGACTTTCGTTACGCCGATTATCAAGGTCCGCAGCTGAATCTCAACGAGCTTCGGTCATACGATGCCGGCGTCAGGCTCCTCCACAATCTCGACAAGAACGTCACGCTTCGCCTGGGTTATACGTTTCGGAATGCGCAGTACCTGACAGGGCGTGAATCGCTCGAGAACACTGTCGATGTCGGAGTCGATTACACGCGTCCGTTGTCCGCGAGCCGCAAGATGCTCCTGGCATTCAGCGTGGGACCGACGGCGTATAACGGTCCCTTTGCGCTCGAGGCCAACGGGGCCACCCAGTTGTACCGCCTGACCGCATCGGGCTCGCTGACGTATCCAATCACTCGAACATGGAACGCCCAGGCAGCTTATCGTCGTGGAACTGAGTATCTCGAGAGCTTTGCCAAGCCGGTGTTCACCAATGCGGTCACATTTGCGACGAGCGGAACCGTCAGCCGTCGCAGCGACCTCGCGATCTCGGCCGCTTACTCGGAAGGCGATCCCGGGCTGACGGGAGCAGAGGCTCCGTTCACGACATCTACGGCCAGCGCACGATATCGCGTGACGCTGAATCGGACGTGGGCGACCTACGCGGAGTACCTGTATTACTACTACGATTTCAAGGCGTCTTTGTTAATGCCGCAGGGCGTTCGTCCACAGCTCACGCGTAACAGTGTTCGTGTGGGTCTGATGCTTTCGATGGGAACGCGGGGGAAGTAGCGTGCTGCCAGGACGCAAATACACACCGGAGGAAATCCTTCGGATCGGGCTTCACCGCTGGTGGCTCATCGTGTTCCCGCTGTGCATATTCACGGTCGCGGCTGTGATCGCCGGCAGGTATCTGCCAGATCGGTATCGTTCGGAAACGCTGATCATGCTGGTTCCGCAGCGCATACCGGACAGCTATGTGAAGAGCACCGTTGCGACCCCGATCGAGAGTCGTCTGGCGACGCTCAAAGAACAGATCATGAGCCGGTCACGCCTCGAACGGATCATCCTGGATCTGAACCTTTATAATTCTTTGCGTCAACGCCTCCCCATGGAGGACGTGGTCGAGCGGATGCGTCAGGATATTGACGTCAAGACGACCGCCAACGAATCGTTTCGGGTGAGTTACGTCAGCCAGGATGCGAGGACCGCACAGAAGGCGACCGAGCGGCTGGCTTCTCTGTTCATCGAAGAGAGCCTCCGCGATCGCGAAAACGTCGCCGAAGACACCAATCAGTTTCTGGAATCGCAACTTCAGGATGCGAGACGACGGCTCGTCGAGCAGGAAAAGAAGCTCGAAGAGTATCGGCGTCGCTATAGCGGGCAGCTGCCGACCCAGCTGACGGCGAACATGCAGTCGATGTCCAGCGCGCAGCTCCAGCTGCAGTCGGTCAGCGACGCGTTGGACCGGGCGCGCGAACGCCGTGTGGGGTTCGAACGCCAGCTCGCCGATTTGCAGACGCCTGACCCGGCGATGGCCGTTACGGTCTCTGCGCCTAAAGATGGCACAGCCGTTGAATCGACAGGCCAACTGCTCGAGAGGGCGCGTGCGGATCTGCAGCTCCTTCAGCTCCGCTACACGCCGGACCATCCGGATGTGCGACGACTTCAACGCACCGTCAGGGATCTCGAGGCGAAACAACAGGCCGAGCTCAAGGTTCCGCCAGTCGATCAACCGGTTCGCGAGATTCCGACGACGCCGCTTGAAGCGCAGCGGCAGAAGCGTATTCGCGACCTGAAAGCCCAGATTGCCGACGTCGACGCCGAATTGAAGGGCCGGCAGCAGGACGAGACGCAATTGCGGAGCCGTATTGCGGAATACCAGATCAAGCTCGACGCCGTTCCGACGCGCGAGTCCGAGCTTGTCGAGCTCACCCGCGACTATACGACGCTTCAGGCGACGTACCAGAGCCTGCTCCAGAAGCGGGAGGACTCCCAGATCGCCGCAAATCTGGAGCGGCGGAATATCGGTGAGCAGTTCAGAGTTCTGGACCCTGCACGGGTGCCGGAGCGGCCGTTCACCCCCAATCGGCTGCAAATCAATCTTGGCAGCGCGGGCGCGGGTCTCGCGCTCGGGCTGGTCCTGATCGGGTTCCTGGAATACCGCGATTCGAGCCTGCGGCTCGAAGGCGACGTCGAGCGGCTGCTCAATTTGCCGGTGTTGGCCCTCGTGCCGCTGATGATGTCCAACGACGAGCAGCGCCGGGCGCGCCGGCTACGAGCGGCCCGTATCACTGGTCTTGCCAGCATGGCCGTGCTGCTGGCCGCGGCTGTGGCGGTGGCGTTATGGCGATTCAAGGCGTAACGGAGTAGCCGATGTATTTGCGCTTCTACGGTCTTCGTGAGCTGCCGTTCGAGCTGACGCCAAACCCGCTGTACCTCTTCCTGACGCCGCAGCATCGAGAGGCGTTGAGCAATCTGCAGTACGGGCTGTCCTCGTCGAAGGCCATTACCGTTCTGATTGGCGAAGCAGGTACCGGCAAAACGACGCTGTTGCATGCGGCGCTGGAGTCTGAACACTGTCGTCACGTCAAGTGCGTCTACATCAACAACCCGGTACTCACGCGCAGCGAGTTCGTGGAATTCCTGGCGAACCGGTTCGAGCTCAGCGCGCATGCGTCGGAGTCCAAGGCTGCGCTCCTCGAGGAACTGGAGCCGCTGTTGATCAGCCGCCGCGCGGAGGGGCAAATCACGGCGCTCGTCGTGGACGAGGCCCAGAGCCTGCGCGACGATCTGCTCGAGGAGATTCGGCTGCTCGCGAACAGCGAAACGACGACCGAGAAACTGTTGCCGGTCGTCCTGGCGGGGCAGCCCGAGCTTCGAGATCGGCTGAACGCCCCGGGACTGAGACAGCTCAAGCAGCGCGTGGCGCTGCGTTGTGAAATCGAGCCGTTCAGCCTCGCGGAGACCGCCACCTATATCGGCACCCGCATTCGAACGGCGGGCGGAGAAGCCGCCAAGCTGTTCACGCGTGAAGCGGTGATGCTCATTCACGAGCACTCGGGAGGGATCGCTCGGACGGTGAACGTGATCTGTGACAACGCGCTGGTCACGGGTTTCGCTGTCGGCAAACGCCCGATCGATCGCGAGGTTGTCCTCGAAGTGGTGCGGGATTTCGACCTGAAGATGAGCGCGAACTCTCCGGCCGTGTCACGAACCAGCGAGCTCTCTTCCGCGAGTGTGCCTCCAACGCCGGAGAGCGGCGACACTGCCGGCGAACCTGTGTCAGCGCCAGGCGGTGAGCCGCAGCGATTTTCGTTGTTGAAAATACGGTGACTGAGGTCGTGACCGAATGAGCCGAGTTGACGAAGCGTTGAGGCGGGCGGCCCTGGATCCGACGAGCCTGCATTCTGCGGCCGGCCGCGCGTCTGCTGACGCCCCGATTGACGAGTCGGCGCTCGATCGTTATTCGTCCGAGAAGTCGTCGACGGAAGTGTCTCCGGCGAAGCTCCCGCCGGCGAAGCCCACGTTCGCCGCGGATCGGTCATCGCAGATCCTCGCGAAACCCCGGGGCCCTGCGGAACCAGCCCGCCGCAATCGGGTGGACGCATTCCACGCATCGCTCGAAGGCAAGCTGGTCGTCAGCCGCGAAACCAGCAGTGTGTCAGTGGAACAGTATCGCCGGCTCGCTGCCACGCTCCTGGCTGTTCAGGCCGAGCGCGGACTCAAGACCCTGCTGGTCTCGAGCTCCGTTCCCGGCGAAGGCAAGACACTTACCGTGACGAACCTTGCGCTGACCCTCAGCGAGTCGTACGGCCGGCGCGTGCTGCTCATCGATGCGGACCTACGGCGTCCGAGCGTTCACACGGCATTCGGCCTTGCCAACGCCATCGGTCTTGGCGACGCCCTGCGCAGCGACCATCCGCAGTTGCAGCCGATTGAAATCTCTCCCGCGCTCAGCGTATTGCCGGCCGGACCGGCCGATAGGAGCCCCTTGGCTGCATTGAGCTCGGATCTCATGCGCTCGCTCGTGGCCGAGAGCGCCACGCGGTTCGACTGGGTGCTGCTGGATTCGCCTCCGGTCGGTTTGCTTTCCGACGCCCAGCTCGTGTCGCGTATCTGTGATGGCGTGCTGTTTGTTATAGGTGCGGGATCGACGCCCTATTCTCTCGTCCAACGAAGCATCGCGGAAATCGGCAGCGACCGTATCGTCGGAACGGTGCTCAACCGCGTCGAGATGGATGCGCTCACCGTTCACGATTACTACGGTCATCACTATGCGCCAAAGTAGTCCCGGTCGTCTCCTCACAGCCGTTGCGCTTGCCGTCACTGCGGCCTGCCGGGCAGACCCTGCTGCTGTGAAGCAGCGATATCTCGCGAGTGGCGACAAGTACGTGGCGGCTGGAAAGTACAAGGAGGCTGCGCTCGAGTATCGGAATGCACTGCAGCAGGATCCGCGGGCCGGCGACGTCAGGGTCAAGCTGGCTGAAACATCGCTGAAGACGGGCGACTTGCGCAACGCGCTTGGCGAATATGTACGCGCGTCCGACCTGTTGCCGGACGACACCGCCGTCCAGCTCAAGGCAGGCAATTTCCTCCTCGTGGCCGGCCGCTTCGATGACGCGAAGGCACGAGCCGAGAAGGTCCTGGCGAGAGACCCCCGCAATGTCGACGCGCAGATTCTGGCCGCGAACGCCGCCGGCGGTCTGAAGGACCTCGACGGAGCGGTGGCGCAGATCGAAGAAGCTTTGACCATCGACCCGGGCCGGAGTGGAGCCTATTCGAACCTTGGCGCGCTCGAACTCGGACGTGGAAAGAAAGACGCCGCCGAACGGGCCTTCCTGAAGGCAGTCCAGCTGAATCCCGGTTCGGTATCGGCACATCTGGCGCTGGCGAACTACTACTGGCTGACCGGTCAAATCGCGGCTGCTGAGCAGTCGTTGACACGGGCCCTGCAGATCGACCCGCGCAATCCTCTGACGAACCGGCTTCTCGCGAACTTCTATCTGGGCACGAAACGTCAGCAGAACGCCGAGCGGTTCCTCAAGACTGCATACGATGTGACGAAAACGCCGGCGTCGGCGTTTGCGCTGGCCGAGTACTATGTGGCCACCAATAACGGCGCGGCGGCCCGGATCATCCTCGACTCCCAGTTGGTCGATCCGACCGCTGAACCACAAGCCAACGTCAGATTGGCGGCGCTGGACTACAAGGAGGGTCGCGCAACGGACGCCTACGCTCGCTTGACCGCCGTCCTTGCAAAGAACCAGACCAACCTTGATGCATTGCTGCTGAAGAGTGCGTTCCTGCTTTCGGACAAGAAGCCGAACGACGCATTGACCGAGGCGCAGAAGGCAGTCGCGCGCTACCCTGATGCGACTCCCGCGATCTTTCTTCTCGGCCGCATCCAGGTGGCCCGCAAACAGCCGGACGAAGCGATCGCGGCGTTTGAGCAGGTGCTGCGGCAGAATCCTCGAGCGACTCAGGCGAAAGTCGAGCTTGCGCAGCTGCATCTGTCACAAGGCCGCCCGGACAATTCCATTGGATTCGCCGAGGAGGCCCTCGCGAACGAACCCTCGAACGGCGACGCGCAACTTGTCCTCGTGCGGGGCCTGCTGGCCCGGGGCGATATCGCTCGCGCGGCAGTCGAGCTCAAGCAGCTGGTCACGCGGTTTCCGAACTCGGCGGCGGTGCATGCGCAGCTCGGCATGTTGTACGGGAGAAAACACGACTACGCCGCCGCGAAGGCCGAGTTCGAACGCGCGTTGCAGCTCCAGCCAGGCGCCTTCGACGCGTTCGGGGGCCTGGTTGCGCTTGACCTTACGGCTCGCAATTACGCAAGCGCGAAAGCGCGCGTCGATGCCAGGGTCGCCTCCGAGCCTTCGGCGCCACTCCTGACGCTTGCGGCCCGCGTGTACGAAGCGAGCGGCGACCGGCCCACCGCCGAGCGCCTGCTCAGCCGGGCAATTGAGCTCGACGACACGTATCTCGAGGCGTACAGCGCTCTGGGAGGGTTGTACATCGCGGAAGGCAGGTTGTCGTCCGCACGCGCACAGTTCGAGGCGGTCGCACAGCGGTCGCCGAAATCGGTAGCGGCGTTGACGATGGTCGGGATCATCCTGCAAGCCGAGGGCGACGTGGACGCTGCCGGAGCCCGTTTCGAGCGTGCCCTGCAGATCGATCCCGAAGCGGCCGTCGCGGCGAACAATCTGGCCTGGATCTACGCCGATCGCGGCGGCAACCTCGACGTCGCCATGCACCTCGCGCAAGTGGCGCAAAAGCGTTTGCCTGGCGTGGCGGAAGTCAGCGACACCCTCGGGTTCATTTATTACAAGAAAGACCTCACATCGCTCGCCATTTCGACGCTGAAGGTGAGTGTCGAGCGGGAGCCGGGGAACGCAACGTACCAATACCATCTCGGGCTGGCATATGCCGGTGGAGGAGACGGCGTACGAGCGAAGCAGTCGCTCGAGCGGGCGCTCGCCTTGCAGCCGGATTTCAGCGGTGCAGGAGACGCGCGGGAAAGGCTCGCGTCTCTCAGGGTTCGTTGACGCGCACAGCCTCCAGGCTGCTGGAGACCGACGCGTGGGCGAGAAAGTCCCTGAGAATCGCCGCAGCTTCCGTGGCGCCCTGATCCTCAGCGGCGACGGCAATCACCGCAGCGCCTTCCTGGCTGTGAAAGAGCCTCGCTTTTGCCAGAAGCAGCTTTGCGACGTAGTCATTTCCCGTGAACGTGCCATCCACCCAGTACCAGCTCAAGACAAGCATCGAAGACTGAGGCGATCGCAGAGTAGTTTCGCGCGCGGCGACAGATTTCCCATCGATTGAAACAGCGCCGCGTCCTTCCCCGGTGGCCCACCACGGGTCGTCGAACAACGCGTTTTCGCCGCTTACCAGCTTGACGCCCGGCCGATCCGGATCGTAGTACGCAACATAGGCCTTGACCACGTATTCGGATGAACTGTACGTCTGCAAGGATTCACCACTCGGCATCACGAACCGAGGTGCCCACGCGTATCGGCCGTTCTGGACGATTCGCCAGGGAGACGAAACTGTCCATGGCTTAAGTACTGCCGATCGATCTGTCTGCGTCCCCGGCCACAACAGTGCCGCCGACAGCGGCGCGCTCGCGGCCACTACCAGCCCTATCATTGCCACGGCCGCTACTCTCCATGTGGGCGTGCTGCCGCGATGGATTCGGGCGATTTCGAGGGCCGCTCGAAGTTGTCCCGCGTTTCCTTCCATCGGCCGCACGTGGCAAACAGCAGAACCATCGTGAGTGCAAATACGAGCCAGCCGTACAGGTTGTGTTCGAGACCAGCGGCGATGCCGTTGAAGCCGAACGACGCGATCAAAATGGTCGTGTACACGCGAAACCCGTTTGCAACAAGGGGCAGACGGCCGATGCAGCAAAGAAGCTGATGCGACGCGTCCAGGACAGGTAGGCAGTGCCTGCGAATACATATCCGACTGCAAGAGAAGAAACCAGGTAGTTGATGCCACCACACGCTTCGGCAACTTGCCACCGCCTTCGGGGATCGAGATGACATGCCCTTCGAGAAGAACAGGTACGCCGGAGAACTGGAGCAGCTTCACCACGTATCTGGCGGTGAAGTCTTGAAGCACTGGTACGATTCGCTCGCCCAGCGGCAGCGCGAACGGCAGCAGGCCCATCGCGAAGCAGGGCGCGCTGCGGATGAACGCCCGCGAGGCCGGCCACCGTGGCAACAACACAGAACTGTTGAACGATAGCCGTGTTGGTCAAGTTTCCGAGGAGCCAGAGTAATATCAGCAGAACCATGGGCGGCAATGCCCGGAAAGTCGGCAGCGACGTCAGTGACTCGAGATCCTCGCGACGCGTCCATGCGAAATAGCACGTTGCTGGGATCACAAGATACCCTCTTGGGGCCCAGCTAAACAGGTTGTCAATCGAAACGCTCCGACGGGATTAACTCTTCCGGCGAAATATCGAGTAGCCTCTGCGCAGACTGGGGTCGTCGGCAAGCAAAACGTATGAGCTATCAGCCATAAGTCTTTGATGGTTGACGAAGTTGCTGGCGTCGATATTGTCGAGAAGAATTGTCTTCGCCCCTCTGATGGCATCCACGATATGACGTTGATCATGGTGCCGAGCAGTAGAGCCTGAGCCACCAATGAGTACGACGTCGAAGCCACTCAGCTGGTGCTCGCGCTCGATGCCTCTAACGCTCTGCTCGATACGGTCTTCAAGATCCGTTGGAGTTGCGAAGACCTCGTACTCGTTCACGCGTGGGTGGCTCGGTAGACGCCGCCGCCTGTGTTTGATCGGTATCTCAGTAGATGTTCTCAGACAAATAATTGCGGGGTCGTTTTGACTCTCCAGCACTCCCTGCAGTAATGCTTCGCGGCTGGTTTCGCTCTGACCGGCCGCGAGGACAATGAGCACGGTAGCGATGTCCTCTTCGCGACCTAACGTTTGAAGCGCACGATAGAAGTCGTCATTTTTCTTTTCGGAGAAACGATACGGTAGGAAGTACCCGTGCTCTCGCTCGATAGAATGCAAGAAGTGCGCTACTGATTTCCTAGCGCGAAATCGCAGCCTGGCCATTTCTCTCTTGAGGAAGCTCCTGTGCCGGCCTAGATTTAAACCCGCAAATCTACCTGTTGGCGACGGATCATGCGATTCTCCCGCACTCTCGTCGACGAAGGATCCTCTGAACTGATTCGTTCCGTCAAGATCAGCTTTCCGGAGAGCGTCGACCATTCCATTCTGTTTACACGAGTCAAGAATCTTGCAGAGCCGTTCAATCCAGATACGGGGCTCGGTGTCTTGTTGCGGATGAAGCGTTTTGCGCGTTCTGGGCTGCCGGCCTGCTGGAAAATGTCCGGTTGTTCGACCATCGCGTAGTAAAGCTGTGACCCATCTGATTCGATCCAGTTCAGGGTGAATGAGTTGTGGAAATCGTTCGGCGTTCTCGGACGCAGCGGCGAGCCGTCCTAAACTTAGCAAGCAAACGATGTAGTACGCCCACTCAACCGGATCAGGGTCAACGGCTCTGTACTGCTCCAAGACATATGAGATGCTCGGCTCGATCCACGAGGCGGCTTGTTTCGCATGTCCCTGGTGCAGGTCGCACAATGTCAGGCCCAGTCTGGCCTCTTGCAACCAGCCCAGGTAGTTGAGGCACTTCCGGAAGTCGAGCTTCGCCTCTTCGTACTTGTGGTGGCGAAGTTTTTCTTTGGCGCTGGTCAGCAGTCGCAGGTGGACGCCGTTTCCGGCCACGTTCGAGTGACAATGCGCGTCAGAGACGCCGACAACTTCCAACGCTTTAAACAATCCGGGTTGGATGACCTTCTGGCCAGGTTTCAGATTGCGTCGGAGGTCAAACCATTGGCGGATTTCGTCGCGTTGGGCTAACGTGTGTCTGGAGTGTACGAGGTTGTGACCAGCGTCAGTAATCTCATTCAGTCTGTCTGGGTTTCTGAATAGAAAGGATAGTTTGTCTATGGCATCGTGATCATCAGCGAAAACACAGTTCTCCATATCTACGAACCCGGCAGCCTCGAGTGCGGGAGACTTTTCAGCGACGAGGCACGATCGACATCCAGGAATTTCAAAGTGCTTCCGAACGATTTCTCTAGCAATCGTCCCGCAAGCGGGCACGATAGAGGCGGCGTTGATTGTGCGAGCATAGTTTTCGCCGACCATGAATCGAACGAGCGATGACCCAGATTCATATCCCGGGTGTGGAGAGTAGAGCGAGGGGAAATGCTCTGATAGAAGTCGGAATACCTTCTGTCGCCATGGATAGAACGTCGTACGATTCCCGGTCAGAAGGACGGGAATACTTTTCCGTTCTCCATAATCATGAAATACAAGTGGATCAATAAAATTAGGCCACACGAAGATATCACTTGCCAGGTCTGGATTATGCTCGGCGGCGGTCGTAGCGATCGCAAAGATTGCTTCGATGCCCAAGTGATAAATATCTGAATTGAAGCCAGCTCGGGCACCCGAGAAGGAATCTCCGTTGTGCAACGCGACCTTGGGGACGTCCGTGTTTCCCTTGACGTTGGTTACTATTGGCTTTTGGCAGGTGAGATTGTCTAGTCCGCTCTCGAAAACCACAATGTCTGGCTCGTATCTATCGCAGACCTCATGATAATCAGAACTTTCATTAATGACGGTTACGTCGAAGAACTTCTCCAGACATCGCACGTGATCTCGTGCATGATTGAGCAAGAACGCTGGTAATTGAGGATCGTATTTCCATTGAAAGAAGACCAGTTTAGGTCGCATATGAATGGGCATTTCGGCTGAACTTCGTTGAGTGCGGAACAAGCCAAGACCCATTCTGGCTCCGCAAAGATGAGCAGTTGCGAATGACGAGCGGAGCCGAGTCAGGCCTCAAAATGGTAAACAGGGCTTGATCGCCAAGTCTGGTCAATTAACCTATCAGTACTGTCAATTAGACTCTCTAATGGAGATCCAAATCTTCACGAGCAAGAAACACGCCCGTCGCGTTAGAACCGCGTCATTACTCGCAAACGACTGTGTTTTAAGGTGTTTATTCAGCCGACGTAGACAACTGCTTCATGTGATCGAAGTTGCATGGTGTTGAACGGAAGTCTTCCGCGGAGGCGACTTTTATCGCGATTTTTCTCAGGGTGGCTCCCCACACGCCAAGCCGACAATCCAGGGATTTCAGGAAACACCCTCTGGCACTGATAGGCCCGCGAAATGCAGGCTGCTAGTATGGCGTGCAGCCACTATCGAGCGACCTTCCTTGGAGAACGTGCTTGACCTTGTCCCACTCAAGAATTCCCCAACGCATCATTCAGACCGGCAAAGATCTCAACTTGTCTCTCCTTGCGAGAGCCTCGGTCGCAAATCTGAGACTTCTGAACCCAGAATTTGAATACCTGTTTTTCGACAATGAGCAAGTCGAGGAATTCATCCGCACACGGTTTCCTCAGTACCGGGATGTGTTCTATTCGTTTCCGAAACCAATACAGCGGTACGACTTCTTCCGGTACTTGGCGGTCTACCACCTGGGGGGGTTCTACTTCGATCTTGATGTATTCCTTGCTTCGGGTCTGGAAGATCTCCTGCACTTCGGCTGCGTATTTCCTTTTGAAGAATTGAGCATCCACCCCTTCTTGCGTCAGGAATATGGTATGGACTGGGAAATTGGGAACTACGCATTCGGCGCCGAAGCCGGGCATCCGTTTCTGGAGGCGATCATCCGAAATTGCGTAAGGGCGCAGGCGGATCCTGTGTGGGCGTCAGCAATGACGCGAACCATTCCCAGGCTCTTTCGAGAGGAATTCCTGGTTCTTGATACCACCGGTCCTGGCCTGGTTTCAAGGACGCTGGCTGAGTATCCCGACGCCGCTGATCAAGTTGCCGTCCTGTTTCCAGAAGACGTATGCGATGCGGGCAGCTGGCATTGCTTTGGTCAGTATGGCGTGCATCTCCAACAGGATTCCTGGCGGAAGCGAAACAACTTTTTAAGACGACGTCTGGCTATCCTTTGGCGGTCATCGATGCGACGAACGTTGCGGAAGGAGAGCTTGAAACTCGGGAAGGCTCGCTCGTTACATTTCAAGAATGCGCGCTGACGTTGCGGGCAGCCGTGAGTCAAGTTACATACAGTCGTTTCGCACGATGGCTGAGTTCCGGACTGACTCGATGCTTCACGAGAAGCTTCGACTTAAAACCGATTTGACACTCTGCCATTTCGTGTGTCAACCAACCATCTCCGTGACGCCTGTCTCCGGCGGAGGAGCCGGCGTACGAGCGAAGCAGTCGCTAGGGCGGGCGCTCGCATTGCAGCCGAATTTCGGCCGCGCCACAGAGGCGCGGGAACCGCTGGCCTCTCTCAGGGTTCGCTGACTTGCACGGCCCGCAGGCTCTCGGCGAGCGACACGTGATCGAGAAAATTCTTGAGGATCGCCGCTGCTTCCACGCCGGCTTGATCCTCGGCGGCGACGGCGATCAACGCGGAGCCTTCCCGGCCATGAAAGAGCCTGGTTTTTGCCAGGCGCAACTTCGCGACGTAGTCGTTGCCGGTGAATGTGCCGTCCACCCAGTACCAGCTCCAGACAACTAAGGAGGTCTGCGGTGATCGCAACACGGTTTCGCGCGCCGCGATCGGGGTTCCGTCGATGATCACCGAGCCGCGTCCCTCGGTTGCCGCCCACCACGGATCTTCGAACAACGCGTTGTCGACGCTTACCAGCTTGACGCCCGGTCGATAGGGGGCGTAGTACGCAACGTAGGCCTTGACCACGTATTCGGATGAACCATACGTCTGCAGGGATTCGCCGCTCGGCATGACGAAACGAGGTGTCCATGCGTACCGACCATCCTGGACGATTCGCCACGGGGTCGCAACGCCCCACGGCTTGAGCGCCACCAATTGTTCTGTCTGGGTTTCGGGCCACAGCCACTTCGCCGACAACGGCCCACTCGCGGCGATCAGCAGTCCCGCGCCTGTCACGAGCGCTAGTCTCCATGCAGGAGAGGACGTCGCCGTCTTGATGGATCCAGGAGTGCTCGCAAATCGCTGACCTTGGTCCGGGCCTTCCACCCACCGGCCGCAGGTGACGAAGAGAAGCACCATGGTCAGCGCGAAAACGACCCAGCCGTAGACATTATGTTCGAGCCCGGCGGCAATACCCATGTAGCCGAACGAACCGATCAAGATGGTGGTGTAGACACGGAACCCGTTTGCCAGGAGTGGCAGCAGCGCCGACGCGGCGAAGAAGCTCGCGCGGTGTGTCCACGACTTGTAGGCGGAACCCGCGAATACATAACCGACTGCGAGTGAAGAGACCAGATAGTTGATGCCGCCGCACGCTTCGGCAACCTGCCACCGGCCCTCTGGAATCGAAATGACGTGCCCCTCGAGAAGCACGGGCACTCCAGACAACTGCAGCAGTTGCACCGCGAATCTTGCGGTGAAGTCCTGGAGCACCGG
>Ga0170475_129476240_pt1 | contig 15108 bp, 1 predicted proteins | sample Soicark_Litter_5_FD_111474 | JGI IMG/M metagenome (GOLD analysis project Ga0170475, IMG submission 111474) | Avena fatua rhizosphere microbial communities from Hopland, California, USA. Combined Assembly of 48 SPs | reverse complement strand
TCACAGTTCATTTTTCAAACCCCATGTTTGTGGGGGGGTTTCTCCTAGCTGTACTCCTGCCTCTCGGCGCAGCTGATGAAATAACACCAGTTGCAGGGGAGCTCCCTGTGAATCCACTTGCTGAAGTCCCTGTTGCTGTGAGGCAACTCTCTTGCGAGTCCACTGTCGATGCTCAAAAGACTAAATCACAGTGTCTTGCTAATGGGCATGGCACATGGAACAGCGAACGCTGCTTTTGTGACTGCTTTGAGCGTTGGAGTGGAACTGCGTGCAATAACTGTGCGGGGGCTTCCTACGGCGTTGGCTGCTCTCAATGCTCTCTTGATTGTGGAAAGGGGACATTGATTTACAAGAATTGTTCATGTCTATGCCCTCCCCGCAAGGGAGGTTATCGGTGTGAGCAATGTACTGGGAGATGTGATGGTCCAGGAGGTGGTGTAATGGATCCGGTTTCATGTAAATGTTATCAATGCAAATATGGATGGAAGGGCGATAGCTGTCAAACATGTGCATTAACTTGTAATGGAGGAACTCTTAATTCAAATAATTGTACTTGTACTTGCCCACCTGGTGTAAGTGGTCAAAGTTGTGAATGGTCTGGCTGTTTCTCAGGGTACAAAGTTGGCAAACAATATAGGTATCAGTTTGCTACGAGTGCCGAAGTTGAATCAGTCACTAGCCATTATGATAATAGCACAGGGCAAGATCTTGTTGACTCTTCGAAGCAGACCTATTTTTTTGATGTATCGGTTATACTTCGAGTTGTCGGAACTAATCTTGCATCTAAAGAACTATTCTTTCAAATGATGATTGATGATGTGGATATTACTACTGACGAAGGAATGGAAGAGAATATTCCTGGAACTAAACCAACTATAGATCCAAAAGTATTAAGACTTGCAGTTTCTAAACCTTTTTATTTTAAACAAAATTGTTTTATGGAAGTTACTGGTGTATTTTTTCCTTCAACTGAACTTACTAGATTAGTGTCTATGAAGAAAGGTATAGCATCAACATTTTCAGCACATATTCGTGCAAATGATAATCAATATGAAGTATTAGAAGAAGGTACTACTGGAGTATTACCTACAAAGTATGCGAAATCTTCTAAACCAGGATGTGATCAATATATCACTAAAAATCGTGATGGAGAGGTTGATCATTCTGTTACGAGTGATGGTAATAACGGTACCAGTGAATCCCAACAAGATATTACAGTACAAACTAATGAACATAGTAGAGGATGTTATAAAAGTTCTGATCAAGGATATATTGCAAAAGAAATTAAACATGAACAAAGTACTGGTATCGAATCTGAACGTAACTCTTCTGATCCTAATTATGATGAAGTTACTGATGGTGCTTCTGTACAATCTGCTGGTTCATCAAATGCTTCATTAACACAAGAAGAAGATAGTCCACTTTCTTTTTCTACTTCAAGTTTCTTGTCACATGAACATTTTCATTCACATCTTGAACTTCATCATGATGAAGAATATCTTTTTGATACTTTAAGAATACCCGTTGAGGTTGTAGATAATAATAAGAAACAAGAAATGAAGAAAGTTGCTTCATTAACTTCATCTTCAGTAAGAGATCATCCTCTTGCAAATGGTGCTCATCATTATATATTAAATGATTGTCTTCTTTTATTAAAACATGAAAATCATCGTCTTGAAGGTTATTCAAAATTATTAAAATTATTAAAATCTGAGGATGAATATGCATTTTTAAGTTCTGAAGAACAAAAAACACAACAAACAACAAGTGATGATAATTGGAATGGTAATACCCCAACTGAGACAGAAATTCGTCAAGATGAACTAATATGGAATGGTGAACTTAATAATCGTGTGTTACTTGAAGTACATTCTCAGTTAGAATCTAATCAAATTTATCATGATGCAATTCGTAGTGATCTTATGAATGCTATGGGTCAACATGGATCAAAACAATCACAGCATCATTTATATAGTTTATTACAAGTTTCAACAGAAAAACAAGATCATCAAGAATCTTATCGTATTCTTTTTGGTTCAAGCTTTTTAATGTATCCTCATCCACACTTTGTGAAAAAAGTTGAAGAATTATCATATCATCCTGTCGATCATCCTATTGGTGCAGAAAGTTTATTGGTTTTAGGAATATTAACAAATCGAATGCGTACAACTGTACCTCTGGATATGAGCGATGATGAACATCAACAACGAAAACATTACAGTTCAGTCCTTCAAGAAAGTTTACATATGAGATTAAATCAAGCGGTTGCCCAAAATGATGATAATATTGACATTTTATTAGGCGCAATTGAGAATGCAGGTCACGGAGATTCTGCTCCTTTAGTTCTCTCTCTCTTTAATCATCCAGCTGTATCAGTTCGCACTGCAGCCGTCAGTGCACTCCGTCGTATTCCTCATCCTGATGCTGATGAGTTATTGCTAGAGAAATATCTAGAAGAGAAGGAGCATCCAGAAATAAGACGTGCCGCATTAAAGGCATTGTCTGCACGTGGTGGTACAAAGCAAAGTACAACTGAACGTGTAGCTGAAACAATGTTTGATGCCCATAATCTCGATTTTGCTCGTGAAGTTGAAGAGTTTATGCAAAGCAAGAAAGATCGTCATCCTGCTGCGAATGTTGCGTATGAAATCATTCAAAGGGTTAAATTGTTAGATCCTACTCTTTTAACTCGAGAAGCAGAAGAGGCAGCAACGAGTATTGCAGAGGGGGAGAATGTCGAAAAGAAGCATCCTCAGAACAACGCAACTGTGCTCATTGAATTGGGAGATCCTTATATTGACGTTGGAGAAACTTCAGGGCCTCCTGCCCCTGGCGAAGGATATTTCGATAACAAACCAGCTAATCCCAAATGGCAGTGGGGAAAGACATGGGGTACTGATGATATCTTTGCGGGACTTGATGCCGCTGCACATTATGATTGGTTTATTGGATTACATGAAAAATTATTCTTACCCATCGTAAGAGCCGAAGTCTTTGCTGGTGGTGCTGCATATGCATCTGTATTCGGTCATAGATTTTCGATTATTGAAGCCTTTGGAGCAGCAAAATTCAACTTTGATCTTGTTAAGTGTGTATTGGGGACCGTTCAGGAAAAAAATGATCAAACTGTTGGTATCCATGCACTCTTCTATGTCATTGGATGGAAACACTTTCGATTAGTTATTCAAGGCGTTGATTTTTGCGATTACTGTCCATTTCCTACTCCTCTTCCAGAAGAAGTATCTGGTGTAGTTAATACTGTTCTTGGTGAAGGCCCAGATGATTTTAATAATTTTAATTTTGAAGTGAATCTTCCGGCACAAAATTTTGGTCCACTTTCTCTTAAAGCTTCAGCGAGTTTTAAACCATCTATTTCCAAAAAATCTTTAGATATTCTAAAAGGAGAATTTCAGTTAGAACTAACTGGTCAATACCAAGCATCACTTACTGCTACTCTCTCATTGGCAAATGCCAACTTTCAAGTCGAGAAGGAACTTTGGAGTGCTAATTTGTACAAAGGTAAGCTTCTTGGTCAAGATGTTTCAGTTGATGCGGTCTTAATGGGTGGTGTTAATGGTATTATTAAATCTCAAGTTCAGAATTTAAAATTTGCACCAACCCTTGAAGGACAGGTCCGATTAGGAATTAAATTTATGGGTGGACACTTAACCCCTTATTTTGATCATGATATGAGTTTTAATAATGGATTAAGTGGATTGAATCAAGTTGCTATTGGTGGTCAGGTGACTGCGTATATTGAGCCTAAACTAGTTATTACTATCGCCAATACAATTCGTCCCTATGTATCACTTCGTGCTTCTGCTTTGTTTGCTTTCTTAGGTGGAATGGGCATTGACCCTGGATATAAAGTTGCTGTTACTATAGGTGCCTATGCTGGAATTGATGCAATCAAATTAACTATCTTTGAATTTAGCAAAGATTTAATTAATCATCGTTATCCTGCAGATCCTGGTTTCTTCCTTGATCAACCTGGAGGTACTAGTCTAACGGGTATTACGAAACAAGGTAGTGAATCATTTGGGCCACTGCAGTTAGGATATAATTTTAACTTTCAGCCTGACCTTCAGAAGACTTTAGAATTAGCATCAATGGATTTATCACTAATTTTAGTAGGTGACGCAACATGCGATTTTACCATAACTTATAACTCCAATTCCAATGGCAATCAATTATTTAATCCTAATTGGAATTCTATTACATCTATTGATATTACTCCCCCTGGTGTTAATGGATTAACTATTGGATTACAAATTTCAGCAGGTGCTAATCTTGCTTTAGCTGCATCAAACTTTCAATATAATGGTAAATTGAAAGGTAAGATGCAAATTGGTATCCAAACCAAGCAAGGAAAAATTACACCTGTTGGCGTATTTTCCCTTATTTCTTCTCCAGCTAACCCAATGCAATTTACCAAAAAACCTCTTGCTGGTGGATCCTTAGAAGCTTGGGTAGAAGCACGGATTGTCACGCGCATCCCCGACTTACAATTGGATGGTCCTTATTTTGGGGCCAAAGCATATCTGAGTGCAGTTTTTATGAGCAACGGCGCATATTCTCTCACTGGTGGGTTTAGAGCTAAAGGAGGACTAGCTATGCCTCCATTTGAACAAGTAGTTCTGGATTGGAGTAAGGTTTTAGTTTCTGAGAATTTCGATCCAGCTACAGCCAGTGGTATGGGATTATCAAGTGGTGGAGAACCAAACGCACCTGGTTCATCCTTACCTGATCTTGAATATTGTTTTGTCCATAATGCATTACCAGTAGGTAATTCAGGGGTTCAAGTTGACTCCGATCTTTGTCTTCGGGGTATGATATCCAAGATGAAGATTGATAATATCTTGGCTCCAAACAATCTTCAGGTAGAATTCGGTATTACTGGTAAATTGAATGGTCATATATGTGTCAGGAAAGCTGCTGGTGCTCAGACTATTATTAATAGTGTTGCCGATTTAAGTCAAGCTGATCTCATCCAAGGACTTGATATCCCAGTGCTTGACGTTACTGCGAAGGTCTCGGCACACGTTAGTGGAAAAGTGTTGGCACAAACTACGCTTGATTTTTGTTTTAATGTTGATGGAGCTGTTGATATTTTATTTGATGTTGATGGAGTGGATAATATTAAAATTAAAGGAGTAGATGATATTACCTTCAGTGCTCCTAAGGCTCCTGTACTGACAGCAGTCTCGTCATGTGGTGGTCTAGCAGTTTCAATTGATCTTAAGATTGCAACAGCGATTAAGACTGTAAATCTTCCAGGTCCCGAACTTGTTCTACGTGCTGCTGGTGCATTGACCTTTGTATCAGACGGCTCTTACTGGTTAGAAGGGGGTATTCGATCGTATGGTGGAATGCCTCAGTTTGGCTGGGTAGAGAGTTTATTTGATAAATATGGCTTGATTTCACGCTCTGCTAGTTGGCCTGCAGCTGCATCTAGTCAAATTTTAACAGCTTGTGACATGTATCTACCGTCTACTTCTACTCCAACGCCTTTACCTTTCCTTCCAGACGGTCGTCAAAAAGTTAATCTCCCTGCACTTGCCCTCTTCCCTGGCTTAGGTGTTGCTGGAAGTGTTGAATATGGTGCAGCAATCTCAAAAATGCAATTCTCTGCTCTGAAACAGGAAATGGTCTTTGAAATTAGTCTAGATTTTGCTGCTTTACTAGATATTTCTTATTCCGGCAATAGTGTAAGTGGATTTAAAGAGGCACTCGCTTTGAGTGATATATCTTTATTATCCATTGGTCCTCTCGATGCGAAGCTGAATATTAAAGCTGGTGCTACAGGAGATATTACAGCACAAACAGTGTTAAGTTGGAAGGCCAAATTAACAGGAAGACTTACCCTTGCGGTGACTATGAAGGGTGGCAAATTTACGTTCGACTCACAGCGATATCTTCAAGGCTCAGCTTCTAACATTGTTGTGCAACAAGGAGCTGTAACTGGTGCTCTTGATGTATATCTTAATCCATCCCTGGTAACTACGATCAAATTAGGAACATCTACTCTTAATGGACCTCAAGCTTCCCTCTATGCTGCTGCCTCCGTACGATTCCAAAAACTTCTTGATCAATCATTTGCGGTTTATGCAACTGGTGCTGTGAAAGCGTCCCTTGGAGTTCCTCTCCTCGGATTGGATAAGACTCTATTTAATATCTTCCATCCATTGGGTAACATTAATTGGCCAGCTTTACCTGGTTGGAAACTCAATACAGGTTGGCCTGATTTGCCTGATGTTGATGGATTTAATTGGCCTGACCTTAATGCAGATATCTTATCACTTGGAGATTTCAATATTGGCTTACCTTCTCTTGCTAGCCTTCCATGGCCAGAGTTATCCTCATCTCCTTTGCCATTTTTACCTGCCTTACCAAATTTCAAGTTACCCGCCACCAGTCTTCCCGTCATTTCTTTTGGCAACTTCCCAAGTTTTGCCTTCCCTAGCATGAATCCTTTAACTCTGCCGTCTTTCCCATCTCTACCGAGTATTCCGGATATTTCGCTCACAATTTCTAAGCGTGATATTTCTCTTGGAGGTGTATCTGCAGATGTTGAGTGTTCATTATCCATTGGGATTACTGACAAACAATTTTCTATTCTAAACCAAGAAGCATCTCTTCAATTAATGGGTCAGATACGATGCCAGTTAATGATACGCAAGAAAGCTTCTACTCAATTATCTGAAGCAACTAATAATGTAGTTCCTCGAACACCCATTACAGCTGTAAATGTTATTCCTGGTTTAGACTTTTTCATTGAAGGTTCATTAACAGTATCTGGTGAAGCTGCTTTTGCCAGTGAAATTAATTTTGATACTTACATTGTTGGCTCGTTTGTTGTTGGATTAGTCTTTGATGGTGGTAAATTGAGTTCAGTAAAACATCATATGCTACAATATAGTTGTGCTCCACCAAGTGTTACTCTTCAATCCGAAGCTTCTATTGATGCTGCACTTGATATAACACTTAGCAGCCGATTTTCTACTCTTAACATCGATGGTCCCGCATTTGATTTCCGTGCTATGGGGTCATTCCGTGCTTTACAAACAAATCAAGCTATTATCTATGGTGTAACAGGAGGAATGCGTGCTTACGGACGATTTCTTCTAATTGGATGGTTACAAAATCTCTTTGGTACATATCGTGAAGTCTATTCTAGTACACCAATTCAATTACCTGGTTCAAGCTTTATTGAACTTCTTCCAAATCTTCCATTAAGTAAATTACCAACTATTCCAGATTTTCAATGGTCTTATGTTAAAAATAATATTCCTATTGGTCCGAATGTTCCTAATATTGGTTACGTTGCTTTATTAAGTTATCGATGTGATTTCCAAGCAGTAGTATCACGTAAATCATTCTCTCTGTTAGGTTTAGACGCAGCATTAGAACTAACAGGTCATTTCTTTTGTCATGCTGAGGTACAAAAGAATCTTAACATTCCATTAGATAAAGCTTATCCTATTCAAGAAGCTACAACACAAAAGGTTCCTGTATTCGGACTAGAATTTGAATTTGGATTAAATGGTGAAATTAGTGGAAATCTCTTAGCCAGTACTCAATGCACTGTAGGGGCTTCTGTTTTTGGTGATTTAACTATCGGTTTAACTAGTTCTGGTGGTTCTGTTGATCTGTTCTCTAAGCATAGTTTTGACTATGATTACACACTTCTACCGAATAACTTACCTCAAATTAGTGGTAATGTTCAAGTTATGTTGAAACCAACAGCAACTGTTACTCTAGCTAGCATTCACTTATCGGGTCCAGTCCTTGATGTTACTTTTACTGCAAATGCTGATATGGTGGTACCAAATCCACCTACAATAGTAGGCAAGATATCAAGTACAGTTGGATTCCCCGGGTTAATGCCAGTTCCACAAAAGATATTTGAAATCAGTAAACAGATCTATCCCCCAAGTGGTAGCCCACAAGGAGGCTCCTTCATCACTATGCGCAGTGATTTACGTCGTGGTACTGTGATTGCTCGTACTAAAGGACAGGATATCGAAGAACATAGGCAAACCTCCCCTCTTGCAATTGGTGCTAGGTGGATTCGGCGCCGTCCTACATTCCATTATAAGCATCTAGAACGTGTTCATAAGTTAGAGAGTTCTGGACAGGGTCTAAAAGCATCTGACACTGCAGCATTATTGAAGAATATGCTGCTGCTCAAGATGTTGCTGAAATGCATGCACGCAATCATGCTACTTCTGATTATCATGACACCCCTGCTGACAGTCATGTTGACGATCCATGTAAAGTTGCTCTTTTAACACACAAACAAGTTGGAACAGCTGAACTTGGACAAATTGAAATCTTTAGCTTTACGTTTCACTTTGTTGTTGTAATTGTTCCTGTAAGTGTTTCTGTGTATGCTAAAGCAGTATTTTTAATTGAATTCGGCGTGGCGGGATTATCAGGTGTTCCTCCAGCTGTAATTCCTGATTATCGAAAATATGGTCATCCGGCTGTGTCACCTCCTGTCTTCCAGATGGCTTTACAAATAGGCCCTGGAGTGAAAGTAGTTGTTGGTGCCAAAGGAGGTATCGATATCTGGATTGCTGCTGGTGGTATTGGTCTTGATGTAACTGCCTTGGATGTTCGAATACCTATTACCTTGGCTCGAAATATCGTGCCAGCCACACCTGCACAAATTTCTGGTGAACCTGTTGATATGAATGGAATTCGTGTCACTCTCAAGTTAGGAACATTGGGTGGTCGAGTTTATGCATGGGTTGAGCTTGGCTGGTGCCCATTCTGTATTTCTTACGACGCGACTCTCTTTGATTGGGAAGGATTGACAACTGCTGTCGACATCTATAATTCAGATATGTGTGTTGACTGTCCTTATGTTTGTCATTACGGTACTTGTCTTCGTACTCATGGTATATGTCTTTGTGATGAAGGATGGTTTGGACAGACCTGTGACCAGGGATGCCCAGGCTTAGCACAAGGAAATCCTGCATGTAATGGAAAGGGTAAATGTAGCGCGGGAAATCCACCAAATTGTGCTTGTGATCCTGGCTACTATGGTCGTGGCTGTGAAGGCGAATGTTATCCTACTGCTGATAATCCATGCAACCGTCACGGTATGTGCGACTCCATGACTGGTGATTGTACATGTGATGATGGATATAAAGGTAGAGGTTGTGAAATTTCTTGTCCTGGTGTACCAGAAGATTTATCTTGTCATGGTCATGGTTTATGTGAATTAAACTTAGGTAAAACCGAGTGTATGTGTTACACTGGATTTAAGGGTGATGCATGTGAATTAGAATGCCCTAAAGATGCTACTGGGAAGGTATGCTCTGGTCGTGGTGTATGTCAATTGGAGATACATCCATCAAATCCCAAAGGTGAAGTACTTTGTTTATGTGATATGGGGTTCCAAGGTGAATATTGCCAAGAACTAAGTAATGGTGCTGGTTATACTTTATATCTTCGTGGTAGTACTGATAAAGCAAATACTCAGTTTAATACTGATGCTAGCGAAATCACAATGGAAATGTGGGTACAAGCGAAAAATCCAAGTGGATCACAAGTTATTTCAACCCTTGATTTACAATCATCGCGATATTATTCAGCTCCAGAAGCAGCTTTCATTGAAAGATCATCAACACTCGAGTCATCACCACTGACACATCAACAGAAAAATGTTCTTCTTGAACTTCATCAATCTTACAACCATGATCCTGAAATTACTGCCTTATTACAACAAATTGATTGGACAACAGTTAATAAAAAAGATACTCTTCTACAACAAATATCTGATTTACAAAATCACGATATTATTCTTAATCTTTTATTATATTTAACTCGTCAATATTATTATGCATTTAGATGGGAATTACGATTTAATCAAAGATCAAATAATGAATTTTATTATGAATTATGGGATATTCCTATACCTGTACCATTTTTTGATCCGGGTGTAAGTGAAAAAGAATGTAATCAATTATATCCACCACCTAAAAATGATCCAATTACAATTAATCCTAAGGATTTACTTCTACAAGAACCAAATTTAGATTTAATTCTCTCAGCTAAACCTGGTACAGTTCTTGATCCTATGGATCTTATTAATCCACCCAATCAAGGTGTTTTATTAAATGGTGCTACTTGGCAAAAGTTTGGTAACTTTATTGAGTGGGGTGGTGGGGTTGGAGATGCTATCGATCTTAAGACAAGTAGTGCAGCTCTAGCGGGAGGAACCACCAAGGCTGGAGGCACTATCGATCTTAAGCCAAGTAGTGCAGCTCTAGCGGGAGGAACCACCAAGGCTGGAGACACTATCGATCTTAAGACAAGTAGTGCAGCTCTAGCGGGAGGAACCACCAAGGCTGGTGGTGTTAGCAGAATTGATGCCGATGCCATTGCTGCTATCAATACTGGTTCCATCGGTATTGGTACCGTTGGTGGTATTGATACGGTCGGGACAAGGACTGTCAAGGTATCAAACGTCCCTTTACCTGGTGTACTTACAATGAAACCAGTAAGACCTACGGCTACATGCTATAATGGTGGTATTTTAACTCCATTCCAATGCAGATGCAAATGTCCTGGTGGATTTACTGGACATAACTGCGAACTTCGTTGTACTAATCGATGTGGTAGAGGTCGATACACTAATGAAAATGTTCCAAGTTGGAATCCATGTGCATGTAACTGTACTGAGGTTGATCCAAATGCTGGTGGTGCTGAATGTGAACAACGAAGATTATCATGGAAAGGTGATAAAGAATGGAATCATATTGCAATGCAAATATTATTTAAAGAACGTCAATTACGTTTATATGCTAATGGAAGTTTAGTTGCATCAAGTAGTGCTAATTATTGGGGAACCTATGATAGTAGAAAATGGAATAAGAAATGGGATTGGACTTTAGGTGGTGATGGGTTCTATGGTTATGTTGATGAAGCTAAAGTATGGGATGTTGAACGTACTGAAGCACAACTTGGAGAATACAAGCATCGTCAACTCGACGGACGGGAGCCACATCTAGCAGTATACTTCCAAATGGATGAATTATCCGGTCCGGTATTATATAATGAAGCAATGATTGCAGGAGAGCCACAATATGCACAGCTTTCACCTACTGTAACCTTCCGTAATTCAGATTGTCCATTAAAAGAAGCATCTGTATTATCTGGAAATCCTCCAGTTTATCATATCTTTGATGGTGCAAAACTTAACGTTAGGACTTCATCAATGATTGGTAAATTATTAACTGATGATATATTTACTAAAGCAACGGTTGTACCACCTTTTAGAGGTGAACCAGTAATTGGAATTCTTACACCTATTGGTACTTTAATAGAAACTGAAGCTAAAGCTGAAGATAAAGTAACAGCACCTTTAGTTGTTGCACCAACTTATCAATTTCCTAACTTTTTAGATATGAAATCTGGATATTTAATTAATGATGCTTATATTTGGATTCAAACACAAACAAAACTTTTACAAATTAATGATAATGGATTGGATGTACCTTTATTAACTTGCTTAAAAGTTATTTTTAATAAGCCATTACGCATTACGTATCATTTAATTGAACAGGTCTATCTTTCTGATCCTTCTCTTTATCGAGCGAAGTTAGAGGAAGATGAACAGGTACATCTACACGATGGTGTTAACTCCCTCACTGTTTATCTTGCAGCATGTGATATTTCTGATATGAATGAATTACAGGAATTACCTGATGCTCATGCACCTTTATGGGGAGATGAAAACTCAAATATTACTAAGATATGGGTAGAAGTAGAAACAGATTTGGCAAATGGTTATTTACCATTAAATGGCATAGATCGATATGCAACAAGTACAAAGCAATGGTGGATGTCTTTAGGTATTAATCTTACAGATTTGTTAGAATCCTCTACAAATGGTGGCTTTATCGAAGCGGTAGCAACGCCCGAACAACAGGAGGACGTTGAGGACGTTGAGGAGGCAACGGAGTCCACCACATCGAACAACGAAGCCACAGGTACTCTCATGGAAGTGGAAAGCCATGAACAAGTGCTTGCTGATCCAACTATAAACAACGCTGTTAAAGTTCCTGAGCCATTAGCAGAAATCACGCTTGAAGCATGGTTTAGATTGAATGCTACAAAGAGAGATTCAAAGAACTCAGGACCTATCTTCTTCTTCACTGACCCCAATGATAAGGTTGGTTCAAGATCCGCTATGTCGTTAGCATTATATCCTTATTCTACGCATGGATTTGTTTTAAATCTTCAAGGCGAAGATGGGCCAATCCAGGTGAAAGATTGGCCCTATACTGCAATTCCATTGAATCGTTGGGTTCATATCGCAGCGACTTTTGATGGTTTTATGGCACGAGTGTACATTGATGGTGTTGAGGTTAAGGCTCAGATTGTTGGAAAGCACGAAGCAGGAAAGTTCGTTCCGAATACTGATAATAGTACCAATAATGGCAATTTGACAGACAATCCTGGTTTAAGTACATCATGGCAAGGACAAGAATATCGTAAATGGAAACCTAAGCATCTTAAGCTAATGGATCCTGGTGTCTTCCGTATTGGTGCTGGTTATGAAGTACCTGAGGATATTGCAACTCCCGCTGTATGGTCTACCTATCGATATGGATTGTCACCGAAGAATTATCAGGCCATTTTTGGCTCAATTAGTACCTCGACTATATCGCTAAATACTGGCACTTTACGTCCTACATTCCTTGAAGAAGGTAGTCAACTTCGTGCTGGGACTTCAGATTATGGATTGAGTTCTTTCTTTGAAGGTCAGATTGATGGTATACGTGTCTGGACTGTCGCACGTACACAACTAGAAATATGGAGTTATTTACATCAACCCATTGCTTTACCTCATCCATATTTAGCAGTAACTACTTCTTTTACTGAAGGATATGGTTATCAATCAATGGATTTAACAACTCAAGCACAAAAACCTTCTTATTATATTAAGACCCGCTTATGGAAAGCGCCTCCACCTGCTCCATCATCAGGAGCTCCAGCCCCTGGTACCAAACCTTCGTCAACTCCATCAGGATCTGCTTCGAATGTCCCTCCTATGAACCTCGGTCCTGTGTCAGCGAACCCTGGTCCTGTGTTGTCAGCGAACCCTGGTCCTATTGATATTGCTCCTGTTAAAACAGCTCCTATTAATATTAAAACCGCTCCTATTGATATTACTCCTGTTAAAACCACACCTGTTGCTCCTGTTGCTCCTGTTGCTCCTGTTGCTCCTGTTGCTCCTGTTGCTCCTAAAATCGCTCTGGATACTAAGTCGGTTGCTCCTCTGAAAGCAATAGACACCGACCCATGTAAGACTAATCCATGCCAATACGGCGCTAGATGCCAAGCACAGAGTGGTAAAGCAGTTTGTGTCTGCCCTGATTCGACATCTTGTCCAGTTAACGTTAAAGATGCACAATGTGGTACTGATGGTGTTACATATGCAAGTAATTGTGAACTACAAATTGCAACATGTCAATCCCAAGGCAAGGTTACGTTGAAGAATAGTGGGCCATGTGTTCCTAAAGTGGATGGCGGATGGTCTGGATGGTCTAAATGTAGCGTAACATGTGGTTTTGGCATTCAAACACGTACTTGTACTAATCCTCCGCCTTCAGGAGGAGGCGCGGATTGTAACAAAGAAGATGCCAAACAACAGCAATGTTATGCAGGCATTGTTTGCCCTGTGAATGGAGGATGGTCTGGTTGGTCTACATGCACAAGCTCAACTGGATGTGGTACAGGAACACAAACACGTAGTTGTAATAATCCAACTCCACAAGGAGCTGGTACTCCTTGTACAGGAGCATTGCAACAGAGTTGTGACACTGGTGTTCCATGTCCAATTAATGGAAAATGGTCTGATTGGTCTGATTGCTCAGCTACATGCGGACCGGGTACTCAATCTAGAACATGTTCAAATCCAAGACCACAATATAATGGTGCTCCTTGTTCTGGTGCTAGTTCTCAATCGTGTAATCTTCGTGCATGTCTCGTTATCACAAGAAAAGCAACTATTCTAGCTCCTAAAACTCTTGGTAGACGTCTCTTAACCACTTCTTCTATGAATGCTGTGCCAACTGCAACTGCAACTGCAACTGCAACTGCAACTACAACTACAACAAAATATCTCCAAATGGCAACATATCAACAAGCTGTTGATACCTCACGTCTGCTTATAAATTCCAAAAACCTAGGGCTATATCTCCCACCGTCAGATAGAACCCTTGCAACTCCTATTTCCACGAGTGTGAAAGCTACTGATGATGATTTATTGTACGTCTTTGCTCTCAATCGTGCAATCTTGGAACTACTCGAACCTGACAAATTTCCATTAACACGCGGATTCGTACATTCTCATATTTGGGAGTTTTGTCCCATGTCAGAAGACGAGCCAAGTGATGGAAGATTCCATATTTGTGGCAATCAGGTTGAACTAGATCGTGGCTATTGTATTAATTTTCGTACTCCTAAACCATCTTGTAGCTGCGATTATGGGTTCTTTGGTAAATCTTGTGAAAAACCATGTCCTGGTGTGTTTAGTAAAAATGGAATATGCTCAGGATGGGGTGTATGTAGCCTTGATCTTGTACAAAAACCCAAATGTACATGTAATGACAGTGCTCATTATGGGTATTCATGTAGTAATGAATGTCCTATAGGATTATGTCCACGGAATAATGCTAACTGTGTTTGCAGTGGTATGGGTAAATGTAGTGACCCGAACGTCTTATTTAAATGTGATTGTGATGATATTGCCTTTGGTGTAGACTGTGCTCAAACATGTCCATCTACTGTAGCATTGAAAGGAGTAAATGGTTTAGCACCTTGGAGTAATTATGCTGATGTTATTAAGAATGTTTGTGGAGGTGCTAAAGCCGGTCATTGCGAAAGCTTTACTGCCGATAATCCTTTCAAAGAATGTGACTGTGACAACGATGATGGATATTATCCTGATCTTGATGGAAATAAAGTGTGTACTCTTCAACGCACAGAAAATTAATAGGGAATAAAAATTGGGTCTTATTTATGGCCTTTGTGGCCTTTACGGTATAGATAATTTTTTAGTTCATGTACAGAAGAGCAGCTAGCTCATAT
>Ga0170475_102545782_pt1 | contig 15109 bp, 27 predicted proteins | sample Soicark_Litter_5_FD_111474 | JGI IMG/M metagenome (GOLD analysis project Ga0170475, IMG submission 111474) | Avena fatua rhizosphere microbial communities from Hopland, California, USA. Combined Assembly of 48 SPs | reverse complement strand
TTTGTTTCGTCCATACGGGACGCCATGAGGATAGGCCTCGAGGCAGCTGACGGTGGACATTGAGTAGGTGGAGTCGCAGCAAATGGAACAGCGCGAAGCCGTGAAACTGGAAGCGGGCCGTGGTGGTCTCTTGGGCGTGAAGGCCGGGATGTCCCACGTGTTTGCGGACGATGGGAGCATGGTTCCCGTCACCGTAATCGACCTGCGTCCGAATGTGATCACGCAAGTGAAGACCAAAGAGAAGAACGGCTATCAAGCCGTTCAGGTGGGCTTTGCCGAAAAATCGGCGAAGAAGGTGGGCAAGTGTGAAGCCGGCCAAGCCAAAAAGGCGAACGCCGTGGGCTTTCACCACTACCAAGAAGTCCGCCTGCCCGAAGGCGCGAAGATGGACGGCCTCGATGTGGGCAAGGTCCTCGACGCCGCCATGTTCACGGCCGGTGAGCTCGTCGATGTCACCGCGTGGAGCAAAGGTAAGGGCTTTCAGGGCGTCATCAAGCGCCACCATTTCGGCGGTAACTACGCAACGCACGGTTGTTCGTTGAGTCACCGGATGCCCGGCGCTGTCGGTATGAACCGTCAGATCGGCCACGTGCCGAAGGGCAAGCGCATGGCAGGCCACATGGGCCATGAGCGCGTGACCACCCAGAACCTGAAGGTTGTCGCGGTCGACACCGAAAAGCAGGTTCTGCTCGTGATGGGCAGCGTGCCCGGTCCCCGCAGCGGGATCGTGACCGTTCGCCGCGCCATCAAGAGCCTGGGCAAGAAAAAGGCCGCGAAGAGCGCGTGAGGAACTGAGCGATGCCAACGTTGGACGTGGTAAATCTCGAGAATAAGAAAGTGGGCTCAGTAAGCCTCAGCGACGCCGTTTTCGGCGCCAGGTGAACGTGCCCCTGGTGCACCAGGTGATCAAGGGTCAACTGGCGACCCGTCGTCAGGGCACCCACAAGACCAAGACCAAAGCCGAAGTTCGCGGCGGCGGTAAGAAACCCTTCAAACAAAAGGGTACCGGTAACGCCCGTCAGGGTTCGTCCCGTTCGCCGCTCCAGCCGGGCGGTGGTCGGGCCTTCGGACCCCGGCCGCGGGATTACACCCAGCACACCAATCGCAAGATGGTACAGGGTGCCCTGCGTTCGGCTCTGAGCGACCGCGTAAAGGCCGCCCGCCTGTTGGTGGTCGACTCCTTCGATATCAAGGAGATTAAGACCAAGCTCCTGGCGGATACCCTCAAGAACAAGTTCAAGATGGCCAAGGTTTTGGTGGTGGACGACACCAACAAGAACCTCGAGCTTTCGGGACGCAACCTCAAAGAAGTGCGGATTTTGCGCACGACCGGTATCAACGTCTATGACTTGATCCGGCACGACTGGGTGTTGTTCTCGAAGCGGGCCGTCGAAGCCGTCGATAAGCGGCTGGCGAAGTGAGGACCCGATGAAATCCGTATACGACGTCATCAAAAGACCTGTGATCAGCGAGAAAAGCACCGCTGCCGCCGAGACCGCCGGGACCTACGCTTTTGAGGTGGCTCCGGCCGCCAACAAGGCTGAGATTCGCGACGCCGTTCAGCGCCTGTTCAGCGTCAAGGTTCGCACCGTGCGCACCATGACCATGCAGGGCAAGCACAAGCGCTTCGGCAAGGGCATCACCAAACGCCCAAACTGGAAAAAAGCCATCGTGAAGCTGGCCGAAGGCCAGAAGATCGAGTTTTTTGAGGGGTGAGGAAGTAGACCATGCCGATTAAAAGTTACAAACCCACTACCCCGACCCGTCGCTTTCTGACGTCGATCGATTATTCGGTCCTGACGCCCAAGAAGGCTCAGCCCAAGAAGCCCAAGAAACTTCTGCAGCCTGTGGCGCAGAAGGGGGGTCGCAACAATACGGGTCACATGACCATGCGGCACCAGGGCGGCGGTCACAAGCGCATGTACCGGGTGATTGATTTCGCCCGGGACAAGCGTGAGATCCCGGCCAAGGTCGTCTCCATCGAGTACGATCCGAACCGCACCACCTTTATCGCGCTCGTGAGCTACGCGGACGGCGAAAAGCGTTACATCCTGGCTCCGAACAATCTGGCCGTGGGCGACACTATTCTGGCCAGCGACGAGGCGGACATTAAGCCGGGTAACAACTTGTGCCTGGTCCAGATTCCCCTGGGTACCCTCCTTCACAACATCGAGGGTGAGCCCGGCAAAGGTGGCATCATTGCCCGCACCGCCGGTGGCTTTGCTCAGCTGATGGCCAAAGAAGGCGAGTACTGCTTGGTGAAGATGCCCAGCGGCGAGCTTCGTAAGCTCCACCGCCTGTGCCGCGCCTCGGTCGGGCAGCTCTCAAACCTGGACCACGAGAACGTGACGATCGGTAAAGCGGGTCGCTCACGCTGGATGGGCATCCGCCCCGCCAACCGCGGCGTTTCCATGAACCCCGTCGATCACCCCATGGGTGGCGGCGAAGGTAAGGCTTCTGGCGGACATCCGCAGTCGCCATGGGGAACCCCGGCCAAGGGGTACCGCACTCGCAAGAATAAACGGACTCAGGCGTTCATCGTGAAACGCCGGACCAAGTAAGGAGTAGTCAGTGGCTCGTTCGATTAAAAAAGGCCCGTTCTGCGACGAGTACCTCACCAAGAAGGTGGCCGCCGCGATCCAAGCTGGTGACAAGAAGGTGATCAAGACGTGGTCGCGCCGTTCGACGGTGCTGCCGGAGTTTGTCGGCACCACCTTCGCGGTCCACAACGGTAAGAAATTCATTCCCGTGTACGTCACGGAAAACATGGTCGGGCACAAGCTGGGTGAGTTCGCCCAGACGCGTACCTTCCACGGCCACACGCCGGCCGACAAAAAAGCTGCCGAGGGCGCTCCCGCCGCCGGTGCTGCGCCGGCCGCTGGTGCAGCCTCAGCCGCAGGTGCGAAACCCGCCGCCGGGGGCGCGAAGCCCGCGGCCGCTCCGCCGGCTAAAGGGTGAGGTAAAGAGTCATGGACGTAAACGCCAAACTCAGCTTCGTCAGAATCGCTCCCCGCAAGCTGTCCATTGTTGCGGATCAGCTTCGTGGCAAGGGGATCAACGACGCCCTGAACTATCTGCGGTTCTCGCCGCGTAAGCGGACGGCATACGCGCTCTCCACGCTCCTTAAGAGCGCGGTGGCCAACGCCGATCAAAAAGGCACCATCGACGTGGACAATCTCTACGTGAAGACGTTGCTCGTGGGTAAGGGCTCGACGATCAAACGCTTCCGCCCGCGCGCGAAAGGTTCCGCTTCGCCCATCAACAAAGAAACCAGCCACGTCAAGGTCACGCTGGCGGAACGCTGAGAAGGAAGAGAAAATGGGTCAGAAAGTTAATCCTATCGGTTTTCGCCTCGGCATCACCCGCGACTGGGACAGCCGCTGGTACTCCAAGAACGGCTACGCGAAGCTCGTCCACGAGGACATCCAGCTCCGCGCGTTCGTCCAGGAGAAACTCAAGGGAGCCGGCGTCGCCAAAATCGAGATCGAACGCGCCGCTAGCCGCGTGAAAGTGAACGTCCACACCGCCCGCCCCGGCATCGTCATCGGTAAAAAGGGCGCTGGCGTGGAGCAGTTGAAAAAAGAAGTTCAGGGCCTTTCGGACTCCGAAGTGTTTTTGAACATCATCGAGGTTAAGAGCCCCGAGGCCAACGCCCAGTTGGTCGCCGAGAGCGTGGCTCAGCAGCTCGAAAAGCGCGTGGCTTTCCGTCGCGCGATGAAGAAGGCCATGCAGGCGGCTTTCCGCCACGGCATCAAAGGCATCAAGATTCAGGTTTCGGGCCGCCTCGGTGGCGCCGAGATCGCGCGCCGCGAGTGGTACAGCGACGAGAGCGTGCCGCTGCACACCCTTCGGGCGAACGTGGAATACGGCACCTACGAAGCTCGGACCAGCTACGGGGTGATCGGCGTTAAGGCGTGGGTTTACCACGGTGAGGTCCAGACCCTGCGTCGTCAGGCCGCGGCTGAGGCCAAGGCCATGCACGGTGGGATGACTAAGGAGTAATGAGCCATGATTCTCCTAAGCGCGTCAAATGGCGCCGGCAGCATCGGTCAGAGTTTAAGGGCGCCGCGACCCGGGGTCATACCCTGCACAAGGGTGAATTCGCCCTCGTGGCGGTCGACTCGGGCCGGATCACTTCCCGCCAAATTGAGGCGGCCCGTGTGGCTCTGACCCGGTACACCAAGCGTGGCGGCGACGTGTGGATTCGGATTTTTCCGGACCGCCCCGTCACCAAGAAGGCCGCCGAGACCCGAATGGGTTCCGGTAAGGGCAACGTGGAATACTGGTGCGCCGACGTAAAACGCGGCCGGATCATCTATGAGATGGCCGGGATCCCTGAGGATCAGGCCAAAGAAGCTCTGCGCCTCGCGGCTCACAAGCTTCCCCTGCGCTGCAAGTTCACCAGCAAACGGATTTTGGCTCAAGCCGCCGCTGCGGCTGCCAAGATGGCCAAGGCTCCGGCGGCTAAGCCGGCGGCGAAAGCCTGAGCGGAGGACCGAGCGATGTCGAACAAGAAATTTAAGGCGCTGAAGGATCTCTCGAAAGACGAGATCAAAGCCAAGCTGCGGGAGGCGCAAGCCAGCCTGTTTCAGACCCGGATGCAGCACCGCACCGGCCAGCTCGAGAACACCGGGCTCATGTGGCAGATCCGCAAAGAGATCACCCGCTTGAGCATGCTTCAGGGCCAGACTACGAAGTCGGCTGGAAAGAATCAGTGAGGAACTGAACCATGGCTGAAACAAAAAAAGAAAACGACTAAAGCCGAAGCGGCGCCTAAGGCGCCCAAGGCGCCCAAGGCTCCTAAAGCCGCAGCGCCTGCGAAGGTCCAGGCCGCCCCCGTCCAGCGCATCCGCAAAGAAGCGGTGGGCGTCGTGGTGAGCAACAAGATGCAGAAGACCATCGTGGTTCGCGTCGATCGCCAGACGCATAATGCCATGTACGGTAAATATCGGGTCCGTTCGCGCAAGTTCAAGGCTCACGACGAGAAGAACGACGCCAAGATGGGTGACATGGTCCGCATCATCGAGACCCGCCCCCTGAGCAAAGACAAGAACTGGGCGCTGAAAGAAGTGATCCGTCGTTCCAAGTACGCCGATCTGGCGGAGCAGGGGGCCTGAGCCATGGTTCAGCAGGAAACACGCATGGCCGTCGCCGATAACACCGGCGCCCGCCTCGTAGAAGTCATCAAGGTTCTGGGCGGCACCGCCCGCCGCTACGCCTCCGTGGGCGACGTAGTGGTGGTCTCGGTGAAGGATGCCCTTCCCACCGCCAAGGTGAAGAAGGGTGACATCCTCAAAGCCGTGGTGGTCCGCACCACCAAGGAAGTGAACCGTGGCGACGGCACCTACATCCGCTTTGACAACAACGCGGCGGTGCTGATCAACGCGCAGAAAGAGCCCATCGGGACCCGTATCTTCGGACCCGTGGCCAGGGAACTTCGGGGTAAGGCGTTCACGAAGATCGTGTCGCTCGCTCCCGAGGTCCTGTGAGGAATCGGTGAAGTTATGACGACTAAAGCGATCAGCAAACTCTCGATCCGCAAAGGCGACATGGTGGAAATCATCGCCGGCCGCGAAAAGGGTAAGTCGGGCAAGGTGCTCCGCGTGGACGCCAAGCTCGGCCGCATCATGGTGGAGAAGCAGAACATGACCAAGCGTCACGTTCGCCCCAACCAGGACAACCCCCAGGGTGGCGTTGTCGAAAAAGAAGCTTGGCTGAATTATTCGAACGCTCTGCTCTTCTGCCCCAAGTGCAACCGCGGCGTGCGCCACGGTGTTGCCCTGGCTAAGGGTGGCGAAGGTAAAAAATCCCGCGTCTGCAAAAAGTGCGGCGGGAAATTGGATCCGGCGTAAGCCGATCGTGGAGGATTGAACCGTGGCTGCTAAAGACAGCAAAGAAGCCAAGGGCGCCGACAAGGCTCCTAAGGCCGAAGAGAAAAAGAAACCCGCGGCTGAGGCAGGCGCCAAGGCTGAGGGTGGAGAAGGCAAAGAGACCAAAAAGGCTGGCGGCAAGTCCCGCAAGCCGGGCGCTGGCATGGGTAACGTGCCGATCGCTGCTGAAGGCGAGACCAAGATCTCTCCTGCCAGCGGTGAGCCGCGCATGATCAAGGTCTACCGTGAGAAGGCCATTCCGGCGCTCATGAAAGAATTCCAGTTCAAGAACCCCATGGAAGTTCCCCGCCTGACCAAGGTGGTAGTGAACTGCGCGGTGAAAGAAGCCGTGGCCAACCCCAAGGTTCTGGACAGCGCCATTGAGGACTTCATGTGGATCATGGGCCAGAAGCCCATCCTGACCCGCGCCAAGAAGTCAGTGGCGACCTTTAAGATCCGTGAAGGCAACGCCCTGGGTGTGGCCGTGACCCTGCGCCGTGCGCGCATGTGGGAATTTCTGGATCGTCTGATGAACGTGGCCCTGCCCCGGGTGCGCGACTTCAAGGGGGTTAACCCCCGTGGATTCGACGGCCGTGGCAACTTCTCGATGGGTCTTAAAGAACAGATCATCTTTCCCGAGATCAACTACGACAAGATCGACAGTATTCGGGGAATGACGGTGACCATCGTGACGACGGCGAAGAAGAACGAGCATGCCCGGTCGCTCCTGACCGAAATCGGCATGCCGTTCAGGAAGTAAGACGGAGGAACGGGTTTTGTCGAAGAAGTGCAAATTGATCGGGATGAAGAAGAAGCCCAAGTTTTCGACGCGGGCCAAGAACCGGTGCCCCTTGTGCGGCCGGTCCAGGGCCTATATGCGCAAATTTGATATGTGCCGTCTCTGCTTCCGCGGCATGGCTTTGAAGGGCGTCCTTCCCGGCGTGACCAAGTCGAGCTGGTAAGAGGTTAAAAGATTTATGGCGATGACTGATCCTATTGCAGACCTACTGACCCGCATCCGGAACGGGGCCAAAGAACGCCACGAGAAAGTGGACGTTCCCGCCTCACGGATTAAGGCCAACATCGTGCGCGTTCTGAAAGAAGAAGGTTACATCCGTAACTTTCGCCTTCAGCGCGACGAAGCGGGCCTTCCCGTAATCAAAGTGTACCTCAAGTACGACGGTGACGGGCAGAGCAGCGTAATCAAGGGGCTTCGTCGGGTGAGCAAACCCGGCTGCCGCCGGTACGCGAGTTATGGGGATCTCCCGAAGCCGTTGAGCGGCGCGGGGATCTGCATTGTCTCGACGTCCCACGGACTTCTCACCGGCCGTCAGGCCCGCGAGAAAAAAGTGGGCGGCGAAGTACTGTGTGAGGTGTGGTGAGCCATGTCACGCGTAGGTAAACTTCCAATCAAAGTGGATGCCGCGGTGAAGGTCCAGGTCCAAGGCGACCTGATCCGTGTCGAGGGTAAAGGCGGCAAGCTCAGCCACAAGATCCCCGAAGGGATCAAGGTTGAACTCAAGGACGGCAAGCTGACCGTCTCGGCCGGCCCGAATGGCGGCTCCCTCTGGGGCACGACCCGGACCCAGCTGAGCAACATGGTTCGCGGCGTCACCGTCGGGTTCACGACCGAACTCGACATCGTGGGCGTCGGTTACCGCGCGGCCCTGAAGGGCAAGGCCTTGAGCTTGAGTCTTGGGTTTTCGCACCCCATCGATTTTCCGATCCCGGAAGGCATCGCGATCAAAGTGGATGGCACGCACCTGGTGGTTTCGGGCGCCGACAAGACGCTCGTGGGCCAGGTGGCGGCCGAGATCCGTGGCTTCCGTCCGCCGGAACCCTACCAGGGCAAAGGCGTGAAATACACGGACGAGCGTATTGTCCGTAAGCAAGGCAAAGCGGCAGGCGCCAAGTAAGGAAAGAATATGTCGGCAAAGGTGAGCAAGAAATCCAGCCAGAAGATGGTCGTGCGGGCCAAGCGCAAGCGGCGCATCCGGGCCAACGTGTCAGGCACCGGCGAACGTCCCCGTCTCGCGGTGTTTCGGTCCAACCGGTACCTGTACGCCCAGATCGTGGACGATGCCAAAGGCCATACGGTGGCCGCGGCCTCGTCACAAGAAGAAGAGTTTCGGAACAAGAAGGTGAAGAACAACCTGGAAGGCGCCAAGACGCTCGGCGAGATGATGGCCAAGCGCGCGCTCGCCAAGGGTGTCAAAGCCGTGGTGTTCGATCGGGGTGGTTACCTGTACCACGGTCGCATTAAGTCTTTCGCCGACGCTGCCCGCGAAGCCGGGTTGAAGTTCTAATCGGAAATATTGAGGTTTATGCCTATGGAACAACGGAATGGACGTGAAGGTCGGGACGGACGCGATGGACGCCGTGGCGGTCCCCGCGACAGGAACGCAACCGAAGCGGACATGGAGTTTGAAGAGAAGGTGATCCACATCAATCGCTGCGCCAAGGTGGTGAAGGGCGGACGCCGCTTCAGCTTCTCGGCCATCGTGGTGGCGGGTGACCGCAAAGGACGCGTGGGCGTGGGCCTGGGTAAGGCCAACGAGGTTCCCGAGGCGATCAAAAAAGCGGGCAAGAAAGCTCGCAAGAACCTGATGGGTGTGTCCCTCGCGGGCAACACGATTCCCCACCAGGTGCTGGGTAAATTTGGTTCGAGCCAAGTGCTGATGAAACCCGCCCCTGAAGGTACGGGTGTCATCGCCAGCTCGAGCGTTCGGGCGATCTTGGAAGCCGCTGGCGTGCAGAACATCAACGCCAAAAGCCTCCGCCGCGACAACCCCCACAACGTGGTTCGCGCCACGTTGGACGGCTTGAAGCAGCTCCGGACGATTGAAAAAATCGCTGAATCCCGCGGCAAGACTCCCGCGGAGATCATGCAGTAAGTGTTGAAGAAGAGAGTGAAGTCATGAGCGCTGCAGCCAAGAAAACGATCACGATCCGGTTGAAGAAGAGCACCATCGGTTGCTCGCCTTCCCAGCGGGGAACGGTCCGTGGCCTGGGTCTCAAGAAGATCTCAGGAACCAGCACGTTGGAGAACACGCCCGCGGTTCGCGGCATGATCAAAAAGGTGCTTCACCTCGTCGAAGTGACGAAAGAGTCCTGATCGGGAGGATGACTGAAATGTTGAGACTAAACGAAATCAAAGCCCACCCCGGCGCCACCCACAGGGTGAAGCGTCTCGGCCGTGGTACTGCCTCCGGTCATGGCGGCACCTCCACCAAAGGTCACAAGGGCCAAAAGGCCCGCAAGAGCGGTGGCGTAGGAGCCGGCTTCGAAGGCGGCCAGACGCCCCTTTATCGCCGTTTGCCCAAATGGGGCTTTAAGAACTTTGCGCGCCGCGCCAGGGTTGCCCTGAACGTGAAGGACCTCGAGGTCCTCGATCCGAAGAAATTTGGCGAGATCTCCCTCGAGACTTTGACCCGTGAAAAACGCGTGGCTGGCGGTTATGATCAGCTCGTGATCCTGGGAACGGGTGAGTTGACCAAGGCCTTTCAAGTGAAGGCTCATAAGGTCAGCCCCTCCGCCAAAGAGAAGATTGAAAAGGCGGGCGGTAAGGTTGAACTGATCGCCATTCCCAAGCCCAAGGGCAAGCACACGAAGAAGGCCAAGAAAGCCTGATTCTTCGCTGCGTTCGCTCCGGCCATCACGTGGGTAGACATCAAGGTACGGGGAGCTGACCATGTCGGGCGTTTCAGGCATTGCAAAGATTCCGGAGCTTCGTAAGCGGATCATTTTCACGTTGGTGTGCCTCGCGGTTTACCGCGTGGGTGTTCACGTGCCAACTCCAGGCGTGGATAGCGCGGCCTTGCAGGCCCTCTTCGACAACATGAAGGGCACCCTCTTCGGGTTTCTCAACATGTTCTCGGGCGGCGCCCTCCAGCGCTTTTCGGTATTCGCCCTGGGTGTCATGCCCTACATCACGAGCTCGATTATCGCTCAGCTCCTGACTGTCGTTTGGCCCTACCTGCATGAACTGCAGAAAGAGGGCGACCACGGCCGGCGCAAGATCAACCAGTACACCCGCTATGGCACGGTGCTGATCTGTCTGGTGCAGGGATACGGGATCTCGACCTTTCTTCAATCCGCGACCAATCCTCAGCCGGTGGTTCTCCACCCTGGGATCGCATTCAAGCTGATGACTGTTCTGACGCTCACCACTGGGTCCATCTTTCTGATGTGGCTGGGTGAGCAGATGACGGAGCGGGGGATCGGCAACGGTACCTCCATGATCATCTTTGCCGGTATCGCGGCGAGCTTGCCGTCGAACTTGGGGAGCACCTTGAGTCTATTCCGGTCGGGCGAGATGAGCTTTTTTCGCCTCGCGATGGTGGCTGGCATTATCGCCGTCACGTTCTTTATCATTATCTTCGTCGAGAGCGGCGCAAGGCGAATACCTGTCCAATACGCCAAGCGGATCGTGGGACGAAAGGTCTACGGGGGGCAGAACACCAATATCCCCCTCAAGATCAATACCTCCGGCGTGATTCCGCCCATCTTCGCGTCGTCGCTGCTGGCTTTTCCGGCGACCGTCATGACCTTCGCACCCCTGGGTTTTCTGCAGAAGTTTCAGCAGACGCTCGCGCCGGGTTCATTGCTCTACAACATCATCTTTGTGAGCCTGATCATCTTCTTCACGTTTTTCTATACGGCCGTCACGTTCAAGACGGACGATGTGGCTGAGAACCTCAAGAAGTATGGCGGCTTTGTTCCGGGAATTCGTCCCGGCCAGCCCACGATCGATTACATCGACTTCGTTCTCGGCAGGATTACTCTCGCGGGCGCCGTGTACATCTCGGCGATCTGTGTGCTGCCTTCCATGATGACCCATAGCCTGAACGTGCCGTTCTACTTCGGTGGCACGAGCGTGCTGATTCTAGTGGGCGTGGCCATGGATACGTCCTCTAAGGTCGAAGCCTATCTGATCTCGCGGAACTACGAGGGCTTCATGAAGCACACCCGCATTAGGGGCCGGACGGCGATGTCATGATCGCTGTGCTGCTGGGGCCCCCGGGGTCCGGAAAGGGAACTCAGGCCAAGCGGCTCATGGCTGAAAAAGGATGGCCCCAGCTTTCCACCGGGGACATGCTTCGTGCGGCGATTGCAGAAGGTTCGGGACTCGGCATGAAGGCCAAGGCCATCATGGACCGGGGCGAGTTGGTCTCAGACGATGTGGTCATCGGGTTAATTGCCGAGCGCATCCGCAAGCCCGACTGCAAAAAAGGATTCATCCTCGACGGGTTTCCCCGCAATATTCCCCAGGCTCAGGCACTCGAGGCCATGCTTCAGAAGGCCAGCCTCAAGCTCGACCGCTGCGTCCTTTTTGAGATCCCCGACGAGGACCTCGTGCGCCGCCTTTCGGGCCGCCGGACCTGCCTCAAGTGCGGGACCATGTACCACGTCGAAACGACCCGGCCGAAGAAAGACGGCGTCTGCGACAAATGCGGACACTCTCCCCTCGTGCAGCGGGACGACGACCACGCCGACGTGATTCGCAAGCGTCTGACCGTCTATCACCAGCAGACCGCGCCTGTGGCGGGTCACTTTGAGGCTGCAGGCAAGCTTCGTAAGATCGACGCCACCCACACGCCTGATCGGGTCTACACCGACTTGACCCAGACTTTGGCCTAATCATGATTCACCGCAAGTCCGTTCGAGAGATCGACATGATGAGGGAGGCGGGAGGAATCCTGGCCACCATCCTGGATGAGCTCTCGGTTCTCGTGAAACCGGGCGTGACCACGGCTGAGCTCGATCGGCACGCCGAAAAGCGCTGCCAGGATTTCAAGGTGATCCCCGCATTCAAGGGGTACCACGGCTTTCCGGGTTCGCTTTGCGTGTCGGTAAACGAAGAAGTTGTTCACGGGATCCCCTCAAAGCGGGCTCTCAAGGACGGGGACATCGTGGGCCTGGATTTTGGGGTCATCTTGGATGGGTGGTACTCCGACTCAGCCAGGACTATCCCAGTGGGAAAGATATCTGACAAAGCTAGTCAACTATTAGAGGTTACGCGCGCAGGTCTGGAAAAGGGCATCGAACAATGCCGGCCTGGAAACCGCCTTTTTGACATCGGCCACGCAATCCAAAATTACGTTGAGGGCTTTGGATACGGTGTGGTACGGGAGTTCGTCGGCCACGGCATTGGAAGGGCTTTGCACGAGGACCCCCAGGTTCCGAACTACGGACCCAAGGGCAAAGGTATCCCTTTGAAAGAAGGGATGGTTCTCGCCATCGAACCCATGGTCAATGCAGGCAAGCCCGAAGTCCGCGTCCTCAACGACGGCTGGACCGCGGTAACGGTGGATCGGTCGTTGTCAGCTCATTTTGAGCATACGGTGGCCATCACGGCAGAGGGTCCTGAGATCCTCACTCTTTCTCGAATCGCCTCGAAGGCGCCTTGAGGGTAAGAGCGGGTCAGGACTAGGTTTTTGAGAGCGGGAGCGATTATGAAAGTACGTGCATCGGTGAAGAAGATTTGCTCGAAGTGCAAAGTCGTCCGGCGCCGGGGAGTGGTGCGGGTGATTTGCGAGAACCAGCGCCACAAGCAACGCCAGGGCTAATTGGCGCTTGCATCACTGGGGCCCTTAAAGTACTCAAAGGCCCTTAATCACGGGACTTTTGACGCGGTTCTTTAGCCCATTTTTTTGAGTATTTGCCGTCGGCGCGTGCGCTTGCGGCTGAGAAGGAGAGATTCGAGTGGCTCGTATTGCTGGGGTAGATTTGCCGAGAAACAAGCGGATGGAAATCGCCCTGACCTACATCTATGGAATCGGTCGTCCTCTCTCCAAGCGCATCTGTGAAAGCGCGGGCGTCGATGGCAACAAAAAATCTGAAGAACTCACCGAAGGCGACATCGCCAAACTGCGTGAGTCCATCGACAAGCACGCCAAAGTCGAAGGTGACCTTCGCCGCGATATCGCCATGAGCATCAAACGTCTGATTGACCTTGGCTGCTACCGCGGCTCCCGCCATCGCAAGGGACTTCCGGTGCGCGGCCAGCGTACGCATTCCAACGCCCGTACTCGTAAGGGCAAGGCCGTCGCTATCGCCGGCAAGAAGTCCGTCAAGGCAATGAAGTAAGGGGATAAGAAGAATCCATGTCTGAACAGCAGAACACCACTGAGACCCCGGCTCCGGCGCCCGTAGCGGCTGCCGCCGAGGGTGCCGACAAGAAGGTTAAGAAGGGTAAGAAGAACGTTTCCACCGGCAAGGTGTTCGTTCTCGCGACCTTCAACAACACCGTGATCACCGTAACCGACATGATGGGTAACGCCATCTGCTGGGCCAGCGCGGGTGAGAAGGGCTTTCGCGGATCGCGTAAGAACACTCCCTTCGCCGCCCAGGTGGCCGCCGAGGACGCGGGTCGCAAGGCGTTTGAAAACGGTATGCGTACGGTTTCGGTTTACGTGAGTGGTCCCGGTAGCGGCCGTGAGTCGGCCCTGCGCGCCCTGGCCTCCGCTGGCTTGCGCGTGAGCTACATCGAGGACACGACTCCGATCCCCCACAACGGCTGCCGCCCGCCGAAACGCAGAAGGGTCTAAGGCACAGTTTATGTCGCGTTATTGTGATTCCGTTTGCCGTCTCTGCCGCCGCGAAAACCAGAAGCTCTTTCTGAAGGGCGATCGCTGCTACACCGAGAAATGCGCGTTTGAGCGCCGGGGTTATCCACCCGGACAGCATGGTCAGGGCCGTAAGAAGTTCTCCGAATACGGCATCCAGCTTCGTGAGAAGCAGAAGATCAAGCGCATGTACCGTCTCTCCGAGACCCAGTTCCGCCGGGGCTTCGACGAAGCTTCGCGCCACAAGGGCGTGACCGGCAACATGCTGATCTCGGGTCTCGAGCGCCGTCTCGACAACGTTACTTACCGCAGCGGGTTTGCGAATTCCCGCGCGCAGGCCCGTCAGCTCGTGCGCCACGGTCACTTCATGGTGAACGGCCGCCGAGTGAACATCCCCTCCTTCCTCGTGAAGAAGGGCGACGTGGTTGAAGTGCACGAGAAGAGCCGGACCAGTGATGCCATTCGCTACGCTCTCGAGGCCGTGAAACGCCGCGAAGTGCCGCAATGGCTCGAGCTGGACATGGGCGCGTTCAAGTCCAAGGTCCGCGACATCCCGGCCCGTGAAGACGTGACCGCTCCGATGGAAGAGCGGCTCGTGGTTGAGCTTTACTCGAAGTAATCATTTTTAAGGACGAGGGACCCATGCTCGAGAAGAACTGGCGCGATCTGATCCGGCCTAAAGCCCTGGATGTGAACAAAGAGAGCCTCACGGATGGCTATGGCAAATTCGTAGCTCGTCCGTTGGAGCGGGGCTACGGCCTCACCCTGGGAAATTCCCTTCGCCGCGTGATGCTGTCGTCCCTGCAAGGGGCGGCCGTGACCGCTGTGCATATCGACGGTGTGGTGCACGAATTCACCTCCATTCCGGACGTGAAAGAAGACGTGGCTGACATCATTCTGAACCTGAAAGAAGTCTGTTTTCAGCAGACCTCCGAGCAGGTGGTGGTGACCATCGACCGCAAGGGTCCCTGCACGGTGACCGCGGGTGATATCAAGACCAGCGACAAAGTTGAGATCCTGAACCCGGAGCAGCACCTGGCTACCGTGGGTGAGGGTGGCCACCTGAAGGCTGAGATCCGCGTATCCATGGGCCGGGGCTACCGCCCCGCCGAGATGAATAAGTCCTCCGACCTGCCCATGGGCTGGGTTGCCGTGGACAGCTTCTTCTCGCCCGTTCGCCGCGTGAACTACACTGTGACCCAGAGCCGGGTGGGTCAGCGCACCGACTTCGATCGCCTGACGCTCGAAGTATGGACCAATGGCGCCGTCGGCCCCGAGGACGCGGTTGCCCTGGGCGCCAAGATCCTCAAGGACCAGCTCTCCGTGTTCCTGAATTTCGAAGAGGAGCCGGAACCGGTGGTGGAAGCGAAAGAAGAAGTTTCGCCCGCCTTTAATCCGAACCTCCTGCGTTCGGTCGAAGAGCTCGAGTTGTCGGTCCGTTCGGCCAACTGCTTGCAGAACGCCAACATCAAGTACATCTACGAGCTGGTTCAGAAGACCGAAGCCGAAATGCTCAAGACCAAGAACTTTGGCCGCAAGTCACTGAACGAGATCAAAGACATCCTGGCGACCATGGGTTTGAGCCTAGGAATGAAGCTCGACGGCTTCGTGCCCCCGGAGAATCCGCCCAAGCCCGCGGATTCGGATGTGGATGAGAGCAAGATCATGAAC
>Ga0170475_134331194_pt1 | contig 15115 bp, 11 predicted proteins | sample Soicark_Litter_5_FD_111474 | JGI IMG/M metagenome (GOLD analysis project Ga0170475, IMG submission 111474) | Avena fatua rhizosphere microbial communities from Hopland, California, USA. Combined Assembly of 48 SPs | reverse complement strand
GCACGTCATGAGGATGTTGGTCACCCTCTACTCACCATCACGGTTGATGCTCCCGTGGGCTGCGGCGCAGCAAATCGGCCGTTCGCCGGCGGACGCTCGCCTGAATATCACGTAAGGGGAGAACGAGGTTTTCCGGCAGCCCGATGCGGGCCAGGGGACCGGTCTTGAGCCAGTACTCGTGCTGGTAAGCATACAGATCGACGATGAGGCCCTCGCGAGTATGCTCCGGCAGCTGGGATGCCTGGTTGAGAAGCGTGACGGCAGTATCGATCAGGGCCCGCGTTTGCATCCAGATCTGTCGGGTCTTCTGGGCTGCATGTTGCCGGAAGATCCCGAAAGGAATGTGCGTGTACTGCAGCGTCGCGCCGGACAGCAGCAGCTTGCCCCACAACTCGTAGTCCATGGTTCGGTGGTTTCGCACGTCCACGCCGCCAACGTCCTGTGCCAGCTGGCGCGGGAACAGAACCTCCGGCTGCACGATGTACCCGCGCGGTTCACCGCGCCAGATCGCACGGATCCGGACGAGATCTTCGAAATTGTGAACCCGGCCGCGGTGGACGCGCAACAGCTGCGATCGTTCGTCGACGATCTGGCAATCGCCAACGTACACGATGCCCTCGCGGAATCCGATCTGGCTTGCATGCGTCACCAGCGCGTTCCGACAAAGCATGTCATCGCTGTTGATCCACGTCGTGAACAGCCCGGAACTCATCGTCAAGCCGCGGTTGATGGCGGCGCTTTGCCCGCCGTCGCGTTCGCTTACCCAGTACGTCAGCCAGGGCTCGTATTTCTTGATGACCTCCACCGATTCGTCGCTGCTCTTCCCGTCCAGGACGAAGTATTCGAGATCAGGATAACCCTGAAGCAGCACCGAACGCAGCGTTGCCTCCAGGAACTGCGCCTGATTGAAGGACGGCGTCACGATGCTGACGCGAGGCCAGGGGGTCCGGTCCGGTCTGGCATCCGGCAGCGACGCACTCGCTTCGGTCCATGGCCATCCCGTCTTGTCCGGCGGTGGCGGCGGCAGTTCCTGCAGGTCAGGACAGCGCATTCAACGCATTCCGTTTGGAATCCAATGGGATCCGGCGCTCAATTAGACCCAGACGCGACCGGTACCGTGATCGAAGAGCTCGTTTCCGATCGTGCGGCTCCCGACAACCGTCGATGATTTCTTCATCACGCTGTGCTCGCGCGCGTCTGTCAGAGATTGGGATAGAAGCACCGGACACGCCTCGGCGGCGAAGGCTGATACAGCAGCGCTCCGTCATCCGTTGGCACCCGTTCAAGGCCGTCGGTTGCTAGGGAAGAATTCGGACGCTCTGAGGCGCCATGGGCCGTGTCGCTGACGAGGAGTACTCAAACGCGCCGATATCGACAGCCGACCCTTGAGGTCGGACGGTGCCGGCGAAGTCTGTTTGCGCGATCGAGGAGGCGGTGCCAGCGTCAATGGCAGGGCTGCCGGCGCTCAAGGCAAAATTGCCTGCGCCTGGATTCACGAATTGCGGATCGGTATTAATGAGATTCGATTGCAAGACGGTGCCGGCACCCTGGTCTACCCAGGGCGTGCCCGAGTTCTGATAAATGATGTTGTCCTTCGCTTCTGTAGTCGACGCGTCACTAGTGAGGAAAATCCCATCGAGCGTGTTGTTGTAAATCGTGTTATTCCAGATCTTGTTCCCGCTCCCGTAGTAGACGAAAATGCCCGCACTGCCGCCGACGCCTTTGGCAACCGTCAGGTTGTAGAACAGATTGTTGTAAATCTGATTATTGTTCCCGGCAATCATGATGCCGTTGCCGCTCCCATCGGAGTAGCCACTGCGTGCCGCCGCGATGTCGTGGAATCGGGAATTCCGCACGATGTTGTTGTCGGGAGAATCCGCGCTTGCATTGTAAATTTGCAGGCCGTAACTCGCCGTGTCGTAGATATTGCAGCCGTCCACGAGGTTGTTCGGGCCTTCCAGATAGATCCCGTAGGAGGAACACTGGGGCCCACACCCGCCCGGCACGCCGCCACCGTGAATTGTCAGGTTGATGGCTTCATTGGCACCGGTGGCGCCCCCGGGGACGCGGGTATGTCCGCCGAATGCGACCGCGGCGCCATAGCCCGTGGCGCCCGCAATAATTTCCGCATTCGCGATGCGAACGTGGTGCGGATTGTTTGCGTTGTTGGTCGACACCCACACCACCTGACCGGTCGTGAGGGAGCCATCCATGTTGATGCCGTCGAACTCGATATAGTGATAGTCCCCATCGAGCCACACGGTCGCCACGCCTCCGCCCATGTTCGCGTCGCTCGAGGGCTTGAGCCATACAGCTTCTCCCGGATAGGTCGCGATCCGGACCGTGTTCGACCATGACGTCCCAGAGGGAACACTACTGATCCCCTCATCATAGGCGCCCGCGCGGACCAGGAGCGTATCCCCGGCGACGAGACACCCGATACCCGCATTGATCGTCCGCTTCGAAGTGGAGGTCGATTGCGCTCCAGCGCACGAATTGCCGTCGTTGCCGGATTTCGAAACGTAATAGGTCGCTGCGTGGGCAGTCCCTGCCGACAGCGCGTAGACCACCAGAATAGACAGACCAATTTCCTTCATTCAACCCATCTCCGAACTGATTTTCTCTTTAGAAGGTAGTCACGAAACGCCGGAGCGCGCCCGACCGTCTTCCGTTATAGACGAGAACCGCCCGATTGCAGCGGTGCAAGGCACGTACCGGCAAAAAGGCTCATATACAAGCACATATGGGCCGCTACCGTGCCAGTGATAGACTGCAATATTGCAATCCGATGGCAGATCTGTCACCACGAATCCATCCGTTCATTTGCGGTTTTTTCCACCACCAACACATGAGTGCGGAGCCAGGCACACGCCTTGAACGGCCCTTACAACATCAGGATGGAGTTTCGCCACCGCCCGTGCGACAGGCGGTGCCAGCGTCAGTTCGCGCATTCTGCCGTGCGGAGATAACTCTCGAACGCGCGAACCCGGCGACCCCACATCACGGTTTCACGGATTGGCGGAATCGTACCACAGAATGCCGCCTCGGACGACGCATTTCCACATTGTATCGGGCGATCGATGCTGGACCATTCGCTGACTTATCGCGGCTTTTCAACCCAGACAAGGACGTGAGTGCGGAGCCAGATAATCGAGTTCAGAACAGTGTACAAGGCCGGATGCAGTCTGGTGACCGCGCGCGCGATCGGGGGGGCGAGCGTCAGACGCCTCACGTGCATTTTACGATTCGGGAACAGCTGGCCGATACGCGACGCAGGAACACCGCGCACGTCCGCGTTCCGAGGGTTGTTCACGGTGAAGTCGTACCACAATATGCCTCCACCCGGGCGCAACCAGCTCCACATCGTGTCCGCCAGCCGCTGCTGATATGCATCGTCGAGCAGTGATGTAAACACCGTTGACTGGTACACGATGTCCTGGCTCGCCTCGGGAACAGAGGAAGCCGCGGCACCTGCCGCGTCGCCGAGCGTGATCCGCACTGAGCCGGGCAGGTCTCGTCTCGCCCGCTCGACGCTGGCGTTCAACAGTTCGATACCCTGCAGATGTTCGGGCTTGAACCCGAGCCGCAGGAAGTCCAGCAGGTTGCACCCGGTTCCGCAACCCACTTCGATCAATCGCTTTTCTGCCAGATCCAACATTCCCAGACGTGCGAATAAATTCGCGATCGCACGTTGACGTTCCTGAACGGCGAGCAGCACTGCCGGGTTGAGCGCATGGTCACGCCAGACATCGTCATGCCGGCGAGCGTACCTCGCTCTAACGGCGACAGCTTCATCAGCCTCGTTCAATTCGATCGTCAACGTCTTCCGTTCCCCGGAATCATCAGCCTTCGAATGGATCTCCGGAGCTGGACGAATGAACACCGGAACTGAAGAACGCGCGGTTGCTCATCTCGACGCGACCAGGTGGCACGGGCCCGCCCACTTTGTCTGGAACTTATGCGCCTTCAGCAAAGCCACGATTTTCGCAGGCGTGTCAGGGACGCCTCTTTCTCTGAAGAAGGTGAAATGCACTTCCATGAAGACGGAAAGCAACTGGCTTGATTTCAACGTTTCTGAAAGACCCAGAAGGACTTCGTACTCGAAACCTTCGACGTCAATCTTGATTCGGTTTGGTGCGAGGCCAGGGCGCGCGTGACGATACGTGTCTCCTTTCATCACCCTGACCTGAGAGACGGACTTGACCTGTGGATTGTCTTTCACAACGGCTAACTGGAGAATATCAAAATCGCACCCCTGCGCAGCTGAGACATACAGTTCGGCCGTGCCATCAGAGTTGCCAAGTGCGCTATTTTCCAGTTGGACGTTCGTGCGGACACCGATGACATTCGTCAGCGATTCAAAGATAGCCTTATGGGGCTCGAATGCCACAACGTGACCTGACTTTCCAACCGCATCAGCAAATCTGGACGCGTAATACCCGTGGTTGGCACCTACGTCCCAGACAACATCGCCGGGACGTATGTGGTCAAACATGATTTGAGCGAATCGTTCTTCGTATCCATCCGAAAATGCTTTCTTGGATGTTCGCTCTAACAGGCCGAGGAGCCCTGACTTTCGAGCCAGGTAACGAGGATATTGGAGAAGCGGGTGCGAGTAGTCCATGATTATCCTTCGTTGCCCTCCGATGAATCTCGGTGGGTCTTGACCGCACGATCGGCGGCATAGAGAGGCGCTTTGAAAGCCCGTTCCGTAATCCACCCCGAACACCCACGAGTCGCGACCATATGAATACCAAGATTCTTCATTTACGCAGCAGTGGAGGTCTCTACGGAGCGGAACAGGTAATCCTGAATCTGGCTCGCGAATTGAGCGCGATGGGTTACCCGAACCATATCCTCTGCTTCAACAATACGTCGAACCCTCATCTGGAGCTGATGGAAGAGGCCAAGAAGATTCGGTTGTCGGCCTCCGCCGTTGATTGCCGCGGACCTCTTGACGTTCAGACCGTCAAATCCATCCGGGATCTCACAAGGCTGAAGAAAATCGACGTCATCCACTGCCATGATTACAAATCCTGCGTCTATGGGTTGGCAGCGGCGCAGCGGCAAACAGTAAAACTCCTGGCGACAAACCATTTGTGGACGCGCGCTCATTTGAAGCTTCGCGCTTATCAAGTGATCGAAGGGCTGCTCTATAACTGTTTCGACAGAGTGGTGGCTGTGTCCGAAAGTATCGAGAAGGAATGCCGTCCGTTCATTTTCAACAAGAGCAAACTCTCACATATTCCCAACGGCATCGATCTGCACCGGTTTCCGCTCGATAATCGCGAAGAAGAGCGGAAATCAACCCGCAGACAACTGGGGTTTGTCGAAAGCGATCTTGTTATCGGAAATATCGCTCGGCTGTCGGTTGAGAAGGATCAAGCTGTGTTGCTGCACGCGTTTAAGAGGCTGGCCGAGCTTTCCAAAAACAGATCGATCAAATTGCTGATCGCCGGTGATGGGCCAGAAGCAGACAATCTGATGAAACTGGCCCAGGAACTGAGAATCTACGATCAGTGCCTGTTTGCAGGCTTCCGTCAAGATATCCCTCAGATCTTGAGTTGCCTGGATGTGTACGTGCAGTCATCGAGGCGGGAGGGATTGCCAATGATCGTTCTCGAGGCCATGGCCTCGAGAACCGCTGTCGTATCAACTAAAGCAGGAGGCGTTCCCGCGGTCATTACGGACAGAGAACACGGACGGCTTGTCGAAATTGGTGATGCGGACCAATTAGCACACGTACTGAAAGATGTCCTGAATAGCGCAGATGAACGAGCAAGGTTAGGGCAACAAGCTCGACGCATGGTTGAGATGCATTTCTCGGCGCATGCCATGGCCAAACAATATTTGGAAGTGTATCGTGGCATGACAGAAGACAATTGACGAGAAGTGCATGGTGCGCTCCGAACGAGACGCACACTCATCGAAGGGCACGGATTTCGCGAGGAATATCGGGAGACGATTCCACGGTGCGAGCGAGTGCATCAATAAGAGGCACCCGCGAGTTCCAGTTTAAGTCCTGGCGTGCGGCGACACACTTGAACCGCATGTTTGCCAAGGTGCGATCCAGACGATACCGTGCGGTGCCGAGCCCGTTTCGACGAATCAGGGACAGCAGATCGAGACCAAGCATCATGGACCACACAACGATATAGGGGACAAAAATAGGCCGGATGTACCCCTGGCTTACCTTGTGTAAGATGCGCCCCAGTTCACCTTGATCCACATCCGAATCGACGATGTTGTAGATGCTCCCCGTGCGAACCTCACTGCTCGCAGCCGCGAGCATGGCGTCAATGACATTGTCGACGTATACAAGTGCTGTGGGAACGCTGCGGGTGCCGGCGATAAGAGGACGTTTGCTCGAAGAAGGTAGTTGAAGGTTACCCATGGGAAGGGGTACGCCAGGGCCATAAATGCTTCCGGGGCGAAGGACGATGACACGCGGACTGTTGTGAGCAGCCGCGTATTCCAACAGCGCTTTGTCAGCCGCGAGCTTACTTTGGGTGTAGTAGCCGCGTTCGCTGGCCCTCTCGTCGTACGGCGCTGACTCCACCACATATGGGTCATGGCCTCTCGGGATTCCATAAACCGACAACGACGACACGTAAACCAAGGTTTTGACCCCTGCTTCCGCGGCAAGCCGCGCCAGACGGACAGTTCCCTTGACGTTGGCTTCTTCGTAATCCTGCAGCGACCCGGGCGGGCCTGCTAGAGCGGCGCAATGAAAGATCGTCTCGACACCATTCAACGCCTTGCGCAACTCCTCCTCGTTACGTAGGTCGCACTGAATCCACTGGACCCCCTCGATGGGTCTGGCTCGAGATATCAGTCGCGTCATCGCGCGAATCGGGACTTCAGGCGATAGCCGCTCAACCAGATGTCCGCCGAGGAACCCTGACGCTCCAGTCACCAAAATTCTCGGCGCGACAACGGAAGTTGCAGGACAGGTCCGGACCACCCGACGTTTAACAAATTTGTCGCAGGACGACTTGATCTGATCCATCAGGCGAAGGTTCAAGAGTCCATGCTCCGGAAGCACCGGCGGCATGACTCCCTTCTTCAGAGACTCGTAGAACGCCTGAATTAGCCCGCGGATTCCCATATATCGCTTCACTCGTCCCGTGACAATTCCCAGCGCGACACTCGCGCCGGACCGCGTCAGACTCGCCGCCGTTCTGAAATTGGAGGTAAAACGATCGACGAAGGAGGGTAAACCGTTGTTCCGGTGACTCACGACCGTGAACGTCACAAAGTCAACCATGATTCTGCCGGCGGTTCCTGTAACTTCAACACGGTTGGTTTCTGGAGAAGCGGACAGTGATAGCGAAACCTCCCCAATGGCGTGTGCCGACGGAATCAATACTCGTATTTCCTCCACGGCGGCTTCACGAATTCGTCCCGGATTGAACGCCACAACCTGAGGGTCACCAGGAGAGTCCAAAAAGTGACAGGCGACATAAAGCGCGTGGGTCATCAGGTTTTCGAAGATTCCCCAGTCATAGCTGTAACCCCACGGTATGACTGCTCCACGTGCAGAAGCCTCATAACTGAACCCCTGCTCGGCTCGCACCGAAAGGACCTGCCCGATTTCGCCTCGGCGAATACGGTGACACGCCTCGAGAAAGCAGGGGTCGAATAGCAGACTGTGGCCGGGGCATACGTGGACTCCCGCATCCTGAGCTGCCTCCACGATGTGTCTCGCATCCGTCTCGCTGGATGCCAATGGCTTCTCCACATACATGTGAGCATGATGCTTTGCGGCGATAGCGGCCAACGCTCCGTGCGTTCGAGGGGGTGTGAGGAGATGAACAACGTTTGGTTGCACCTCACGCATCATCTCTTCCATATCCGTAAAGATGCCTGGAATGTTATGGCGGGTTGCCTGATCGCGCGCCATGTTCCCGTTGAGATCGCAGACCGCAACAACCTCAACACCGGGTATTCCTTTCAATGTCTCAATGTGAACATCACTGATGCGTCCACATCCAACCAGAGCCGTGCGGATTGTGCTCACTCGGAACGCTCCCCGGTCAAGGGAACCATCGTAACCACTGATAGAGTCATCATCGATAAGGTCAATGAAGATTGACGTAAGGGGATCGGAGCCAGCGGAGAAACAACGGACGCGAGTTCAAATGCGCTCTTCGGCGATATGCCGATAGAGAGCGACATGTTTTTGTGCAATCGTCGGCCAACCAAAGCGATGGCGGCCCAAGGCCTCACTTGCAGCCGCCATCGCAGCCTGGCTCGAACGCGGCAGGCTGAAAAATCGCGTGACGGCTCGGGCCATGGCAGGCGGATCTGAAGCAGGAACGCAATAGCCGTTGACTTCCTCGTCAACCAAATCCACCAGCCCGCCTACGCGCGTGACAACAATGGGCTTGCCTGCAGCGAGCGCCTCTAACCCCATTCCACTCTGCGACGACTCTCGGTGCGGCATCATTGCAACATCGGCGGCGGCATAAAGGGTTGATTTGAACTCCTCAGAAACAAATCGCGGATGGCATTGAGTGATCTCGGCAATGCCCAATCGACGGATCTGGGCCTTGTACGGCTCGAAAGGGTCCTCTGGATCTCCGGCGATGGTTAGACGAAGCCTCGGCCGATCTCTGCTGGCGATTGCGAAGGCATCGATCAGATCGCCGATGCCTTTGTATGCGCTGATTCTCCCAACGAAGAGCACGACCTCTGCTTCCCGCTCCAACTTCAGTTCCGCGCGGGCTCGTTCCCGATCCGGAATTGGGCAGTCCAGCTCCAGGATGCCGTGCTCGATGACGTGCAATTTATGAGCTACCGAATTGTCCACTCGATCGAGGAGCTGTTGCCCGACAGAGCGTGAAAGCACAATCAAGGCATCAGCTTGCCGATAAAGCTTGCGATACGCCAAGCGGACCGACTCCCTGCGGTCCAGGTACGGTAACGCGTTGTGCACCGTGTACACGACGCGGATCCCATGGGTCTGCGCCTGCCTCATCATCCAAAGGTCTAAGAGCGGAAGCTTGCACCACTGAATGTGCAACACGGGTATGCGATTGCGACGCAGTTCCCTCGAGATGTCGTGCCAGGCACTCAGATAACCCTGGAGTTGAACGGCTTTCCACAAACGGCGATGACGGATAATCGCAGGCCAGCGGTCCGCCAGCCATGTTGCGGTTCTCAAGAAGTCCCTCTTCAGGAAACTCTCTCGAAACGCGTTGCGGTCTCCAAAGTACGGAGACGTCCGAAATACAATTTCTGGATAATCTGCAAATGCTTTAGCTAGACCCTGGTTATAGTTAACACTGGTTCCCGTGATGTCCACGACCAACGCGAGCAAGTGGCGCACAGCAGTCTGCGGAAACGACGCCGACAATAATGGAGAACCTGTTTCCAGAGTGGAAAACATTGTCAGTTCAATCGATCCACAGCATCTCGCTCACTGTTGCGACGACGGGGCGTATTCACATTCATTTTCCCTAGTTCCGGTGGTTCCGGAAACGATCGCGTACCGACTATCCGCACGAGGACTGCGGCAACCGTTCGAAAGATCACGCGAATATCGTACAAAGTACGACCTCGCTCAATGTAGACGCGATCCAGCCCCAGCTTCACCGGCAGGAGACGCTTGACATAGTGATCCACTGCGTCATCCTCGGCCAACGTTGATTCGCCGTGGGTGTAGTAATAGACGGTTCCCGGACTCGTCACGCCCGGTGGCACTTGAAGAGTTGCGAGATCGTCAGTGGTGTAATGGGCCCGGACGATCTCAGGCGCTTCAGGGCGGGGGCCGACGATGCTCATGTCACCCTTCAGAACGTTGACGAACTGAGGCAACTCGTCAATCTTGGTCGCGCGCAGGAACGCTCCAAACGGGAACACACGCGAATCGCTCGCAGCGGTAATCGGACTCGAATCATGGCTGCTGTCAACACGCATGGTCCGGAACTTGTACATCGTGAACTCGCGACCGCGATAACCATCCTGTCGTCGTCGTTCGACCAAATCGGCACTGGCTCGCGTGTCCAAGGGGCTTCTACGAAGGTCGCGGCCAATGCGCTTCGCCCGATAGAATATCGGGCCCGGGCTCGTCAGCCAGATACCCAGGGCTGCAACCAGGAACAGCGGGGCCGTGACGATAAGGGCACCACCCGCTACGACGATGTCCAGTAATCGTTTGCTCATAGACGACGGTGCACGCTGCGATGTTTTTGAACGCCGGGGCCGAGGTTGAAAGAGAGTAGCGAGTCGTTGACCGTCCTTATGGTCACAAGGCAACCTACTGCCGTCGTCCTTGGACTCCGACATTGAGGGCGTAGCTGTCCGGCACTCCTTCGGGGACCGGCTCGTAACGCAATTGCCTCACCACAGTGTAGCCATGCGCCTGGTACCACTTCACCACTTCGTCATAGGTGTGACGGCACGCGAATGGCGGCGTCAGACGATCTCGTGCCGCATGAAGAGCTTCGTTCCACCCATAACGGGCACCCTGCTGCTTCCCCAAACTCTTTCGACCATACAAGTTTTGATACAAGACATAGAACGGCAACGCCGGCATCAGAAGAGCGGTTTGAAGTGCGCTCGGCAGGCTGGAGACGACAGGTCGAACCAGCGTCTCAATCATCATCAGGGCGCGACGCAGGAGAGTGGCCTTCTCTTGCTCGTGAGAATACAACCAGACGTACAGCAATCCCTCCCCGGTTTTCGGAAGCGTGGTCAATCCGGTGAAGGCCTTGACCGTCGAATATGTGTGATGCAGGACGCCGTGGCTGTACACCATGTCGAACGAATTTGCCCTGAATGGGAGCGCAAAAACGGATGCCTGAACGATGTGCAGACGGGAATTGCCTCCAAAGTACCGATAAGCCTGATCCACTGCATAGCCGAGGTCCATCCCGACCACTTCGCAGTCCTCGGCGCGCGACAGCGCATTGGCGGTGCCTCCGATGCCAATCCCGACCTCGAGAAGGAGCTTCTGCTTCAATTCACCGGGAGCAACACCGAGTTCGTAGCGCTTGCCTCTCAACATCTGTTCGACGGTGACGTTCCAATAGCTCTTTCCCGTCCACTCGTAGCCGAGCCATTCGGTCGAGAAGTTCCTCAAGACGCGTAGTTCTCCCAATGGCGGCTCTCGGTCGGGGAGATTGAACCCCTGGAGCTTGGCGGCGATCCAGTCGCCAGACGATTCTCTGTGCGCGCTCGCTACCTGTGTGCGATAAGTAAGCATCCTGGGAACGCCGCGCCAGATCGGATAGTACACGGCGCACGCGCCACAGGTGAGTGCCCCGAAGTCGACCTCCTCGTCCTCGACGGCCGGACGCGCTGCATTTGCGGCCGATGCCACGAGATTCAGCTCGCCTGCACAGATCGGACAAACGAGCCATCTCATGAGTCGTGTTCGCATTAATGAGAGTCCTTAATGAGGCCGAAGCCGCTATCATTCGAAGCATCCGCCTGCTGGTGACTACAACGCGAATGCGCGCATCCACATCTCGAGCGAAAGGATCCTGAACAGGCCGAGAAATGATTCGGTATTGGTGCTTCGCGCGTCGGAGGCCTCATACCAACGCCTCAGCGCGGCGACGTCGACATAGCGCCGGCAGCGCAGTTCGCCGCCGAGCAGGCCGACAATGGCACCACGGAGGTCACCTGCCAGCCACGCGCGATCCGGCGCCGCGAATCCCAGCTTGGATTTGCGCAGCCTGACCGCGTCTGGGATCACGCCCGCCATGGCCTGGCGTACGGCAAACTTACTCCACCCGTTGTTCACCTTCGAGTGGTCCGGAAGCGACAGGCCCAACTCGACAACGTGGTGATCCAACAGCGGGACACGGGCCTCCAGTGAGAAGGCCATCGACGATCGGTCTTCCATGCGCAGCAGCTGCGGCAGCGTGTCGACGCCGATGTCGTCCATCTGGATTCGCTGCAGGGCCGTACAATGCGAGCCATTGGGGTCGCTGCCCGCATTGCGCCACCAGCGCGCGGCGGGCGTGCTCTCGTCTGCCACGGCCGCGTTCCAGTCGCCGGTCACGATGTTCTGAAGGGCGGAATCCATGTGCAACGCACGCCGCATGAAAGGGGGCAGGTAGCGATAGCCGTTCCTGATATCCAGAACGTAGCGATCGCCCTGACGCAGCATTCCCGTGAGCTCCCGCGCGGCCATGCCGATGCGTCCCGAGCGAAGGAGAGAGGCGAGGTACGCGTAGCGGAACTTTGCGTATCCTCCAAACACCTCGTCTCCGCCCTGCCCGTCAATCAATACCTTGACCCCCCCCTCGCTCGCCGCACGCATCACGCGCCACTGCGCATAGAAGCTGAGTGCCCCGAATGGCATGTCCTGATGCCACGCAATCCGTTGAAAGTCCGACCAGAAATCATCCGGCGAGGGGAACACCAAGTGCGGCCGCGCACCAGCCGATTGAGCGATCTCGAGTGCGTACTTTCGTTCGTCGAATGCGGCCTGCTCGTAACACGAGGTGAACGTGAACAGGCGGTCTCCAATTGCCGCGGCCGCCTCCGGCTGCTCCCGCCAAATCTTTCCGATGATCCCGACGAGGGTCGACGAGTCGAGCCCGCCGCTCAGGCAGCTCCCCACTCGGACGTCGCTGATCAGATGACTCCGTACCGTCGCGATGAGGATCTCGCGCAGCTCCGCCACATCATCTGCATCACTCCGGCCTCGTCTCGACTGCGGATCGAGACTCCAGTAGCGGCGAATCACCGTGCGGCCGGTGGCGTCCACGGTTAAGGTATGCGCAGCCGGGAGAGCGCGGACATTTCGGAACAGCGTCCGCTCTACATAGTCACAGTTGCCATGCGCAAGAAACCCGACGACAGCATGATCATCCGCCTCGGCGCGGCATGGTGGGAAGGCGAAGAGCGCCTTGATCTCCGAAGCGAACACGAAGCTGCCAGCCACCGTTGCGTAGTAGAATGGCTTGATGCCCAGTCGGTCTCTCGCGCAGAAGAGACGTCGCCTGGCATCGTCCCAGATCGCGAACGCAAACATGCCGTCGAGGCGTTCGAGGCAATCTTCTCCCCATTCGACGTACGCCGTCAGCAGCACCTCGGTATCGGTTCGCGTCGCAAATTCGTGGCCCGCCGACTCGAGCAGCGTTCGGATCTCCAAATGGTTGTAGATCTCGCCATTGAACACGATCCACGTCCGCCCGTCGCGGGTGCACATCGGCTGCAAGCCACGGTCCGACAGGTCGAGGATGGCGAGACGCCGGTGGCCAAGACCCACGCGCGCCGGGCAATCCCCCATCGCGGCATCGCGGGCATGCCGCTGAAACGAATAGCGCAGCCGATCCCAGTCGCCGGACGCCAGTAAGAAGCCCTCCCCGTCGGGGCCGCGGTGAGCGACGAGGTCGTTCATCCGTTGCAACACATGGGGATCGACTCTGCCATCCGCCGCGACGATGCCAACGATGCCGCACATATTTGTTTGATCGGACTGGAGTTACGCGATTAGCGGCTGATGCCCGCCATTTTTCCGTGGGCGTCCCACGCATCGGCTCGGAAAAACCGCGCCCATAGGCCGTAACCCAGCCCTAAGGCATAGCCGGCGTGCATGGTGGCAATGGCGACCGGCACACGCGACGAGACACGCGGATCGTTCTCCCGCACGCTGTAAATGCCCGCGAGGAGAAGCGCGATCGCATACAAAAGGGGGAGACCGACGGCAAGCAGCGGTTCGCGCCACCACAGGCCGGCCACTACAAGAACCAGACATAACACATAGAACAGCGTCGGCGCCATCTGGCGGAGTGTGGTTGGGCGCCCATGTTTCTCGACGACCGGGATCCGCCAGAAGCCGTACTGAAAGTATTGCTTGAACAGCTGGCCGATACGTTCGCGGACAAAATACGAATACCGGACTCGCGGTGAGACGTAAATCTTGCCGCCCGCGCGGCGGATCCGGTAATTGAACTCGTCATCCTGGTTCCGCACCAGCTGCTCGTCGAACGGACCGATGCGGTCGAACACCCAGCGGCGTATCGCAGGAAACTGCGCGCCCTCGACGTACCCTTCGAAATCGGGATACCGATGGCGCGCGTTGCCCACACCAAGTGGATGGGACATCGCGACGCTGACGGCCTTCCCGAGCGTGGTGGTAGCGGCATGCCGAATCGGCCCGCCGACGCTCCAGGCTTCCGGATGTGCCGCAAGGAGCGCGACGTTCTGCTTCACGAAATCCCCCGCGATCAGCGCGTGACCGTCGATGCGCAGGATGATCTCTCCCCGGGCACGCGCCACGGCGAGATTCAGGCCAGTCGAGACGATGCGGCCGGGATTGTCCACGATAACCAGATGTGGATACTGCGCCTGCAGCCCGGCAAGAATGTCACGCGTCCCGTCGGTCGACATCCCGTCGGCGACAATCACTTCGAGACAGTCAGCCGGATAGTCCTGCGCAAACACCGCTCGAAGCAACTCGGCGATGAATCCGGCCTCATTTCGAACCGGCATAACGACCGACACGCAGGGAGTGGCGCTCATCAGCTCCAACCAGGGTCCTTCCTCAGTGTGTATCTCTGCAAACACGCTACGGCGCGGCGGCCAGCCGACGCGACGAGCGTCCGCACAGCGCGCGAACGACGTCCACCACCGCATCGATTTCGGAACGCGTCATCGCCGAAAAGATCGGCAGGCTGATCAGACGTGTCCACACGGCCGACGCGGCGGGAAGATCATCCGGACGCCAGCCAAACGTTTCTTCGTAGTAGGGGTGCAGGTGCAGGGGACGCCAGTGCACTGACGAAGCAACGCCCTGCTGGTTCAATTCGCGCATGAACGTGTTGCGGTCAATCGTCAGCGTGTCCAGCCGCAGCCGAATCGGAAACAGATGCCATGAGTGGATGCGATTCTCATCGATTGGCGGAAGCTCGATTTCGTCGACGTCGCGCAGCCGATCGAGGAACTCAACGGCAATGGCCTCTCGCAGGCGTCGCATGTCCTCCGCCCGGGCAAGCTGGTGAATTCCGATGGCTGCGGCAACGTCGGTCAGGTTGTACTTGTAGCCGGGCGCGAGGATGCGATAGTCCCATCCGCCCTTGCCGGAATACCTGTCCCAGGCATCCTGCGACAGGCCGTGCAGGGACATGAGCCGCATTCGCGCGGCCAGCTCCGT
>Ga0170475_120824396_pt1 | contig 15117 bp, 9 predicted proteins | sample Soicark_Litter_5_FD_111474 | JGI IMG/M metagenome (GOLD analysis project Ga0170475, IMG submission 111474) | Avena fatua rhizosphere microbial communities from Hopland, California, USA. Combined Assembly of 48 SPs | reverse complement strand
ATCATGCTCGATTTCGGCGCCACGGTGCAGGCGCGCGAATACCGGCGCGAGCGGGCGCGCTATTGGCATGGGCATTAGCCCGAGCGAGGGCGCCACCCCTTTGGCTGTAGGGGTTTTCTTCTAAATGCCGCTTGTCGTGACGATATTGGAATTACAATGCATCTTGTTTCGTATTCCCCGTTTTTTCATGACCAAGCCCCTGCTGCATTTCTCCCACGGTAACGGCTTTCCTGCCGGCACCTACCGCCAGCTGTTCGCGGCCCTTGCCGACGAATACGATGTGCAGGCGATCGATATGCACGGCCACGACCCGCGTTATCCGGTTGGCGACGGCTGGCACGGGCTGGTCGACGAATTGATCGCGCGGCTGGAAAAGTACGACCGGCCGGCAATCCTGGTCGGCCATTCGCTTGGCGGCATGCTGAGCATGATGGCGGCCAGGCAGCGGCCCGAATTGGTGCGCTGCGTCGTGATGCTCGATTCGCCGGTGGTGGCGGGCTGGCGCGCGCTGCTGTGGCGTTTCGCCAAGCTGCGCGGCTGGGCCTGGCGCTTCTCGCCCGCCAGATTTTCGGAACGGCGGCGCAACGTCTGGCCGGACGCGCAGGCCGCCTACCGGCATTTCGAGTCCAAGCCCTTGTTCCAGACCTGGGCGCCGGGCGTGCTGTCGGACTACCTGGAGCACGGCCTGGCGCCGCATCCGGAAGGCGTGCAGCTGCGCTTCTCGCGCGAGGTCGAAACCCAAATCTATATCACGCTGCCGCACGACATGGGGCGGATCATCCGTCATCCGTTCCCGGTGCCGATCGGCTTCATCGGGGGCACGCAGTCGGTGGAGCTGCGGCAGGCGGGCCGCGGCTGGACGCGCAAGCTGACGGGGAAGAACCTGGCCATGATCGACGGCGGGCACCTGTATCGGATGGAGTCGCCGCAGCTCGCCGCGCAGTCGACGCGCGAGATGATCCGCCTTCTGCTGGCGCAGGCGCAGTAAGCGCGGACGGGCGCGACCGCTGCCGTATTTTCGCGTAAAATCGCGGGATTTTTCGTCTACTTCAGAAAGTCTTTGCGATGACAATCAAAAGCGACAAATGGATACGCCGCATGGCGCAGGAAACCGGCATGATCGAACCGTTCTCGCCAGGCCAGGTGCGCGAGGCGGACGGCCACAGGATCATTTCGTACGGCACCTCGTCGTACGGCTACGATATCCGCTGCGCCAATGAATTCAAGGTGTTCACGAACATTAACAGCACCATCGTCGACCCGAAGAACTTCGATTCGAATTCCTTCGTCGACGTGAAAAGCGACGTGTGCATCATTCCGCCCAATTCGTTCGCGCTGGCCCGCACCATTGAATACTTCCGTATCCCGCGCAACGTGCTGACGGTGTGCCTGGGCAAGTCCACCTATGCGCGTTGCGGCATCATCGTCAACGTGACACCGTTCGAGCCCGAGTGGGAAGGCCATGTGACGCTGGAATTCTCGAACACGACGCCGCTGCCGGCGAAAATCTACGCGGGCGAGGGTTGCGCGCAGGTGCTGTTCTTCGAGAGCGACGAAGTGTGCGAGACCTCGTACAAGGACCGCGGCGGCAAGTACCAGGGCCAGCATGGCGTGACCCTTCCGAAAACCTGATTCCCGTGGGCGCGCGTGGCGGGCGCGCCCTCCGAGGAAACGGCGCTTATTGCTTGACGCAGTCGACGAAGTAGTCCAGCTTGCCGTTCACCTCGCGCTTGACCAGGCCGTGCACGTCGGTCTCGAAGCCGGGGAAGCGCTCGTTGAAGTCGCGCGCGAAACGCAGGTAGTCGACAATCGTCCTGTTGAAGCGCTCGCCCGGAATCAAGAGCGGAATGCCGGGCGGGTAGGGCGTGAGCAGGATCGCCGTGATGCGCCCTTCCAGCTCGTCGATCGCCACGCGCTCGATCTGGCGGTGCGCCATGCTCGCGAACGCGTCCGACGGCTTCATCGCCGGGATCATGTCCGACAGGTACATCTCGGTCGTCAGGCGCGCCACGTTGTATTGTTTGTAGAAGTCGTGGATCGACTGGCACAGGTCGCGCAGGCCCATCGCTTCGTAGCGCGGGTTCGCGGACGCGAACTCCGGCAGGATGCGCCACATCGGCTGGTTCCTGTCGTAGTCGTCCTTGAACTGCTGCAGCGCCGTCACCAGCGTGTTCCAGCGGCCCTTCGTGATCCCGATCGTGAACATGATGAAGAACGAGTACAGCCCGCACTTCTCGATGATCACGCCGTGCTCGGCCAGGTACTTGGTCACGATCGATGCCGGAATGCCGGTCTGGCCGAACTGGCCGTCGAGCGACAGGCCCGGCGTTACCACGGTCGCCTTGATCGGGTCGAGCATGTTGAAGCCCGGCGCCAGGTCGCCGAAGCCGTGCCATTGGTCTTCGGCGCGGATCATCCAGTCTTCCTGGTTGCCGATGCCTTCTTCCGAGAACCTGTCCGGCCCCCAGACCTGGAACCACCAGTCGCTGCCGAATTCCCGGTCGACCTTCTTCATCGCGCGGCGGAAGTCGAGCGCTTCGAGAATCGATTCTTCCACCAGCGCGGTGCCGCCCGGCGCTTCCATCATCGCCGCCGCCACGTCGCACGAGGCGATGATCGAGTACTGCGGCGAGGTCGATGTGTGCATCAGGTAGGCTTCGTTGAAGGCGTCCTGGTTGAGCTTGATCGACTCCGACTCGCGCACCAGCACCTGCGAAGCCTGGGACAGGCCCGCCAGCAGCTTGTGGGTCGACTGGGTCGAGAAGATCATCGATTCCTTGGCGCGCGGGCGATCGCGGCCGATCGCATGCATGTTCTTGTAGAAGTCATGGAAGGTCGCGTGCGGCAGCCAGGCTTCGTCGAAATGCAGGGTGTCGATCTCCCCGTCCAGCATTTCGCGCAGCACTTCGACGTTGTAGACCACGCCGTCGTAGGTCGATTGGGTGATGGTCAGGATGCGCGGCTTCTTGTTCACGGCCTCGCGCGCGAACGGGTTCGCTTCGATCTTGCGGGCGATGCTCTGCGGCGTGAATTCCTCGAGCGGGATCGGGCCGATGATGCCGAGGTGGTTACGGGTCGGCATCAGGAACACGGGAATCGCGCCGCACATGATGATCGAATGCAGGACCGACTTGTGGCAGTTACGGTCGACCACCACGATGTCCCCCGGGGCAACCGTCGAGTGCCACACCATCTTGTTGGAGGTCGAGGTGCCGTTGGTGACGAAGTAGCAGTGGTCGGCGCTGTAGATGCGCGCCGCGTTGCGCTCGGACTTGGCGACCGGGCCGGTGTGATCGAGCAGCTGGCCGAGTTCCTCGACCGCGTTGCAGACGTCGGCGCGCAGCATGTTTTCGCCAAAGAACTGGTGGAACATCTGGCCGATCGGCGACTTCAGGAAGGCCACGCCGCCCGAGTGGCCGGGACAGTGCCAGGAGTAGGAGCCGTCGTTGGCGTAGTTGACCAGCGCCTGGAAGAATGGCGGCGCCAAGCCGTCGAGGTAGGCTTTCGCTTCGCGGATGATGTGGCGCGCCACGAATTCAGGCGTGTCCTCGAACATGTGGATGAAGCCATGCAGCTCGCGCAGGACGTCGTTCGGGATGTGGCGGCTGGTGCGGGTCTCGCCGTAGATGTAGATCGGGATGTTCGTGTTCTTGTGGCGGATCTCTTGCAGGAACGCCCGCAGCGCCGCCAGCGCGAAGTTGGTTTCTTCGATCGAGCCCTCGCCGAACTCTTCGTCGTCGATCGACAGCACGAAGGCCGAGGCGCGCGACTGCTGCTGGGCGAACTGCGAGAGGTCGCCGTAGCTGGTCAGGCCGAGCACTTCCATGCCTTCCTTTTCCATGGCGGCGGCCAGTGCGCGAATGCCGAGCCCGGAGGTGTTCTCGGACAGGAAATCCTCATCAATGATGACGATCGGGAAACGAAATTTCATTACAGCTCCAATGCGAAGCGCCGGAGGCAAACCCCCGGCATGGCGGCTTGCCGGCACAAAAAATACAAAAAATAAGAAGCGGATTTTCTCAGAATTCCGTAGTCCCGGCAAAAAAAATTTTATCAAATTGTCCAGATTGTACGCCGGGATCGCGCTCTGGCGCTCAGCCCGGTTCGACGGCGGCCGGGTTTACCGTTTTCTGGTGTAGGTGACGAAGGCGTAATCGTAACCGTTCGCTTCCGAATGGTGCGTCGTGCGTGCCGTCTCGTCCCACTGGTCAGGGTCGATCGGCGGGAAGAAAGTATCGCATCGGAAGCTGTGGCCGATCTCGGTGACGACCATGCGGTCGGCCAGCGCCATCGATTCGTTGAAGATCTGCGCGCCACCGATGATGCAGGCGGGTTCCTCGCCTGCCGCCGCGATGGCGTCGGCCAGCGAGGCGGCCGTCTCCACGCCCTCATGGCGCCAGGCGGGGTTGCGAGTGACGACGATGTTGCGGCGCTGGGGCAGCGGGCGGCCGATCGAGTCGAAGGTCTTGCGGCCCATGATGACCGGGTGGCCGAGCGTGACGCGCTTGAAGTGCGCGAGGTCTTCAGGCAGGCGCCAGGGCAGCTTGTTGTCGGCGCCGATGCCGCGCCGGGCGTCGATCGCCACCACCAGGGTAATGTGCGCCATTGCGATCCCCATCTCTGCAGTCAGACCGCGACCGGCGCCCGGATTGCCGGATGCGGTTCGTAGCCATGCACCTCGAAATCCTCGAAGCGGTAGCCGAACAGCGAGTCCGGCACGCGCTTGATGACGAGCCGCGGCGGCGCCATCGGCTCGCGCGACAGCTGCAGATCGACCTGTTCCAGATGGTTGGCGTACAGGTGGCAATCGCCGCCGGTCCAGACGAAATCGCCGACTTCGAGGCCGGCCTGCTGCGCCATCATGTGGGTGAGCAGGGCGTACGAGGCGATGTTGAACGGTACGCCGAGAAAGATGTCGGCGCTGCGCTGGTACAGCTGGCACGAGAGCTTGCCGCCGGCAACGTAGAACTGGAACAGCGCATGGCAAGGCGGCAGTTTCATCCGCGGCAGATCGGCCACGTTCCAGGCCGAGACGATCATGCGGCGCGAATCGGGATCGTGCTTGATCTGGTCGAGCACCTGCGCGATCTGGTCGATATGGCGCCCGTCCGGCGCCGGCCAGTTGCGCCACTGGTAGCCGTAGATCGGGCCAAGGTCGCCATCCGCGTCGGCCCACTCGTCCCAGATCGACACCCCGTTTTCCTTCAGGTAGGCGATGTTGGTGGAACCGGCGAGGAACCAGATCAGTTCGTGGACGATCGACTTCAGATGCACCTTTTTGGTGGTCAACAGCGGAAACCCGTCTTGCAGGCGGAAGCGCATCTGGTAGCCGAACACCGAGCGCGTGCCGGTGCCGGTGCGGTCGGTCTTGAGCACGCCGTGTTCTTTTACATGGCGCAGGAAGTCGAGGTATTGGCGCATCGGTGTCTCAAAAAAATGAACCCGCAATTCTAACCTATGCCGGGGCGCCGAGGTCCGCGCCTGGCGCCGATGGCGGCCAGTTGCACCGTTGGATAGCAATTATTATTAATTATCTATAATTATCGCCCGTTTTGACCGCGCGATCGCCGGAAAACGGGGATGGGAACGTTGCGAAATCCAGCGGTTGCATTATCAGGTAGATAACAATTCAGGTGCGCCGGAATAAATAAAAGGGCAACGTCATCAGCAATCCATCCACGTTTAGGGGAAGTAATAGAACGTAAATGTGGCTTTACGGCATCATAAGGTAAAATTCTATGCGGCAATTTCTGGATTGATGTATCGTGCTTGGCGCAAGGAGCCGCTGACAAGTTAGTAATCTCGATTCAGCGTTATAAAAGAGCGCGTTTTCCTCGCGCCATCATCCTGAAGGAGACTGCATGAAACACCCTCTCGAACACGCATCTGGCCTAGGTGAGACCGCAATTCTGGCGCTTGCCGACGGCACCGTATTTCGTGGTAGATCGATCGGCGCCGATGGCCATACCAGCGGTGAACTTGTTTTCAACACTTCCATGACCGGCTATCAGGAGATTCTCACCGATCCGAGTTACCGACGGCAGATTGTGACACTCACCTATCCTCATATAGGCAATACCGGCATTAATACCGAAGACGGGGAATCGACAAGGGTGCATGCTGCGGGACTGGTGATCAAGGATCTGTCGATCGTACCCTCGAATTTCCGCGCCGACGAGAGCCTGCCAGCTTACCTGAAGCGCGAGGGCATCGTCGCCATCGCCGGCGTGGATACCCGCAAGCTCACCCGAATTCTACGCGAAAAGGGAGCCCAGAACGCAGCGATCGCGGTCACCGAGGATGCCCGGTACGCGCTGAGCCTTGCCCGTGATTTTGAAGGTCTCACCGGCATGGACCTTGCGCGCGTGGTGTCGACTGAGCGAACCTACCAGTGGCACGATACGGAATGGAAGCTTGGCGTCGGCTTTGGCCGCCAGGTGACGCCGACCCGCCACGTGGTCGCCTATGATTATGGGGTCAAGCGCAACATCCTGCGCATGCTGGCGCAGCGCGGCTGCAAGGTGACGGTGCTGCCGGCGCGCGCGAGCGCCGCCGACGCGCTGGCGCTCAATCCGGACGGGATATTCCTATCGAACGGGCCGGGCGATCCGTGGCCTTGCGATTACGCGATCGCGGCGGCCAGCGAATTGATCGACCGCGGCATCCCGACCTTCGGCATCTGCCTAGGCCACCAGATCATGGCGCTGGCTTCCGGCGCGAAGACCTTGAAGATGAAGTTCGGCCACCACGGCGCCAACCATCCGGTCCAGGAGCTCGACAGCGGACGGGTTCTGATCACCTCCCAGAACCACGGCTTCGCGGTCGATCCGGAATCTCTCCCGGCCAACTGCCGCATCACCCATGTCTCCTTGTTCGTCGGTTCATTGCAGGGCTTTGCGCGCACTGACAAACCGGCGTTCTGCTTCCAGGGCCATCCTGAAGCATCCCCAGGTCCGCACGATCTGAGCCACCTTTTTGACCAGTTTGTCACCATGATGGAGGGCCGTTAACATGCCAAAGCGCACAGATATTCGCAGCATCCTGATCATTGGCGCCGGCCCGATCGTGATCGGCCAGGCTTGCGAATTCGATTATTCTGGCGCCCAGGCCTGCAAGGCCCTGCGCGAGGAAGGTTACAAGGTCATCCTTGTCAACAGCAACCCGGCCACCATCATGACCGATCCGGACATGGCCGACGTGACCTACATCGAGCCGATCCGGTGGGAAGTGCTGGAGCGCATCATCGCCAAGGAGCGGCCGGACGCGATCCTGCCGACCATGGGCGGCCAGACCGCGCTCAATTGCGCGCTCGACCTGCACGACCACGGCGTGCTCACCAAGTACAAGGTTGAGCTGATCGGCGCCTCGCCGGAAGCGATCGACAAGGCCGAGGACCGCGCCAAGTTCAAGGCCGCGATGACCCGGATCGGCCTCTCGTCGGCCCGCTCGAACGTCGCCCACAGCATGGCCGAAGCCTGGAGCGTACAGCAGGAGCTCGGGTTCCCGGTCATCATCCGGCCCAGCTTCACGATGGGCGGCAGCGGCGGCGGCATCGCCTACGACGCCGACCAGTTCCATGCCATCTGCACCCGCGGACTGACGCTTTCGCCGACTTCGGAACTGCTGATCGAAGAGTCGCTGATCGGCTGGAAAGAGTACGAGATGGAAGTGGTGCGCGACAAGGCGGACAACTGCATCATCGTCTGCTCGATCGAAAACCTCGATCCGATGGGCGTGCACACGGGAGACTCGATCACCGTGGCCCCGGCGCAGACCCTGACCGACAAGGAATACCAGATCATGCGCGACGCCAGCATCGCGGTCTTGCGCGAGATCGGGGTCGACACCGGCGGCTCGAACGTGCAGTTCGCGATCAATCCCAAAAACGGCCGCATGATCGTCATCGAGATGAATCCGCGCGTCTCGCGTTCGTCGGCGCTGGCCTCGAAGGCGACGGGCTTTCCGATCGCCAAGATCGCCGCCAAGCTGGCGGTCGGCTTCACGCTCAATGAGCTGCGCAACGAGATCACCGGCGGCGCGACCCCGGCCTCGTTCGAGCCCACGCTCGACTATGTGGTGGTCAAGGTTCCGCGCTTCGCGTTCGAGAAATTCCGCGGCGCCGACCATTTCCTGACCACCCAGATGAAATCGGTGGGCGAGGTGATGGCGATCGGGCGCACCTTCCAGGAATCGTTCCAGAAGGCGCTGCGCGGCCTCGACGTCGGCGCCGACGGCCTGCGCCGCAGCGGCACCGGACGCGCCGTGATCGAACAGGAATTGGCGGCGCCTGGGCCCGAACGCATCTGGTACGTCGGCGATGCGTTCGCGCAAGGCTTCACGCAAGAGGAGGTGTGCCGGCTATCCCATATCGACCCTTGGTTCGTGTCCCAGATCCACGACCTGGTCGAGGTCGAATTGTGGATCGAGACCCAGACGCTCGATCAGCTCGACGAACCGGTCCTGCGCAAGCTAAAGCAGCAGGGCTTCGGCGACCGGCGCCTGGCGACCCTGCTCGGCACCAACGAGGATGCGGTGCGTGAACGGCGCCACGCGCTTGGCGTGCGCCCGGTCTACAAGCGGGTCGATACCTGCGCCGGCGAATTCGCCACCTCCACCGCCTACCTGTATTCCACCTACGACGAAGAGTGCGAGGCCAATCCGAGCGACAAGAAGAAGATCATGGTGCTGGGCGGCGGCCCGAACCGGATCGGCCAGGGCATCGAGTTCGATTACTGCTGCGTGCACGCGGCGCTGGCGATGCGCGAGGACGGTTACGAGACCATCATGGTCAACTGCAACCCGGAAACCGTATCGACCGACTACGACACCTCGGACCGGCTATATTTCGAATCGCTAACGCTCGAAGATGTGCTTGAAATCGTCGCCGTCGAGCGCCCGGTGGGCGTGATCGTGCAGTTCGGCGGCCAGACCCCGCTCAAGCTGGCGCTGGCGCTCGAGAAAAACGGGGTGCCGGTCATCGGGACTTCGCCCGACATGATTGACGCCGCCGAGGACCGCGAGCGCTTCCAGAAATTGCTACAGGAGATGGATCTGCGCCAGCCGCAGAACCGCACCGCGCGCACCGAGCAGGAAGCGGTGCGGATGGCGCACCAGATCGGGTATCCGCTGGTGGTGCGTCCTTCGTACGTGCTGGGCGGGCGCGCCATGGAGATCGTGCACGCGCAGGCCGACCTGGAGCGCTACATGCGCGAGGCGGTCAAGGTATCGCACGATTCTCCGGTGCTGCTGGACCGCTTCCTCAACGATGCGATCGAAGTCGACGTCGACTGCGTGTGCGACGGCACCCGCACCCTGATCGGCGGCGTCATGGAGCACATCGAGCAGGCCGGCATCCACTCGGGCGACTCGGCCTGCTCGCTGCCACCCTATTCGCTGACGCCGTCGATGATCGACGAGATCAAGCGGCAGACCGCGCGCCTGGCGGCGGGCCTGAACGTGGTGGGCCTGATGAATGTCCAGTTCGCGATTCAGCATAACAAGGTCGACGGTATGCTGCATGGCACGGTGTACGTGCTGGAAGTGAACCCGCGCGCCTCGCGGACGGTGCCGTTCGTGTCCAAGGCGACCGGCCTGCAACTGGCCAAGATCGCCGCGCGCTGCATGGCCGGCCAGTCGCTCGAGAGCCAGGGAGTGACGCAGGAGGTGGTTCCACCTTACTTCAGCGTCAAGGAGGCGGTCTTCCCGTTCGCCAAATTCCCCGGCGTGGACACCATCCTCAGCCCCGAGATGAAGTCGACCGGCGAGGTGATGGGCACTGGCCGGACCTTTGGCGAGGCGTTTTACAAGGCGCAGTTGGCGGCCGGCGTGCGCTTGCCAAGCGGCGGCGGGCGCGTCTACATGCGGGTCAAGGTTGGCGACCACGCGCGTGCCGTCGCCCTGGCGCGCCTATTGGATGCGGCCGGCTTCGATATCTGCGCCAGCCTGGTCACGGCGACCGTGATCGGAGCCGGCGGCATTCCCGTGACGATGGTCGATGAAGAGTCGGCGCAGGTGCTCATCTCCAACAAGTCGCTGGCAATGGTGATTCTGACCGTTGACGAAAAGCGCAGCGAGATCGGGAACACGAGCGGGCTGCGGATGGCCGCGCTGGCGTCCGGCACCGTGCTGCTGACCACTATCGCCGGCGCCGAGGCGACGCTGGAAGCGATGCACCATGCGGAAAGTTACTCGCTCTACGCAATGCACGAGCTGCATGGCGTGCGCAAGGCCGAGCCGGCTCGCGTGGCGCGCCTGCGGCCCACGGCGGCCGACCTGGCCGCCGCCGCCACGCCGCAACCGGAGCGGCGCGGATCGCAGCGTGTCCTTGCCAACGGTGGCATGCCGCCGCTGAAATTATTCATCCGCCAACCATTTACGGAAACGGATGCACAGCGGCAGGAAATGATTGCCGAGATCCTGGGCCTGATCGACAGCGCCAACGGGTCGCCTTATCCGTTCGATTACCTGACCGGGATCGAGGCCGAGCAATCCGACACGTTCAAGGAAGCGTTTGAGCAGAAACACGGCATGCCGTTCACGCCAAAGAACTTCCGCGCCCACCGGCTGCAATTGCTCGACCAGGCCGACGTGATGATCAACATCCGGGTCGGGATGAGCGAAAGCACGGCCTTTGAACTGGCATATCATATTTTCGAAGGACGGCGTACGCCGGTCTTGTTCCTGGTGTGGTCAAAGGCGCCTATCAAGACCACGCTGATCCGCGAGCTCGATGATTTGGTGGACGTGACTTATATCGAATTCGACCGGGTTTCGCAATTGCGCGAGGGAATACACCGTTTTTTTAATAGTAAACAGCTAGGTACCCTGGCGGCCAGCCATTATTAACGAGTACAATGCGGACGAGCCCTGCAGGCTCGTGCCGCATTAATATTCAATGGCAACATAACAATGGAGTAGGTAATGTTTGGAAATGTGAAAATCAAGACGCTGTCCACCGTCGCGCCTAGTTTCATGGTCGTGCTGATATTGATTGTGGGGGTGCTTGGCTTATATAGTGCTCAACTTGTGCGCACTGTTACGGTCACCAACCAGGTGAACGCCACGAGCAGGGCGGCCATCCGGCTTGAGATGGAGACCAATCGCAGCCAGATCCTGCAGGCACTCCAGCACAATCCCGGATTCGCCTGGTCGCAGCTGCACGACCACCCGCTGACCGTGCACTTCAATACGATCGACGCTGTCTCGGCGCGCATCAACAAGCGCTGGGAACAGTACATGTCGACTCTTTCGGACCCGGAGGAGAAGCGGCTGGCGGATGAATGGTTTGCCAAGAGCGATGGGCTCGGCCTGGAACATATCAAGGCGGCCTCCGCCGCGATCCACACCGGCAAGTGGGATGACGCCGAGGATATTCTGATCAAGAAAATCAATCCCAAGTACCGTCTCGGCGACGTTGCGATGACCTCCCTGAACGAGCTCTCCGAAGAGCACGCCAAGGCTGCCGAGGCTGCCGTGGACGCGGCGCAGACGCGCATTGCCTACACCATCGGCGGGGTGCTGCTGCTGGGCGTCGTGATCGGCGTCGGGATCGCCTTCATGCTGGTGCGTTCGATTGTGCGGCCGCTCGACGATGCCGTCGCCATCGCAGCCCGCGTCGCCGACGGCGACCTGACCGGCACGATCGAAGCGAATACGACGAACGAAATCGGCATGCTCCTGACCGCGCTCGGAAAGATGAGGGCGAACCTGGCCAACATCGTCGGCGACGTGCGTTCCAGTACCGATACCATCACGAGCGCGTCGCGCGAGATCGCGGCCGGCAACATGGATCTGTCCGAACGCACCAACGCCCAGGCCAGCTCGCTTGAGCAGACCGCTTCGTCAATGGAAGAGTTGACCGGCACCGTGAAACAGAATGCCGACAACGCGCGCCAAGCCAACCGGCTGGCGGTGTCGGCCTCGGAAGTGGCATCGAAGGGCGGCGTCGTGGTGGCCCAGGTGGTGGAGACGATGGGCTCGATCAACGAGTCGTCCAAGAAAATTGCCGAGATCATTGGCGTGATCGACGGGATCGCGTTCCAGACCAATATCCTGGCGCTCAATGCCGCGGTGGAAGCTGCCCGCGCAGGGGAACAGGGCCGCGGTTTCGCGGTGGTGGCGGCGGAGGTGCGCAATCTGGCGCAGCGTTCTGCCGGGGCCGCCAAAGAAATCAAGGAACTCATCAGCGACTCGGTCGGCAAGGTCGATAGCGGTTCCAAGCTGGTCGATCAGGCGGGCGTCGCCATGAAGGAAATCGTCACCAGCATCCAGCGCGTGACCGATATCATGGGCGAGATCACGCTGGCCAGCGTCGAGCAGACCTCCGGGCTGGACCAGATCAACCAGGCGATAGGACACATGGACTCGATCACGCAGCAGAACGTGGCGCTGGTCGAGGAAGCCGCGGCGGCGGCCAATTCGCTGCAAGACCAGGCTAGCGCGCTGGCCGAGGTGGTGAGCGTATTCAAGGTCGACATGGCGCGTCGGGCTGCTGCGGCGGCTCCGGCAGTCACGCCACCCGTGGTGCGCCGGAGCTCTTCTTCCGTGACCTCCGCAGCGAAGTTGCCAGTTGTCGCTAAGCAGCAGTCCGCGTCAGAACGCAGCCAAGCCACCGCCACGGCCGATTGGGAAGAGTTCTAAGACAGGCACTTGCCGTTCACGCGTGAGCGGCACCTCTTGATGAACAGACAGGGGGCAGCTACCCCTGTTTGCGAACCACATGAACCGGGCCGATCCTGCGGCCCGCGTCCCACGCGATGGCCGCAACCGGCTATCATACGCAAGCTCGATTCCCTGTCAGACTGCTAATCCGGCGCCGCCGCCGGTAATAAACCTCATCCGCACATCAGCCGCAGTGGAGGCAGGGCCGTGGTTCCTCGATGGGAAACCATGCGATGCCCGGCGCCGGCCTGCCCATCCTGGCAAGGCCGGAAAAAAACGGCGCGTCCGGGAGGACCGGGCTGGCCTTGAGACCGCCTAATGGACGACCTGGACGTTGTGGAACTGGAGCGCGGCCAGGTTGGCGTACACGCCTCCTTGCGCCACCAGCGACGCGTGCGTGCCAGACTCGACGATGCGGCCGTCTTCCATCACGATGATCCGGTCGGCGCGCTGCACCGTCGCGAGGCGGTGCGCGATGATGACGGTCGTGCGCCCGACCATCGCCGCCTCGAGCGCGCCTTGCACCAGACGCTCGGATTCGGCGTCGAGGGCGCTGGTGGCCTCGTCGAGCAGCAGCAGCGGCGGGTTCTTCAGCAGCGCGCGCGCGATCGCGATGCGCTGCCGCTGCCCGCCCGACAGGCGCACGCCGCGCTCGCCGAGGAAGGATTGGTAGCCCTCGGGCAGGCGCTCGATGAATTCGTGGGCGGCGGCCATCTTCGCGGCCGCGATCACCTCGTCGTCGGTCGCCTCCGGCCGGCCATAACGGATGTTTTCCATCGCGTTGGCCGAGAAGATCACGGTATCCTGCGGGACGATGCCGACCGCCCCGCGCAGCGTGTGCAGGGCGAGGTCGCGGATGTCGACCCCGTCGAGCATGATCGAGCCCGCCTGCGGATCGTAGTAGCGCAGCAGCAGCTGGAACAGGGTGGTCTTGCCGGCGCCGGAAGGCCCGACCACGGCCACGGTTTCGCCGGGGCGGATCGCCAGCGTCAGGTGCGACAGCGCGGCCGTGTCCGGGCGCGACGGGTAGGAGAAGTTCAGGCTTGATAGGGTCAGCGCGGCGCCGTTGGCCGTGCGCGGCGGCAGCGCTTTCGGATGCGCGGGGTCTTGAATGTCCGACTTCACCGCCAGCAGTTCCAGCAGGCGTTCGGTGGCGCCGGCCGCGCGCTGCGCTTCGCCCATCACTTCCGACAGCGCGCCGATCGCGCCGGAGACGATGGCGGCGTATAGGATGAACTGGCCGAGATCGCCGCCCGTCATCGTCCCCTGCAGCACCGCGTGCGCGCCCAGCCACAGCACGAACACGATGGCGCCGAACACCAGCACGATGGCCAGCATGGTCAGGGTGGCGCGCGCGCGGATGCGCTTGACCGCGGTCTGGAACGCGCCTTCGACCGAGGCGCCGAAACGGTTCGCTTCGATCCGCTCGTGGGTGAACGCCTGGACGGTCGGCATGGCGTTGAGGATTTCGCCGGCCAGCGCCGAGGCGTCGGCGATGCGGTCCTGCGAGTCGCGCGAGAGCTTGCGCACGCGCCGCCCGAACAGCACGATCGGCAGCACCACCAGCACCAGGAGGCCGAGGATGATCGAGGTCAGCTTCGCGCTGGTCACGAACAGCATGGCCAGGCCGCCGGCGAACAAGAGCGTGTTGCGCAGCGCCAGCGAGATGCTGGTGCCGACCACGGTCTGGATCAGCGTGGTGTCGGTGGTCAGGCGCGAGAGCACTTCCCCGGTGCGCGTGGTCTCGAAGAACGCGGGACTCTGGTGGATGACGTGGCGGTAGACCGCGCTGCGGATGTCGGCGGTGATGCGCTCGCCCAGCCACGAGACGGCGAAAAAGCGCGCCGCCGTGGCCAGCGCCAGCACCGTGGCCACGCCGAACAGCGCGAGAAAGGTCGCGTCGACGTGGCGGATGCTCTGCCTGCCGGCCGGGGCGCCGAAGCCCAGGTCGATCATCTGCTTGAAGGCGTAGGGAATGGCCAGCGTGGCGCCGGCGGCGAACAGCAGGGCGATGCCGGCCAGTACGAACTGGCGGCGGTAGGGGCGGAGGAAGGGGAGCAGGCCCTTGAGTGCCGCTAGGCTGCCTTTGCGTGACGGGTCGTACTCGCTGCTGCTGGTGGGGCGGTTGGTCATCGTGTCGCTGCTTGTTGTTATGGCACTCAAAGTTTCATTGGCTGTAAGTAGCCGGTCATCTGCAGGTAGCCGCGTCCGGCCGGGACGCCGTCGCGCGCCACCGTCACTGCGCCTTCCCAGTAAACCGCGCCGGTCGAGCGGCGCGAATCGAGTTCCTGGTCCTGCTGCAAGGGCTGGACCTGCCAGCGCGTGGCGCCTGTCGTGATCGTCGTCGCGACAGGATACACGGCCCCGGTGCGCGGCGACTTCCAGCGCGTCCGCGGAGTGAAGCTGACGTCGTCCGGCGCGTAGCTCGTCACTTTTCCCGACGCGTCGCGCACGGTT
>Ga0170475_114069612_pt1 | contig 15128 bp, 18 predicted proteins | sample Soicark_Litter_5_FD_111474 | JGI IMG/M metagenome (GOLD analysis project Ga0170475, IMG submission 111474) | Avena fatua rhizosphere microbial communities from Hopland, California, USA. Combined Assembly of 48 SPs | reverse complement strand
TTCGGCGCGCCGGATTTGTGCGTTGGTTGCGTCATCGCCGGGGGATCGCTGGCCGGGAATGAGTCCTCGAGCGCGTCGTGAAGTTTCTCCTGCTTCTCGTGATGCTTTTCTTCTTTCTTTTGCTTGCTGGCTTCGTTGGCGGCGCCCATGAGAGCCTCCCTTTATGGTCTCGGCTGCAAGCAAACGGGAAGCTGAGCCCAACGTTCCCGCCGCCGAGCGGCTAGGCCGGCTCGCCGACGATGATGATGTGCAGCGTGCGCGGCCCATGCGCGCCAAGCAGCAGCGTCTGTTCGATATCGGCCGAGCGCGAGGGCCCCGTGATCAGGTTCACAGTGCGCGGCAACGTGCCTTTGCCGAGGTCGTCGCGCAGGCGCTTCCAGATCGTCTCGTAATCGCCGACGACATCGGCCGCGGACAAGACCACAATGTGATTGTCGGGCAGGAAGTTGAGCGTGGTCGGATTGTCCGGCCCCGACAGCATGGCCAGTGTGCCGGATTCGGCGACGCCGCCGAAAGCATGGCTGACGGCGTTTGGATCGTTGCCATTGGAACGGCCGCTGGAAACTTCCAACGCGGTTTGCGCCCACGGCATCGCGCCCAGGCGCGCATCGGCCCCGATTCGAATCGTTGCGGGCAGATTGTGATCGCGCAGGAAACGAGCGACCTCGCCCGGCACGTCCTCGGGATGCGCGACTTCGGTGACGCTCGCTTGCGCGCGTTCCGCCTGCTGCTTGAACATTGCAACGCGTCCACGCGCATCGAGTTGCCCGCGCACCGGAATGATGCCTGCCGGCGCATTCTGCAGGCGCGTCGCGACATTGCTACGGCGCGGCGCTTCCGATCCGGTGACCCCGAGCGAGCGGCGGATGTTGGCGAGAATATCTTCGCGCGCGGAGGTCATCGCACGCGCTTTTCTTTCGCCCACCGCGCCTGAAAGGTTGGCCCTTGCGGCGCGGGCATATCGCGGAAATTCGTCCAGCCGCCGGCGAGCGGCAGCGATTTGAATCGGCCGCGGCGTTTTCCGATGAGTCCCAATCCGGCCATCCCGATCCGTGTCGCAAACCGGTAAAGCCGCGGCCGCTTGGCAAAGAACGCCCACAAGCGCAGACCCGATCGAAACGCCGCCGGCGTCAGATGCCGCGCAAATTCGCGCTCGCGCCAATGCCGCATTAGTTTCGGCAGCGGAATGCGCACGGGACACACCGCTTCGCAGCGCCCGCAAAAGGTCGAGGCGTTCGGCAGATGCCCGGCTTTGTCGACGCCGATCAACGACGGCGTCAGCACCGCGCCCATCGGACCGGGATAGACCCAGCCGTAAGCATGCCCGCCGACGGCGTGATAGACCGGACAATGGTTCATGCACGCGCCGCAGCGTATGCAGCGCAGCATGTCCCCGAACTCGCCGCCAACCATCGCCGAGCGGCCGTTGTCGAGCAGGATCACGTGATATTCTTCGGGCCCATCGACATCGCCGGGACGGCGCGGGCCTGTCGAGAGCGTCGTGTAAACCGACATGTCCTGGCCGGTCGCCGAGCGCGCCAAGACGCGCAGCAATTGCGAGACGTCTTCGAGCGTCGGCACGAGCTTTTCGAGCGACGCCAGCACGATGTGGACTTTCGGCAGCGTCTGCGTGAGATCGCCATTGCCTTCATTGGTGACGATAATCGACGTGCCGGTCTCGGCAATCAAAAAATTCGCGCCGGTAATGCCGACATCGGCGGCAAGAAAACGCTCGCGCAACACGGCGCGGGCTTCCGTCAGCAGTTGCGTCGGCTCGGTGAGCACGCGATCCCTAGGCAAATGCGTGTGCACGCGGCGGAAGTCCGCTTCGACCTGCTCCTTGTTGAGATGCACCGCAGGCGCGATGATGTGCGAGGGGATTTCGCCGCGCAGCTGAATGATGTATTCGCCGAGATCGGTCTCGATGGGATTGATACCTTCGGCGAGAAGGACGTCGTTGAGCCCCATCTCCTCCGAGATCATCGATTTGCCTTTGGTGACGGTGCGCGCCCCACGTGCCTTGCAGATCGAAAGCACCGCCGCGTTGGCTTCCGCCGGCGTGCGGCAGAAATGCACCCGCCCGCCGGCCTCTATCACCTTCTTCTCGTAGGCTTCGAGATAAAGATCGAGATGCTGCAGGGTATGTTTTTTGATGTCGCGCGCCGAATCGCGCAAAGCTTCAAATTCCGGCAGTTCGGCCGCTGCAAGTGCGCGGCGCTCGATGAAGCCGGTGCGCATATTGTTCAGCGCCTTTTGCAACGGCGCGTCGTGGATCGCCTCGTGCGCGTTCTGCTTGAATTGCGGCGACGTGGTGTGGACGGTCATCGCTGCGCGCCCGCTGTGGTTCCGCCGATCGGGGGCGCATCCGTCATCCCGGCGAGCACTTCGGCGACGTGACGCACCTCGATCGTGCGGCCCTCGCGCGAAAGTTTGCCCGCCATGTTCAGGAGACAGCCGAGATCGCCGGCGAGCAGGACCGGCGCGCCGGAGGCGGCGATGTCTTGCGTCTTGCGCTCGACGATCTCGTTGGAAATCTCGCCGTACTTCACCGCGAACGTGCCGCCGAAGCCGCAGCACACGTCCGAGCGCGGCATCTCGGCGATCGTGAGGCCCGCGACTGTTCGCAAGAGCTTGCGCGGCTGTTCCTGGATTTTGAGCTCGCGCAGGCCCGAGCAGGAATCGTGATAGGTGACCGCGCGCTCGAACCGCGCATCGACGCGCTCGATGCCGAGCACGTCGGTCAGAAAACTCACGAGCTCGTATGTTTTCGCCGCGAGCGCATCGGCGCGGCGCGCCAGATCGGGCTCGCCGGCGAAGAGCTCGGGATAATGTTTTTTGATCATGCCGCCGCATGAGCCCGAGGGCACGACGACGTACTCATAAGCCTCGAACGCATCCATCACCTGCAGAGCGAGATCGCGCGTATCGGCGCGGTCGCCGGCATTGTATGCGGGCTGGCCGCAGCAGGTCTGCACCGGGACTGAGACGCGGCAGCCGGCGTCCTCGACCAGCTTTACCGCGGCAAAGCCGACGCTCGGGCGGAAGAGGTCGACGAGGCAGGTGACGAAGAGGGCGACGTTGCGGGCGGGGGCGGTCATGGGGCTCTTCTTGCGGGAAGAGCGGCGGGGGGTCAATTTGGGTTGCCCTCCCCACTCGCGGGCAAAGGGTCAGGGCCGTCATTGCGAGGAGCGCACGCGACGAAGCAATCCAGGGGCAAGTTCTGCGACGTTCGGCGTTTGCCCCTGGATTGCTTCGCTTCGCTCGCAATGACGGCTCGTTAGTGCTGCCCCTCACCCTCGCTCCGCTCGACCTTTCCCGCACTTGGTGAGAGCTGGTGCTAACGATCGGCTTTCGAGCATCATCGTGCGAATTGCGTCATGGCGAGGCGTGATCTGCATTACCGCGCGGCAAGTTCGCTCACGTCTATCGAGACTGCCGTGTGATGATGCCCGGTGTGCGCATGAAACAGCTTTCCGGTGACGCGAACGCGAGCGCCCGATTTGAGCCCTTTAGTGTTGCCGGAATAGACGAGCTGCACGCGCGCGAACGCATTCTCCGCCTCATCGACTTCATCCTCACCGCGGGACACGCAGAGCGGCCGACCGAACATCACAACCAGGTAGTGCTCGCGCGTGTCTTCCTTCGGCGTCTCGCCATCGCCGGGCGGGCCGAACGCGACCGCGCTGCCAAGGCGGCCTTCGAGGCTTGCGGCAGGCTCATAGGACGCGCAGTTACTTTGCGCGAGTGCAGCACCCGCGGGAAACAGCATTATGAAGAGAGTGGTAAGGCGGGGCATCGCGCACTTATAGCAGGCAAGCGCTCTTCATGTATCGGCAACGATTCCGCGCAACCGATTATTCCCGGGGGAATGTCCTTGCGAAGCAATCACGGATGAGGGTCGGCACGAACCGCCGTCATTGCGAGCGAAGTGAAGCAATCCATGAGCAAACGCTCGATGATTGCAGCACTTGCCCCTGGTTGCTTCCTCGCTCACGCCCCTCGCCAATGACCCTCAAAAAATCCTTTTGACCGGACTATATTCCTATATACCACACCTGTTCCCGCCCCCTTAAGGGCGCTCTCCGGCTTCCGCGGGCGGGAAGCGGCGCCTGCGGCGTGGGATACGGAACCCGCGCCTCGGGAGGCTCTCGCAAACGCCGTCGAGCCGAAACCCGCCAGCGGCCAAACCTGCCGGCTGGGACGAGGCGAAACGCCGAGTAACCCGCCCGTCCGGCAATACGACCGGTCCGCGGCTCAGATCGCTTGAGCGGGCTTAGGTGGCGTAAGCCAAACCGGGCCCCCGAAGATGCGGGACGCAAGGGACTTCTCCCCTTGTGGGAGAAGATGGCCCGCGCGTGAGCGCGGGTCGGATGAGGGGTTCGGCGCGGAGCGCTTCTTAACACGACCCCCTCACCCGTCGCGACTTCGTCGCGACACCCTCTCCCGCGAGGGGAGAGGGTCTTTCGCCTGCATCGAGATTGCAGCCTCCTTAATTCTCGTTTTACCGCAGCACCGCCGCGCCTCCTGGTGCGCAGGACCAAAAGCCCTATGCTGATGGGAAACGGAAGCGCCCCATGTCAGCCATCGCCTTTCCCGATCTCGATCCCTCCATCCTCTCGCGCCGGGATGAGATCATCGCCGGCCTCGCCGCTCTGCTGCCGCGCGAATGCCTGGTCACCACAGACGACGAACGCCGCGCTTTCGAGACCGACGCGCTCACCGCCTATCGCAAGCTGCCGCTCGCCGTGGCGCTGCCGCGCACCACGGAAGAAGCTTCGGCGGTCATGCGCTATTGCTTCGACCATGGCGTGAAGGTGGTCGCGCGCGGCGCCGGCACGTCGCTCGCCGGCGGCGCCATCCCGCAGGAAGACGCGGTCGTGCTCTGCGTCGCCAAGATGACGCGCATCCTGTCCGTCGACTACGCCAACCGCACGATGCGCGTCGAAGCGGGCGTCACCAATCTCGGCATCACCGATGCGGTGATGGCCGACGGCTTCTTCTACGCGCCCGATCCCTCGTCGCAGCTTGCCTGCACGATCGCCGGCAATATCGGCATGAATTCCGGCGGCGCGCATTGCCTGAAATACGGCGTCACGACAAACAATGTGCTCGGCGTCAAAATGGTGCTGGTCGACGGCACGATTGTCGAGATCGGCGGCGATCATCTCGATAGCGGCGGGCTCGATTTACTCGGGCTGATCATCGGCTCGGAAGGCCAGCTCGGCATCGTCACCGAGGCGACGGTGCGCATATTGCGTTCGGCCGAAGGCGCGCGCCCGGTTCTGTTCGGCTTCCCGACGAGCGAACAGGCCGGCGCTTGCGTCGCCGACATTATCGGCCACGGTATCATTCCAGTGGCGATGGAATTCATGGACAAGCTCGCAATCGAGATTTGCGAAGCGTTCGCGCATGCAGGATATCCGCTCGATGCAGGCGCGCTGCTCATCATCGAAGTCGAAGGCTCCGACGAAGAGATGGAGACGCAGCTCGGCAAGATCGTCGAGATCGCCAAGAAGCACGGCGTCATGACGGTGAAGGAATCGAAGTCGGCGATGGAAACGGCGGCGATCTGGAAGGGGCGCAAATCCGCCTTCGGCGCGACTGGCCGCATCGCCGATTATATTTGCATGGATGGCACGGTACCGACGGGACAGCTCTCGCGCGTTCTCGCCGGCACGGACGAAATCGTCAAATCCTATGGATTGCGTGTCGCCAACGTTTTCCACGCCGGTGACGGCAACATGCATCCGCTCATTCTCTATAACGTCAACGATCCGGAAGAGCAGCGCAAAGCCGAGAGGGCTGGCGAGGAGATTTTGAAATTGTGCGTCAAGGTCGGCGGCTGCCTCACCGGCGAGCACGGCGTCGGCATCGAGAAGCGCGAATTGATGCCGTGCCAGTTCACGCCGGAGGATCTCGCGCAGCAGATGCGCGTGCGCGCGGTGTTCGACAAGGCGTGGCTGCTCAATCCGGCAAAAGTGTTTCCGCTCGAGGGGCGGATCGCCGCGTGATTTTCTATCCGGGATCGGAAGCCGAAGCAGCAGAAAACATCAGCGCCGCCCGCGCCGCCAAGCGCCCGCTCGCCATCGAAGGCGGCGGCACGCGCGCCGGATTGGGCCGTGCCGCGCAAGTAGAGGCGACGCTCTCGACGAAAGCGCTCACCGGCATCACTCTGTATGAGCCGGCCGAACTCGTCATCGCAGCGAAAGCCGGCACGCCGCTCGCCGAAATCGAAGCGACGCTCGCGGCGCGCGGCCAGATGCTGCCGTTCGAGCCGATGGATCATCGCGCGCTGCTCGGCACAATTGGCGAGCCGACAATCGGCGGCATCAGCGCGTGCAACATATCGGGCCCACGGCGCATCCAGGCCGGCGCCTGCCGCGACCACCTCATTGGCGTGCGCCTCATCAACGGTCGCGGCGAGATCGTCAAATCAGGCGGCCGGGTGATGAAGAACGTCACCGGCCTCGACCTCGTCAAACTGAATTGCGGCGCCTACGGCACGCTCGGCCTCATCACCGAAGTCACATACAAAGTGCTGCCGAAGCCGGAGATTGCCGGCACGCTTGGTTTATTCGGGTTGGACGATAGGCGCTCGATCGAAGCGATGTCGCGCGCGCTCGGCTCGCCGTTCGAAGTCTCTGGCGCGGCGCATCTGCCCGCGGGAATCGGCGGCGGCAAATCGCGCACGCTGCTGCGCATCGAGAATTTCGCGCATTCCGTCGATTACCGCCTGCGCGAATTGCAAAAGCTGCTTGCGCCTTTCGGCGATGGTCTGCGGCTCATCGAAGAAGAAGCCGACGCGCTCTGGCGCGACATCCGCGATTGCCGTTTCTTTGCCGAGCCGCGCCAGCGCGCGGCGTGGCGCATCTCGACGGCACCGACGCGCGCGGCGGCCCTTGTTGCGCGGCTGACCAGCGAACTCGACCTCAGCCACTTCTACGATTGGGGCGGCGGCTTGATCTGGCTTTCGGCGCCGGAAGCCGATGATGCCGGCGCGCGCATCATTCGCACGGTGCTGGCCACGATCGGCGGTCACGCGACACTCGTGCGCGGTTCGCCTGATTTGCGCTCGCGCATTGACGTGTTCGAGCCGCTTGCCGCACCGCTGATGAAAACCACCGCCGGCATCAAAGCGAGCTTCGATCCCGGCGCAATCCTCAATCCGGGGCGGATGTATGCGGGTGTGTGACTTACAGGACCGTGAGCAGCGGTCTGCGGCCGAGCGCATCCAAAGCGCAGCAAATCCGCCGTGCGCAGCGTAATCGTCGCCGTGTTGATCAGCGGGTGCAGGTTGACTAGCTCCGTTCCATCATCTCGCGATCGAGCACGAGCTGCACGCGCCGCGCCTCATCGTTGATGAGTGCGAGCGCGGTGACCGAGCCTGGCGTGACGCCGAGCGCCTCCATGAGCAGGTCTGCATTGCCGAAGGACAGACGCTTGCTGCCGATCTTATCCGGCAAACTTTTCAAGTCTGCGCGTTTCTCATCGGGAAGTGTGACGAGCCACATGCGCCGCCCTTATCTTTCAAGAACAGGTTCTTGCAATGCACGCCGGGAATATGGCCTACGGCAGCCAACGCCTGTCGGCGGTGAAAACCGGCGCGTGCTCATGGAGGGTGGAGACGACCCCGAGCTTCTCCAGGAACCGCAGCAGCTCTTCTTTGCCGAGAGGCATGCAATTCCTGATCTGCCGAGGAGATGGTGCCGGTGGTCGGGGTCGAACCGACACTCCTTGCGGGAACACGATTTTGAGTCGTGCGCGTCTGCCAATTCCGCCACACCGGCCAGCGGCGCCCTTATAGCGGCGCTTAGCAGCCATGCCAACGGCCGCTTTCGATCGCTTGCGGAAACGGGTAAGCTCCAGACATGAGCGCGAGCTTCACGCTGTTCGACACCGCCATTGGCCCGTGCGGCCTCGTCTGGCGCGAGCACAGCATTCGTGGGGTGGAACTGCCCGGGCGCGATAAGCCCGCGACTCGCGCCCGGCTCGCACGCCGCTACCCGCATGCGCGGGAACATGAGCCCACGGGCGAGATCGCCAGTGCCCGCGACGCCATTATCGCGCTGATCGGCGGCGAAAGCCGTGACCTTTGTGAGATTGCGCTCGATATGCGCGATCTGCCGGCGCTCAACCGGCAGGTCTATGAGATCGCCCGCACCATCCCACCGGGTACGACGCTGACCTACGGCGACATCGCGATAAAGCTCGGCGACCGCACGCTGGCGCAAGCGGTCGGCCAGGCGCTCGGAAAGAACCCCTGGCCGATCATCGTGCCGTGCCATCGCGTGCTCGCGTCAGGCGGCAAGATCGGCGGCTTTTCCGCGCCAACCGGGATTGCGCTGAAGCGCAAGCTGCTCGCGATCGAGAGCGTGCATGCGCGTCGTGCGCCAAGCCTGTTCGATTGCCTGCGGCAGGCGAGCTGAGCGCCTCGCCATGAACGCTGCGCGCCTTTTTTCTTACAGCGGCATTTCCGTCGTCGACTACCGCTGCACGCTCGGCCCCGAGGACCGGCCTTTCCCCGAAGTGCATCGCGATTTCTCGCTTTCCTATGTGCGCAAGGGAAGTTTCGGCTGCCGAACGAACGGCAGAACCTTCGAGCTCGTCGCCGGCGCGATCCTCGTCGGCCAGCCCGGCAATGAATATACCTGCTCGCACCAACATCATCTCTGCGGCGATGAATGCCTGTCGTTTCAATTTGCCCCGGAATTTGTCGATTCGCTCGGCGCGACCAAAGCATGGCGCGCCGGTGCCCTGCCGCCGCTTGCTCCGCTGATCGTCGTCGGCGAACTCGCGCAAGCTGCCGCCGAGGCGAAGAGCGATATCGGACTCGATGAAGCCGGCATGATCCTGGCGGCGAAATTCGCCGCCGCCACGGCCGAACCAAGTGCCAGCGAGCAGATCGCCGCGCGCGATCGCCGCCGCGCCGTCGAGGCGGCGCTGTGGATCGATGACCACGCCCACGAGCAAATCGATCTCGCCAAAACCGCGCATCGCGCAGACTTAAGCCGGTTCCACTTCCTGCGCTCTTTCGCCAAGACGCTCGGCGTCACGCCGCATCAATATCTCGTCCGCTGCCGCTTGAAGCGCGCGGCACGGCTGCTCGCCGAGCGCGAACGCGCCATCACCGATGTTGCGTTCGATTGCGGCTTCAACGATCTCTCGAATTTCATTCGCACCTTCCGCCGCGCCGCCGGCCTGTCGCCACGCGCCTTCCGGAACGCCCCGAACGGCGACCGCAAGAAAGTCCAAGAACGTCTCGCGGCCGCCGCTTAAAAATGCCTCCAAACTGGAGATCATGCATGTACGATCATGTTGGATTGCGGGTGAGGAACCTCGATGCAAGCGTGCGTTTCTATGAAGCCGCGCTGGCGCCACTCGGGCATGTGCTCGGCTCGCGCGACGAGACGAGTGCCGGGCTCGGACCTAAGGCCGCACCGGCGCTTTGGCTCACGCTAGCCAAACAGGAGAAAAACACCGGAACGCATATCGCGTTTCGTTCGCATGACCGCGGGGGCGTGGACCGCTTTTACGCCGCGGGACTGAAAGCTGGCGGCAAGGACAATGGCGGCCCCGGCCCCCGGCCGGATTATGGCGAGACCTACTACGCCGCTTTTCTCATCGATCCCGACGGCAACAATGTCGAGGCGGTCTGCCTCGCGAAGCAATAAGGAGAGCCCAACATGGCATCGATCCACAGGGAAATGTATGTGAACGCGCCCCCCAATCATGTCTGGGCCGCGTTCCGCGACGTCGGCGCGGTGCATAGCCGGCTCGCGCGCGGTTTCGTCACCGATACGAAGCTCGACGGCGATACCCGACTTGTCACCTTCGCCAACGGCATTGTCGCGCGCGAGCGCATCATCGATATCGATGATGCAAAGCGCCGCCTCGCCTATTCCGTTGTCGAGGGGCGGCCAATGCATCATCACGCGACATTTCAGGTGTTTGCCGAAGGCGCTGGCAGCCGCATCGTCTGGATCGCCGACCTCCTGCCGAACGAGCTGAAGCCCGCGATCGATGAGATGATGGATCACGGCATGAAGGCATGAAATCCACCCTGAGGGTGAGCGGCAGGAGGACGCGGCCTAATCCGCCTCGCTTTTGCTCCGATCGCGGTGCATGGCGGCGGCGTCGAACCGGAGCTTCATGTTTCAGCGCCTCTATCGTTGGACGCTTTCGCTTGCCGAGAGCCCGCACGCACCATGGGCGCTGGCGGTCATCGCCTTTGCCGAGAGCTCGTTCTTTCCGATTCCACCCGACGTCATCCTGGTGCCGATGTCCTTGGCGCGGCCGGGGCGTGCCTGGGGCTACGCCGCTCTCTGCACGATTGCCTCGGTTGCGGGCGGCGCGCTCGGCTACGCGATTGGCGCCCTCCTGTTCGACACGGTCGGACACTGGCTGATCACGTTCTACGGCTACGCGCAGAAGATCGAGACCGTCAGGCAGTTTTATCAGGAATGGGGCGCCGCTTTCATTCTGGTCAAAGGCCTGACGCCGATCCCCTTCAAACTGGTGACGATCGTCAGCGGCTTGCTCGGCTATAATTTCGCACTATTCATTTTGCTCGCCGTCATCACGCGCGGCGCGCGCTTCTTTATTCTGGCCGCGCTTCTCAATAATTTCGGCGAGCCGATCAAGGCGATCCTGGAGAAGAATTTCGGCCTCTTCGTGGGCCTCTTATTGTTCTTCATCGTGTTTGGCTTCTGGATCGCGTATAGGTTTGCCTGATGAACAAGGTGCAGCAGACACTTACACCGTTTCGCGCGGCTTTATTCGTCTTCATCGTCGCCACCGCGACCATACTCGGCGCCTGGGCCTTCCAGTTCGCGGGCTATGCGCCCTGCGAACTCTGTTTGAAGCAACGCATTGCCTATTACATCGGCATCCCGGTCGCGCTGCTCACGCTGTTTGTCGCTTCACGCCGCCGCCTCGGCTCGCGCCGCGCTGCCCGGCTGGGGCTTGCGGCGCTCACCTTGGTTTTCCTCGCGAGTGCGCTGTTCGGCGCCTACCATGCCGGCGTCGAATGGGGCTTCTGGTCGGGTCCCGCCGATTGCACCGGCACGCTCGAAAAAGCCGGCTCGATGAACGACTTCATGAAGCAATTGCAGACGACGAAAGTTGTGCGCTGCGATGCCGTCGCGATCCGCATTCTCGGCCTTTCGCTTGCGGGGTGGAATGCCGTCATTTCGGCGGCGATGGCGATCGTCGCGGGCGTGGCCGCCGCGCCAAGCGCAACAAGACATCACGCGCGGGGCTAAATATCTTTCTCGGTGAGTTCGTACGAGCCTTGTCGTCCGCGCTTGTAGGAGCGCTGCGCTGCCGTCCTGATTTCCTGCTGATGCGCATCGAACGTTCTCAACAATTCCTCCTCGTCCTCGGAGCCGGCATGCAGCCGTTGCAGGGCCTCGGCTGTGACAAAGAACGACACTTCCATGGGGCCGTCATAACCCCAGAAACGCACGGCGCGGCGCGTTCCATCGTAGCTGCGGCTGTCGTTGGGGAAGTTCAACATAATGTGCCGCCCCGCAGGTCTTTAATCGCCGGGCACCCAGCGACAAACCTCGTCGCCGGCATAATCGAGAATGCGAAAACCATCCGGCTTCTGCGGCATGTCGCGATTGTCGAACATCGAGACGGCTTTGATACTCGCCGCGTCGACGTCAGGCGCGGTGACCGACACCCGGTCCAAGGTCGCATGCGCCTCGTCGCGGTCGCGGATGCGGTAGAATTCGATCGTGAACTGACCCAAGCGGCCTCCGGGTAGAACCCCGTATAACATTTTCGGAGCGTGATTGTACCCTCTGGAAAAACTATTTCTCGCTTCTGTTCACGCCGGCAGCAAAGAACAGTAGAGGATTCGAGCGTCTTTGCCGGGGCTGCAAGCGATTCGATGGCCGCCTTCTTCATCATTTCGATCAAGCTTGCGCTGGGCCTCATCGCCTTCCTGATCATCGGTTATGTCGGCCGGTTCTACGATAAGCGAATCGCCGGCATCCTGCTCACCTTTCCGATCCTCAACGCGGTCGGCATTCTTACCGGGGCCGATCCCTTCGCCGTTGCCGATGCGATCTCCGCCGTCGTCGTCATCAACGGGCTCTTGTTCTATCTCCTACTCTCCTATCCCGACTTCATTCCGCGGTTCAGATGGAGCCTCAATCCCACCTCGTCACTGCTCGTGCAGCTCGCCGTTTGGACGTTGATGTGGCTCATAGCGGCGTTCGTCGTCACCACATTCCGCGAGAAGCTGCCGGGCGCGGCGTTCTTCTTCACCTTGCAAAGCGCCATTACGGCTGTCCTGACCTGGCGCAACTGGACGCCGCCTGCCGCGCCGCTCGCCACACCGGACTTGCCGAAGGGACGCTGGCGCGAGCACGCGCGGTCCTTCGTCTTCTGGGCCGTGCATGGCGCGCGATTCCGGATCGCGCTCTTCGTCGTCACCTGCGGCATCATTCTTGGCGTTGCTTATGTCTCCGAATCGAAATGGGTCGGCATGGTGAGCGCGCTGCCCCTGCCCGGCTTCTTCGCGCTGGCGCTCTTGATCGACTTCGCGCCGAGCCCGCGCGAGCTCTTGCCCATTCGCGACACGGTCATGTTCGGGCCGATGTTGATCATCGTGTCCAATTGGGTTTATGCGCATGTGGTGTCGGACTTACCGCAACAGCCGCATGAGCGGCTCGTCCTCGGCATGCTCGCAGCCTTTGGCTATTGGGCGATTTACGCGGCTTTCGTCTTTGTCGCTATGCCTATGATACCTCGCATGCTGGACGGCCGGTAGGCTAGGCCCAGCAATCCTCAATCCAGCAGCGCGCGTACTTTCGCCACCAGCTCATCGTAGGTGAACGGCTTGCTGATCAGATTGACACCGGCATCGAGCTTGCCGTTATGTATGGCCGCGTTGCCCGTGTAGCCGGTCGTGAACAGCACCTTCAATCCCGGCCGGCGCCGCATCGCCTCATCCGCCAATTCGCGTCCGCTCATGCCGTCCGGCAGGACCATATCGGTGAACAACAGATCAAAGTCGATATTCGATTGCAGCATCTTCAATGCGACTCGGCCGGAGCTTGCCTCGACGACATTGTAGCCGAGTTCGCGCAACAATCCGGCCGAAAACGCGCGCAGTTCCTCGTGATCCTCGACAACGAGAATTGTCTCGCGACCACCTTCGGTCGCCTGCGACAGCTGCACGGAGACGTCGCCCTCCACCGCCTCGGCAGGCGCACGCGGCAGATAAAGTTTGACGCTCGTGCCTGCGCCGACCTCGCTCTCGATGCGGATGTGCCCGCGCGTCTGGCGGACAAAACCGTAGACTTGGCTCAGTCCGAGGCCGGTGCCCTTGCCCGAGGCTTTCGTGGTGAAGAACGGCTCGAAGACTTGCGCTAGCGTGTCCTCATCCATGCCGTGGCCGGTATCCGACACCGCAATCAGCACATATTGGCCAGGCTCGACAGATTCGGCGAGCGCGTCAACATAGGCTTCGTCGAGGAAGGCATTGCCGGTCTCGATCGTCAGGCGCCCGCCATTCGGCATCGCATCGCGCGCGTTCACGGCAAGGTTGATCAGAACGTTTTCAAGCTCGATCGGGTCGGCAAAGGCGCGCCAAAGCCCGGCGCCGGCGACGATCTCAAGCGCTGTCGTTTCGCCGAGCGTGCGCTGCAACAGATCGGCAAGGCCGGCGACGAGCCGGTTGGCGTCGAGCGGCTTCGGATCGAGCGCCGCCCGCCGCGAAAAGGCAAGCAGCCGCGCCGTCAACGCCCCGGCGCGTTCGGCGCCGTGCAGCGCCATCGCCTGCGAGCGGCGGATGCGCGCCAGCTCGGGGCTCTCCGGCAATTTCCCGATTTGGCGGCCGATCGAATCGAGCCCGCCGATGATAATGGTAAGCAGATTGTTAAAATCGTGCGCGACGCCGCCGGTGAGTTGGCCCACGGCCTCCAGCTTGTGGCTTTGACGCAGCGCCTCCTCGGTTTTCATCCGCTCCTCGACGGCCTGCGCGACGCGCTGTTCCAGCTGCGTGTTGAGATCGCGCAAAGCGCTGCTCGCCGCGTCGGCCGAAGCGCGCGCCGCCAACAATTCGCGCTCGTAGCGGCGCCGGTCCGTCGCATTAAAAATGGTGAGGCGGATGAAGAGAAGGTGGCCGTTATCGTCGCGGCGCTCGACCGCATTGACCAGCACGGGCAGAGGCTCTCCGTCGTGCCTGACGAGGTCGAGCGCGACCTCGTTGAAGAAGCCCTGCATGCGCAGGAGCGGCGCGAAATGCGTCTCGTAGAAAATACGACCGGCAATGTTCAGCAAATCCTGGAAGCGCTTGCGGACAAGCTCCTCACCGGGAAAGCCGGTCCAGGACGAAAACGTCGCGTTGCAGCGGAAGATTGCACCATCTGGCTTCAGCGACAGATATCCGCAGGGCGCGTTCTCGAACAGGTCTTCGAGCTCCTCGGCCGTCTCGGGCTCCGCCCCGGCGCCTTTATGATCGTCGGATTTGCTGCGTGTCTTAGACAAAGGCGCGGATCGCGGCGATCGTCTCGTCGGGCGGGCTCAGATTCGGGCAATGGCCCGTCGCGTGCATCACGACGAGTTCGCTGTTGTGCAAATGCTGGTGCACGTACTCACCTACGCAAGTCGGCGCGATTATATCGTCACTGCACTGCAGGATCAACGACGTCGCCTTGACCCTGGCCAAGTCGGCGCGATTGTCGGACATTAACGTCGTTCGGGTGAAATGCTTGGCGATTTCCGGATCGGTACGGCAGAAGCTGTTTACAAGTTCGGCGCCGAGTTCAGGGCGATCGGCGTTGCCCATGATCAGTGGCGCCATCGTCTGCGACCAGCCCATGTGATTGCCGTCCAAAATTCGAGCAGCTCCTCGATCTGCGCGGCGGTGAAACCGCCGAACATAATCCCGCTCATTGATGTAACGCGGCGACGGGCCGACCAGCGCGAGACGGCTGAACAGGTCCGACGCCTTGCATGCGGCGAGAATGCCAATCATGGCGCTGACGGAATGGCCGACCGTCTGCGAGATCGAGTTCCTTGCTGATCTCGACGAGATCATCGGCATAACCCTGGAGGTTGGAATATTTATCGCGGCGATAAGCGGCAAGGTCGGAGCCGCCGGCCCCGACATGATC